>ERZ773044.206-NODE-206-length-31221-cov-72.2045_pt1 | contig 31221 bp, 29 predicted proteins | sample MGYA00511897_ERZ773044 | MGnify/ENA primary metagenome ERZ773044 (study PRJEB29015, sample SAMEA2738116) | human oral metagenome | biome: human oral; feature: human-associated habitat; material: saliva | place: China | collected 2170 ...
TTAAATATTCTATGGAAGAAAGTTACTCTCTCTTCACCTGTTCATAGCTTTCTTTCCCGTCATTGAGCTTATCCCAAATCACTACTTGCCCACTTTTGAGAGATTTTTGCACATCGATGATTCTTTGATTAGACGAACCTCGAAACTGAAGCATGAGATTTCTCTTAGTTCGATCGTATCGGCCATCAACTAGAATGTCAATCAGTGATAAGAGTTCCAGTTTATCTTGTGTCTCCAACATCATTTCTTCCCAAGTGTAGCCGGTCCATGACCAGATGTCCTTGTCTGGCAATTCCTTTCGAATGCGTTTAACGAGAGGTAAGAGAATGCCCGTATTGAGGAAGGGCTCCCCTCCTAGCAAGGTCAATCCTTGAACATAGGGTTGGGCAAGGTCTGCCATAATCTGTTCTTCTAATTCTGCTGTGTAGGGAATTCCTGCATTGAAAGACCAAGTGGCAACATTATAACAACCCTCGCAGTGAAACATACAGCCTGATACATAGAGAGAGTTCCGCACACCCTCTCCATCTACAAAGTTGAAGGCCTTGTAGTCAATGATACGACCTTGACTGAGTTCCTCGCTTTTCCATTCTTGTGGTTTTGGATTATTCATTCGCTACCTCTATCCAATAACGTTCGACTCCATCACGAACATCCTCAAGGAGCCCACCATTTGCTAGAATGACTGCTCTGCTAGCAGGATTATTCACGCTACAGGTTACCAGAGCTTTCTTGATGTTCTTTTCCTTAGCAACTTGCAAGCCCTGACGGAAAGTTTCCTTAGCATAACCTTTGCCTCTTTCTGATGGACGAATGGAGTAGCCAATGTGGCCAGCATAATTCAGTAAACCCTCATTCAGTCTCAATCGCAAATTCAAAAATCCTAGAGCACGACCTACATCATCAAATGATACAAATTGAATAGAAGGAACACGATTTTCAGGCAAGTTTATTCCCATCTCTTTTTGCATATTTGTTTCCAACCACTCTTCATATACAAAGTTCTCTGTATCCCAAAATCCGCCATTATGGGCTGATTGGCTCTTTTCAAACTCTGCCATCATGTCTAAAATAGCTTCTCTATCTACTATTGTCGGTCTGCGTAATTCCATCCTTACCTCCCACTAGAGAAAAGTGAGAGCTGACTCTCATACTCTTCGAAAATCAAGTTCAAACCACGTCAGCGTCGCCTTACCGTAGATATATGTAACTGACTTCGTCAGTCTTATCTACAACCTCAAAGCACTGCTTTGAGCAACCTGCGGCTAGCTTCCTAGTTTGCTCTTTGATTTTCATTGAGTATCACTTTTATTTTTTCTTATTCTTGTTTAAAAATTGTTCTCTGAGATTGAGTAGGCGCTCTTTCTTACCAGCTCCACCTTTAGAGTGTTTCTCGTGATAACGGGTCACTTGTGCGCGACCCTTATCGTCTAATTGATATTTTCCCATTTCAGTTCTTTCTAATTTGTTACTTGATGACCAGCTATTTTAATCGTTGAACCATTCATATGTTTGACACGCGCAGCGATTTCCTTGTGACGCCCATTGACCATAGGTCTCGCTTGAGGATTACCTAAATATCCACAAGTCCGTTTAACAACGTCTACTGTTTTAGAGTCGCTATTGCCACAGTTAGGACAAGCAAAGCCCCTCTCAGTTGGTTCAAAATCCCCTTCAAAGTCACACTTGTAGCAACGGTCAATTGGAGTATTGGTTCCCAAATATCCCACACGATCATAAGCGTAATCCCAGACAGCTTCCAAGGCTTTAGGATTTTGCTGAAGGACTGGATACTCACAATAATGGATGAAACCACCTGACGCACCTGCTTCTGGATATACTTTCTCAAAGTCTAATTTTTCAAACGGTGTTGGATTTTTACGAACATCGTAGTGGAAAGAGTTGGTGTAATATTCCTTATCTGTAATATCAGGAATAGACCCAAACTTCTCTGTATCTAGTCGGCAAAAACGGTCTGTCAAACTTTCGGACGGTGTTGAGTAGATAGAGAAATGGTAGCCATATTGGTCAGACCACTCTTCTACACGGCGTTTCATATCACGAATAATGTCCAGCGTGAATTCCTTGGCTTCAGGATTGCTTTCCCAGCTATTGCCAAAGAAGACCGTCGCCACTTCATACAAACCGATGTAGCCCAGCGAAACTGTCGCACGGCGATTCTTAAAGAGCTGGTCAACACTTTCTTCTTTACCTAGACGATGGCCAAAAGCACCGTATTGATAAAGGATAGGAGCATTGGCTGGTGTCGCTTCCTTGGTCCGTTCGACACGGTAAACCAGAGCATCTTCTGCGATATTCATCCGCTCGTTGAAGATTTCCCAGAACTTATTCATATCACCTTCAGACTCAAGAGCGATACGAGGCAGGTTAACCGTCACAACACCCAGATTCATGCGACCTGAATTGACCTCGACACCATTTTCATCCTTCCATCCTTGAAGGAACGAACGGCAACCCATAGGCACCTTGAAGGATCCTGTCAAGTCAACAATCTTATCATAAGACAAGACATCTGGATACATCCGCTTGGTTGCACACTCTAGAGCCAACTGCTTGATGTCGTAGTTTGGAGTTCCTTCCTCTAAATTGAGTCCTCTTTTTAGCGTAAAGATGAGTTTAGGAAAGATAGCCGTACGATGCTCCGAACCAAGACCCTTGATGCGAATATTTAAAATTGCCTTTTGAATTTCACGCTCAAAACGATTGGTTCCTAAACCAAAACCAAGGGAAGTAAATGGTGTTTGTCCATTTGAAGTGAAGAGGGTGTTGATTTCATACTCAAGAGATTGCATGGCATCGTAGATATCTTTCTGAGTTTTCTTCCATGCATAATCTTCTAGTTTATCAGGTAAAACCCACTCTTCCGCATCCTTAAGGTGTTTTTGATAATTCTTCTCTGCATAAGGAGCCAAGACTTCATCGATACGGTCAGCTGAACAACCACCGTACTGGCTAGAAGCCACGTTGGCGATGATTTGGGAAATCTGAGCTGTTGCAGTCTGAATAGACTTAGGACTTTCTACCTCTGCATTTCCAATCTTAAAACCATTTTCCAACATTCCTTTAAAATCAATCAAACAGCAGTTGGTCATAGGTGTATAGGGACTGTAGTCCAAATCGTGATAGTGGATATCCCCTTTTTGGTGGGCATTGGCTACGTGCTTAGGAAGCATTTGCAACCCGATTGACTTCCCAACAATCCCTGCTGTCAAATCACGTTGGGTGTTAAAGACATCGCTGTCTTTATTGGCATTTTCATTAACGACTGCCTGGTCTTTGTTGAGAAGTTTGTGGATACTAAAGTTAATATCTGTCGCTTTTGAGCGCTCAAAATCCCTTTGTGTCCGATAGGTAATATACTCCTCAGCCAGCGCATATTCTTTGGCTTCAAGAAGTTCATGTTCTACAATATTTTGGATTTCATAAATCTTAACTCCCTGTGGAAATCGACTATGAATTTCTGTGACAATTCGCTCGGTCAGAGCATTTAGGCGCTTTTCAACCAAGGGTGTCACATCCATAACCTTGTCAGCCGCCTTGTGGAGAGCCTTGTCAATCTTGTCCACATCAAATACAACACGTCTCCCATCTCGTTTTTCAACGAAAAGGGTTGGTAAAGTTGTAATTTTTTCTTCTAGTGCAATCATATACTTGCTCTTTTCTAAACTGGTGTTAAATTCTTTCTATTCAGTATTATACCACTCTAAAAAGAAAAATCAATATCTTGTGTTAAAAATCAGAGAATTTTTAAAAATACACAAGATATTGATTTTATTATTTGATTTTATAGACTTTGAATTCTGAGTAATCGGTCTTTACTTGTTGGTAATTTTCTTTCAAGAGTGTTTCCACTTCAGACCAGAGCGCCACCTTGTCGTTCACCACTATCAACTTAGGTTGATTTTCTTTCAAGTCATGAATCAAGCTGGCTTTATTTTCTTCTGTATTCGTGTAAATAAGAGGTGAAGTGAACATGGATCCAGCCAAACGCTGGCTTTCCTTATACATCTGAACATGAGAATCCCAGATATAGATTTGGTCTCCCTCACTTGTCTCTTGTTTGATTCTATCTACTACTTGATGTTGTTCTCCATAAGAAGCCGGATGCAAGACAAAACGAGCTATAAAAGGAATTACAATCAGGTAAACCACAACGAGAATTGGTAAGTAGAGATTCCCCTTCATAAATTTTTTCCATAGAGTAGGAACTTCTTCTCTTCTCCGACGACGAGCTCCTCTAGCTGAATGCTTTCCACGAATACTGGTCATCAAAAGAAGGAGTAAAAATGGCAGGATGAGAATCAAATGTGAACCGTGAAGAGGTTCTTGAGAAAAAAGCAGCAAGACTAGCGCAAATAAGAAAACAAAGCTAGCTGGTACTGAAATAACATATAATCTTGATGCCTTTGATTGGAACAAGCCCAGAAAAACAAGGAAGAGAGCTCCTAAACCAAAGGTCAACAAACCATAGAATAAAACATTATCCATTAGTTGGGGATTCGTAAAGACCTGAAGCGAATCAATCGGATACAAAAGACTCCCTAGAGCTTCTCCAAAACCACCTGAAGCAAGGACATAGTAGCCTACTGGGTAAAAGATGAGAGAAAAGCCAAGTGCTGCTGCAAAAAACTGATAAACTCCATGAACAAGGCGGCCATGCCCAACATTAAAGACAAATAAACCAATCGTTACTACTGCAATAAAGAGAAGACTTGTAAGAGGCTCTATGAAAAATGATAGAGCCAAGAAAATTCCCAGACGTAGAAACCCCTTGTCATGGTTAGGATTTGATAGATAAGATGCTATGAATGAAAATCCTACAAACAGGAATGGCAGAGCTAAAATCGTAGCATAGCCTCCTCCAAAGCCAAGGCCCGACACCAAAAGATAAAATATGGTTAGGAGTTGCTTATCTTGCTCCCTTTGCCCCGTCAAATACTCTGTCGAAGAAAAGAGGAAGTAACCTCCTCCTAAGAGGGCTAGCCATTCTACCAAAGCAAAAAGAATGCCTCCTTGGGTAATATAAAGTAGCAAGTAATAAAGAAGACCGTGACTAGCATAATAGCTACTGTAGAGCTGTCCTCCCTGATGTAAAGCCCACCCTATATACAAATCCTGCGCCTGAGAGGGACTTACCATATCTAAAAGTAAAGGAAGCACCACAGAAAAAACCGTTGCAATCGTACTTCCAATGATGAGTCTGAAAAACGGGAAAGCTACCTGTTCTTCTTTTTCTACATGAGATTCACGGTTCCTATCCAGTCTATTTTCTATTCCATCACTCTGTATCATTTCGGATACTTCTTCGATTCTGCCGTATACAGCCATGTCGTTTCTCCTATTCAATTTATCTGTCTTAGTATATCAAAAAGACCTAGAATTGTCAGCTTGCGATGGCTGTTTGAGTGATTTTTTACATAGTTTCACAAAGGTTTCAATTTCCCGAAATCGGTGTAAATGTGTCTGTTTAAATATCATGATATAGTCTAATTCTTTCTGAGTCAGCATCGTTCCTCCTATATCTTCTTATTCGTAAAAGACAAGAAAAATAGGACTAGTTGGTATCCTAAGTCCTAGTTTTCTTATAAGATAGGGGCAAATAACTGGGCAATTTCCTTAATCAATTTTTGATACCAGCTATTTTTTATCGTATGAGGGAAAATTTCTTGCGATACTGAAAAAATCTCCTGAAAATCTTTTTGAATCGCTGTGATGGATTCTGTTTTATATAGCAAAACTGCATTTTCATAGTGGTGAAGCAAACTTCTATAATCTAAATTAATAGTCCCAACTGCAGCAAAGTCCTTATCCACTATGATTTGTTTACTGTGGATGAAACCTGGACTATACTCAAAAATCCTTACTCCTGCTGATAAAAGATCTGGATAGGCTCCTCTTGTTATGAGCTGGATTAATTTTTTATCCGGAATGAAAGGAGTAACGATGCGAACATCGACACCCCTCATGGCCGCGTTTTTTATACTCTCAGTTAAATCATAGTCAATAATCAGATAGGGTGTTGTGATATAGACTGAATCAGTGGCCTGATTAATCAAACTTTGATAGACTTTTTTCCCTACCTGAGTACGGAAGATGGGCTTTGGCCCACTACCATAAGGAATGCAGAGCCCTTGGCCAGAACAAGGCTGATTTTCCAAGTGATACTGGTCAAAATCGCTGATTTCCCCACGATTGATGTACCAAGTCATCAAAAAGAGACGGGTTAGAGCCTTGACACCAGGACCATCTAAGCGAATCCCACTGTCCTTCCAATAACCAAAGCGTTCTACATGGTTGATGTACTCATCAGCTAAGTTAACCCCTCCTGTATAAGCTACCTGACCATCTATGACAAGGATTTTACGATGGTCCCGATTGTTGTAAGCCACCGTCAAACGAGGAATCACCTTGTTAAACTTATGGGCTTCAATTCCTCGACTACGAAGCTGAACAGTATAGTCTCCAGGTAAAGTCGCCATACAGCCGATATCATCATAGAGCATCTTGATCTCTACACCCTGAGCTGCCTTTTGCTCTAGTATATCTAGTATGCTATTCCACATCAGACCTTCTTCGACAATATAGTACTCTAGAAAGATAAATTTCTCAGCTTTCTTGAGGTCTTCCAACATATGTTGCCACATGCTCTCACCTGAAGAAAAGAATTGTGAGTCCGTTCGATCATATACATCGGCATTGCTATCCATACTTAGCAAAGATTTGATAACTCCGTAAGCCGCCTTATCATCTTCCTTCAATTTCTGGCGCAGAGCTTTACTGTTATCCTCCCGAAAATGCATAGAACCAAGTTTGTCCAACTGCTTGATTTCTTTCTTGGATAATCGTCTTTCACCAAACATCAGATAGAGCAAGGGGCCAATGACAGGAACAAAAGTCACCACTAACCACATCACTTTACTATCAGGTGTCATTGAACGATTGACAATTGCGACAATAGTCGCCATACTCATAAAAATTAAGACAATTACCCATAGAATAGGGGCCATACGCCCTAAATAGAGAAAGAGACCAAAAACAAGACAAAGTTCAAGTAGCATAATCGAAAGACTAAAGCCATACTTGGACATCAATAATTGAAATTTCCTATATTTCATATCCCCTCCTTGATATTTTGATACTCAATGAAAGGCAAAGAGCAAACTAGAAAGCTAGTCGCAGATTCTCCAAACACTGTTTTGAGGTTGCAGATGGAAGTTGACGTTGTTTGAAGAGATTTTCGAAGAGTATGAATGCTAAAAACAGGTAATTAATACTAGTATAACGCAGGTATTCAGTAGAAGGCAAGTATTTATAATCATTTTTCTGAGCAATCATAAAAGAGACCGAAAAATCCAGTCTCTTTCTAGTCTATTTTGATAAAACAATGCGATCAGACGCTTCTCTATCCATATCGTCAATAATCATCTGATTTCCATTGATTGCATAAATCTTGACATCATCCCCAATAATCATACGTTGATTAGCAGCATCGAAGCTAACCTGCTTGATTTCTTGATCTCCGTCAGTTTCTACCTGTGTCCATGTACCAGTTGTTCCAGTTACCACTAAAGTGATACGGTCTCCTTCGTCCTGACCGGTATAAGTTCCATCAATATTGGTTGGTTGAGCCTCAGGCGCATTTTGTGAAGAGTTGGTCGCTGCCTGGTTGCTATTTTCTGTAGAAGATGAAACAGCAGCTTGTGATTGCTGAGTTTGTTGTGTTTGCGATTGAGTTGCTGGTTGTTGAACTTGTTGAGCTCTTTGTGAACAAGCTACTAAAAGACTAAGACTTGCTAGAGAAGCAAGAGAAAGTGTGAATCTTTTTAATTTCATGATGAATTTCCTTTCTGCTACCAATTTACAGAAGTATTCCTTCTAACTAGTAGTTTCCCTAGTATAACAAGTTCAAAAAAGGAGGTCAATTTATCTGCTCATGCCCCAGTAGATAGCCCCGTACTTCTGAGATAAAATAGAGAGACCCTGTAATGAATAACAAGTCCTGCGTATCTGCTCTTTCTTCGAAACTGCTAATAAATTCTCTGTAAGAAGGAATGACATCGTAACCTGTTATATCTGTCTCATCTAAAGAACCCTGATAGTCAAAGCCAGTCACCTTAAGTTCCACCTGAGGTAAATTTTCAGTCAGATAAGCCAACATCCCTTGATAATCCTTGCGTTTCAAGGCTCCAAATAGGATTTGAGGACGATAGCCTTCCTGCTCTTTTTCTTTGATAAACTCAACCAAGCGAGTCAAGGCAGGGAGATTATGAGCACCATCCAAGTAAATCTGCGGGCGAATACGCTCCAAACGGCCAGCCCAATGGGTCTTCTCCAAAGCCTGTCTTACAGCCTGCTCATCAACAACTTCCTTTCCTTCTCTCATAAAAAGAAGAAAGGTTTGTAGCGCCAAGGCCACATTTTCCTGCTGATAAGCTCCTTCTAAGCCTATTTTCAGCTGCGAAAGATTTAATAAAGAACTTGAAAAATCACCATTCAGCATTGAAAAATCCTGATCTGCCTGATAAAGGTCAACAGCTAAAGAGTCTGCTTTTTTCTGACAGACAAGTCTAGCTTCTGGAGGCAATTTCGCAATCACTGCCTTTTTACCAGCCTTGAAAATACCAGCTTTCTGCTCTGCAATTGCTTCTAGACTATCACCCAAGGTTTCTTGATGATCGAACCCGATGGAGGTGATAACAGCGATCTCTCCAGTTACCACATTAGTCGTGTCAAGTAAGCCACCAATTCCCACTTCTAGTAAAACCAAATCCACCTCTTGCTCTCTAAAATAGAGGAAAGCAATCAGGGCCAGCAATTCAAAAAAGGACAACTGATCATGAGTTTGCAGAAGCGTTTTCTCCATCTCCTTGACCTGCTCAGCCAAACGGATAAAGTCTGCGTCTGCTATAGGTTGTCCATTAATGCAGATTCGGTCATTGATGGAGACGATATGAGGTGAGGTAAAGGTCGCAACTTTTTTGCCATGCCCCATAAATAACTCCCTCATGAAAGCAATTGTAGAACCTTTCCCATTAGTCCCTGTTACATGGATAATAAGATAAGACTTCTCAGGATTCCCTAACAAATCCACCGCTTCTTGCATTCGGCCCAAACCTGATCGAAAATTCAAACCGATCCGACTATGGAGCCATTCTTCTACTTCAAACATACACCTCTCCTTGACAAAAGTCTAATCAATTATCTAGCAAAATTCCGTAGATAACAAAAAATGAGGTCAGGATTTTCGTCCCAACCTCTTACCTGGTTAGCTAATCACTAGCTACTATGAATATTAACGTGGGCTAAAAACATCCCCTAGACTTACCAGTTCTCTCTTATTTAAAGGAGCTGGGCTAAAAACGTCCACAGGATGTTCCAACTCTTCCAATTTCTAGGAGTTGGGGTGATACAGTCTCCCAGACTTACCAGTTCTCTCTTATTTTAAAGGAACTGGGATAAAAATATCCACTGGACTTACTAACGGTTTTTATTTTTAGCGTCAGGCTAAAAACGTCCCCCGGACTGACTGCGTTTCTAATTTCTAGCGCAGGGGTAAAAACGTCCCCCGGACGTTCCAACTCTTCTAATTTCTAGGAGTTGGGGTAAAAATGTTCACTGAACATTTTTACTCCTCCATAAAACTATTGAAGACTTCTTCAATCATGTTCCATTCGTCTTCTGAGTCTTCTGGGATTGGTTGCAATTCGCCTTCTGTTCCATCCTCGTTTTCGATGAATGAGTAAGCTTGGATTTCAACTTGTCCGTCTTCGTCTTCTTCTGCGTTAACTGGTACTAAAAGAACATAGTTTTTACCAAATTCTTCTTTTCCATCAATGGTCAAAAGGATTTCAAACAAGGTTTCATTTCCTTGCTCATCTACTAGTGTAATTAATTCACGTTCTTCGTGGTCGTGGTTATGATCGTGTGACATAGCCTCTCCTTTATATTAAAATTTTCTATCTAAATAATTTTGTAAAATCAGCTGAGCTGCTAACTTATCAATGACTTTCTTGCGCTTATTACGGCTGATATCTGCTTGTTCAATCAACATGCGCTCTGCAGCAACTGTTGTCAAGCGTTCATCTTGATAGTCTACTGGTAAACCAAAAAGTTCTTCTAGCTTTGCTCCGTAGGCTTGACTAGCTTCCACGCGCGGTCCACTTGTATTGTTCATGTTTTTAGGCAAGCCCACTACAAATCGTTCCACCTTGTAAGCATCAACCAACTCCTTAACGCGGTCAAAACCAAATTGGCCTTGCTCCTCATTGATCTGGATGATTTCAAGCCCTTGAGCTGTAAAACCGAGCGGATCGCTGATGGCCACCCCTACCGTTTTTGAACCGACGTCCAATCCCATAATTCTCATAGGTTATAGATCGACTCCTTGTCCTTTAAGGTAGTAGCGAACCAATTCCTCAACGATTTCATCACGCTCATACTTACGGATTTGATTTCGTGCATTATTATAACGAGGAACGTAGGCAGGGTCTCCACTCAATACGTAACCTACGATTTGGTTAATTGGGTTGTAGCCCTTATCGTTCAACGAAGCATAGACATCAGTCAAAGTTTCGCTAATTTCTTTTTTATTGGAATCGTCCAATTTAAAACGTACTGTTTCTTCAGTAAATCCCATTCTAACACCCTCTTTCCTTAGAATATTACTATTATAGCATAATTCCTTACGTTCTACAAATCAGGCAGTCTATTTATTTGGATTTTCTATTGTTCTGTCGCGCCATTTGCCAATCTGTCTGAAATATATTTGCTTGGTTCATTCTTCAAGAGATTTTCTAAACCAATGTTCTTCAAATATTCTAACTGAGAAGCCTTCTTGACATCCAGAACTTGAAAATCAAAACTAGTCGTTGTTTGAAGTTCTGTTGCACTTAACAGCTTGGTTTCAAGCTTAAATCCTGCTAATTTACGAGCTTCTATGATAGCCTCATCCTTCTTCTCCGCCTCGAGAAGAGCTTTTTGAGTTTCTTCCACTCCGTGTTGGTCAATATAGGTCTTCAACTCATCAGAGACTGGACGTTTTTGTTGGATAGTTAGACTCAAAAAAGTCTTGTCTTTATAAGTAATGGTTTGGGTCTGCTGGTTACCATCATCTGACTTGGGCAAGACCAAAGTCTTGGTTACAACTGTATTCTTCTCAGCATTCTCAATCACTGGTAATGCCGACTGAAGCGTATCCTTTTCTGTTTTTGTAGCTTTTCCAGTTTCTTTTTTCTGTCCGCAACCAACCAGGACAAAAAGGAAAGCTAGACTAACAAGAACTATTTTTTTCATTTCTTTCTTCTTTCTTTTTGAAATTAAAATAGAATAAGACTGGGAATTGCTCCCAGCCTTGATGTTTATAGAGCTGCACGCAAACGTGCTTCTGCATTTTCTACATTACGGACAGAGCGTGGTAGGAAGGCACGAATATCGTCTTCCTTATAGCCAACTTGCAGGCGTTTTTCATCTACAAGAATTGGGCTCTTTAAAATTCTCGGTGTTTCCATAATCAGATTGAGGACTTCGTTGACACTCAAATCTTCAATATCCACTCCAAGGGCTTTGGCATAGCGATTTTTAGATGAAACGATGCTGGCTATTCCGTTATCTGTTTTGGTTAGAATATCCAGTAATTCTTCTCTCGTAATTCCTTCTTTACCAAGGTTTTGTTCTTTATAACTTAACTGGTGGGCATTGAGCCAGGTTTTTGCTTTTTTACAACTAGTACAACTTGAGACTGTATAAATTTTAATCATGTACCTACCCCTTTCGCTACATGTTACTATCAGTTTAGTCTATTATACCATAAAAAACATCCGACTTGCGACCTATTTTTAAATTTTTTTGACTTTTTTCGTCATTTTCGTACTTTTTTCTTGACAAAATGAAATTTACAGCCATTCTTTATATTTCTTGATATAGATTTTTTTCACAATTGTCACGCTGATCATGTACAAAATGATGATGAAAAGCAAAAAGATGAAATAGATCGGCTTCAAAGGAGTTAGATGAAGAAGGCTAGCTAGTGGACTGTAGGGAAGGAAGGTCACAAAGGCTGCAGCCAATAAGGTTGTCACAAGGACTAGCCAAGCTGGACGACTTTGTAAAAAAGGAATTTTGGCTGAACGCAACATATGGATAACCATAGTCTGCGACCACATGGACTCGATAAACCAACCTGTCTGAAACAAGACAATAAATCCTACGGCAGACTCCGCTCCATGGACATAGGCTTGACCTGTCGTCATGGGTACAATGATAAAATAGAGCAAAATAAAGGTCAAAATATCAAAGGCAGAAGAGATAGGCCCCATCCAAACCATGAAACGTGTGATGGACTTAGCTTCCCAGGTATGCGGATTTCTCAAAAAATCTTTGTCCACCTTGTCAAAAGGCAATGCGATACAAGATAAATCATAGACTAGATTTAGGATAATCAAATGGACTGGCGCCATTGGTAAAAATGGTAAAAAGATTCCAGAGACCAATAAGGATAAGATATTTCCAAAATTAGAACTCACTGTCATTTTGATATATTTGGTCATATTGGCATAGACCTTACGACCTTCAACAAGTCCTTTTTCAAGCACCATTAGATCCTTATCAAGTAGGATAACATCAGCTGTTTCTTTGGCAATATCTACTGCTGTATCAACAGAAATCCCCACATCTGCAACTTTCATAGAAGGAGCGTCATTGATTCCATCCCCCATATAGCCTACAGCATGACCATTAGCCTTAAATTGCAGAATAATCCTTGCTTTTTGGTCCGGAGAAAGTTTGGCGAAGACAGTTACCTCCTCTACGGCTTGGGCCAATTCTTGATTACTCATCTGATCAATTTCAGACCCCAACAGCATCTGATTGATATCCAAACCAACCTTTTCACAGACTGCTTGGGTAACTTTTTCGTTGTCTCCCGTCAAAATCTTTGTTTGAACCCCATGTTCTAACAGAGCCTTAATTGCTGGTGCTGCAGATGGTTTAGGAGGATCTAGGAAAGCTAAATAACCAGTTAGAATCATATCTCCTTCTTCATCAACTGTATAGGCATGACCTTCCCTCAAACCTGACTTATAGGCTACTCCCAAGACACGTAAACCTTGTTGATTTAGCTGTCTGACTTCTGCTAAGATTTCTTCTCTAATAACGTCTGTCAAGGGAGTAATCATTCCATGGTATTCCGCATGACTGGAAATCGTCAACATTTCCTCAAGGGCTCCCTTAGTTACCAAACTAACCGTTTCGTGTTCATCCTTAACGATAACACTCATCCGTCTACGTTCAAAATCAAAGGGAAGCTCATCTATTTTTTGAAAGGTTTTATCCAGATTTTGCAAGAAGGCGTGTTCTTTTGCTTCCTTTTCAGTCCGTTTGATGATGGCTCTGTCCATCAAATTTTTCAAGCCAGTTTGAAAATAGGAATTGAGATAGGCCCGTCTCAAGACGGTCAAATCCAAGCGTCCGTGGATGTCCAAGGGATATTCTAGAACGATCTCATCTTGGGTTAGAGTTCCTGTTTTATCTGTACACAAGATATCAATCGCCCCTAAGTCCTGTATGGCATTGAGTTTTTTGATAACCACTTTTTCCTTGGCCATGATAATAGAACCCTTTGCTAGGCTAGCGGTAATAATCATAGGTAGCATCTCAGGTGTCAATCCAACACCGACACTCAGTGCAAATACACCTGCTTCTAACCAATCACCATCTGTTAAACCATTGGACAAGAAGACGATGGGAACCATAACCAACATCAAGCGAATCAAGAGCCAAGAAATACTATTCATCTCCCGTTCAAACGAAGTGGGCTCATCATAGGTGTTTAGAGTCTGCTCAATAGCTCCCATCATGGTAGCATCACCAACCGCCAAAACCACGGCCTTAGCACTACCAGACAAAACATTGGTTCCCATAAAGGCCAAGGATTCAGCTTCGAGAAGGCTATCAGATTGTTGGTCTGTTGCCTTGGTCAAAGCCAATTTTTCAACTGCATCACTTTCTCCTGTCAAACCAGACTGTTGTACAAAGAAATCGCGCGACTCAAATAAAAGAAGATCTGCTGGAATCATATCACCAGCGCTTAATTTAACCACATCACCTACTACCAAATCATCGATAGGTACTTCTTGAATTTCACCTTGACGAATGACAGTCGCTGTGTTAACAATCATTTTTGAAAGATTGGTGGCTGCCTTATCACTGCGGAGTTCTTGAACAAATCGAATTCCACCAGAAATGAGGACTAAGACAACGATGATAATAGAAGTCGTCGGATCCTCTTGACCTGGTTTTGCCAACCAGACATTGGTCACTAAAGATATAGTAGCAATGACAAGCAAGATAATTGTGAAAGGATTGATAATGGATTCGTAAATCTTTTTGAGGATACTGTCTTCTTGACCCTTTGTGATGATATTTTCGCCATATAGGTCACGATTTTTCTCCACCTGCTCCTCAGTCAAGCCTGTTAGACTTGTCTTATAAAAAGATAGAGTTTCGTTTAAAGATGTATGAATAGCTGTTGCTAATCTTTCTTTTGTAGTTTTCATTGGTTTCTCCTATCTGTATGAATGATATGTTTCATACACAGAGACCAATCACTTTATAAGGGCAGAACGACACAAATCAGCGATTGGCTGTGTATGTGCGGTTCCGGATGATCGTCAATTTGCATCGTCTATCTCCTTTCTTTGATTTAAACAGTAGAAAATCCTACCATCAAAAAATGGCAGGATTAAAAAACTAACTATCTGTTTTTTCGTTCAAGCTTTAACTCCATAGGGCGATGTAATGAGCTTAGTCTTGGCCTTCGCGACCAGGACTGTTGACCAACGAGTAGTGTCTCCACTGCTTTGCGGTAGTCATCCGTATCCCTATGGTAGCCTCACCTACCGTTTTCGTCTTTCAGTATAAACCTTTAAAATTTAAAAGTCAATCATTTGAGTTGTTTAACTCTTAGATAACTATCAACTCTTTTGGAGCAAGGGTCAATAATTCACAACCTATCTCTGTGATCAGGATATCATCCTCGATACGAACGCCATATTTGCCTTCGATATAGATACCAGGTTCATCTGTCAAGGCCATACCCGCCTTAATAGTTTCTGTAGAAGTTTGGCTAAAGTAGGGTTCCTCATGGATATCCAGACCAATACCGTGCCCAATACCGTGAGTAAAGTAGTCTCCATAACCTGCTTCGATGATAATATCACGAGGGATTTTGTCAAAGTCACGGAAACCTAATCCTGCCTTAGCCTGGTCAATCAAGGCTTGGTTGGCTTTGAGAACCGTATTGTAAATCTCTGCCTGCTCGTCGCTAACATGTCCTAGATAGATAGTCCGTGTCATATCACTGACATAGTGGTCATAAAGGCAACCGAAGTCCATAGTAATGGCTTCTCCTAGCTCAACTGGTTTATGCATAGGATGGGCATGAGGTTTCGAAGAGTTGATGCCACTTGCTAAAATAGTATCAAATGATAGGCCTGAAGCTCCCAACTCACGCATGCGGAAGTCAAGGAAGTTGGCAATCTCAATTTCAGTCTTTCCTGGCTTAATAAAGTCAAGCGCATCGCGGAAAGCTTGGTCTGAGATAGAACAAGCCTTGCGAATAGCTGCAATCTCCGCTTCATCCTTAATCATTCGAAGACCTTCGACAAACTGAGTTTGTGGAAGCAAGTCAATTCCTTCAAAGGTTGCCTGCATACGGTGATAATAAGACACTGAAATCTCATCTTCAAAACCGATACGAGACAAGCCCATGTCCTTGACAATTCCTGCAATGACAGCCAATTCATCACGGTCAGCCACAATCTCAAAACCACTGGTTTCTTGCTTAGCTGCAATGATATAGCGAGAGTCTGTCACCAAGACCTGTCGGTCACGGCTGATGAAGACTGTTCCGTTTGAGCCCCAAAAACCAGTCAGGTAATAGACGTTTTTAAGGTTATTGATGATGATACCATCTAGTTCTTTTTCTTGCATTTTAGCTAGAAATGCTTGTACACGTTTATTCATGATGTAACTTTCCTTTCAAATAATGTCCTGTGTAGCTGGCTTCGTTGGTCGCTACTTCTTCTGGAGTTCCTGTTGCGATGATGGTTCCACCACCGACACCGCCCTCAGGTCCCAAATCAATAATATGGTCTGCTGTCTTGATGACATCCAGATTGTGCTCGATAACAAGGACGGTATTGCCATCGTCAACAAAGCGAGCCAGTACCTTAAGCAAGCGAGCGATATCTTCAGTATGAAGCCCTGTCGTCGGCTCATCCAAAATGTAGAATGATTTTCCTGTCGAGCGTTTGTGGAGTTCACTAGCCAGCTTCATACGCTGGGCTTCTCCCCCAGAAAGGGTGGTAGCTGGTTGCCCTAGCGTCACATAGCCTAGACCTACATCCTTGATGGTCTGAAGTTTGCGTTGAATCTTTGGAATGTGTTGGAAGAATTCCACCGCATCGTTTACGGTCATGTCCAAGACCTGCGAAATATTTTTTTCCTTGTAGTGAACTTCTAGAGTTTCACTGTTGTAACGAGTCCCGTGGCAAACTTCACAAGCCACATAAACATCAGGCAAGAAGTGCATCTCAATCTTGATAATCCCGTCACCTGAGCAGGCTTCGCAGCGACCACCCTTGACGTTGAAACTGAAACGCCCCTTCTTGTAGCCTCGAATCTTGGCTTCATTTGTCTGGGCAAAGAGGTCACGTATATCGTCAAAAACTCCCGTATAGGTAGCAGGGTTGGACCTCGGTGTCCGTCCGATAGGACTCTGGTCAATATCAATCAAGCGGTCGACATGCTCAATCCCCGTAATCGTTTTAAACTTACCAGGCTTGTCTGAATTACGGTTGAGCTTCTGGGCAATGGCTTTTTTGAGAATGCTATTGATTAGGGTCGATTTACCTGAACCTGATACACCAGTCACCGCGATAAATTTCCCTAGTGGGAAGCGAGCAGTAACATTTTGCAAATTGTTCTCACGCGCTCCCGTCACCTCGATAAAACGACCATTTCCTGTACGGCGCTCTTCTGGTACTGGAATGGCACGTTTGCCTGACAAGTACTGGCCTGTGATAGACTTGCTGTTACGAGCTACCTGTTTAGGCGTCCCTGCCGCAACAATCTCCCCACCAAAAACACCAGCACCAGGACCAACGTCAATCAGATAATCAGCCTCACGCATGGTATCTTCGTCATGTTCCACTACGATGAGAGTATTACCCAAATCACGCATCTTTTTGAGACTGGCAATCAGACGATCATTGTCCCTCTGGTGAAGACCGATTGACGGCTCGTCTAGAATATAAAGGACACCTGATAGGTTAGAACCAATCTGGGTTGCCAAACGAATACGCTGACTTTCTCCACCTGAAAGGGTTCCTGCCGAACGTGACAGAGTCAGATAGTTAAGACCCACGTTATTGAGGAAAGTCAAACGGTCCTTGATTTCCTTGAGAATAGGCCGAGCAATGATGGCTTCATTTTCAGAAAGAGTCAACTGACTGACTAATTCCAAGTGGTCTGCGATAGACAGGTCTGAAATTTCTCCGATATGTGGCCCTTGCTCACCACCCACACGAACAGACAATGCCTGATCATTAAGACGGTAACCATGACAGGTTCCGCAGGTCAGCTCATTCATGTAGAGGCGCATCTGGGTGCGAGTGTAGTCGCTGTTTGTCTCGTGATAGCGACGCTTGATATTATTGACAACTCCCTCAAAAGGAATGTTGATATCGCGCACACCACCAAATTCATTCTCATAGTGGAAATGGAATTCCTTGCCATCTGAGCCGTAGAGAATCAAGTTCTTATCCTCTTCTGACAAGTCCTCAAAAGGCTTATCCATATCCACTCCAAAGGCTGTCATGGCCTGCTCTAGCATGTTTGGATAGTAGTTGGATGAAATAGGATTCCAAGGTGCTAGCGCTCCCTCACGTAATGTTTTGCTGGCATCTGGCACTACCAAATCAGTATCCACCTCAAGCTTGATGCCCAAACCATCACACTCACTACAAGAGCCAAAAGGAGCATTGAAGGAGAAGAGACGCGGCTCTAACTCTGGAACAGTAAATCCACAAACTGGGCAGGCATAATGCTCAGAGAAGAGCAACTCAGAGTCGTCCATAGTGTCGATAATGACATAGCCTTCTGCAATGCGAAGGGCTGCCTCAATGGAATCAAAGAGACGACTACGAATTCCCTCCTTGATAACAATACGGTCAACTACGACATCAATATTGTGTTGCTTGCTCTTAGACAAGTCTGGCACTTCGGTCACATCATAGACTTCCCCATCCACACGGACACGGACATAACCATCTTTCTGAATCTTTTCAATAACGCTCTTGTGCTGTCCTTTTTTCTTACGGATAACTGGGGCCAAAATCTGCAAGCGCTGGCGTTCAGGCAATTCTAAAACCTTATCCACGATTTGCTCTACAGAAGAAGCCTTGATAGCCCCATGTCCGTTGATACAGTAAGGCGTCCCCACACGTGCGTAGAGGAGACGCAGATAGTCATTGATTTCAGTCGTTGTTCCCACGGTCGAGCGAGGATTTTTACTAGTCGTTTTCTGGTCAATGGAAATAGCTGGGCTGAGGCCATCAATAGCATCCACATCAGGCTTCTCCATATTTCCCAAGAATTGACGAGCGTAGGCTGACAAACTCTCTACATAGCGACGTTGTCCCTCAGCATAGAGGGTATCAAAGGCCAGACTGGATTTCCCTGAACCTGACAAGCCTGTCACAACAACTAGCTTGTCTCGTGGAATCTCCACATCAATATTTTTTAAATTATGAGCACGCGCCCCATGAATGACAATTTTATCTTGCATTTTTGTTCTTTCTAGTCCATTATTGCTTACCATTATACCAAAAAAAGTGAGATTCTATTACCCAAAAGGCCGATTTTGTAGTATAATAGTACGGTGTGAAAAAATCTGAAAAATGAGAAAGGATAAGGGATATGAAACAAGTTTTTCTCTCTACAACAACTGAATTTAAAGAGATCGATACACTTGAACCGGGTACTTGGATCAATCTCGTCAATCCGACTCAAAATGAATCACTCGAAATTGCCAACGCCTTCGATATCGACATTGCCGACCTCCGAGCACCGCTCGATGCGGAAGAAATGTCTCGTATTACCATTGAAGACGAGTACACCCTGATTATCGTAGACGTGCCGGTCACAGAGGAAAGAAATAACCGTACCTACTACGTTACCATCCCGCTTGGTATTATCATCACAGAGGAAACCATTATCACTACGTGTTTGGAACCATTACCGGTCCTCGATGTCTTTATCAACCGTCGATTACGTAATTTCTACACCTTCATGCGTTCGCGTTTCATCTTTCAGATTCTTTATCGCAATGCAGAGCTTTACCTAACAGCCCTTCGTTCAATCGACCGTAAGAGTGAACAAATCGAAAGTCAACTGCATCAATCAACTCGTAATGAAGAATTGATTGAGCTCATGGAATTGGAAAAAACCATCGTCTATTTCAAGGCGTCCCTCAAAACAAATGAGCGCGTGATTAAGAAATTGACCAGCTCAACCAGCAATATCAAGAAATACCTTGAGGACGAAGACCTGCTTGAAGACACCCTGATTGAAACCCAACAGGCCATCGAGATGGCAGACATTTATGGAAACGTCTTGCATTCCATGACAGAGACCTTTGCCTCTATCATTTCCAACAACCAGAACAACATCATGAAAACCTTGGCCCTTGTGACCATCGTTATGTCCATCCCAACCATGGTCTTTTCTGCCTACGGGATGAACTTTAAGGATAATGAAATCCCCCTAAACGGAGAGCCAAATGCCTTCTGGTTAATCGTCTTTATCGCCTTTGCTATGAGTGTCTCGCTCACTCTCTATCTCATCCATAAAAAATGGTTCTAAGAGGAGTTCCTATGTCTCAGATTGATCTACAAAAATTAACAAAGAAAAACCAAGAGTTTGTCCACATCGCTACCCAACAATTCATCAAAGATGGAAAAACAGATGCTGAAATCAAGGCTATTTTTGAGGAAGTTATTCCCCAAATCCTTGAGGAGCAAGCCAAGGGTACGACTGCTCGTTCCCTCTATGGTGCACCAACTCACTGGGCTCATAGCTTCACTGTTAAGGAGCAATATGAAAAAGAGCATCCAAAGGAAAATGATGATCCAAAACTGATGATTATGGACTCAGCCCTTTTCATCACTAGCCTCTTTGCCCTCGTCAGCGCACTCACAACCTTCTTTGCGGCAGATCAAGCTTTCGGCTATGGATTGATTACTCTTCTATTAGTTGGACTGGTTGGTGGATTTGCCTTCTACTTGATGTACTACTTTGTTTACCAATACTATGGACCAGATATGGATCGAAGTCAACGCCCACCTTTCTGGAAATCTGTACTGGTTATCCTAGCATCTATGTTCCTTTGGTTACTTGTCTTTTTTGCAACAAGCTTCCTACCAGCTAGCCTTAACCCAGTACTTGCTCCAGTGCCACTGGCTATTATCGGAGCAGCCCTCCTAGCCCTTCGCTTCTATCTCAAGAAACGCTTGAATATCCGCAGCGCAAGTGCAGGACCAACACGCTATTAAGACGAATGATAAAAGCAACTGCAGGTGCGGTTGCTTTTTTACTACTTTCTTGATTTAAAAGCATTCTTCTGAAATCCCACATAGCTTCCTCTTATCTTTTGTGATAAAATAGGCTCATACTCAATGAAAATCAAAGAGCAAACTAGGAAGTTAGCCACAGGTTGCTCAAAGCACAGATAAAGCTGACGTGGTTTGAAGAGATTTTCGAAGAGTATCAATCTATTTATAGGAGGATAAGATATGGTTTCTACTATTGGTATTGTTAGTTTATCTAGTGGCATTATCGGAGAGGACTTTGTCAAACATGAAGTGGACTTGGGTATCCAACGTCTCAAGAACCTGGGACTCAATCCTATCTTTTTGCCCTATTCGCTAAATGGATTAGACTTTATCAAGGACCATCCTGAAGCTCGTGCAGAGGATTTGATTCATGCCTTTTCTGATGATAGCATCGACATAATCCTATGCGCCATTGGTGGAGACGATACCTATCGCTTACTACCTTATCTTTTTGAAAATGACCAACTACAAAAGGTTATCAAACAAAAGATTTTTCTTGGCTTCTCGGATACAACCATGAACCATCTCATGTTGCATAAACTAGGAATCAAGACTTTTTATGGTCAATCCTTCTTAGCAGACATTTGTGAATTAGACAAGGAGATGTTGCCCTATAGCCTCCACTACTTTAAAGAATTGATTGAGACTGGAAAAATCTCAGAAATCCGCCCTAGCGACCTTTGGTATGAGGAACGGACTGATTTTAGTCCCAAGGCTCTGGGGACACCTCGTGTCAGTCATGTAAATACCGGTTTTGAGTTGTTGCAAGGAAATGCCCAGTTCGAGGGAGAAATCCTCGGTGGTTGCCTCGAATCTCTCTACGATATCTTTGACAACTCTCGATACACAGACAGCACGGAGCTCTGCCAAGAATACAAACTTTTCCCTGACTTGTCAGACTGGGAAGGAAAGATCCTCTTGCTAGAGACAAGCGAAGAAAAGCCTGAGCCAGAAGACTTCAAAAAGATGTTGCAGACTTTGAAGGGCACTGGCATATTCGAGGTCATCAGCGGACTCTTGGTCGGGAAACCTATGGATGAAACTTTCTATGACGACTATAAAGACGCACTATTGGATATTATTGACAGCAATATCCCGATTATCTATAATCTGAATGTCGGCCACGCAACTCCGAGAGCAATTGTACCCTTCGGAATCCACGCCCATGTAGATGCACAGGAACAAGTCATTCGCTTTGACTATAACAAAAAATAAATAGTTTCTCTATTTTTGTGCTTTTGTATTGGTTTTCGTTACAATTTGTATCTGAATTTATTGCATTTCGCTAATTTCTATGATATCCTTTTAAAGGAGGTGTATATGACAAAACAAAAAATTAATCGAATCGTAGGTTCTATTGGTGCCTTTATTGGAATTATAGTATTTATTGCCTACATACCTCAAATTATCGCTAATTTACAAGGAAATAAAGCTCAACCATTTCAACCTTTATCAGCTGCAATATCTTGCTTAATCTGGGTTATTTATGGATGGACAAAAGAACCTAAGAAGGATTGGATACTAATCATTCCAAATTCAGCTGGTGTTATTTTAGGTGGAATCACTTTTTTGACTTCACTCTAACAAATCTAATAGTATATATAAAAAGCTGAGAAGAATTTCTCAGCTTTTTTCTATATTCTCAGATATTCTAGCTATCTGTACTTACTAATTACCACTTTTCCACTCACAATCGTTCTCGTGGTCATCAACTAACCCTGCAGCCTGTAGAAAAGACAAGACGGCGACTGGGCCTGTGAACTTGAAGCCTCGTTTTTTGAGATCTTTGGCCAATTTCTCAGACAAGGGTGTTTTAGCTGGGGCTTGGCGATAATCGGGAACATCATTGACGATCGTTTTCCCCTCCACAAAGGACCAAAGATAGGCATCAAAAGAGCCGTAGTTTTTCTGGACTTGTAAAAATGCTTGGGCGTTGGCACGCGTAGCAAAGAGCTTGGCACGATTTCGGATGATGGCTGGATTCTCCAGCAAGGCTTCCAATTCAGTGTCGGTCATCTCTGCAACTGCTTGAATGTGATAGCCATGAAAGACTTCTCGGAAAGCTTGACGTTTGTTGAGCACCGTTTCCCAAGACAAGCCTGCCTGATAGGTTTCCATACACAGCAACTCAAACAATGCTTGGTCATCATGGAGAGGCTGCCCCCACTCCTCATCATGATAGGCAATGTAGAGCGGATTGGTCATCTTGACCCACGAACAACGTTTTGTCATGCTCTGCTCCTATTTGACCAACATTTTAAGAGCCGACTTGATATAGTTCTCAGCTGTATCTGTCGTTCCTTCAAAGAATTTCTTAATTTTCTTGAGCTCGGTCGCCTTGTAGCCCAGTGCCAGCATGGCTTCCATAGCTTCTTCCAATTCTTGGTTTTCAGCGCTAGCTTGCACTACGACCTTAGCAGGAAGGTCATCTCCTGCAACTACTACCTTGCCTTCCAAGTCCAGCACCATCTGCTGGGCTGTTTTCTTACCAATTTTAGGAAACTTGGTCAAGTAGGTGATGTTATTGGTTTCGATGGCTTGAACCAAGCCAGCATTGTCATCAGCAGCAATAATAGCAAGAGCTGATACAGGCCCAATCCCAGAGACCGAAATCAGACTGAGAAAGAGCTTTTTCTCATCTTCTGAGCGAAATCCATAAAGCAAATGAGCGTCCTCACGTACAACCTGATGAACATAAATTTGAGCTTCCTGATTCACCTGACCTGAATAAGCATAAGGATTGGCCACATGCAAAATATAACCGATACCGTTGACTTCAAGAACAATGTATTTAGCAGTGATTTTGGTAATGATTCCTTTTAAATATTCGTACATAGTTTTCCTTTTAGTTTAATATTTCCCCAACTCACGGAGACTGGTGTGATTTTCCTGAATACGTCGGAACATCTTTTCCATATCTGACTTGGTGAAGTGCACCAAAACAGGACGTCCGTGAGGACAGTTATAGGGATTGTCACATTGAGAGAGCTGATAGAGAAGTTGTCTAGCTGAATGGTCATCGATACGATGGTTAGCCTTGATAGACCGCTTGCAGGACATCATAATAGCCAGCTCTGCTCGGTATTTCTTGATAGAAACTTCCTTGGTCAAAAGGAGCATGTCGCACATTTCATAGATGCCTGACTCGATTTCCTCCTCTACCATCCAAATAGGATGTTCACGTAGGATGAATTGATTTTCCCCGTACTCTGATAGAAAGACGCCCACTTCCTCCAACAGTGCCATTCTTTCCTTGAGACGCAGGGCATCATCCGCTGGAAACTCAAAGATGTAGGGCACTAGGAGTTGCTGCTGGCTCTGATCAACATCGCCAATACTTTCACGGTATTCCTCGTACTTGACCCGTTCCTGCGCCGCGTGCTGGTCTATGATATAGAGCCCATCTCGCCCTTGGGCAAAGAGATAGGTTCCATGCATTTGCCCGAAAAATTCCAACTCTGGGAAGCTGGATGATTCTTCTCGCTCCAGCTTGTCATAAGCCTTATCAAGACTCGCAAGGTCTAACTCTGGGTGATCTAGCTGGTCGTAGTTAGCAGGCTTTCTCTCTGCAAAATGCAGTTTAGCTGGCTTGGTTAGCTGATCCAAGGTTTCCTTGGCAAATAAAGTTAAATCCTGTCCTTCATCAGTCAATTCTACCTGATAATCAGCTACTTCAGCTTGACTAGGTCTTGTCGGCTCAGTATTCTCATAGTAGAGCGTATTTTCTTTGAGTGGGAGAATAGTTTGCTCCACCTTCTCACGATTGCGCACGGTCGATTTGGCAAGATTTTCCAAGGCATCAGGTATCAAGGTTTGTTCCTTGAGACTATTTGCAATAGCTTCTGAAACCAGGGTCATCAGCTCTTTTTCCTTGGAAATCCGCACCTCTTGCTTGGTTGGATGCACATTGACATCCGCTAGATAAGGGTCAATATGGATATGAATGACAGCCAGTGGAAAACGCCCCACCATGAGCTTACTGCCATAACCGTCAAGAATAGCACGATTGAGCAGGAAGTTTTTGATATAACGGCCATTGATGAAGAGACTGATATAGTTGCGATTAGCCCGAGTCAACTCAGGCAGGGAAACAAAGCCTGAAATTTCGAAATCTAGGTCAGAATTCTCAATTTCAATCATCTTCTTGGCACTCGCTAAACCGTAAATCCCGGCGATAGCTTGGCGCAGGTGACCTGTTCCCGCTGTTCGTGTCATTTCCTTGCCATCACTGATTAAACTAAACGAAATTTCAGGATGGGCCAAGCCCAGACGGTTTACAATATCAATGATATGAGACAGCTCTGCTTGCTGGCTCTTCATATACTTGAGGCGGGCAGGTGTGTTGAAAAAGAGGTCCTCCACATAAACCTTGGTCCCCACAGGACTAGTCGCTGGAACGACTTCTTCAACTTCTCCCCCACGCGCGACGAGCTTGGTTCCATGACTTGCTCCCTCAACTGCTGTCAAAAGAGTTAAAACGCTGACGGATGCGATAGAAGGAAGAGCTTCACCACGAAAACCAAGCGTTCGAATCCGAAAGAGGTCTGCTTGATTTTTTATCTTACTGGTCGCATGACGACGCAGGGCCAATTCCACCTCATCGTGGGCAATTCCATGACCATTATCTGTGATTTGAATCTTCTTGAGACCAGCTTCCTCAATCTCAATGATAATCTGACTAGAGCCCGCGTCAATAGCATTTTCTACCAACTCTTTGACCACACTAGCAGGACGCTCAATGACCTCTCCTGCCGCAATCTGGTTTGCCAGCACCTCTGGCAATTCAATAATATGAGACATTTTTCAGCCCCTTTCCGTATCTATTTTCCTAGAAATTGATTAGTGCTATTATACCATATTTCAGATAGGACCGAAAAAGCAAGCACCACATAGGAGCCAAATCCCTCCACATAGACAAAGTCCCTTGCCAGGTGTCGTAAAATAGTGTTTAATAAAAGTGTACAGGAAGTGATCACAACCTTGTATAACTGAAAAGGAGAGAAATTTATGAAAGTAGAACTACAGATTAGCGAGACTTACGAAGAGGAAAAGCTGATTGTTCAAGCACCTCAAGAAACCGAAAAAGTCAAAAAAATCAGCAAATTTGCAGAAAATCTGGATCGAACAGAAAAAATCAAAGGGAAAATCGATAATCAGGTCTACCTCGTTGAGATTGGCAAGATTCAGCGCTTCTATATCGAGAATCGGAAGGTTCTAGCAGAAACGGCGAGCCAGACCTATAGCATTGACATACGACTCTATCAAGTTCTTGAAATTTTGCCGACCAATTTTATCCAAATTTCCCAATCAGAAATCATCAATATCGACTCCATCTCTCATCTCAAGCTTACGCCCAACGGTCTGGTAGAAATTTTCTTGAAAAACGAAAGCTTCACCTACTCTTCACGCCGTTACCTAAAAACCATCAAGGAGAAATTAGAACTATGAAAAAACAAATCTTTCACGATGCAGCCGCTGGTGTACTCATCGGCCTCATCCTCTCTATCCTCTTTTCACTCATTTATGCACCAAATACCTACGCCCCACTGAGTCCTGAATCTCTCATCGGCCAAGTGATGGCTCAACATCAGGTTCACGGTGCCCTGATCTTGTTCTACTGCACACTTATCTGGGCAGCTATCGGTATTCTCTTCAACTTTGGGAACCGCTTATTCAGCCGTGACTGGAGCTTACTCCGTGCGACTCTGACTCATTTCTTCCTTATGCTGGCTGGCTTTGTCCCACTAGCAACCCTAGCAGGTTGGTTCCCCTTCCACTGGATCTTCTATCTCCAGCTCATATTTGAGTTTGCGATTGTCTATCTCATCATTTGGGCCATTCTCTATAAAAGAGAAGCTAAAAAAGTAGACCATATCAATCAACTCTTGGAGCATAGAAAGTAAGAGTCCTGATAAAACTGCCTAGGATAAAAAAAGCCAAGCCGAAGCTTAACTTTCCAACTCATACAAATCTGCGATAATCGCTGCAACACGTTTGATATCTCCTAGCATGCCTCGCATTTCAAAGTCAGCCAATACAGGGAAACCAAAACGTTGACTGTATTGCTTGGCTGTCAGGCAGTATTGGTTATTAAAGTTACGATTTCCTGAACCAACCACACCAAAACACTTACTAGCATTATCACCATAGGCGATAAAATCTCCCACTGGCGTTGTCAATATCTCAACATCTCCGTTATCCACGCCATTCCCACCTTCTAGGTAGGTCGGCAAAAAGGCGACATATGGATGGTCCATTTCATAGAAATCATGACCTTCCTTGACCAAATCCTTGATATGAATCTTTTGAACCTCAATCCCCTCGTACTGGGACAAGAGATAGTCTTTCAAGCGCGTCACAAAACTTTCAGTATTGCCACTCAGACTAATATAAACTAAAGAAATTGTCTTCATATGTACCTCCATGATTTTATCTATAATCGAAAAATAACTACCAAGATTGTATCTTGATAGTTATTTTTTGTCAATACTTAGGCAAGATCTTCTGTTTCCTCTTCTTCTGCCAAGGCTTTCTGTTGACGCCAAATCTTATAGAAAACAAGGGCTAGGAAAAGAACATTGATAACAATAGAGAGTATGCTAACGGCTTGTGAAATAACACTTATCCCTAAACGCATGGTCTCATCGTGAACTAACTGCACAGCGTCCTGTAAACTAACATAGCCATAAATCGAACCAATAATGGCTAGCAAAACATAGCCGACATAAGTATAGTTTGCATATTGCAAATTCTTACGAACAAGGAAGACAATAGCTACTACCACTAAAATAGCAGATAGCACAATCAAGGCCATATTAAAAATAGAATGAGTTGATTCTGCTACTCTATAGGTGTAATTAAGCTGGTCTTCTAATTGCTGAGCACTGACCCCTGCAACCTGTTTCTGAGCGGCACGAAGGGATTCTTTACTAGGTAAGGGACTCAACATTCCAAACAGAGACATAGCTGAAATAAGAGCAGACAAGATTAGCAAGACCCATAGATAAATCGGTTTCTTTTTCATAATAGAACCTCCTGATATTATTATCGATATTATAGCACTTTTTGTAAAGGGATACAAATATTATAGTGTAGTTTCTACCTGTTTTCGGTAGGCTTTTGGCGATTTTCCGCACAATTTTCGGAACACTTTATAGAAATATCCAACATTACTGTAACCAACAGCATAACAAATATCTTCGATACTGTCACTAGTTGAAAGTAAAAGTTGCTGGGCAGCCTTAATCCGTTGTTTGTTTAGTAACTCTGCGAAGGTCGAATTGGTTTCACGCTTAATCAACTGACCCAGATAGACAGGATTGATAAAGAGATCCTTACTGATATCCTTGAGAGAAAGTTCTTTTTGGTAATCACGACCAATCACTTCCAACACACTGACCACATTCTCATTCATACGGTATTGACCGAAAAAGCGAGTCAGAGTTTCCTTGATATAAGGAACCAATTCATCGAAGGATTGAATAGCATGAATCGTTTTGACAATATCCGTCAAATCATCAGCTTTGAGGTGTTCAAACAAGTGGAAGACATCCATGACAAACTGGATAAAAAGCTGTTTGGTAATCGGAACACGCGGCGTATTCTTAAGAACCACCTTCTCCAAGAGATTCAACTCTTCCACGATTTGATTGAGATTCCCCTGAATGATAACCCTATAAATCGGTTCGTAGTAAGCAAAGAGACTCTCCGACTGTTGCAGATTTACAGAGCCGTAAAAGAGGGCTTTCTCAGCATTCAGCTTCCAGCGTTCAAAGTTTTCTTGATAAGGAGTCTCAAAAGGGGTAACGACTAAACCATCTAGGGGGTGGTCAGAAATGAAAATCTGCCAGTCTTGCCCCAAGACATAGTAGGGAATGGTGAAAGATCCTTGTTTTTCCTTTGAAAGACCTATCCACCAATTCTCCTTATCTCCTAGATAACTAGCAAATCCAACCTCGTCTAAATCCTGGCTGAGAGTCTGACTTTTCTTTCCTCTCTCGCCTAGCTGACCTGCAATCTTCTCCAGCAGATTTCCCAACTCTACCTTATCAACAGGCTTGACCAGATAGTCCACCACACTAAGGTTCATTGCTCTTTTTACGTAATCAAATTCCTGATAACCTGAAAGCAGGATATAGGCGGCATCTGGTAAGATTTCTTTCATTTCCCGAATCATGTCAAGCCCTGTTTTATCGGGCATGTTGACATCTGAAATGACCACATCAACAGGATTTTCCTGAACATATTCTAGAGCTTCATCGGCATGACTGGCTGTTGCGACGACCTCCATATCCCACTTATCAAAGGGAATCAAACGTTTCAGACCTTCTGTCACCATGTACTCATCATCTACTAATAATACTTTATACATTTTCTCCCTTTCTACTCATCTTGAATTGTAATACGATACTGAACACCTGCTTGCTCTGTAGACTCTATGGTAATGGCATAGCGTTCCCCAAAATAGAGCACAAAACGCTCATGTACATTGGCAATCCCGATAGACTGCCTTTGGGCACTGTAGCTGGCTTGGTGTTCAAAGTTTCTCTGACTTAATTTTTCTCGGAGATTTGCCAGCTTTTCAGCCGACATTCCTCTACCATTATCGACCACTAAAATTTCCACAAAACCATCTCGTTTAAGCGCCTTGATGCTAATCACATTATCTGTCCGTCTGTGGTCAACACCATGCGCGAAATAATTTTCTACCAGCGGTTGCAAGGTAAACTTGGGAATCTTCATATTCTCTAACTCTGGGTCTATCTTGAAACCATAGGCAATGGACTTGGGATAGCGAACCATGCAGAGATAGCTGTATTTACGGCAAAATTCTAATTCCTGTTTGAGAAGAGTTTCTCTTTCGTCAGAAATATTGTTACGCAAGAGACTACTGAATTCATAAATGATATCTGCCAACTCATCTTGACTCTGCATAACTGCATACATGCGCAAGAACTCTAGCGTATTATACATGAAGTGAGGATTGATTTGCGCCTGCAAAGCTCGCATATTAGCATCCTTTTGGCTAATCTCCAGATGATAAATATCATGGATATTCTTTTCCAATCGATCCAACATATCATTAGTCGTCTCTGCGATTAAGAGTAATTCCTGATCCTTTTCAAGTGTGGCAATACGAAGACCTTCCTCTCCTTGGGCAATAGCCTGAATGGAATCCACCAAATCCACTACCTGCTTTTGGTAGTTCGCAAAGGTCTGCCTCAAGGTCAGATAGAGAATGACAATAAAGAGAAGGCTTAAGCCCACAATCAAAGCCGAGCTGGTCACCGTTCCTTGTAAAACAAAATTTTTGGGAACTGCCACCTGAACCTGATAGCCATGAGAGGTCACACCGACAAACCAGTTCTCATGTTCCCTATTGACCCTCTCACCAATATGAAAAATCTCTGTATCAAAAGGCGATGTCACGGTAACGGCCATCGGGATATGACCCCGGGTATTGTCAATGGCATGATATAAAACTTCTGGATCCAAGGAGATGTATATCACCCCTATAGATTGATCCGTTGCTGGATCCAGAACAGGAATTCCAAAACTATTAGGCTCCGGTTTAAAAGCCTCAGCAGGCAAGACATGCCCACTTCTTTTATCCCTTGTTGACACATAAACTTCTTTAAAGTCCTGCAAGACGATTGCAACACCCGTTATATAGTCATTTTGGACATACAGGTCATCAATATTTTCATACAGAGAAATAGAAGTTGAAGAAGCCGCTTGATGCTCCAACAACCAATAAAAATACTCAGAAGTTGATAGGCTAAAGTACTTATAAACCCCTTGTATCCGGTCTTGATTGGCTACTAAATCTTGCGCTAGCTGAGCTGACTCGCGATAATAATATTCCACCTCTTCAACTGTTCGAGTGGTTACACGCTGGGCTACTCTCTGGGCTTCCTTTTCCCGTGAATCCCAGTCAGCGTAAGAGAGTAAGATTGCAAAACTCGCAATAATAATCATCATAACTGAACTGTAGGTTCTCAGAAGCGTATGTAGCCAAAACTGCTTCATTCTATTTTGTCGCCAATTTTTCATGGATGCTTTCATAGACCGGTTCCAACATATCACTGATAAAGAAATGCCACATCCCAATTCCTACAAAGAAGAGCAGAGCAGGCATATAGTAACCAATTGCCACAAGTAACACTGTCCCAAGGAGAACCTTGGCCACAGCTGCTAGGCTCATAAAGATGCCAATCAAGGATAGTTTGAGACTATTTCGATAGGACAAGTCAAAATAAACTTGTAATTTCAAAGACACTGTATAGGCCAAAAAGAGCAGGGCGACTACTAGGACATTCAAAAAGGTCGCAATCAAATGAATGATGGTTTGATGAGGCAATTGCACCAAGAGATACAAGCCATAGATTAAAACTAGATCCACCCCTAAAAAGCTATAGAAAACCAGGTTGCTTGAGACAAAATTTTGCTTGTAAAGAGACCAAGCCTCCTTCAAAGTGTATTCCCGAAAGCTATAACCATGTTCTGCATACAGGCTCATCAAGGTGGCACT
>ERZ773044.208-NODE-208-length-30929-cov-41.5898_pt1 | contig 30929 bp, 17 predicted proteins | sample MGYA00511897_ERZ773044 | MGnify/ENA primary metagenome ERZ773044 (study PRJEB29015, sample SAMEA2738116) | human oral metagenome | biome: human oral; feature: human-associated habitat; material: saliva | place: China | collected 2170 ...
GCGGCAATGCTCTATAAGTACAAGTTATTGCTCTATAGCATATAAATCTATTCCCCACATATTGTTTTTAAATACTGTAAGAGCTAATTTGAAACGTATAGCTTGTGGTATAATAGATTCATGGATAAAAAATATGAAAAAATCTCCCAGGATTTGGGAGTGACTTTAAAGCAAATTGATACCGTTCTAAGTTTGACAGCTGAAGGGGCGACTATTCCCTTTATCGCGCGTTATCGCAAGGACATGACTGGTAGTTTGGATGAGGTGGCGATTAAGGCCATTATCGACTTGGATAAAAGTCTGACCAACCTCAACGACCGTAAGGAAGCTGTTTTGGCTAAGATTCAAGAGCAAGGCAAGTTGACCAAGGAGTTGGAAGAAGCTATTTTAGCTGCTGAAAAATTAGCCGACGTAGAAGAACTCTACCTTCCTTACAAGGAAAAACGTCGGACCAAGGCAACCGTTGCCCGTGAAGCAGGACTTTCCCCACTTGCTCGCTTAATCTTGCAGAATGTAGCGGACTTAGAAAACGAAGCTGAAAAGTTTGTCTGTGAAGGTTTTACGACTGGTAAGGAAGCCTTGGCCGGTGCAGTTGATATTTTGGTAGAAGCCTTATCGGAAGATGTGACTTTGCGCTCCATGACTTATCAGGAGGTGCTGAGACACTCTAAACTCACTTCTCAAGTCAAGGATGAAAGTCTTGATGAAAAGCAGGTTTTTCAGATTTATTATGATTTTTCAGAGACGGTTGGAAATATGCAGGGTTATCGTACCTTAGCCCTCAATCGTGGGGAGAAGCTAGGTGTCTTGAAGGTCGGTTTTGAACATGCAACGGACCGTATTCTTGCCTTCTTTGCTGCTCGTTTCAAGGTAAAAAATACCTATATTGATGAAGTTGTTCAACAATCCGTTAAGAAAAAAGTCTTGCCTGCTATCGAACGACGTATTCGGACAGAACTAACTGAGAAAGCAGAAGAAGGAGCTATCCAACTCTTTTCGGACAACCTACGCAATCTCCTCTTGGTTGCTCCACTGAAAGGGCGCGTGGTTCTTGGATTTGATCCAGCCTTTCGTACAGGTGCCAAGCTAGCTGTCGTTGATGCAACAGGAAAAATGCTGACAACTCAGGTCATTTATCCTGTCAAACCAGCATCAGCTCGTCAAATCGAAGAAGCCAAGAAAGATCTGGCAGACTTGATTGGTCAATATGGTGTGGAAATTATTGCCATCGGAAATGGTACTGCTAGTCGTGAAAGTGAAGCATTTGTGGCGGAAGTTCTTAAAGATTTTCCTGAGGTTAGTTATGTCATTGTAAATGAAAGTGGTGCTTCGGTCTATTCTGCCAGCGAACTTGCTCGTCAGGAATTTCCAGACTTGACCGTTGAAAAACGCTCTGCTATTTCTATTGCCCGTCGTTTGCAAGATCCTCTTGCCGAATTGGTCAAAATCGATCCTAAGTCAATCGGCGTCGGTCAATATCAGCATGATGTCAGTCAGAAGAAACTGTCTGAAAGTCTGGACTTTGTCGTGGATACCGTGGTGAACCAAGTCGGTGTCAATGTCAATACGGCTAGCCCAGCTCTTCTTTCCCATGTCGCTGGACTCAATAAAACCATTTCTGAAAATATTGTCAAATACCGTGAGGAAGAAGGAAAAATCACTTCACGCGCCCAAATCAAGAAAGTTCCTCGTCTGGGAGCCAAAGCATTTGAACAGGCTGCTGGTTTCCTTCGTATTCCTGAAAGTAGCAATATCCTTGATAATACAGGAGTTCACCCAGAAAATTACGTTGCCGTTAAGGAACTCTTCAAACGCTTGGACATCAAGGATCTGAATGAAGAAGCCCAAAGTAAACTCAAGTCCCTTTCAGTCAAGGAAATGGCGCAAGAGCTAGACCTTGGTCCAGAAACTCTTAAAGATATCATTGCAGACCTTCTCAAACCGGGGCGAGATTTCCGTGATTCCTTTGACGCACCTGTGCTTCGCCAAGATGTCCTAGATATCAAAGATTTAGTGGTTGGTCAGAAGCTAGAAGGTGTAGTGCGTAATGTCGTTGATTTCGGTGCCTTCGTTGACATCGGGATTCACGAGGACGGCTTGATTCATATTTCCCACATGAGCCGCAAATTTATCAAACACCCTAGCCAAGTGGTGTCAGTTGGAGATTTGGTAACCGTTTGGGTCAAGAAAATCGATACTGAACGTGAAAAAGTCAATCTGTCGCTCCTCGCTCCAAATGAGACTGACTGATTACGTCAAACAGGTTTCAATAGAAGACTTCGGCAGACCTTTTATCCATCAAGCTCAGTGGAATTCTCGTCTACGTTCGACAGGTGGGCGATTTTTCCCAAAAGATGGGCATTTGGATTTTAATCCCAAGGTTTATCAGGAACTGGGGCTGGATGTTTTTAGGAAAATTGTCCGACATGAACTCTGTCATTATCACCTCTATTTTCAAGGGAAGGGTTATCAACATAAAGATCGGGATTTTAAGGAACTTTTGAAAGCAGTGGATGGGTTACGCTTTGTACCAACCTTGTCAAATAGCAACTCCAAACCACTCAAGCTTTATCGTTGTCAATCCTGCCAGCAAAGTTATCAGCGCAAACGAAGGATTGATACTAAACGCTATCGCTGTGGACTTTGTCGAGGTAAATTGCTACTAATAAATCAGCCTGAGGACTGATGAAAGCCGAGCCTACCCGTGATATACTATGACTAACCTAGCAGAAAGAGGAAATATCATGAACAGTAAATTTTATAAAATGAGACGAAATCGCATGATTTCAGGAGTCTTGGCAGGTTTGTCAGACAAGTGGAACTTTGATGTTACTCTTGTTCGTTTTCTATTTGCTATTTTTACAGTCGCAAATTTTGGACTTGGTGTGATTATCTATATCATCCTAGCTTCTATCATGCCTACCAAGGAAGAAATCGAAGCAGAAATGTACGGAACAGGCCCACGAAAACGCAAAGAAGCACAAGCAATTGACGACAATGAAGGCTGGTTTTGGTGAGGTAGAAATAGTTATTTTACTGTTAGTCTATGAATTCGACTAATCTATTTTAAAATTTTTGAACCCTTGTATCCGCAAGGGTTTTCTTCTTGCTTTCTTTTTATGGTAAAATATTTTTAATGAAATGGCTAAATTCCCCCCAATCTTACAAAAATGTAAGATTAAAATCTCTTTTGTAAGGTTAGGTTATGGCAAGCGGCCTTTTTTTGATGTAAACTAGACTCATAAAGAACAAAGGAGTAACATCATGAAACAAACCTTACATAAGAAAACAAGAAAACCAAGTCACAAAGATATCGAGCGTGTTCAACTGGGATGCGCTATGATGCAAGCAACATTTCATTTGATGGGATATTAAGAAAGGAGATTCTCATGACACTTTTAGATGTAAAACACGTTCAAAAAATTTATAAAACACGTTTTCAGGGCAACCAAGTAGAAGCCCTCAAGGATATTCACTTTACCGTAGAAAAGGGTGACTACGTTGCCATCATGGGTGAGTCTGGTTCTGGTAAATCAACTCTTCTCAATATCCTAGCTATGCTGGATAAACCAACACGCGGTCAGGTTTATCTGAATGGAACTGATACAGCAACCATTAAAAATTCACAGGCTTCTAGCTTCCGTCGTGAAAAGTTGGGCTTCGTCTTCCAAGATTTTAACTTACTAGATACGCTCTCTGTTAAGGACAATATCTTGCTTCCGCTTGTCTTGTCAAGAAGACCCATTACGGAGATGATGAAGAAATTGGTGGTGACAGCTGAGAATCTAGGTATCAACCAATTGCAAGAGAAGTACCCTTACGAGATTTCTGGTGGTCAGAAACAGCGTGTAGCAGTAGCACGCGCCATCATCACAGAACCTGAAATTCTCCTTGCGGATGAGCCAACAGGTGCCCTTGACTCTAAGTCATCTGCAGCTCTTCTTGATGTCTTTGATGAAATCAATGAGCGCGGCCAAACCATTCTCATGGTAACCCACTCCACAGCAGCAGCTAGCAGAGCTAAACGTGTACTCTTTATCAAAGACGGCATTCTTTACAACCAAATCTACCGTGGAGAGAAGACAGAACGTCAGATGTTCCAAGAGATCTCTGATACCTTGACTGTCATGGCAAGCGAGGTGAATTAGTATGTTTCGATTAACCAATAAGTTAGCGGTATCGAACTTGATTAAAAACCGCAAACTCTACTATCCTTTTGCGCTGGCTGTTCTCTTGGCAGTCACCGTCACCTATCTCTTTTATTCCCTAACCTTCAATCCCAAGATTGCGGAAATTCGTGGAGGGACAACGATTCAGGCTACACTTGGATTTGGTATGTTTGTCGTCACCCTTGCGTCAGCAATTATCGTCCTCTATGCCAATAGTTTTGTTATGAAGAACCGTTCCAAGGAACTAGGAATTTATGGCATGTTGGGCTTGGAGAAGCGTCATCTGATCAGTATGACCTTTAAGGAGTTGGTGCTATTTGGGATTCTAACTGTTGGAGCGGGTATCGGTATTGGAGCCTTGTTTGACAAGTTAATTTTCGCTTTCTTGCTCAAACTGATGAAATTGAAGGTTGAGCTGGTCGCTACCTTCCAAATGAATGTTGTCATTGCAGTACTTGTTGTCTTCGGTTTGATTTTCCTAGGACTCATGTTCCTGAATGCCCTTCGAATCGCCCGTATGAATGCTCTCCAGCTTTCTCGTGAAAAAGCTAGTGGTGAGAAAAAAGGTCGCTTCCTTCCTCTTCAAACTATTCTTGGTTCTATTAGCTTAGGAATTGGATATTATCTTTCCCTTACCGTAAAAGATCCCCTTACAGCCCTAACAACCTTCTTCTTAGCTGTTTTGCTGGTTATCTTTGGTACTTATCTATTGTTTAATGCAGGAATTACCGTTTTCCTTCAAATCTTAAAGAAAAACAAGAAATACTATTACCAGCCCAATAACCTCATATCTGTTTCCAACTTGATTTTCCGTATGAAGAAAAATGCGGTTGGACTAGCAACTATTGCTATTTTGTCAACAATGGTCTTGGTTACCATGTCTGCAGCGACAAGCATTTTCAATGCCTCAGAATCCTTTAAAAAAGTGATGAATCCGCATGACTTTGGAATTACTGGACAAAATGTTGAAAAAGAAGATTTGGACAAACTCTTGAGCCAATTTGCAAGTGACAAAGGTTATAGTGTCAAAGAGAAAGAAGTGCTTCGTTACAGTAACTTTGGTATTGCAAATCAAGAAGGAACCAAGTTAACCATTTTTGAAAGGGGACAAAATCGTGTCCAACCTAAAACAGTCTTCATGGTATTTGACCAAAAAGACTATGAAAATATGACTGGTCAGAAGCTTTCTCTATCAGGCAATGAGGTCGGCCTCTTCGCTAAGAATGATGGACTGAAAGGACAGAAAGCTCTAACTCTAAATAACCATCAATTTTCTGTAAAAGAAGAATTTAATACAGATTTTATTGTGAACCATGTCCCAAATCAGTTTAATATTTTTACTACTGATTACAATTACCTTGTTGTACCTGATTTACAAGCATTTTTAGACCAATTTCCAGATTCGGCTATCTATAATCAGTTTTACGGTGGCATGAATGTAAATGCCAGCGAAGAAGAACAACTCAAGATCGCTGACGAGTATGATAAATACCTCAATCAATTTAATGCTCAATTAGACACAGAAGGTAGCTATGTTTATGGTAGCAATCTAGCAGATGCTAGTTCTCAGATGAGTGCTCTCTTTGGTGGTGTCTTCTTTATCGGTATTTTCCTATCCATTATCTTTATGGTCGGAACCGTTCTGGTCATCTACTACAAACAAATTTCTGAAGGCTATGAAGACCGTGAACGCTTTATTATCTTGCAGAAAGTTGGTTTAGATCAAAAGCAAATCAAGCAAACCATCAACAAACAGGTTTTAACTGTTTTCTTCCTTCCTTTGCTTTTTGCCTTCATACATCTAGCCTTTGCATACCATATGCTTAGTCTGATTTTAAAAGTGATTGGTGTAATAGATACGAATATGATGTTGATTGTGACCTTGTCTATCTGCGCTATCTTCCTCATCGCCTATGTGCTGATTTTCATGATTACTTCAAGAAGTTATCGCAAGATTGTGCAAATGTAAAAAAAAATACCTCGACTTCAAAATCGAGGTGTTTTTTGTGTTTTATACTCAATGAAAATCAAAAAACAAACTAGGAAGCTAGCCGCAGACAGTACTTGAGTACGGCAAGGCGAAGCTGACGTGGTTTGAATTTGATTTTCGAAGAGTATTAAATGCTGAAAAGTTGTCCTAGCAGAAAGGTAACTCCCATGGTCAAGAGGCCAATAACAAGGTTCCGAATCATAGCTGTTTTGGTTGGGGCTTTTCCAAGTTTGGCACTAGTGTAACCAGTGAGAAGAAGGGCCACACCAACGATAAGGACAGTGGCAGGAATGCGGTAATCACTTGGGAAAATGGTAATTGAAAGCATTGGTGGTAAGCTACCAAGGAAAAAAGAAATAAAGCTAGAGATAGCAGCATGCCAAGGATTGGTAAACTCTTCATACTCAATCCCATATTTTTCCTCTACCAAAGCCTTGAGCGGATTATTTAAAAAGGCTTTGTTGGTGAGAAGTTGGGCTGATGTTTCACACTCACCATTTTGAATATAGGCAGCATAGAGGGACTTTTTGGCTAGTTCCATATCTTGGTCTAGCAAGAGTTGCTCACGCGCAACGGCCGCTTCCTCGGTATCTTTTTGAGTTGAAACGGATACATATTCTCCACCAGCCATTGAAAAGGCACCAGCTAAAATAGCCGCAAAACCTGATAAAAAGATAATCCAGATATTGCTTGTAGCACTGGCAACCCCGATAACCACTCCAGCAATGGAAATAATTCCATCATTAGCACCAAGAACACCAGCACGCAGGATATTTAAACGCCCTGCAAAGTTTGAATCAATTTCGTGATTTGTTTCTGACATATTATACTCCTTTTTATCCAGTATAAAGAAAAAATATAAGAAATACAATCTTTTAAAACAATCTGAAAAAAGTTGCACGATTTTAATGAACACGATTCTAATGAAAAATAGGAAAAAGCTTTTCTGTTTAAGCTTTATCAATAAAACATGCTATAATAGTTGCAGAAAGGTTGGTATTTATGGCTAGGATATTGGTTATTGAAGACAATAGTGACATTCAAGAGATTTTGCGAACACTTCTTACTGAGGAGCATGAGGTGATTCAAGCCTTTTCAGGAACTGAAGGCATCATGCTTTTTGACCAAGGTGGGATTGACCTCGTTTTGCTCGATATCATGCTTCCCGGGAAAAATGGGGATCAGGTTTTAAAAGCCATCAGGGAACAAAGTCAAATTCCAGTCATTATGCTAACGGCTTTGAGCGATAAGAAGCTAATCAGTCAATACCTCTTAGACGGTGCTAATGACTACATAGTGAAACCTTTTGATTTGGACGAAGTCTTTGCTAGAGTTACTGTTCAATTACGTCAAAGCGTAGAAAAACAGCCTGTGGAAATTGTAAAAACTGAAAATCTGCCACAAAACTTAAAAAATATCCAGTTTGATGCAGAAAGTTTTGAAATCAAAAATAGTCAGGAAACGATTCGCCTTGCCAAGAAAGAATGCTTGATTCTCCAAAATCTCCTCAAACATCCTAAGAAAATTTTCACCAAAGAAGAACTTTATGAATTGGTTTGGGATGAGAGCTATCTACCTGGAGATAATACTCTCAATACGCATTTGAGCAATCTTCGTAAAAAATTAAACCAGCTTGACCCAAATCAAGAATATATTGAAACCATTTGGGGAGTTGGGGTAAGATTAAAAGGAGACAAGCAATGAACTACATGATAATCTTTGTTCTACTGGTACTCCTGATTATTTTATCAATTTCATTGATTCGCTACCATCTAGCACTTAAAAACTTGAGTCAACAGATTGAAGACAAGATTCTCACAGGTAGTATGAAAAGAGTCGGAATCAGCATTTTTTCCAAACATTTTTTACATCTCTACCAGCAGATTGAGAATCTATTTCAGGAGGTGGAGCAATCTCGATTGGTTATGAAAAGGGAAAAGCAGACTCTGGATATGGCCATCAGCAATATCGCCCATGATATTCGGACGCCTCTGACTATCGCGTCAGGCTACACCCAACAATTGATAAAGTCTCCTGAAGACAAAGCAGAAACCTTACAAAAAATAGCCCAGCATCTTGATTTAGTTTCTAAACGTTTGGAGGCTCTTCTAGAATATCGTCGTTTGATGGAAGGGGCTGTCAAACCGAAACTGGAAGAAGTGGATCTTTCAGCTTTTATCACCAAAAAGACTCTGGCTTATTATGATGTTTTTCAGGCGGCAAATATCACGCTTGATTTTAAGGTTGAAACTGGTTTAAAAACGAGGACTGATGAAAACTTGCTGGATCGAATTTTACAAAATTTGCTTGGAAATATCCTCAAACATGGCAAGGAAGAAGCGCGTCTATATTTGAGAAAGGAAAAGGAACAGCTTGTCTTAGAGATTGCAAACCTTGTCAAACAGCCAATCAAAAAAATAGAAAATCTCAGCAATCGTTTTTATTCTGAAAATCTATCTGATACGGAAGAATCCTCTGGTTTAGGACTTTATATCACTGAGGAATTATGCCATCTTCTCGGTGCAGAGATGAAACTAAGCACAGTTGGGCAATGGTTGTCAGTTTTTGTTTACTTTTAACAAAAAGAAACCTCCTCTGTAGACTAGAGGAGGTCGTTTTTTATAGACTTTTCTTTTTGAAAACTGCCAATCCACTTAGATTAAAGATTACAATAACAGCTAAGGTAACTATAAGTGTATAGAAAATGGATTCACTATTAGCAGTCATAGCATAGAAAAACTGCAATGATAAATATGGCAAAAATTTTATATTTGGAAAAATGAGCATTGGCATAGATAGTAAGATAGAGCTGACAAAATAACCAATAAATACTGCAATATAAGAATGACTCACATAGAGAATAAAGGAAACGATGGAAAGCCAAGCAAGTAGGCAAAGAAATTGAAGGAAAATGGTTATCAGTAGATTTCCAATAAAGCCATCAGGCATAGTTCCAAATCCATTTAAGATAGTTGCTGGAATAAAGGCAATCACAAGACTGATGATGACTTGTAAAAGTGCAATACAAGCTAATACAAAGGCTTTGGCAAGGAAAAACTCGGTACGAGAAACACCCACTGTTAAACTATTTTTATAGAGTTTACCGATTAAATCAACTCCAAGAACGAGGCAGGCTAGGACGATACAGAGAAAAACGAGGTTTGAACCTTGACTAGATGCGTTAATCAGGGCTTGTACACCGTCCCAGCCATGGGTTGGAATTTCTGGTTCTTCTGTCTGGATTGCCATCAGATGGCCAGTAGCCCCAAAAATAGCCCCCATTAACATGAGTACAAAGAGAATGAATTCTGTAATCCAGAATCCTTTGGAACGGAAAAGACGGTAAAAGTCTGCTTGAATGGTATGTATCATGATTTTCCTCCTATTCGACCAATTGAGTGAAGTATTCTTCTAGGTTTTGACGGGCATAGTAAATCTCGTCAATAGCAACATCTGCCAAGGTTAATTCCTTGAGAATCTGTTTGACATCTTGTTCCTGACCAAAGATATGGATTTCATTTTCTGGATTAACAACCTTAAACTGGAGCTGGATTTGTTCTTTCAATACTTGACAAGCTTTCTCTTGGTCAGCTGTCTTAAGGACAATATAATCCTCACTTAGTGTTTCAAATTCAGCTTTGCTGATTTCACGGATAATCTTGCCTTGATCTAAAATACCAAAGCGATTAGCTACGAGATAGAGTTCTGACAAGATATGGCTAGAGATGAGAATGGTGATTCCTTTTTCTTGATTGAGCCGTTGAATCATTAGACGAAACTCTTTGATACCGATTGGGTCGAGACCGTTGATAGGTTCATCTAAAATCAGGAAGTCTGGTTTGGACAGGAGGGCAATGGCGATACCAAGTCTTTGTTTCATTCCTAGCGAGAAATCACGAAAGACTTTCTTACCTGTATCTGGCAAACCTACATAATCCAGTGTTTCTCGAATGACTTGATCAGCATTTGGAATATGACGAATCATACAGTAATATTTCAGATTTTGATAGGCTGTTAAGTGATTATGGGCTACAGGTGATTCGATCACTGAACCTACTCGAGATAGAGACTTGCTCCACTCATTTTCCGTTTTGCTGGAGAAGAGGGAAACAGTTCCTTTGTCCGCAAAGAGTAGTTGCGTAATGATTTTTATCAAGGTGGTTTTCCCAGCTCCGTTCTTCCCGATAAGTCCATAAATATCTCCCTCTCTTATCGTTAGATGAAGATCCTGAAGAATAGCTTGTTTGGCAAAGTTTTTGGACAATCCATGAATGTCAAGTACTGTTTTCATGATTCTCTCCTTTTGATTTATTTTGTTAACTTTAGTATAAAGCATAGAAATCAAAGAAAGCTCAAGGATTTCTAAAGAGTTTCTAAAGTTTTAGGAATTCTTAAATATCAAAACCCAGTTGACACGAACTGGGCTTCTTAATTATAGAATATATTTCTCAATGGCACGCGCAACGCCGTCTTCTTCGTTGCTTGCTGTAACGGCATCTGCAAGAGATTTGACATAATCACTGGCATTTCCCATTGCAACACCAAGCCCTGCAAATTGGAGCATTTCAATATCGTTATTAGCATCGCCCATGGCCATGATTTCTGAGGAATCAATCTTCAAAATCTCTGCTAGTCGAGAAAGAGCGGTAGCCTTTGTCGTTCCAAGTGGCATGGCTTCATAAATGACAGGCTGTGAACGAACTCCACTAAATCGTTGGCAAAGCTCTTCAGCAAAACGCTCTTCAAAATCGTCTGTTTGCTCCTCTGTACCTAAAAACATACCTTGGAACATGCGATACTTGCCACTAGTCGCTTCCTCAAGGGAAATTTCAGTCAGGTCTGAAAAGACTAACTTAGCATCGTTTTGGATGACTTGATTTGGCTTGCCACCGAGAACAAAATAATGCTCCTCGTCAAAAAGAGTCAACTGAACTTCACTTTTTTCAGCAAGGTTATAGAGGTATTCGATGTCGGCTGGACTGAGTTCTTGCCAATCAACTAGACTCCAATCACTGGTCTGGTGAGTTGAGCAACCGTTGTTAACAATAACATACTCATTCTGGAGGTCAAGTCCCAGTTTTTTGTAGTAGGGGAGGACACCGAAAAGCGGGCGACCTGTACAGAGAACCAGTTTGACACCTTTTTCAATGGCTTGGTGAATGGCAGTGATGTGGGCTTGTGGGATTTCCTTGGCTTCATTGAGGAGGGTTCCGTCCATATCCAAGGCTAGTAGTTTAATCATAAGACTTCCTTCTTTATCTTTTGGTATTATTATAGCATATTTTGGAGAAGATAATGGTAAAAGGAACGAGACTAATTGATTTTACAGTTTAAGATTGTTTGATGACAATTCATGATTTGAAGAGGATATTTTGCAAAGATATGCTATACTAAATTTGTTATACAGTTAAGTAAACCATTATATTCAATAATCTAGTCAAGGAAAACAGAGGATTTAATATGAAAAAACGAGCTATTCAAATTTTACTAGCATTGTCCTTAATTTTTTTACAAATCAACTTGGTTTTGGGGGCTTTTCAATCATCTCGCAAAGTCCTATCTACCAGCAAGTCGTGAGTTTTTTCAGATTCTACTTTTGCTGGAAAGTGGTGTTCTTTTGTCAGCAGTCATCTATCTACTAGTTTTTGCAGGAAAGAAGACTTTTCATTTCAAGTGGCAGTTGAGGTACTTTATCTACCTTTTACTGGGCTACATCATTTCGTATATGTCTGACTTCCTCTTGTCTTATTTCATATCCCCGTCTTCAAATCAAATTTCTTTGAATGAAACGATAGAAATGATGGGACGACAGGAGTTATCCTATTTTTTGCTCATAGCTTGCTTCATCGGTCCTATTGCTGAGGAATTGATTTATCGCGGCGTGCTTATGACAACCTTTTTCAAAAACTCGCCTTGGTACGGAGATGTCTTGCTTTCTGCTATTATTTTCGGTTATATTCATATCAATTTCGCTTTAACTCCTCTTGCTTTTTTCATTTATGCTAGCGGAGGGCTTATTTTGGCTCTATTGTATCGCATGACTAAAAATCTCTACTATCCAATACTAGTTCATATTTTCATCAATACCACTGCCTTCTGGAATGTGTGGTTACTCCTATTTTCAGGAAGTTAGCTTACTAAAACAATGTCGGAACTTTCCGGCATTTTCTTTTCAACAGATGAGCAAGAACTGATTATTTTCAGACTTGGGTGGCTAATCATGGTATAATATATGGTAATGAAAAATTCCAACGAGGCAGAGATGAAATTACTTTATACTGATATTCGAACTTCTTTGACAGAAATTCTAACCAGAGAGGCGGAGGAGCTAGTTGCCACGGGCAAGCGAGTCTTCTACATTGCCCCCAACTCTCTTTCTTTTGAAAAGGAACGCGCCGTGCTGGAATGCATGTCCCAGCAGGCTTCTTTTGCGATTACTGTCACGCGCTTTGCGCAGATGGCTCGTTACCTGGTTTTAAATGACTTGCCTACCAAGACCAGTCTTGATGATATTGGTCTTGGGATGGCTTTTTATAAGTGCCTTGCCGAACTTGACCCCAAGGACTTACGTGTTTATGGTGCTATTAAGCAGGATCCTCAGTTTATCCAGCAGTTGATTGAGCTGTATCACGAAATGACGACTGCTCAGATGAGTTTTTTGGACTTGGAAAGTTTGACTGATGAGGATAAGCAGGCAGACTTGCTCTTGATTTTTGAGAATGTCACGGCCTATCTCAATCAAGGCCAGTTAGCTCAGGGAAGTCAGATATCCCATTTGATTGAGGCTATTGAGAATGACAAGGTAAGTAGTGATTTTACTCAAATCGCCCTAGTCATTGATGGATTTACCCGTTTTTCTGCTGAGGAAGAGCGGATTGTGGACTTACTTCATAGCAAGGGTGTTGAGATTGTCATTGGTGCTTACGCTAGTAAGAAAGCCTATACCAGTCCTTTTAGCGAGGGTAATCTCTACCAAGCCAGTGTGGAGTTTCTCCATCATCTAGCCTCTAAATACCAAACACCTGCTAAGGACTGTTCTCAAACTCATGAGAAGATGGATAGTTTTGACAAGGCCTCTCGTTTGCTGGAGTCTTCTTATGACTTTTCAGAACTCACCTTGGATGTCGATGAGAATGACCGTGATAATCTGCAAATCTGGTCTTGCTTGACGCAAAAGGAAGAGTTGGAGTTGGTAGCGCGTAGCATCCGTCAGAAAATACATAACAATCCAGATTTGAGTTACAAGCATTTTCGTATTCTGTTAGGAGATGTGGCTTCTTATCAGTTGTCCTTAAAGACTATTTTTGACCAGTACCAGATTCCATTCTATCTTGGTAGAAGCGAATCCATGGCTCATCATCCCTTGACCCAGTATGTCGAATCTATTTTACGTTTAAAACGCTACCGTTTCCGTCAGGAGGATTTGATTAATCTCCTCAGAACAGGCTTGTATACTGACCTTAGTCAAGCAGAGATTGATGCTTTGGAGCAATACCTCCGCTATCTTGGTATCAATGGCTTGGCAGCCTTTCAGCAAATCTTCACCAAATCCCACCATGGAAAGTTTGATTTGGAACGCTTGAATGCCATTCGTTTGCGAGTTTTGGCTCCTCTTGAAACCTTATTTGCCAGTCGGAAACAGAAGGCTGAAAATCTTTTGCAAAAGTGGAGTGCTTTTCTAAAAAACGCTGCTTTAAGCAAGCAGATGCAAGGTTTAACATCCACTATGGAAGTCCTAGAACAGGAAAGACAAGCTGAAGTTTGGAAAGCTTTCTGTCATGTTTTAGAACAATTTGCGACAGTTTTTGATGGTTCACAAGTTAGTCTGGAGGACTTCCTAGCCTTGCTCCACTCAGGAATGAGTTTATCTCAGTATCGCACTATTCCAGCGACAGTGGACACTGTTCTGTTGCAGAGTTACGATTTGATTGCACCACTAACTGCTGACTGTGTCTATGCCATTGGACTCACTCAGGATCATTTACCAAAAATTGCGCAAAATACTAGCCTTTTGTCAGACGAAGAGAGACAAAGCCTAAACCAAGCGACAGAAGAGGGGGCACAATTACTGATCGCAAGCAGTGAAAACCTCAAGAAAAATCGTTATACCATGCTTTCTTTAGTCAATGCTGCTCGTAAGCAGTTGATTTTATCAGCACCAAGTCTTCTCAATGAAAATGAGAGCAAGGAATCTGCCTATCTTCATGAACTGGTGAGTTTTGGATATAGCCGGATAGAGAAGAAGATTCATCAAAAAAGTCTGTCTAAGGATGATCTGGGGTCTTATCACAGTCTCTTGTCTAGTCTAGTTGCCTATCACCAGCAGGGCGAGACGAGTGATACTGAGCAAGATTTGACCTTTGTCAAGGTTCTTGCGCGTGTGATGGGTAAAAAACTAGAACAGCAAGGTCTGGAAAATCCTGCCATCCCAACCAGTCCAAGCAGTAAGCCCTTAGCCAAGGATACCTTACAAGCTCTTTATCCTACTGATCAGGAGTTTTACCTGTCTACCTCCGGTTTGACGGAGTTTTATCGCAATGAATACAGTTATTTTCTTCGCTACGTGTTAGGCTTGCAGGAGGAATTGCGCCTGCGTCCAGATGCTCGTAGTCATGGGAATTTCTTACACCGCATTTTTGAACGCGCCTTGCAATTGCCTGACGAAGATTCTTTTGACAAACGTCTAGAACAGGCTATCCAAGAAACCAGTCAAGAACGGGAATTTGAGGCTATTTATCAGGAAAGTTTGGAAGCCCAGTTTACCAAAGAAGTTTTGCTTGATGTTGCACGGACGACTGGACATATTCTCCGCCATAATCCAGCCATCGAAACCATCAAAGAAGAGGCGAATTTCGGTGGAAAAGAGCAAGCCTTTATTCAATTGGACAATGGACGCAATGTCTTTGTAAGAGGCAAGGTGGATCGGATTGACCGATTAAAAGCTGATGGAGCAATCGGAGTAGTAGATTACAAATCTAGTCTGACTCAGTTCCAGTTTCCTCATTTCTTTAATGGGCTTAATTCCCAGTTACCAACTTATCTAGCTGCTCTAAAAAGAGAAGGGGAGAAGAATTTTTTCGGTGCCATGTACTTGGAAATGGCTGAGCCTGTTCAATCTCTGATGGCCGTTAAAAGTCTGGCAGGTGCAGTAGTAGAAGCCAGCAAGTCTATGAAATACCAAGGACTCTTTTTAGAAAAAGAAAGCAGTCATTTGGGTGAATTTTACAATAAAAACAAGGCTAATCAGCTGACGGATGAGGAATTCCAGCTCCTACTGGACTACAATGCCCATCTTTACAAGAAAGCAGCAGAGAAGATTTTAGCAGGTCAGTTCTCTATCAATCCATACACAGAAAACGGCAGAAGTATTGCCCCATATGTTCAGCAACATCAGGCCATTACAGGCTTTGAAGCAAATTACCACTTGGGCCAAGCCCGTTTCCTAGAAAAATTGGATTTAGCTGATGGTAAACGTCTGGTCGGAGAAAAACTCAAGCAAGCTTGGTTTGAAAAAATAAGAGAGGAGTTGAATCGATGAAGCCTATTCCCTTTTTAACTAAGGAGGAAATTCAAAACTTGCAAGAAGCAGAAGCGAGTTCGAGCAAGGAACAGAAGAAAACTGCCGAGCAAATCGAAGCCATCTACACTTCTGGTCAAAATATCCTCGTTTCAGCATCGGCTGGTTCTGGAAAGACCTTTGTTATGGCAGAGCGTATTCTGGACCAATTGGCGCGTGGTGTGGAAATCAGTCAACTCTTCATCTCAACCTTTACCGTCAAGGCTGCCACAGAGCTTAAGGAGCGTTTGGAGAAAAAAATCAGCCAACGAATCCAAGAAACGGATGATGTTGACCTCAAACAACACTTGGGTCGCCAGTTGGCAGATCTACCCAACGCGGCTATTGGTACCATGGACTCTTTTACACAAAAATTCCTTGGTAAACATGGTTATCTGATTGACATTGCGCCTAATTTCCGTATTTTACAAAACCAAAGCGAGCAACTCCTTCTAAAAAACGAAGTCTTCCATGAGGTCTTTGAAGCCCATTATCAAGGGAAACAGAAAGAGAAGTTTAGTCATTTGCTGAAAAACTTTGCTGGACGTGGAAAAGATGAACGTGGTCTGCGCCAGCAAGTCTATAAAATTTATGACTTCCTCCAATCCACCAGCAATCCTCAAAAGTGGTTGAGTGAATCTTTCTTAAAAGGCTTTGAAAAAGCTGATTTTAGCAGTGAAAAAGAAAAACTGACTGAGCAGATCAAACAATCCCTTTGGGATTTGGAAAGCTTTTTCCGTTATCATCTGGATAATGATGCCAAGGAGTTTCCAAAGGCTGCTTATCTAGAAAACGTTCAGCTTGTTCTGGACGAAATTGGCTCTTTAAATCAGGAGTCCGATAGTCAGGCTTATCAAGCAGTGCTTGCGCGTGTTGTCGCAATTTCGAAAGAGAAAAATGGTCGGGCTCTGATAAATGCCAGTCGCAAGGCTGATTTGAAACCACTGATCGATGCCTATAATGAAGAGAGAAAGACCCAGTTTGCTAAACTAGGACAACTATCAGACCAGATAACGATTCTCGACTATCAAGAACGTTATCATGGAGATACATGGGAACTGGCCAAAACCTTCCAATCTTTCATGAGTGATTTTGTGGAGGCTTATCGTCAGCGCAAACGCCAGGAAAATGCCTTTGAGTTTGCTGATATCAGCCATTACACCATTGAAATTTTAGAGAATTTCCCGCAAGTCCGTGAGGCTTATCAGGAGCGCTTCCACGAAGTCATGGTCGATGAATATCAAGATACCAACCATATTCAAGAACGAATGCTGGAATTGCTGTCTAATGGCCACAATCGCTTTATGGTGGGAGATATCAAGCAGTCTATCTATCGTTTCCGTCAAGCAGATCCGCAGATTTTCAATGAAAAATTCCAACGTTACTCTCAAAATCCCCAAGAAGGAAAGCTCATTCTCCTCAAAGAAAATTTCCGTAGTAGTTCAGAAGTGCTGTCAGCAACCAATGATGTTTTTGAACGTCTTATGGACCAAGAAGTCGGCGAAATCAACTATGATAACATGCACCAGCTTGTTTTTGCCAATACCAAACTGACTCCCAACCCTGAGAACAAGGCAGAATTTCTCCTCTATGACAAGGACGACAGTGGACAAGAGGAAGAAGAGAGCCAAGCAGAAACGAAACTAACTGGTGAGATGCGCTTAGTCATCAAGGAGATTCTGAAACTCCATCAGGAAAAAGGTGTTGCCTTTAAAGAAATTGCTCTTCTGACCTCCAGTCGCAGTCGTAATGACCAGATTCTCCTCGCCCTGTCTGAGTACGGGATTCCTGTCAAAACTGACGGAGAGCAAAACAATTATCTACAATCCCTAGAAGTGCAAGTCATGCTAGACACCCTTCGTGTCATTCACAATCCTCTTCAGGACTATGCCTTGGTTGCCCTTATGAAGTCTCCTATGTTTGGCTTTGACGAGGACGAGTTAGCACGTTTCTCCCTTCAGAAAGCAGAGGATAAAGTCCAAGAAAATCTCTATGAGAAACTAGTCAATGCACAAAAAATGGTAACAAGCCAGAAAAACTTGATTCACACCGCTCTAGCTGAGAAACTAAAGCAATTCATGGATATCTTGGCCTCTTGGCGCTTGTATGCCAAAACCCACTCCCTCTATGACCTGATTTGGAAGATTTATAACGACCGTTTTTATTATGATTATGTTGGGGCTTTGCCAAATGGTCCTGCTAGACAGGCCAATCTCTATGCCCTAGCACTGCGTGCTGATCAATTTGAAAAGAGCAATTTCAAAGGTTTGTCGCGTTTTATTCGTATGATTGACCAAGTATTGGAAGCCCAGCACGATTTGGCAAGCGTGGCTGTCGCACCGCCAAAAGATGCAGTAGAGCTCATTACCATCCACAAAAGTAAAGGGCTGGAGTTTCCTTACGTCTTTATCCTCAATATGGATCAAGATTTCAACAAGCAAGACAGCATGTCAGAGGTCATTCTCAGTCGTAAAAACGGTCTAGGTGTCAAATATATTGCCAAAATGGAGACAGGAGCAGTGGAAGATCACTATCCTAAAACCATCAAACTCTCCATTCCTAGCTTGACCTATAGGCAGAATGAAGAGGAATTACAGCTGGCAAGCTATTCAGAACAGATGCGCCTTCTTTATGTTGCTATGACAAGGGCTGAGAAAAAGCTCTATCTTGTAGGCAAGGGTTCTCGTGAAAAGTTGGAAGCTAAAGAATACCCAGCAGCTAAAAATGGAAAACTAAACAGCAACACTAGACTGCAAGCCAAGAATTTCCAAGATTGGATTTGGGCTATCAGTAAAGTATTTGCCAAGGATCATCTCAACTTTAGTTATCGTTTTGTTGGAGAAGATCAGTTGACCAGAGAAGCTATCGGTCAGTTGGAAACCAAGAGTCCTCTCCAAGATAGCTCCCAAGCAGACAATCGCCAGTCAGAAACCATTAAAGAAGCTCTTGAAATGCTGAAAGAGGTGGAAGTTTATAATACTCTTCACCTCGCAGCCATTGAACTACCAAGTGTTCAAACCCCAAGCCAAATCAAGAAATTCTACGAACCAGTTATGGATATGGAGGGTGTCGAGATTGCTGGTCAAGGCCAGTCAGTAGACAAAAAAATTAGCTTTGATTTGCCAGATTTTTCAACCAAAGAAAAGGTAACAGGAGCTGAGATTGGTAGTGCTACCCACGAACTCATGCAGAGAATTGACCTCAATCAGCGACCAATGCTTGCTAGCCTGACAGAAACTATCAAACAAGTTCAAACCAGCCAAGCTGTCAGGGAAAAAATTAATCTTGCTAAAATTCTTGCATTCTTTGACACAGAACTCGGTCAGGAAATTCTTGCTAATACCGACCATCTCTACCGCGAGCAACCCTTCTCCATGCTCAAACGAGATCAAAAGAGTCAGGAAGACTTTGTTGTCCGTGGAATCTTGGACGGCTATCTGCTTTATGAGGATAGAATCGTTCTTTTCGACTATAAGACAGACCGCTATGATGAACCAAGTCAACTCATAGACCGTTATCGTGGTCAGTTAGCCCTATACGGAGAGGCTTTATCTCGAGCCTATTCGATTGAAAATATTGAAAAATACTTGATTTTACTCGGTAAAGACGAGGTTCAAGTTGTAAAAGTATAATCTAGAAAGGAGACCTCATGACACTTCCAGTTAGAAAAGCCTTGCACGATGCCGTATTACAGGCTTCAAAAGCTGATACTTGGGAACAAGCTACCAAGGAATGGAATGAAGTTTCCTTAATTTTTAACGGTATCGGCCGTAGCAATTGTGTCTGTGGAAATGCTATCAAATACGCCTACGAACTCTTTAATGGTGTCACAGGCCAACGCCTCTTTCCGATTGGTAGCGACTGTGTTCGTCATTTTCATCGATTGTCCCTTGACCAGCAACTGGAAGAGGAAGAAAAACTGCTCAGAAAGGTTGAAAATCTGACCAGAAAAGCCCAGAAAAAGGAGAAAATCAAGGTCAATAAAAGTGACTTTGACGAGCGTCTTCTAAAGTGGCTCTGGGAAAAAGGTGTTTTTAAACCCAATCGTGGTAATCAGTTCTCACCTGAGAGAGACTACCAGCTCTTCCTAGAAGTCTTTCAAGGAGGAAGTTGGACCAAGGCAGAGCCCAAGAAGAAGGCTCGTATGGAAGAAGTCCTTGAAAAGTATATCAAACCCTTTTTACTTGGAAAACCAGATGACCAACTCTACCTTGTCAAGCTAGGTAAGGAGAAAATTGACTACGAACAAGAACTCCGTATCCAAGCAGAGAAAGAGCGCAAGAAGAGGGATAAAATCGCCAAGCAGTATGCAGACAATCTGGTTCTAGCCATGGGGCCAGCAGAGCGTGCCTACCAAGATTACTTTGGATTTACAGAGACCCTGACTCAAGAAGAACGCAAGTGGGAGAAAATACTTTTTGGTAAAAATAGAACAGAACGGGCTATCAAGGCCAAACAATACCAAAAAGAGTTGGAAAAAGACCAACGAATTGCCAGTCAGGATCCAATTGAAAGAAAACAGAAGCAGACCTGGCTCCTCAATTCCTATTTTCGTGAGCTTCCTGAAGAAAAAGCCAGATTTGCTCGACTCTTATTAGAATATCGAAAAAGTGGAGAAGTTCCCTTTTCAACTGAATATCTGTCAGATCATCTCATCGACTTTTTCTATAAAATGAAAGCCTTTGAATTTGAAATCGCACCAGAACAAGTCCGAGACTTTTTAAAAGAAAGCCTTCAGACAGAACATCTATCCTCAGCACAAGAAAGCTGGATAGAAGGGATTCTTATCAACTGCATCAAACCATTTTTAGAACGATTATTGATATGAGTAACACCTACCGTGGAAATTCCATGGTAGGTTACATTTTATCCAAAAAAATAATAGGGAGTTACAAAACTACTGCTTGGTATTTTATATATAAAACAAAGTATGAAAGCGCAACGCAATTTTAAGACTTTTTTGTAAATTAAGAGTATAATTAAAGTATGCTACTTTTTTATAAGATAACAAGCTAATATAATAAAGTTTGCCTTACATATTTAAAAATTTTATTTCAAGGAGGAATAATGGAAAAGTATTATGGTGAAAAACAAGAGCGTTTTTCATTTAGAAAATTATCAGTAGGACTTGTATCTGCAACGATTTCAAGTTTATTTTTTATGTCTGTATTAGCTAATTCATCTGTGGATGCTCAAGAAACTACAGGGGTTCACTATAAATATGTGACAGAGTCAGAGCTATCATCAGATGAGAAGATGCAGCTTGTATATGATATTCCGACATACATGGAGAATGATGATGAAACTTATTATCTTGTTTATAAGTTAAATTCCCAAAATCAACTGGCGGAATTGCCAAATACTGGAAGCAAGAATGAGATGCAAGCCTTAGTTGCTGGTACTAGCTTAGCTGCTTTGGGGATTTTAATTTTTGCCGTTTCTAAGAAAAAAATTAAGAATAAAACAGTATTACATTTAGTATTGGTTGCAGGAATAGGAAATGGTGTCCTAATTTCAGCTCATGCTTTAGAAAATAATCTTTTACTGAATTATAATACGGACTATGAATTGACCTCTGGAGAAAAATTACCTCTTCCTAAAGACATTTCAGGTTACACATATATTGGATATATCAAAGAGGGGAAAACTACTTCTGATTCTGAAGTAAGTAATCAAAAGAGTTCAGTTACCACTCCTACAAAACAACAAAAGGTGGATTATAATGTTACACCGAATTTTGTAGAGAATCCATCAACAGTACAAGCTATTCAGGAACAAACACCTGTTTCTTCAACTAAGCCGACAGAAGTTCAAGTAGTTGAAAAACCTCTTTCTACAGAATTAACGAATCCAAGAAAAGAAGAGAAACAATCTTCAGATTCTCAAGCACAGTTGGCAGAACACAAGAATCTAGAGACGAAGAAAGACGAGAAAGTTTCTCCAAAAGAAAAGACTGGGGTAAATACATTAAATCCACAGGATGAAGTTCTATCAGGTCAGTTGAATAAACCTGAACTCTTATATCGTGACGAAACTATAGAAACAAAAATAGATTTTCAAGAAAAAGTTCAGGAGAATTCTGATTTAGCTGAAGGAACTGTAAGAGTCAAACAAGAAGGTAAATTAGGTAAGAAAGTTGAAGTCATCAGAATATTCTCTGTAAACAAGGAAGAGGTTTCACGAGAAATTGTTTCAACTTCTACGACTGCGTCTGTTCCAAGAATAGTCGAAAAAGGTACTAAAAAAGCTCAAGTTATAAAGGACCAACCTGAGACTGGTGTAGAACATAAAGACGTACAGTCTGGAGCTATTGTTGAACCAGCAATTCAGCCTGAATTACCAGAAGCTGTAGTAAGCGATAAAGGCGTACCAGAAGTTCAGCCGGAGTTGCCAGAAGCTGTAGTAAGTGATAAAGGTGTACCAGAAGTTCAGCCGGAGTTGCCAGAAGCTGTAGTAAGTGATAAAGGTGTACCAGAAGTTCAACCAGCGTTACCAGAAGCTGTAGTAAGCGATAAAGGCGTACCAGAACAGGTAGCTCCACTACCAGAATATACAGGTGTACAAGCCGGAGCGATAGTTGAACCTGAAAAAGTTGAACCGGAATATGCTGGAGTACAAGCTGGCGCTGTAGTAGAACCAGAACAAGTGGCACCCCTACCAGAATATACAGGCGTACAAGCTGGAGCGGTCGTTGAGCCGGAACAAGTAGCACCCCTACCAGAATACACAGGAGTCCAGGCTGGAGCAATAGTAGAACCAGAGCAGGTAGCACCCCTACCTGAATACACAGGGGTACAGGCTGGAGCTATTGTTGAACCGGAGCAAATTGCACCACTACCTGAATACACAGGTCCACAGGCCGGAGCAATATTAGAACCAGAGCAGGTAGCACCACTGCCAGAATATAAGGGGAATATTGAGCAATTAAAACCTGAAACTCCGATTGAGAAGCCGAAAGAAACAAATCCAGAGAAAACACTTGAATTAAGAAATGTTTCAGATCTGGAGTTATATAGTCAGACCAATGGTACTTACAAACAACATATTTCTTTGGATAGTGTTCCAAGTAATCCAGACACTTACTTTGTAAAGGTTAAATCTTCGTCATTTAAAGATGTCTATTTACCAGTTGCTTCAATAACTTCGGAAACAAAAAATGGTCAGACAGTTTATAAAATTACAGCCAAAGCTGATAAACTGCAACAAGAGCAGGACAATAAATATGTCGACAATTTCAGTTTCTATCTTTCTAAGAAGGCTACAGAGGAAACGACAAACTTTACTTCCTTTAGTAATCTAGTTGAAGCTATAAATCGGAATCCTGCTGGAACTTATCATCTAGCATCTAGCCTAAACGCCAACGAAGTAGAATTAGGCCAAGATGATAGATCTTATATAAAGCAAACATTTACAGGTCAATTAATCGGTGAAAAAGATGGCAAACATTATGCTATTTACAATTTGAAAAAACCTTTGTTTGAAAACTTGAGTAGCGCTACAGTAGAAAAACTGAGTCTGAAAAATGTCTCTATTTCAGGGAAAGATGATATCGGTTCACTGGCATATGAAGCCCAGAATGGTACAAAGATTAAACAAGTTCATGTCGATGGTGTTCTAGCTGGTGAACGTGGTATCGGTGGTTTGCTGGCTAAGGCTGAGCAATCAAGCATCACAGAGAGCAGTTTCAAGGGAAGAATTGTCAATACCTATGAAACGACTGCCGCCTATAATATCGGTGGTCTGGTCGGTCATTTGACAGGAAGAAATGCTTCGATAACTAAATCTAAAGCGTCAGTAGATATTTCGTCAAACACAAATAGTTCAGATCAGACCGTTGGCGGTCTTACCGGTCTTGTTGACAAAGATGCTCATATCCAGAATAGCTATGCTGAGGGGAATATTAACAATACTAAGCCCTTTGGAAAAGTAGCCGGTATAGCAGGAAATTTATGGGACCGAGAATCTAATAATGAAAATCATGCTGGAATGTTGACCAATGTTCTAAGTGATGTCAATGTAACTAACGGAAATTCCATTACCGGTTACCACTATACTGGAATGAAGGTGATGGACACATTCAGTAGTAAAGCGAACAGAGTCTACAATGTCACCTTGGTCCAGGATGAGGTCGTCAGCAAGGAATCCTTTGAAGAAAGAGGAACAATGCTAGATGCTTCCCAAATCGAAAGCAAAAAAGCAGCCATCAATCCTCTCCCTCTACCAACAGTGAAGCCCCTCTCAACAAGTGGCAAAAAAGACAGTGACTTTTCTAAGGTGGCCCATTATCAAGCTAAGCGCGCTTTGGCTTATAAAAATATTGAAAAATTGCTACCTTTCTACAACAAAGCAACCATCGTCAAATATGGAAACTTGGTCAATGAGAACAGTCTGCTATATCAAAAAGAACTCTTGTCAGTAGTCATGATGAAGGATAACCAAGTCATCACAGACATTGTTTCTAACAAAGAGACTGCAAACAAACTCTTGCTGCACTACAAGGACCATTCATCTGAGAAAATCGATCTCAAGTACCAGGCTGATTTCGCCAAATTAGCGGAATATAGTCTAGGAGATACTGGCCTTCTTTACACACCGAATCAATTCTTGTACGACCAAAGCTCTATCATCAAACAAGTCTTACCTGAATTGCAGCAGGTGGACTACCATTCAGAAGGCATCAGAAAGACACTCGGTATTTCTCCAAAAGTCGAGCAGACTGAGCTCTATCTTGAAGACCAGTTCGCCAAAACAAAGGAACATCTGGAAGATAGTTTGAAGAAACTCTTGTCAGCAGATGCTGGACTTGCTGGCGATAACCCAGTTACCAAGGGCTATCTTGTAGATAAAATCAAGCACAACAAAGAAGCCTTGCTACTTGGTTTGACATATCTGGAGCGTTGGTACAACTTCAGCTATGGTCAAGTAAACGTCAAAGACCTGGTTCTGTACCATCTGGACTTCTTTGGTAAGGGGAATGCTTCACCACTGGACACTCTGATTGAGTTGGGTAAATCTGGCTTTAACAATCTTCTAGCTAAGAATAATGTCGATACTTATGGTATCAGTCTTGCCAGTCAACATGGAACGACAGATTTGTTTAGCACGCTAGAAAATTACCGAAAAGTCTTTTTACCAAATACAAGTAACAATGACTGGTTTAAATCAGAGACTAAGGCTTACATCGTCGAAGAAAAATCCACTATCGAAGAGGTGAAAAAGAAGCAAGGACTAGCTGGTACCAAGTATTCTATCGGTGTTTATGATCGCATCACGAGTGCCACTTGGAAATACCGCAATATGGTCTTGCCTCTCCTAACCTTGCCAGAGAAATCAGTATTTGTCATCTCGACCATGTCCAGCCTAGGATTTGGAGCCTATGATCGCTACCGCAATAGCGAGCATAAAGCAGGCAAGGCTCTCAATGACTTTGTTGAAGAAAATGCGCGTGAAACAGCCAAACGTCAGCGAGATCACTACGATTATTGGTATCGTATTTTAGATGAACAGTCACGTGAAAAACTCTATCGTACCATCTTGCTTTATGATGCTTATAAGTTTGGGGATGACACAACCTCAGGAAAAGCTACATTGGAGGCTAAGTTTGATAGTTCCAATCCAGCCATGAAGAACTTCTTTGGACCAGTTGGCAATAAGGTAGTACACAACCAGCATGGAGCCTACGCAACAGGTGATGGCGTCTACTATATGTCTTACCGTATGCTGGACAAGGATGGAGCCATTACTTATACCCATGAAATGACCCATGATTCCGATCAGGATATTTATCTTGGTGGCTATGGTCGAAGAAGTGGCTTGGGACCAGAGTTCTTCGCAAAAGGCTTATTGCAAGCACCAGACCATCCAAATGACGCAACCATCACCATCAACTCGATCTTGAAACATTTAAAATCGGATAGCAAAGAAGGAGAACGATTACAAATACTCGATCCAACTACGAGATTTAATAGTGCAGATGATTTGAAGCAATATGTCCACAATATGTTTGATGTTGTCTATATGTTGGAATATCTTGAAGGACAATCAATCATTCAACATTTATCTAATTCAGAGAAAATGACTGCACTGAGAAAAATTGAGAATGTATTCGTCAAGGATCCAGATGGAAATAACGTATATGCAACAAATGTTGTCAGAGATCTAACAGTAGAAGAAGCTAAAAAACTACGTTCATTCAATGATTTGATTGATAATAATATTATTTCGTCTAGGGAATATGCGTCAAAAACATACGAAAGAAATGGCTATTTTACTATAAAACTATTTGCGCCGATTTATGCAGCATTAAGTAATGATGACGGAACGCCAGGTGACCTAATGGGACGTCGTATGGCCTATGAACTATTAGCTGCTAAAGGCTTTAAAGATGGTATGGTACCTTATATCTCAAATCAATACGAAGAAGTTGCTAAACAAAATGGTAAAAAAATAACAATTTATGGTAAAGATCGAGGATTGGTTACAGATGAACTTGTCCTTCAAAAAGTATTTAATAGTCAATATAAAACTTGGACACAATTCAAGCAAGCTATGTATAAGGAACGTGTAGCTCAATTTGATAGACTGAATAAAGTTACTTTTAATGATACAACAAAACCTTGGACTAGTTTTTCTACGAAAACCATAAGTAGTGTTACCGAGTTGCAGCGATTAATGGATGAAGCTGTTCGAAAGGATGCAGATGAGAATAGATATTCTTGGAGTAATTACAAACCAGAATTTGACAGTGCAGTTCATAAGTTGAAGAGAGCAATCTTTAAAGCCTATCTTGATCAAACCGATGATTTTAGAAGTTCAATTTTTGAGAATAAAAAATAGTGTTTGCTATTAGGAAATAAAAAGTAAAGGTAGAGGATTATAATTGTCATTATTAAAAAAAGATAAATTTTCCATTAGGAAAATAAAAGGTATTGTTGGTTCGGTATTCTTGGGAAGTCTTTTATTTGCACCGTCAGTTGTTGGTGCATCGACTTATCATTACTTAGATTATAGTAATTTGACACAAACTGAACGTGATCAACTCAAACAAGGTAGACCTGACGAATCAAAAGAATCATATGCCTTAGTTTATGAGAAAGACGAACTACCAAATACTGGTCAATCACAATCCATTATGACTGTATTTGGTTTATTGACCATTGGTTGTCTTGTTATAATCATTACAAAAGATAAGAGAAATAAAAAAATAGCTACATTTTTGATTGTAGGAGCGGCAGGTTTAGTTACACTATCAACTGCTTCAGCACTTAATTTGAATGCTAAAATTCATGAGTCTGGGCGTGATGGTGTGTTGCAAATTTCTGGTTACAGATATGTTGGTTACTTGGAGCTTGATGATAGAACTGTTTCGTCGGTTTCTCCGGTAACAACTGTTTCACCAGTTGAGCAGCCCAACGTTGTGACTGAAAAAGGGGAACCAGCCTTACCAGAAGTAGTAGTCACAGAAAAGGGTGAACCCGCAGTTCAGCCAGATTTACCAGAAGCAGTCGTGACAGACAAAGGTGAGCCTGAGCTTCAACCGGCCTTACCCGAAGCAGTAGTCACAGAAAAGGGTGAACCCGTAGTTCAGCCAGCGTTACCAGAAGCGGTTGTAACTGAAAAAGGGGAACCAGAAGTTCAGCCAGCGTTACCAGAAGCTGTTGTGACTGAAAAAGGGGAACCTGAGATTCAACCAACCTTACCAGAAGCAGTCGTGACAGAAAAGGGGGAACCCGCAGTTCAACCAGCCTTACCAGAAGCGGTGGTCACAGAAAAGGGTGAACCGGAAGTTCAACCGGCCTTACCAGAAGCGGTGGTCACAGAAAAGGGGGAACCGGAACTTCAACCAGCGTTGCCAGAAGCTGTTGTGACTGAAAAAGGAGAACCAGAAGTTCAACCAGCGTTGTCAGAAGCTGTTGTGACTGAAAAAGGGGAACCGGAACTTCAACCAGCCTTACCAGAAGCTGTTGTGACTGAAAAAGGAGAACCGGAACTTCAACCAGTGTTACCAGAAGCGGTAGTCACAGAAAAGGGGGAACCCGCAGTTCAACCAGTGTTACCAGAAGCGGTAGTTACAGAAAAGGGAGAACCGGAAGTTCAACCAGCCTTACCAGAAGCTGTTGTGACTGAAAAAGGAGAACCGGAAGTTCAACCAGCCTTACCAGAAGCGGTAGTTACAGAAAAGGGAGAACCGGAAGTTCAACCAGCCTTACCAGAAGCTGTTGTAACCGAAAAAGGAGAACCGGAAGTTCAACTAGCGTTGCCGGAATATACGTCAAAAGTTGCTCCAACTTTGACTTTAGATAAGGTTACAGAAGATGCGATGGATCGTTCAGCTAAATTGAATTACACTCTTGAAAATACAGGTAATGCTGAAATCAAGAGCATTGTAGCTGAGATTAAAGATGGGGACACTGTTGTTAAGCGAGTTGATTTATCTAAAGAAAAATTGACAGACGCTATTCAAGGTTTGGATTTATTCAAAGATTATAAAATTGCAACAACAATGACTTACAACCGTGGTGAAGGTGATGAAACATCTAAATTAGATGAAAAACCTTTACGTTTAGAGTTGAAAAAAGTTGAAATTAAAAATATCGCATCTACTAATTTAATGAAGGTAAATGACGATGGTACTGAAATACCTAGTGATTTCATGAGCGAAAAACCTTCAGATGAAGATGTGAAGAAAATGTACTTAAAAATCACTAGTCGTGATAATAAAGTAACACGTTTAGCTGTTGACTCTATCGAAGAGGTGACTGAAGAAGGTAAGAAACTTTATAAAATCACTGCTGAAGCGCAAGATTTAATTCAACATACAGATCCAACGAAGGTTCGTAAGAAGTATGTGCATTATATTGAAAAACCAGTTCCAAAAGTTGATAACGTATATTACAATTTCAATGAACTTGTGAGAGATATGCAAGAACATCCAAATGGCGAGTTTAAATTGGGTGCTGACCTTAATGCCACAAATGTATCAGCATTTGGTAAATCATATGTTACGAAAGATTTCAAAGGTAAGCTCTTGAGTAATGGTGATAATCACTATACCATTCATAACTTGTCACGTCCATTATTTGGCAATGTTATTGGCGGAACGATTAAGAATATTAATCTTGGTAATGTTGACATAAATATGCCATGGGCGAATCAAGTTGCAGCTGTAGCGAATATTATTAAAGGTGGAACTACCATTGAAAATGTTAAGGTTGAAGGTAATATCGTAGGCAAAGATTGGGTATCTGGATTTATTGATAAGATTGATAACCAAGGTACACTCAGAAATGTAGCCTTTATCGGTAACGTAACTGCTGTCGGTGATGGTGGACAATACTTGACCGGTATCGTTGGTGAAAACTGGAAAGGTTTAGTAGAAAAAGCATATGTGGATGCTAATCTTGTCGGTAATAAGGCAAAGGCTGCGGGAATTGCCTATAGTTCACAAAACGGTGGGGATAACGGTGCTGTAAGTCGTGATGGTGCGATTAAGAAATCAGTAGCAAAAGGAACCATTAATGTAGCTAAACCAATTGAAAATGGTGGTGTTGTAGGAAGCATGAAGCATCACGGTTCAGTTGAAGATTCAGTTTCCATGATGAAAGTATCTAATGGTGAAATTTTCTATGGTTCTAGTGATATTGATTATGATGATGGCTATTGGACAGGAAATAATGTGAAACGAAATTATGTTGTAATAGGTATCAGTGAGGGGAATTCTACCTACCAGCGTTCAAAAGAGAAAAATCGTATTAAACCTATTTCTGAAGAAGAGGCAAAATCTAAAATTGAAGCTACAGGCATATCCGCAGATAAATACGATATCAACGAACCTTTGGTAAACCGCTTAAATCGTCTAACAAGAAAAGAAGATGAGTATAAGACAACTCAAGACTACAAAACAGAACGTGATTTAGCTTATCGAAATATTGCAAAACTCCAACCATTCTACAATAAAGAATGGATTGTTAACCAAGGTAACAAACTTGCAGAAGATTCAAACTTAGCTAAGAAAGAAGTTCTTTCTGTTACGGGTATGAAAGGCGGACATTTTGTAACTGATTTGTCAGATATTGATAAGATTATGGTTCACTATGCTGATGGTACTAAGGAAGAAATGGATGTTACTAAGAATACTGATTCTAAAGTGAAACAAGTTCGTGAATATACCATCGCTGGACAAAACGTTGTTTATACACCAAATATGGTTGAGAAAGACCGTGTGAAACTGATTACAGATGTGAAAGAGAAGTTAGCTTCAGTCACATACGATTCGCAAGATGTTCGTAAAATTATTGGAAACCCATCTGATTTGTATTTAGAAGAAAGCTTTGCTGATGTTAAAGCTAATCTCGATAAATTTGTGAAAGCTTTAGTCGAAAACGAAGACCATCAATTAAATAGTGACGAAGCTGCGATGAAAGCACTTGTAAAGAAAGTTGACGACAACAAAGCGAAAATCATGATGGCTCTATCTTACTTGAACCGTTACTATAACATTAAGTATACTGACAACAGTATGAGTATCAAAGACATTATGATATTTAAACCTGACTTCTACGGTAAAACACCAAGTGTGTTAGATCGATTGATTAACATCGGGTCTAGCGAGAAGAACTTAAAGGGTGACCGAACTCAGGAAGCTTATCGTGAAATCATTGCAGGTAATACTGGTAAAGGTACTCTTCGTAACTTCCTAGAATACAACATGCGTTTGTTTACTGAGGATAAAGACATTAACGATTGGTTTATCCATTCTGCTAAAAATGTATATGTTTCAGAACCTCAAACTACAAATCCTGACTTTATTAATAAACGTCATAGAGTCTTTGATGGGCTAGATAACGGCGTTCATGGACGTATGATTCTACCACTTCTAACGCTCAAAGATGCTCATATGTTCTTAATTTCAACATATAATACGATGGCGTACAGTTCATTTGAGAAATATGGTAAACATACAGAAGAAACTAGAAATGAGTTCAAAAAAGAAATTGATAAGGTTGCTCACGCACAACAAACTTACCTTGACTTCTGGTCACGTTTAGCATTGCCAAGTGTACGAGATAGATTGCTTAAGAGTGAGAAAATGGTTCCGACACCTGTTTGGGATAATCAGACCTACAATGGTTCTCCTGTAGGTCGTCGAGGATTTGACAGTAAGGGTAACCCTGTAGCCCCAATTCGTGAATTATATGGTCCAACATGGCGACAC
>ERZ773044.212-NODE-212-length-30629-cov-72.1316_pt1 | contig 30629 bp, 30 predicted proteins | sample MGYA00511897_ERZ773044 | MGnify/ENA primary metagenome ERZ773044 (study PRJEB29015, sample SAMEA2738116) | human oral metagenome | biome: human oral; feature: human-associated habitat; material: saliva | place: China | collected 2170 ...
GACTCATGCGCCACTCGGCGCCGCAACCGGCGTCGGCCAGGTGGATGCCTCCGTCGTCGGCAGGGTAGATGTCCAGCCCGTAGCCGGGGCCGGCGCCCGATCCCGCGATGGTGCTGAGGAACCAACGCAAGTCATCCGGCAGCGAGAGCCCCGCAGGAAGGCTCGGCGGCCCCAGCCTCATGCCGTGGTGGCGGCTGCCGAGCCAGCCGGCTTCGCTGCTGGGATCGTGGGAGGTCGCGGCAATGAGGTTGAGGGTGTGCTGGAGCCCGTCCCTGGTCAGGGGTGGTGCGGGTTCCAAGGGCGTGAGTACCGACCACTCCCGGAGCATGCGGTGGCCACCGGGTTCGGGCGGGATCGCGTCCAGGACGCTGCGTCCCGCGGGCCAGTCGGCGCCGGCGAGCTTGAGCTCGGTGATCGAGTGGGGGCCGATGGCCGCGTAGCAGCCCAGTGCCACCGCCTCATCTGAGCGAGTGGCGGGAATCAAGGGACTGGCGAGTACCCGGTCGGTCAGGGCTCGGGGGCCACCCAGCCGCCGGCGGTAGGCCTCCATCTCCTCGATCGGCATGTTCATGCTGCGGTTGAGATGCCCGGTGGCCACCCGGTAACGTCTGCCTCCCACCGTGGCGTCGAACTGCTCGACGTCGGGATTGTCAGAATCAATGAGGTCCGGGCGGCCGATTCCGGTCAGCAGGACAGGGCCGAAGGCGCAGGCCCAGTTGCATCCGGCGGCGACCACCGACTCCAGCTGGCTGGAGCCGTAGCCGCTGGCCGTCACCAGGACCCGTCTGCTCCCGAAGGCGCCTCCGCTGATCTGGAGGAAGAGGAACGTGCCGTATGGCTCGTGGTCCTGGAGCTCGTCAATGAAGCACTCGATGACGGGCAGGCCCTTGCCCAACCGGACCGTCTGGGTGTCATCGATGGTCTCGGTCGTGGCGCCGCGGAAGTGCCTGGCGATCGTCTGCGCCAGCACGACGTCGAATGCGGGGATGCCCGAATCGAAGGAGTTCTCTTTCATCGATGCCTCGGAACAAGTCGATGGAAACGGCAGGTGTCGGAGCGTACGAAAGAGTTAGGGCATCCTGTCAGAATTTGGGGACCCTCTTGGTGCTGGAAACTGAAATCTGTACACCTGGGCAGCATTAAACCAAAGAGTGGCTGCCTTGGCTCGCTTTCCGTGGGCGCTTCATTGTGGCTGAGGTGGTTCCGGAATCGAACTTGCCCAGCGTAGCGCCTACGACAAAAGCGAGCGAGACCACGGCGGCTCGCGGTATCCGCAAGACGGCCTGCCGTCCGATCAGCGCAGCCAAGAAGGATCAGATCCTGAGCCTTGAGCCCACAGGTATGTCGGCTCGAGGAAGTAGAACTAGCCGTCTCTCGAGGAGGCGACTGCCTCAGGTGAGCGAGTGATACGAGCGGGTGGCGTCGGCGAGATGGTGTCACTGATCTGGACTTCGGCAATATTGGTGTCGGTGTAGTCCAATCGCAGTGGCTGGGACGTCCTGGCGGAGCTCGTTGTACTCATCTTGGTCAGACACGCAAGCGAAGCGCCGGGTGGCACTGCTGGGGATGGTGGTGTACTCCCACTCCACGGTGGCGTCGAGCAGAGGAGTACCTGCGGTGCTCTTCTCTACTGCAGTAGAGAGCCGAACGCGCACCGCCACGTCGTACCACCGCTCGGCGGCGCGGATGGCTTGGTCTCGGATGTCGCGGTAGATCTCCCGGGCGAACTGCTCATCGCTCAGGCGCAGAGCCATGACGTTGGCCGCGATGTCGTCCAGCAGCTCCGGCGTGGCCACGCGCTTCAAGTCCTCAGGGTGGATGGCGAAGCCCTCCACCAGCGCATCGCGCATCGCCGGAGCCTCCTCACGGATGATCTGGCGGAAGCGACGCTCTTAGTCGCCCTGTGAGGCGTGCTCAAAGATGGGCGAGATGAGACCGGTGCTGACGAGCCCACCGCCCAGTTCGGCCAGCGGCACATCCTGCAGCCAGCCCCATGCACCCAAGGTCATCTTGGTCAGCCAACGGGTGAGCATGATGATGAGTAGGCCGGCCGGTGTGAGGGAGACTGCCAGAAGCACCGTCTTAGTTTTACGGAGGCTATGAAACAAGGATGAGGGCTCGTTATCCAGCATAAACAACTTAATTATAACACAATCAATATTACTTGAGGGGCTGTGTCACAACTATACTGTTTTGCCTTATGATTGATCTTCTGTGATTCTCGTACACCTATTCGTCCTCGAGTCCGTGGTCTTCTGTGTTAGTAGGTGAGGAGAAGGCGGTCGCGAACGACCTCTGCTTCCAAAGTTTCGCCCCCCAACTGGAAGCGGCGAAGCATAGATCTTCCGACTGTTATTCCTACCTCGGACACAAAGAGTCCTCGGGGAAAATCGTGCAGAACTTCCTTTAGGCCAGACTTCTTCGTCCCATCGATTGAGAGCGCGACATTTGCGCCCTTCCTCTTGGCCTGGTCAATGGCTTCGATGAGGTCGTGAAGCTTGAAGGTCTGCGCCCCGTAAAGGATGGTCTGTGAGTCTGAGTAGGGCGGATCGCAGTAGACAACATCACCTTCCCTCACATCTTCGAACGCTTCACGGAAGTCCAGCGTTCTGAAGGTGGTGCCTCGCACTCTTGCAGACCACTCCTGCACGCGCTTTTTGAATGATGCTGACGGCACAGGCATGTGCGCTCCACATGGGGTGCTCATAGTTCCGTCATTCTTGCGGAAGCGTACCACTCCGCCGTAGCAAGCGCGGCTCAAGTAGATGAAGTCTGCCCCGTTAGGTGCAGCGTTGAAGGAGGTCAGCGCCGAGCGGTAGACGTCTTCCTTTGTCTCGCCCGCGTCGATGCGGTCGCGGTATCGGGCGTAGTTTGCAACGAGTTGAGTGGGGTTGTCCTCAAGTAGCTGCCAAATTTCCATGAGAGGTACTAGCACATCTGATGCGTAGGCCTTCTCGGGGGCTAGCGTGCCCAACACGCCGCCAGACCCCAAGAAGGGCTCGTGATAGGTGTCCCAGTGTGAGGGAAAGTTGGCCAGGATCTCTGGGGCAAGCCGTTGCTTGTTGCCAATCCACTTCAACAACTGCGTCTTAAACGGAGGGCGGGATGTCCTGAAGTCGTCGAGTGGGAGAGTCTCAGTCACGACACGAGACAGTATCCGATTTTCGGATACCCATCAACTGATCAGTACCCTTAGGGCGTGTCGCGTATCGAGCACGAGCCCACGGCGCTTGGGGAGGCAGTGCGGCAGTTGCGTGCCCAGAAGGGGCTGACACAACAGGAGCTGGCGGCCAGCCTCGATGTGCCGCAGTCATGGGTGAGCAACATCGAGGGTGCTCGACGGCGGCTGGGTGTCCTGGAGGCGCTTCAGGTGTGTGAGGCCTTGGGGTGCTCGGTTGCTGACCTGCTGGAGGAGTATGAGCGGAGGCATCGTGCGGGCAAGTGACTACTGGCGTCGACAGGATGAACAGTTCTGGGCTTATGTTCGTGTGTTGTCTGAGAAACGTGGTTATGCGAAGCGCGGTGCCGACTCTGTTGCTGCCTACAGCTTGGCCGAGTGTAAGGCCACGCTCGGTGAGTTGGATCGTGATCCTGCTGTCCTTGACGAGACAGATCTCGGCGCGAGACTGGTTGACTACTTCGATTATCGTGCTCATGAACTGAACGACGTTGCTCGAAAAAACCTTCTCGATGCAAACGAGGCTAAGAAGTTATTCAACGACATCGTGGATGAGTACTGCACAACTGCGACTGAACTGCGCAACCACAAGGGAGTGCTTGTCGCTGTGGAATACGGAGTGCAAGGAGGCATGAATGTTCGCGTACCCATGAACAAGCAGAAAGGGGATAAACGTGAGCCGTCGTTCTTGACTGGCATAGTCAATATCCTTTTCTCGTACGAACTGCAAGGACAAACGTTCGAGGATGATCCACGCCGTTTGCCAGTCATCGATCGTGAAGGTGAGCTCTTCGCTGCCATGTCGCGGAGACTTGACGGGGCGTTTCCTTCATCGGTAAACCCGCGCGCTCTTTGGGAAATTAAGGAGTATTATTACACCACGACCTTTGGCTCGAAGATCTCTGACGCTGTCTACATCAGCCAGTTGGACGGACATGAGCGACACGAGATCGTGGAAGCCACTGGGTTGCCCATCGACCTTTACCTATTCGTGGATGCCTATGGCACTTGGTGGACGAAGGGCAAAGCATACCTATGCCGTCTCGTCGATGCCGTGAATAAGGGAGTGGTGGACGAAGTCGTGGTGGGCTGTGAGTGTAAGGAGGCCATTCCTCGGCTTGTGCACACTTGGTGACGACTAGGTGTATGAGGTCATGATGTTGGTGATGTGTGCTGGTACGCGGGTGGCTGGTTGTGGCAGGTGGTGTGGGGGCGATGGTGGTTGTAGTGGTGGTTCTGCACTGCGACGGCGTCGCGGCGCTGCTGCTGTGAGGAGTAGGGACGCGCGTAGGGGCACTCCTTTGCCAGGATGTGGTTGTAGTGCTCGACCTTGCCGTTGTGCCGTGGGGTGTAGGGACGGGTCCTCTGGTGGCGTGAGGCCAGGGAGGTGATGGTCGCGGTGAAGGCCCGGGCGCGGCAGAAGAAGCCGATAGTGGTGGAGGCCTTCTCGCCCGTCGAGGGCCTCGGTGTAGGCCAGACGTGAGAAGCCGTCGATGGCGGTGTGCAGGTAGGTGTAGCCAACCCTGGTGCCCTTGCCCCGTTTGGAGGCCTTCGCCTCGGGGGCAGACGCGCCCATGAGCCCGCCAGGCTCCCCCAGGTGGGATGCGTCCGACCTTCTTGACGTCCAGGTGGATCATGTGGCCCGGGAAACGAGCCGGGATCGGTTTGCTGACCCGGTTGGTCTGTCCGGTGGGGCCTGGTGTCGCGGCGTCGGTTCAGGCCGGCTCTGTCCAGCCATCGGGTCACGGTACGCGGCGACACCGCTGTCCCGCGCACAGCCAGCTCGTGGCTGATACGGCGGGCGGACCACTTGTGGGTGCGGCGCCAGTGCTTGATGGGGTCCACCGTCTCGGCGCTGGTGCGGGTGGGGCAGTGAAGCGGGGTGCTGGAGAGGTCCTCAGGCTCCGAGACTCCTCCTTGGCGGTCACGGGCGACCCACTTCGACACCCGTGGCACGGGCGATACCGGCCTCGGCGGCTACGTGGGCGATGGGGCGACCGGCCTGGACACGCATCACGAGCCGGTAGCGGCCCTGAGGCGTCAAAGGAGCGTTACGGTGGGTCATAGCAGCGGGGCTTTCTCCTGTCGGAAGGATGATTCAGCACCACCCATCCTGACAGCCCAGGTCCCGCTGCCCCCAACACCCCATGACTACAACCTCATGACCCACAACACCTAGCACAGGAGATGGCACGACCGACGGCGGCAAGCAGCCAGGCAAGGACGCGGACGCACACGATGAGCAGCACAGCGCCGGAGAAGAAGAAGGAACTGGCGATGCCAGCGGGGGAGGAGGTGCCGATGCTGACACGCCAGTCCTGATGCCGCACTCCGTCCACCTCGCCGACACCGGCTCCGGCACTCGCCTCAGTGCCCTGCTCACCTCACCCTTCGACCAGCTGGCCAGCCCCAGCCTGCACGTCGCCGCCCACGAGCCGCACAACACGAACAACGCCCACCCTGGCGGGTGAGCGTTGTTCAACATCTGGAACCGCATCTCGGCCTGTTTCGACTGGGGTGGGTTCGGGTAAGAGCTTGTTGGTACACCTGGGCAGCATCAATCCGAACAACTGGCTACCCCTGCTCGCCTTCCGCAAGCGTCTCATCGCGGGTGAGGTTGCTCCGGGGTCGAGCAGGGCAAGTGTAGCGCCTACGTCAGAAGCAAGCGAGACCACTGCAGCCCGCGGTATCAGCAAGACGGCCTGCCGTCCGATCAGCGCGGCGAAGAAGCAGCAGATCCTGAGCCTTGAGCCCACAGGTATGTCTGCCCGCGAGATCGCTGTCGAGGTCGGTGTCACTGAGTCCACCGTCCGTGCCACGTGCCGCCAGGCCACGCAACCACCCCACCGCAAGCGACGCTTCACCAGCGATGATCTCCAGCGTGCTCAGCAGCTCTACGCCCAGGGCCGTACCTACATCGAGATTGGCCTGGAGCTCGGCTTCGGCCGGGATACGGTGAGCAAGCATCTGGCGGCGGCACAGGCCTGACTAATGGCTAGGGGAGTGGAGACAGACAGAGTCAGTACACCACTACTCGTCTTCTCTCATTGCTGTCGCCGGTTGTACTAGGCAACCGTTCTTGCGCGCTGTCAGTGGCAGTGATCTCTAGAAGCAAAATTGGGAATCGGAAGGAATACGTCACAACGTCCATTTGTTCTGATCGCCATTCAATGTAAATCATGAAAATTACTATTGACATTGCCGTCAAAAAGCATATAATCCTAAGTAGACACAGGCCAACACCGTGTCACCAGGATCTCCGGCGGGTGGTTTCTAAGCCACACAGCAGGAGATTTTTATTTGGTGAGCTTTAACGCGGTTTCCTATCAAAGACTGACATGAAGTCCTTGCGTCCAGTGCGCTTGTCTTCCTTGACCTGCATGCAGAAGTAGCTGTCACCCTTCGTTACGCAATAGAATCGATGGAGCAGCATCCGCATATCTTTGCCGCTTGCGATCGTATCTGGACCGATCTGAGACTTGACGTGCGGCTACCACTTCGTCGAGCGCACGATTACGTTATATTCCTAAAGACAATGCTTTAGAACTTCGTCGTGTGATGATTCTGAGAGTCGTGAGTACCGTCTTCAAATGTAGAACAGTGAACTACCTTGCCCTTGTTATATGAGATGTGAGTCACGCACAAAATACAGCACCTATCGTTGTTAATTGCCATACAGTGGGAATATGTCAAGTCTGGACATCCAACGCATAATCCACAAGACCAACAAAATACTCAAAGACTACGGGTACCCAGAGATTAGTAGTGAATCAGAAAGAATGCTTGCAATTGCTGCGTCGATCAAGGCACGTCAAGATCTCAGGCTCAGAGGTGCCTTTGCTATTATAGGTGCATTCTCGTTGGTCGGCGTATGGGTCGTTTCTGGTGGCATCTTCAACCTACAATATATCGCCGTATTATTAGCGCTAACTTCAATTTCAACCGTATACTCATACTTCACAATCATAGATGTGGGCGCGCGAGATGCAGCGTCGGCAATCTTGAATCACCGTGCCAGTAATCTAGAGTGATGCAACTCGTCTGGAATACATCTTGCAACTTGATGTCAGAGGGGGAGGGGAACTATCGGAGCGCAGCGGCAGCGGAGGGTAGTGAAGGGCGCCAGTGACACGCAGATGAATATCGTGCCTAACTCTCAGAGTGGGATTGTGTTGCAAGCTGGTGAGGTCAGCAGGCCGGGCTTCTGCGTGTAGTGAGCTTGCGCAACATATCGAGCAGTTAGTATGTTCTGTCGGCGGCCTTGTGTCGCTCAGCCACGACATCCGTGACGTTGTGTCGTGCGGTCAGCTGAGTAGTGGCTTTGCGTTGAGCACGCGATGCCCAGCTTGTTTTGCATCGATACGGATGCGAGCCAATACGAGCTGATGACGTAGGCATACCACCTGTGGAACGCGCGGGGAATCCCGACACGTTCCACAGGTACACGACCGACAGCCTTCAGGCAGGCAACAGTGTTTAGTGCGAGTTGTCGAGCCTTTACGGGTTGCTAACCTGCGTGCCCTGCAGTGCCTTTAGTACTGCAATGAGGCTCTCGGTTGACTTTGCCAAGTCGTCGTCCGTGTATGGCTTGTTGTGCTTATTCTCTGGATGGTGGCTTGAGTTTCTAATGTAGTACGGCAGTGTCGCAGACTCATACTTTAAACCATTCTTCCCTTCCCTAATCCATGTATGTTTGTCATCAATTCCGTACTTTTCATTTAATGTTCTATTTAGCCTAGACTCGCTGCCTGGGTCGATGAGGCAGTGTATCTCACCCCACAACTCATCATGGAATTCAGGTGAAGGAATTCCAAACGCAAAGTAGGTGATCTCGCCCAGAGAAGGTGCTTGGCTGGTAAGCAGCCCAAGCTCATCCGAGTACCGAATTGATGGCACGGTATCTTCGCGCGAGAAGATGATCAGTCTGTGCTGTGTTGGATTGTATGACCGCAGCATATACGGTGAGTGCGTAATGAGGAATAGTTGCTCGTCTTCCGAAATTTTTGTTAGTGCTTCTCCGAGCTGAATCTGCGCACGAGGGTGAAGCCAGGTTTCGGGCTCGTCCAGGAGAAGCGTGAGAGGTGCGTGCTCTTTCGTTCTGTGCTGCATATTTGAGTAGACCTGAATCAGCGCCAACGTGACAGCACGCTGCATTCCGGTACCTTTGTCACACAGCGGGGTCTCGTAGTTGCCATCCGTGACGAGTAGCTGGCCGCCCTTGATGAAGGTCGTAGCATCAGGAAGATCGAAGTCAAACCGGACTTTGGCCGCGCCGTATTGCGCCTGCACAAGACTTTCAACCTGGCTGGTGACATCTTCAGTCAGAGATGAGAGCGATTCCTCACCATCGGAGAATGCCGTCGCGTGGGCGTCCTGAAATGCCTTCCACTTGGGGCTCTCTTGAAAACGTTGCGAGATTACCGAGATGAGTTTCCCGAGTGGTTTTGTTGCGCCAAAATCAACGACTTCGGAGGTGGTGGTATCGGCGAGCACCGGCACGAGATCGACTAGCGACTTGAAGAGAGCGTCAATGCCACTCGGATTCTCGAACTTTTGTGTGTTGGGATTCCAGAAGGGAGCCTTCTTTCCGTCAAGTTTCACCTTCTTGCCGTTCTGCTCAATTTCCTCTTCTTTTGGTGAGCGTCGCACCCTGAAATAGGGCTCGTCGCCATCGGTGAGCAGATAGTCCTTATACTTGCTGTACTTTTTGTCGGCGACAATCTGAACCAAATCGCTGCCAGCGATGACTCCCTCCACTGAGAAGTCCTCGCTGGCAGCTTTGTTTTGCAATGCTGATGTATCGCGAGCTCCGTCGGCTAGATAACGTAGAGCGTCGATGATAGTAGACTTTCCGCAGTTATTATCACCAACGATATAGTTGATCCCTTTGGAGAAGGTGATCTTCTGTTCGCCCTCGAAAGACTTGAAGTTGGTGATGGTTAGGGATTTGAAATACATGATGGTTTCCTCATGGTGTGTCTGTCGCAGCCATTGCGACATCGCGCCCAAGTAGGGCGCTTTCACGATAGCTTGTCATGAGGATGGTGAGTTAGCCTACGCTGTTGCGGTTTGGTAACAGCGGCTAGACGTGCGAGCCTTCAAGCTGCTTATCGGTCTGGGCGTATCGTCTCTGGCAGTAGACTGCCTGGTCGGAGCGAAAGCGCGCTGGAGCTGTGTGCTCGTCAATTTCAATCAACTTATTGGGGCGCAGAATCGCTCTGTGAAAACGATGATGTTGCTACGCCGCCTGTAACCGACTCTCAACAACTGCCACCCGGCCCGCGAGATCCTCATGCTGCGTGGTGAGCAGCCGTAGTGCACCTTGAGCCTGGAGAGCGTCTTCATGCTGAGTTTCGATGTCTTTGCTGAGTGTGTCGATCCGCTTGGTCACTTCCTGATGGTTGCGATCGATCTTCTCGTCCAGTTCTGCGAACCGGCTGTCAATCTCATTAAATTGAGCACCAATGGCGTCAAAACTCTCCTCCATGCTGCTGCGTACGTCTTTTATCTCACCACGTACGTCCTTTATCTCGTGTTCCAACTTGTCGAGCCGTCTCTCCACACCATCTAAGCGCTTGTCGATCTTGTCGAAGCGTTCAGCATTCCGTGCCTCTGTGGCGTTGAGACTCGTGGTTAATAATTCTTGTATACGTTGGAAGTCTTTTTCAGTCATACTTCTATTTAAGCATGACGGACGAGGAGTGTAAAGGCTGCACGATTGGAATCTAGGTTCGGTATTGCCTGGCAATATTCTGCAATATGGCTCTACTAAAGACATAGGTATGATAACAGCAGAACGAACACAACGTCAGCAGCTAGTTCGGCAAATTATCGGCTCGCACGAACTTGAAGGCGTTGTGGTTACTGAGGTCACCAAGTGTTTGCTCGATACTTACGCAAGAGGAGACGTCTCAGTTGATGAGGTGATAGTGCAGGTGCAAGCCAGCCTCAGCGATGAAGGCCAATAAGCACGCTGAAGCGGGTATGGCGTACTGCCTGGCAAGAGATAGGCGGGTTATACCTGTGCAAGAAACGGGTGTCTATATTTGTGTCGAATGTCAGCGACGGAATTGATAACTCCGACACAAACACCAATTGCCAATGGAAGCATCATTTTATGCTCATGGTGAATGTATCTTGCGAGCAAGAGCGACACGGCCGTTAGCTCGGCAGAGACGATGCTGGCCCAGAGAAACTCCTTGCGCGTGCCGCCTTCCATCTGGAAAAGGAGGCCAATGTGTGCAGGCTGAACTGTCCGACCTTCATAGTAATCTACGGCGCACCGCTGGCGTTCGAGATACAACCGAATTGTCCTTCGGTACTGCAGGGCTTGAACAAGGAATGCGGTTAGCGCAAAAGGATACAACGGTGGGTCGTGCAGAACGGGCGTCAGCAAAACTAGCATCGCGGTAAATAGTGGTTCTACGAACACCTTTGCCGGAATCATCGTCGCTGCCACCACCTCAGACTGCGCCCAGCGCTGCATGTTTTCTAGGTGCTGCTTGCGCTCACCGCTGGCTGAGGGGACTTGCTCCTGTGCCCAGGTGGCGGTGCGCATCATGCGGTGGCGGTAGGACAGCTGTGTGGTGGCCACAGCGGCAGCGATCAGGCCAGTCAGTGCGGTGACAACGCCGACGGCAGTGTCGACACTAAGAGACGCAATATTCATGATCGTATGGCGCGCCGCGCCAGATCGTTGTCGGTGGGATGCCCCTGGGGGAGGGGTGCAGGTTGGCTCATGGCGACATGGTAGCCAGTGATGTGCTCCTCTCCTCCTACGCCTCCAACCCACTCACCAACCCACCGGCGTCGGTGTCGAGGGCGTGGGCGATGCGGAGGATGTTGTGGAGGCTGAGGTTGCGTTGGCCGCGTTCGACCTGGCCGATGTACGACCAGTGCAGAGTGGTGCGCTCGGCCAGCTTCTCCTGCGACAGGCCCAGCTGCTCGCGGCGGGCACGCACACGCCGACCGAACTCACCGGTGGCTGGTGAGAGCGGCGGCTTGCGATCGGTGGGCACGGCTCCATCTCAACCGGCCGAAGACTCCCAATCCAGAGACTATGTATCTCGTGACGATGTATCCTGTGGCTGTCCGTAGCAGTCGAGCTGGTGAGGAGGTGGTCATCATGGGTGGCGGTGAGTGACCAGAACCTAGTCCGCTCGTCGAGCGGTTGCTGCCCCAGGCTGAGTGGTCTGGGGCAGCTCGTCTTGCAGTGCCCAGGTGAAGGCGAAGCCGGAGTGCGGCATGAGCCAACCACTTGCCTCGACAGTGACGGCCTTGCCTGGTACTGCGTCTGGCATACGGGTGACGCGAGCAGATTGAGCAGTGGCTACGGTGTCGCTGACGCGCAGGTCGGCGATGGTCGTATTGCTGTAGTCCAGATGTACCGACAGGTTTCGGGTGGGCTGGGCGACCTCGAAGAAGAGGCGGTGACCCCATCGCGGCACTACTGTGCGGATCACTTGGCGGATACGGACTGGCTGACCTTGTACGGCATCCTCATCCAGGCTGACGCTGTACGTCTGGCCTGTCTTGCGGGTGCTGCGACGAATCGTCTGTGATCGTCCGTCTACCGTCAGCTCGAGGAGCTCGTACGAGCCTCGGCTGGCTGCGTCAACACCTGGACGGTTCTGGAGGAGCCATGCTGCTGTGGCTGGCGTATCGGCGAGTAGCTCGTTGTACTCATCCTGGTCAGACACGCACGCGAAGCGCCGGGTGGCACTGCTGGGCACGGTGGTGTACTCCCACTCCACCGTGACGTCCAGCAGAGGAGTACCTGCGGTACTCCTCTCTACTGCAGTAGAGAGCCGAACGCGCACCGCCACGTGGTACCACCGCTCAGCGGCGCGGATGGCTTGGTCGCGGATGTCGCGGTAGATCTCGCGAGCGAACTGCTCATCGCCCAGGCGCAGCGCCATCACGTTGGCAGCGATATCGTCCAGCAGCTCCGGCGTGGCCACGCGCTTTAAGTCCTCAGGATGGATGGCAAAGCCCTCCACCACCGCATCACGCATCGCTGGAGCCTCCTCCCGAATGATCTGGCGGAAGCGGGCCAGCGTATGCGCCTCCTGGTCTCTCCGGAAGGTGTACTCGAAGAACGTCGACAGCAGCCCTGCACCAAACAGCGTCCCACCCAGCTCGCCCAACGGCAGGGCGTGCAGCCACTGCCAGCTTCCCAGCCGCAGCGGAGCAAGCCAGGCGTTGAGCATCATGAGGAGGATGCCAGCCAGGGTGAAGGAGACCGCCAGGAGGGCGGCTTTGAGGCGACGGAGGCGGTGGTGGAGGGAAGGGTGATGGTTGGCGGACATGTATGGTTTTATTATAACAAACTTACAAAATATAGCCTAAGTGAAATCAAGCTGGCATGAGCCTTCATCTCCCGTGTTCGGCGCCCATAGAGAACAGGCTAGAATCTTCCCATGTGGAATCCGGCGCGCGAACTCCTTGACATGATCGACTCATGGGACGGAAGCAACTCACTTATCATCGCCCGAGGGGAACCCATGAATGATGACTCGTCGGTAGTTTTTTGGGAGACCCAGGCGACCGCTGTTCGTCTGCTCCTTGAGGTTGAGGAGTTCCTGCGAGACGATGGTTCCTATGAGGAAGATGCAGGCACTCTTGTTGAGGTATGGCGAGAACTATTTCCACCGCGCAATGACTGGTGTTCCTCCGGAGGATTCCCGCGCGCCTCACAGGGAACGCGGAGTGCTCTGCGACAGATCGCTCGCCGCATGGACAGCGACACGCAGCTCGCCGACTTGAGCCCCGAGCTCTTGGGTGAACTGCGGCAGACGCTTGAGGACTTGTTGCGCACGATCCAACACCTCCCCAACCTTCAGCCAGTGGATCGCGACAGGATTGTTGTCCTGATTCAGCGTGCGTTGCGGATCGTTGAGGAAGAGCCTGATCGTCCGGACAAAATTCGATCTTCCACTTGCGAAGTTGCTGGCGCAGCCCTTCCTGTCGTGAGCACTGCGCCCGAAGAGGAACGCAGAGGAATCTTCGACAAGATCATGCGAATTACAGGCACGTGGATCATGAACGCGACTGCCGGTGCGGCAGGAAACGCGATCGCAGCGGGCGTTGCACTGGCGCTGCCTCCAATTTCGTCCTAAATACCTTATTGGCTCCAAAACCACGCTCATGAGGTGAATGCGAATGTCACCCCATCCAAATGGAGTAAAAATGATACCACAAAAAACACGTGATTAATACAAATACGGGGGTGCCCAGCAAGAAGAATTTAAGAACATGTTTCATGGCTTCCTGTCGGCGAGCCGCATCGGTTGCCTCAATGTCACAAATTGCTTCCCCGTTCAACTTCGATTGTGCGACATTGGAATTCCGTTCGTCGGTGATTTTAAGCATTATATTCATGCGCCAAAGGATTATAAGTATCAGTGCGATGCATATGAGTGCAAATCCGACGGTTGCCATAAGCGCCCAGAACACAGGAATGTCTACATTTTTATCTTTACTTTCTCCTGAAGGGAGGATGCTAATCAAGACACCTGATATAACCGTCATTATTGATGACGACAGCAAAAATATCCTTGGCCAAGTAAGGATAGCCGTCACAAGTGAATGTTCTGAACTTCGTGCGAGGAAGAGGACAGTAATAAATGGTGCGATAAGAGTTGTGCCAGTGAATGCGCTAGGATTCCTAGATACAACTTGCGGCCCGGCTTGCAAAGCGATCATCATAATCACGAATTGTAAGACAGAGACCACTAAAGCAGGATAAAGGAAAACGTCGGGTACAGTATTTATCTTTACAAGCACATTATAACGCCGACTAGGAAGATCTCGAAGCAATAGAGAGGCCTTCTCTCGATGACAGTCTGTGCTAAGCCCATCATTAAATCCTGTTAAGACTGTCTTGTTATCATTCGCCATCACTCTGACGTCATCGATCGACAACCCTTTCCCGGCGACGAGCCGAAGATGGTTAGGCAGGTCGAACCCTATAGGGACAATAAATTTCGTTGCCGTTATGCCAGTTTTTTCCAAAAATTTTGGTCGAGTTGATTTCCACCATTTGGCAACGGACTGAAACCGACGAGCAATTCGACCTCGCCGGCGTGGCGGCTTTCTAGCGATACTAGCGCCATCTACATCCACTGTGTCACTATCGACACTCAAATCAGACAAGTTTGTTGTTCCAGCTGAAATTACTGCTGGTTTTTTTGAACCTAGTACATCAGTAAACTGAAACTTGACAATACTGATGTTGCCGTTTGACGTAATTTCGTAATCTACACACTGAATATACCGGTCACGCAAACGCTCAGTATGATACCGGATGCCACTAATCGGATATTCGAACGGTAACCTTTCTTTAGCATTGTCTATAAAGTACTGTTCCGCAAGATCCTTCTCAGCGGTAGAAGTACCCCGGTTATAACCCAAAAAAATAAGCGCAGACCGAAATAGATTTCGCTGTTTGGCGGCATCTCCTTCGTAGCCCATATGCAGGCAAAGTCCGACGAGAATATGAGCGCTGACCGCCATGTTCTCATATCGCCTGCACAGGTGTATCGGCTGCCCGTTCGCACCTCGAAGATCCACATCAAACAACGGACGTTTGTGCAGTGTGACAACAGGAACGGGGAGGCAACCAGCATCCATGTTTGGTGGGAGTGCTTGACTTAATTCGCCATTGTCAACATCAATCGTAACGGAACGGCGAGTTCGCTTCTCGTCGATGAATTCGTAAGTATCAACCCTTCGCGCGATATGATTTTTTGTCTGCCATAGTCTCCAATAGAATTTAGCGGTTTCTGGGCCAAGGTATTTTGGTTCGAATACCATGGATTAACTCGTGGAAGAATCGACATAGTAGGAATAACTACTTCCCCAAATAACTTCATGACGAAGGTTTTTGAGTCGATCGATTTCGCGAGAAGCTTCTACTTGTAAACCAGTGATAGCGCGACGTGCTCGTTTTAAGTCGCTGTCATTCAGCGTACCCTGAGCATATTTAGTAGCCAACTCGTCCGACATAAAACGAATGTTGGACAGAGATAAACTATTCCAGTATAGATCAAGATACCGTATTAACTTTTCGCAGGCATCGATCTGAGCTTGGAGTGAGTCGGCGTCGATATCTCCATGAGAATTTACTCTACGCAGATCCCTGCCTATTTCCTTCGGGATCTTGACACAAGGAACTACTTCTCCTTCTAGCTTATGTGAGGAGCGCATTTGCGGCATCTGTTCTGAGGCAAACAAGTCGTGCGGTATCTTTGGAAGGTCTGCATACCGATCTTCGTTGACAACTTCTTCATCTGTAGTGTCAATATACTCCGGTGTCATGTAACCATGAGCCGTATCTTGAGACATTTCCCTGTCCTCATTAGTAGTTTGCGCGGAATCTGGCTCCTGTGATTCCTCGTGATAGAGAGGGCACGAGGCACCACAGGCTAACGCCCCGACATCCTTCGGGTTAACTGCTTTGCGGCGGTTTGCTTCCGCCTCATGATGATGTTCGTGTTGGGAATGTTGCATTGATACTAAACCTGTTTACGTTCTTATTTTCTCATTGTATTCAAAGTGGTAGCAAAGTGCAATGAGAAAATAGTTGTTTAGTGCAGGCCCATCACCATCGCTGCAGTTGTAGGTCGTACCGATGCCGTACGATATCCATAAGGACGTTTAACAGCGCGCATGCACCCATATTGTGCTCTCATGCTATGTTCTATTTGTCGCTTCAAATCACACTGCTTGCGAAGCAACTTTTGCAGGTGCTATCTGCCGCTTCTATCGATGCTTGGCATACTGATCCTAGGGCAGGGTACATGGCCCCAACCTCGGCAAACATCAATTGTTGCGATAGCCCTTTCAGTTATCATTGTCTCCATAGCGCTGTCGTACAACATCTAAAGAACATAATAACTGGATTTAGAACGAATACCGCACAATACCTTGCGAGAACGGCACACGTGCGTCCTGTTGGGGAGCCAGCGCGTTGCGGTGAAGGTTGTGCATGCACCAGATTCTGTTTGTTCGTCCGTCAGTCTGTATGAACGGCAGGGCTCCTCTACCTTTTTCCTGCGGCTCCGTGCAGTGCGGGAGCAGGCTCTGCTCACCAGCTGGACTTTCCGGCAGAGTTGAGCGTTGCTCCAGGTAGAGAAGAAGAAACTTTCGGCGAAGTGCTCCTGGCCGTCAGTAGCCACTGCTTGCTGGCGATCGTGGCGCAGCCAACCAAGCAGCACAGTTGAGAGCGACACCATCTGCTTCAGTGTCGTCCACAACAATCTCACTACTGTTTGGTTGTCCATCTGTCCTTTCGCCGCCTATGGCAGTGCCCTCTGAGGGGATGACGGATCGTCTGTCTGATGCCTCGGATGGTACGCCTGCCAGTGGCTAAAGGACGAGAGACTTGCGTCTGATGTTGATCTGTGTCCTTGGATGGTTGACGAACTTGTTGAACGTGACGTCGTTGATGGGCAGTTTTCATGGCTAGTTTTGCCTGATATTGCAACGCTTACTGTCGTTGCAGTAATGGTTGGAACGGACGTGCTCTCGCCGGGATAGGCATGTGAAATTAGTCACTTTGTTGGCTTGTTTGTCGCTTTGCGCTTCTGAGTGCTTGCGTCTCAGCCACGTGCTTGGGCTTGGCGCGCTCCTCACCACTCCCACCCAAATCCGCCGAACAGCCCGCCATGCACGTCGCGCTGGGTGAGGGTGGCGCGCTGCTGGGCGTCCAGGTGGGTGCGGTTGTACTGGTTGGCGGCTTGGGGGCGGGCGAAGGGGCTCGCCCCGGTGAACTGCCAGATGCTGGCTGGCACCTCCCCGATGAAGCGCACCTGGATGGTGGCCAGCAGTGAGCGGGCGTGGAAGGCCCGGCTGGCCAGCGAGATCGGCGTGGTGGGCTCTTCACCAGGCAACGGCTCTGCCCGGAAGGCGAGGTCGTAGCGCGTCGCGTCCTGCATCGGGGTGCGCCTGCCAGTGGCGGGGGCGATGTGCCAGAAGTGGTCATTCCACCCCGCCCCTTCGACGGGACGGCTGTTGACGCTGAACTCCCCGCCCGGCTGCGCCGTGACGTGAGCGGGGTAGGAGCGGGAGATGGTGACGAAGTCCAGCTCCCCGGCCATGTTGGCCAGCCGGTAGTGCTCCACTGTGCCGCGCCACTGACGGTGCTCCACCACGATGAGCGTGGTGGTCTCCTCATAGACAATCCCACCGTGCATCTCCGGCACATCCAGCACCAGCGGTGCCTGAGCGTAGCGCCCGGCCACCAGACGGCTGTGCAGCAGGCGCAGGCCGGCCTCCTCCCGCGACGCGATCGTCTCCATACTGCACCCCAAGCGGCTCGCCATCGCCCGCCGCCGCTCCAACAGGCTGCCACTACCCACTGTCTCAGGGCTGAGCGCGAAGGCCGCCAGCAGCACACCCACCAGCGGCTCATCCTGCTCACTCTCGCTCTCACTCAGGCTGTGGATGGCCGAGACAAAGCGATGACGCAGCCGCTCAAAGGAGTCCTCCAAGCTGCCCCGGAGCACCTCATCGACGATCGGGGCGCGTACTAGCCGCGCCGCCGTGAAGCCACTGCGCTTACGCAGCCACGCCAGCTCACGCCGCAAGGACGCCGCATCATCGGCATCGAGATGAGCGCGGGACATGAGCAAGCCTCCTGGGGAAGTAGAAGCAAGGCGTGAGCGGCAGTGGGCTGAGCGGTGAAGCACCCGCTAGGAGCGACAACCGCACGGTGTGAGCTGGGGACGGGGCAGCGAGGAGCTGCCCGAGAGGTCGGTGCCGGTGCTGGCTGAGGCGCCTGCTGCGACGGGCCTGCCATGAGTGGCGACTTGGGCGTCAGTCGGACGGGGCGGGCCGCAAGCCAGCCTAGACCGAGCGGTCGGGACAAACCAGGAGATAGCGCGGGGGAGCCGAAGAACAGCGGCGAGCCGTCTGTCCCCGGCTTGGCCGACTGGCTCTTTGCCCCAGTCGCTGCGTTGACGACCCCAGTGGGGGATGGGCAGTGCTGCTCGTGTGCGCCAGTGGTGGACGCCTGGGTGAGCCCGCTTTTCCAACTTTCTTCCAACTTTGACGGTGCTGCGGCGCGGCCTGCCTACCGTTCTCACCAACGCCACGAGCCCGGGGCCAGGCCGGCAGAAAACGCTGGCCTGGCGCGGCTCGTGGCGGGTGGTACGGCCCGCTCTCCCCAGAGCGGCAGCACGGGCCGTCAACGGGAGATGACCAGCCCGGCTGGCCGTCTTCCTCTCTTCTCCTCTCTTCTCGAAAGGACTCCTCATGGCCTCTACCAATCTCAGTCTCTTCTCGCCCCAGCGCACCCGGTTGGGGGTGGTGCTGGGCAATGGCCAGGCGCGGGTGACCAGGCGGGAGATCGAGCAGGTCGCCGCCCAGGCAGAAGTAGCCGCCCAGGCCGAGCAAGCCCGGGCCTTCCTGACCTCCCAGGTTCTGACCAACATCGCCACGCTGGTCACCCAGGCTGAGGCCCAGACCCGCATCGCTCCCGGCGGCGCTCAGTTCTACGAAGCGATCATCACGGGGTATGCGCTGGGGGCTGGACAGCGGATCGGGCAGTTGTAGAGCTGCTGTCCTGCGGCTTTGTCAGCCCGGTGGCGAGCTCTCTGCCTCGCGCCTGCTCTCCTTCTCCTCACGTTCTCTTCTCGTCTTCTCTCTTTCTTCATCTTCGGAGGTTTCATCATGACGGTAATAGTCGGGATCCTGGCCCTTATCGGTCTGGCGGTGGTGGGCGCCTGCGGCTGGGCGTTTGCCCACGGGGTGCGCGATGGCCTGGCAGCGTGGCGGGAAGCGCCACCGGGCGGAGCGAGCCAGCCGGTGCCCATCGGTGAGTTGCCGCTCTCGCTCTCCGCCGCATTGCCGAGCAGCTACCAAGCTGGCCAGCTCGCCGGTGAGGTGGCAGCCAGCTGGCGCTCGGCACGCCAGGCGGCCAGAGCAGCTGGAGCAGGCGTCCCGGCCAGCTCGTCCTGGGCGGCCGCCCTGGCCCTGGGCAGCGAGCTGAGCCAGCAACGCCAAGAAGCCGGCCGGGCCATGCAAGCAGCCATGGCCCAGGTGCTGCAGGACAACGAGCAGGCAGTGCGGGACGCAGCGGCTGAGGCTGCCGGAGGAAGGCGCGACACCAGTAATGGCGGGAGTGGTGCCAGCGGCGGTGACAGTGTCACTGACGAGAGCAGTGGCGACGGCGCCAGTGGTGGCGGCGTGTCTCCTGAGGCGGTGCCGGATGCATCGGACGGTGACGGCAACGGTGGTGAGCCGGCGGCTGGTACGGCTCCTCCTACCTGGCCGGCTCACGCGCCCTCACGTCGCCCGCCGCGGCCGCGTCCCAGGCGGTGCTCGCAGCAGCGACCGGCTCGGTCGGATGAGCGGCAGTCGTGAGCGTCGGGATTGAGCGGGCTCTGGCGGCCTGCACTACCCACCCGCCGGACTGAGTGCGCGGCAAAACAAGACCTCCACAGGTCGCCCTGGCTGGCTGGTCGCGCTGGCGGGGTCTGGAACGTGCGGCAGTCGTGAGCGTTCGGCTCCATTCCTCGCCCATATGCTGCGTCATTTCGCCCGCTTGTTGCAAAAACTACAGCACCGATTTTCGTGGCCACTAAGTGGCGTGTGTGTCCATTTTGTTTCCTGGGGTGGCACCACAGAAGCGGCTCGCAAGCAGCGTGTGTCGCGTCGCTTGGCAATAGTGAATCCGGGGCTCTTGCATCGAATGAGTGTTCGTGGAATGTATGGGATAAGGGCGGCTGGCTGCCGACGTGCGAAATAGCGGGCAGCTGGCTCGCCCGGAGCAAATAGCAAATATGAAGCAAAAAGGAGGGACGACATGCAGCAGACGAAACAGACAAGACGAGTGTGCGCTGGGGGAGCGGAATCTCGCCACGGTGCGGTGGCCAGGCAGGAAGGCGCAGCGACGAAGCAGAACGCCAGCGTGACGGCGCTCGGTGCTGGCTCATCGCCCACCATCCCTGGCCTGCCGCCTGGTGGCTTTGCCACCATCCTGGTCGATCCGCCCTGGCCCCTTCAGGGCGGTGAGAAGCACTACCGGACGATGAGCCTGGCGCGGATCAAGGCGCTGCCGGTGGGGACGTTGGCGGCCCGTGACGCCCACCTGTGGCTGTGGACGACCAACGCCTTGCTGCCGAAGGCGTATGAGGTGGCTGAGGCCTGGGGCTTTACGGTGCGCAGCCCACTGACCTGGGTGAAGTTCCGCCTTGGCCTGGGTGGCCGCTACCAGCTGCGCAATGCCACCGAGCAGCTGCTGTTCTGCACCCGAGGGAGAGCGCCACTGGGTTCGCGCTCCCAGCCGACCTGGTTCAACGCCCCCGTCACCGAGCACTCGCGCAAGCCGGCTGAGCAGTTCGCCATTATCGAGCGGGTCAGCCCTGGGCCGTACCTGGAGCTGTTTGCCCGCAGGCGGCCAGAGTCGAACCAGCCCTGGGCAGTGTGGGGAGACCAAGTAGCGAGCGACATCCGTATCCCCGGCTTTGCCGTGCCGCGGTATAGCGAGCGGGCGCGTGAGGCAGAAAAGACAGCGGAGCGGACGGAGCCAGTACACGCGGCGGTGGCTGGTGCATCGCCTGGTGATGACAGAGATGAAGCCGCTGACGGTAACAGTGAGGAGGCCCTGCGATGAGTCGGCCCTGGCATGACAAGTACCCAATTCGCACTCTTCGAGGAGATGGTGATGATGAGCGATTCGAGGCGTTCTTTGCCCGGCAGCCTGCTGCGATGCGGCGTCGGCCTGCTCCTGATCGCGATGGGGCTGAGGTGGATCGTCGCCATCGTGCAAAGCAGCTGGCCCTGGCTCGTCGGGCTGCTCGCCGTGAGCGCCGCCGCTTGGCTGGCAGTGCGCTGGTGGCGGAGCCGACGGGAGTGGTGAGGGAGCCGCTCAGAAGCGAGCGGCAGACAGGTAGGCGTCGTCAGATGGGTCAGACTGAACAGTGCCCGAATTGGCCCGTCGACGACAAAACGCAGCGAGGACGTTCCCGTCGGCGTCGCAGTTCTCAGCCCACTGGCAGTGAACAGGGCGATCACGTCCCCGCAAGGAGGCACTCATGATGGCCCGCTACGCCGGTGGTCGGCCTGGTTCATCGCGGCGGGTGCGCTTGGTGCCGGTGCGGCACAGCGGCATGGATCACCGGGCGGTGGCCCGGATCGTGCTGGCAATGGCGCGGCAGATGGCGGCAGAGGCGGATGAGGCTGTGGACTCGGCGGCGGTTGACGAGGTGATGTCCTCAGGTATACGGGCTTGCATGAAACGTGAGCCTGGCACAAGCGATGGGCAGGCTGCCGCTCGTGATGATGCTGCGGCTCCATGGGCTGGCGCTCATAGCGGGCAGAGCGCCCGTGGTGGCACCTCGGTGAGGCGCTGCGCTGCAAACGAGCCCTTCTCGGCATCGGCTGGGAGTGGCTTGGCAGGACGGTGCTCTCACCAGCGTCATGACGGTGCTCACCGCTCACCTCACGAGACTGCCGCTCCCTCCTCCACGCCGGGAGGTGCCCCGTGATGGCCCCCTCTACTCGCCCCTTGGTGTGGCACCAGCTGCGGTTTGCTCTGCCGCTCTCGACCGAGACGGCGGTGGGGCTGGTGGAGCGGCTCCTGGCGGACGCGTCGCTGGGGCGGGTGGTGCTGGAGCTGCGCGCCTCAGGTGGTCAGGCGACGTGGGCGGTGGGCTCGCGGGCGGGTGAGCGGTTGGCGAGGGTGGTGCGTGAGCTGGTGCCGGGCTGCCGGGTGTCGCGTGGGTTTTCGCGGTGGGCGGTGGATCAGGCGGTGGTGGTGTCGGCCCGGCCAGTCGGGATGGGACTGGCGGCGGAGCGCCTCAGCGCGGTGGTGCGCGCTGTCCTGGCCGCGCTAGCGGTGACGGCTGAGGGTGAGGAGCTGGTGTTGCAGCTGCAGCTGGGGCGGCGCTTTGGCCCGGAAGCTCTGGGGCGGGTGGAGCCGCAGGGCTGGCTGGAGCTGCTCGGCCTCGTACCGATTCCGTCTCTTAGTGGTGAGCGGGGTCGGCGGATGCGGGCGCAGGTGGGGCGGCATCGGACAGCAGTCTGTCTGCGGCTGGGGGTGCGGGCGGCTTCGCCGCTGCGCCAGCGGGTGCTGCTGCAGGGTCTCTTGGGGGCGCTGCGCCTGCTGGAGGGCCCAGGGGTGCGGCTGCGCGCCCGCACGGAGCACCCCGCCAAGCTCGATAGCGTGCGGCGGCCGTGGCGGGCGGGGCTAGAGCTTGGTGCAGGAGAAATTGTGGCGATGGCGGGCTGGCCGGTGGGGGAGGGGACGCTGCCGGCGACGCCGTCGGCTCATCCGCGGGTGCTGCCGCTGCCAGCGGCGCGTGAGACGCAGCGGGCGTTTGCCACGGGGGTGGCGGATCAGGCGGGTGAGCGCATTGGTATCTCGATTGGTGATGCGCTCTACCACACGGTGCTGCTGGGGCCGACGGGAGCTGGCAAGTCCACCGCCTTGGCGCATCTGGCGCTGGCGGACATCCACGCTGGTCGGGGCGTGCTGCTGATTGATCCGAAGACGGATCTGGTGGCGGACATTCTGGCGCGGATTCCCGAGCAGCGGCGTGATGACGTGGTGGTGATCGACCCGACCAGTAGCCGCCCGGTGGGGATCAATCCGCTGGCTCGAGTGCAGATGACGCGCAGTGCGCCATCGTCATCAGGTAGCGATGTGTCAGGTGGTGGTGCGTCGCCGGAGCTGGTGGCAGATACGGTGCTGGCGACGTTTAAGGGGGTGTTCGCTGAGTCGTGGGGTGTGCGGGTGGAGCAGGTGCTCTCTGCGGCGCTGGTGACGCTCGCGCGCACGCCGGGGGCGACGTTGGTCGATCTGCCGCTCTTGCTGACCAATCCGGCTTACCGTCAGCGGCTCATTGCGGCCTCGGGGGCGGATCCGCTGGGGACGGGTCAGTTCTGGGCGGCTTATGAGGCGCTCAGTGAGGCGCAGCGTCAGCAGTGGGTTGGGCCGGTGCTGACGCGGTTGCAGCCTTTCCTCATCCGCCCCCACCTGCGAGCCACGCTGGGGCAGGCCGCGCCTTCGTTCGACCTGGGGGAGGTGTTTACGCGGCGGCGCATCGTGCTGGTTAGTCTCAACAAGGGTGTGCTGGGGGCGGAGTCGGCTCGGCTACTTGGGTCGCTGCTGGTGGGCCAGCTCTGGCCACTCATCCTGGCCCGGGCTGCGGTGGAGCCGTCGCGGCGGCACGTGGTCAGTGTCTTCATTGATGAGGTACAGGACTACCTGTCGCTGCCAGGCAGCCTGGCCGACGCCCTGGCCCAGGCCCGCTCCCTCGGCGCGGCCTTTCACCTGGCGCATCAGTACCGGGGGCAGCTGCCTGCGGCGCTCAAGGCGGGGATCGATGCCAATGCGCGCAACAAGATCATCTTCTCCCTGAGCGCGGCGGACGCGGCAGAGTTGGCCCGTCAGGCGATTGGCCTGGAGGCGGCCGACTTCCAGCTGCTGCCGCGTTTTGGCGTCTACGCCCGCACCATGCACCATGGGCGGGAGAACCCCTGGTGCCACGCCATCACCCTGCCACCAACCCCACCAACCCAGGACGCCCTGGCACTGCGCGCCAGCAGCCAGGCGCGCTACGGCCAAGACGCCGCGCAGATCGAGGCCGCCCTGCTCGCGCGAATCGGGCAGCACGGCGAGATGACCGGTGATGACATGGCTCGAATGGCAACCGACGACGCGACAGGTGAGCGCGAGGGAGAAGCGACGGGCGGAGACAGTGGGCCAGTGAATGGCGTACCTGGCTCGACGGCTGGTGTGATGTTCGGCCGCCGGCCAGATAGGCGGAGCGGAGGAACGGGATGAGACGAGGTGACCGAGGAATTGCCGTCATGGCTTCGGTAGGGCTGGTGGGCTGCCCCTCGCGCAGAAGTGCTATCCCAGGAGCCACCGGCTGCCCGCGGGGAAACCATCGCCAGTCTCCTGGGCCTGGTCGCACGCGCTGCCTGGCCACCCTCCCTCCTCCGGAACGCTATAAGGGTCGACACTCCCCGAGTATCGACCGCTTGCGCTGGGCTGAAAACCGCTCATTACGATCGGTTTTCACACTCCTGCGGATTGAGGGACGGCCCGTCAGTGCTGCCGTCAAGAACAGCGCCGGCCCTCTCCCTCTGGAACTCTCGCGGGCTGCGAAGTATTGCCCCTATCTGGCCCCTGCGCTTGTCTCCACCACTGGCTTGCCGAGACGCGTCGGGAGACGAATCGCCAGACGCATCGCTGCAGCGAGCAGGCAGGGGCTATCGGCGCTGTGGTGCGGCACAGGCGCGGTTACGGGAGGCGACTGATGGCCCCTTCTGGCCATCCCATCACCACTGGCAACGGCCCCAGCCTCACAGCCCCTGGCTCGCAGCAGCGACGCGATCAACCACATGACGATCACACAGGAGGAAACAGCCATGAACACAGCGATATCGGAATACGCGAGCGTCGAGACAAGCGCCGGTCTGACAGTGCCGACATCGACGACGACACCAACGACGATGAAGGGAGCCGCGACGACAGAGACAGCGAAGTCTCAGCGCCAGGCACCCACGCGGATTGGCCGTGCTCAGTTGCAGGCGATCGCCGAGCAACTCGATGCCACCGACCGAACGCTGCTGGCGCTGCTGGCGGCCCATCGCTATGCCACGACGCGCCAGCTTGCGCAGATCACTGAGCTGTCGGGGCAGTACGGTTCGGCCCGTTCGGCGCTGCGCCAGACCAGCCGGCGGCTGCGACGCCAGCACGGGCTGGGGCTGGTTGCTCACCTGGCACGGCGGATCGGTGGCACGCGGGCCGGCTCAGCCGGGTACGTCTGGTACCTGACAGCAGCGGGGCAGCGCCTGACGGGCGAGGGTCGCGGGGCGCGGCGACGCTTTCAGGAGCCGTCGCCCTTGTTCCTGGCTCATACGCTGGCGATCACGCAGGCGCGGGTGGTCATCGAGCAGGCCATCCACGCCGTCGGCGGGCACCTGGCCCGGTTGCGTACCGAGCCGGCCTGCTGGCGCTCCTGGCTGCGGCTCGGTGGGGCGCTGGGCTGGCTCAAGCCGGATCTGGAAGCAATCACGGCAACGGATACCGGCGCAGAGGATCACTGGCTGCTTGAGGTCGACCTAGACACCGAGCATCCGGCACGGCTGCTGGCCAAGTGCCACGACTACCAGGCTCACCTGGCCAGCGGCATCTTCCAGGCCCAGCACGGCTACTACCCGCAGGTGGTCTGGCTGCTGACCAACCAAGCACGAGCCGGCCGCCTGGCCGAGCAGATCGCCGCCGACCAGACGCTGACCCCGGGGCTGTTCAAGATCACCGCCGCCCCCGAACAGCTCGCCGCCCTGATCCAGCGCGGCCCATGACACAGCGAAAACACTCCACCCGCCCTGGCGTTCTCCGTGTGCTGGTTTCTCTGTAAAGAGAACAGTGCCGCAGAAAATGATGCAGTATCGACAGGAAATGGCGCAATAGCGCGGAACAGCCGCTCGTGCAGGGGTGGTGGAATCGTTTCTCGGGGGAATATACAACCGGACTGGACTTTTCCGTCCATCTGAGCGTCAATAGAAAGAGAAGAAACACAAAACAACAGATAGAGAATAAGGAATACGAGAGGAGGACACCGATGACAACGCAGACAACAACGAACGCACAGGAGAAGCACCCGGCGGTGCGCTCCGCCGTGCCAACTGCCGCGCTGGACGGCCAGACGGGTACCGGGCCGATCGCCATCTTCTACGGGGCGGCTCGCTACCCCTTCGAGCTGGCCCGGCAACGGGAGCTGGTAGAGGACTACGCCGAAGCGACCGGCCTCAACCTGGTCACCGAGTTCCACGACCGTGCGGGGCGGCAGTACGGGCTGAGCATGCTGCTCGATGCCTGCCAGCGCGGTGGGGTCGAGTACGTCATCACGGCAGGCTGGCCCACCCCCAACCTCACCGCAGCCGAAGCAGACAAGGTCGTCGACCAGCTCGCACAAGCCGGCACCCACCTGGTCTGCCTCAACACCTGGCACCCCGGCGACGGTGAGCCGCCTGCCTGGTGGAACGACGAAGAAGGCGCGTGGATGCGGCAGCTCGACGCACTCAGAGAGGAAGAGCGCAGACAGCGCGAGCAGACCAGCCAGTCCATCGAACCCAGCAAGGAGGTGCACCATGCCTGACGCACTTGCCCCCGATCCCTTCACCGCCATGGCGGCGCAATTGACGCCCAAGCGGGCTGTCTCCTACATCCGTGTCTCCACCCGCGAGCAGGCCCAGCGCGGCGGGTCCGAGGAAGGCTTCTCCCTGCCTGCTCAGCGAGAGGCGAATAAGCGCAAGGCTCAGTCGATGGGTGCGCTGGTCGTTAAGGAGTTCGCTGACCGGGGCGAGTCCGCCCGCAGTGCCAACCGGCCTGAGCTGCAGAAGATGCTGGCCTACCTCAAAGAAGACGGCGGGATCGACTACGTCATCGTCCACAAGTTAGATCGCCTGGCACGGAACCGGGCCGATGATGTGGAGATCAACCGGGCGTTCGAAGAGGCCGGCGTGCGGTTGGTTTCGACCAGTGAGAACATCGACCAGACGCCTGGCGGCATGCTGCTGCACGGCATCATGAGCAGTATCGCTGAGTTCTACTCCCGGAATCTCGCCAATGAGGTCATCAAGGGGATGGGAGAGAAAGCCAGAAACGGCGGGACACTGGGCAAGGCACCGCTCGGCTACATGAACGTCCGCGCCAGAGACGAGAACGGCCGAGAAGTCCGCACCATCGCCCTGGATGAGGAGCGGGCACCACTGGTGCGGCTGGCGTTTACGGAGTATGCGACTGGTAACTGGACGGTGCGGCAGCTAGCCGACCACCTCAACACCCTCGGACTCTCTATTCCACCCACGCCACGGCGCCCTGCCAAGCCCATCACGGCAACGCGCCTGCACGAGATTCTGCGCCACCCCTACTACAAGGGCATCGTCACGTTCCAGGGCGTGGAGTATGCCGGCAGGCACGAGCCGCTGGTAGACAGCCAGACCTGGCAGACCGTCCAAACCATCCTGGCCTCGCGGCGCTATGGGGAACGCCAGCGCATCCACAACCACTTCCTCAAGAGCACGGTTGTCTGTGGCCAGTGCGGTGCGCGCCTGTCCGTCCAGAATGCCAAGAACAGCAAGGGCACCATCTACCCCTACTTCGTCTGCGCCCGCCGCTGCCGCCTGCACGACTGCGTCTTCACTGCCGTCCTGATCGACGTCGTCGAAGACCGGATGAGTGATCTCTACCGGGCCATCGAGCTTAGTGCGGAGGACAGGACGCAGATCGAGCACTACCTCCACGACGAGCTGGCTCAGATCGAAGGGGACAAGGCCAAGGCAGTGCGCTCCCTGACAACGCGGCGCACCAACATCGAGGACAGACGACGCCGTCTCCTCCATGCCCACTACGAAGGCGCGGTGCCCCTTGACCTGCTCAAGGAGGAACAAGCCAAGCTCTCCACCGAGCTGAACCAGATCGAGCGCCAGCTAGCTGCCTACCAGGCTGACGCTGCTGAAGTCCGCCAGCACCTCACCCAGGCCCTTGACCTCCTCGAGGACTGCCACCGCCTCTACAGCGCTGCGCCTGCCCACCTGAAGAAGCTGCTCAACCAGGTGTTCTTCGAGCGCATCTTGGTCAACCCACTGGTCGATGAAGAGGGCCGAGTCATCTTGCCTAGCACAGGCAATGAAACGACTGACGGCGGCAAGCAGCCGGGCAAGCAGCCGGGCAAGGAGACGGGCGCACACGATGAGCCGCACAGCGCCGGAGAAGAAGGAACTGGCGATGGCAGCGGGGGCGGAGCTGATGCTGACACGCCAACCCTGACGCCGCGCCCCATCCACCTCGCCGACACCGGCTCCGGCACTCGCCTCAGCGCTCTGCTCGTCCCACCCTTCGACCAGCTGGCCAGCCCCAGCCTGCACGCCGCCGCTCATGTGCACCACCTGCAGCACCTGGCCCAGCCTGACAAGCCGACCACGTCGCCCATCGCTGACGATGAGCCCACGAGCTCCACAACACGAACAACGCCCACCCTGGTGGGTGAGCATTGTTCATCATCTGGAACCGCATCTCAGTCTGTTTCGACTGGGGTGGGTTCGGGTAAGAGCTTGCTGGTACGCGAGAAGGGACTCGAACCCTCACGCCCGAAGGCACCAGGACCTAAACCTGGGGCGTCTACCAATTCCGCCACTCGCGCTGTGCGGCGCCTACTCTACCGACCCGAGTCCCGGATAGCAGAATGCGGCGACCGCTGCTGTGCTCATATCAGTCCACTCAGTCCACGCCCAGTGCGGCACGCAGCCGCTTGACGTGACCGGTGGCTCGCACGTTGTACTGGGCCAGCGCCACGCTCCCGTCGGGGGCCACGACCACGGTTGAGCGGATGACACCGGTGTAGACCCTGCCGTAGTTCTTCTTCTCGCCCCACACGCCCCAGGCCTCCATAACGGCGTGGTCGGCGTCCGACAGTAGCGGGAAGGGCAGGTCGTGGCGGTCGGAGAACTTGGCCTGCGCGCTTTCCGGGTCGGGGGAGATACCGACGACGGCATAGCCGGCCGCCTCGAGCGCTTCCAAGGAGTCCCTGAAGTCGCACGCCTCCTTGGTGCATCCCGGAGTGCAGGCCTTGGGGTAGAAGTAGACGATGACGCCCTTGTCCGTGCTGGCGCAAAGGTCGCCAAGGGTCACGGTACGGCCATTCTGATCGGGCAGGGCGAACTCCGGGGCTCGGTCACCGGCGGCGAGCTGGGTCATGGGTCCTCCTCGGGCTCCTGGGCGGATGCGTTTATCCTCGCATCGCCTCCGGTGCCTGCGGCAGTGAATTCGAGGACTTACTTTCGTGATCTGGCAGACGTTCAGGACGTCAGCCGCACGGGACCTCTGACCCGGCTCCGTGTGGGACCTTGGAGTCAGGCGGCCTGGGCGAGCACTCGCCGTGAGGCCTGCTGCGCCGCCTCCAGGCGCTCCAGCGCCCGCTCGAGGCGGGAGGGGGAGGCGGTTGCCCCCAGAGAGGCGAGCTCGGCGCGGGCGGCGAAGAGCTCCCTGATGGCGGCCTCGTCGGCCAGAGTGTCGGTGGCTGCCGGCCCGGTGGCCGGAGTCGTCATGGTGGTCATGGTGTGAATGTTGCGTGTCATACGTATCTCCTCATCTTCCTTCAACGTCGTCGGCCCAATGGGGCCTGGGGTAGCAGCGCGTGCTGGGGTAGATGCCTACCTGCTAAACCGGCGCGCTTGCGGAGCAAAACTCCTGGCACGGCGGCCGGTTGCGCCGCTGCAGACAGTGGTCACGAGGGCGTAGGAACCGATGAAACGGTGGCGTCCTGAGAGCTTCTCAGTGCGGAGGCGGTTGTCTTCAACCTCCGTGACGCGCCTGCTGATGTGCCTTCGGGATCATCCCGGGCGAAGCGCGTGCCCTTCGTGGTACACCGCCAGGGACTTGAACCCTGAACCCGCTGATTAAGAGTCAGCTGCTCTGCCAATTGAGCTAGCGGTGCTCGGTCAGTTTGTGACCAGCTCTTCCGGCCCCGAGGGCTGGAAGATTCGTACACCGCCAGGGACTTGAACCCTGAACCCGCTGATTAAGAGTCAGCTGCTCTGCCAATTGAGCTAGCGGTGCTTTCACCACAGCGATGTCATTTGACGTGGCTCGCTGGGCGACGGAGGAATACTTTACGGATGGAGGAGGGTTTCGTCCAGTCAGGATCCGTGAAACCAGGCGATTGTGCGGCAAGTCTCAAGGATGCGGTGGGGTTGGGGGCCGCCTTGCCGCTGCGTGCTGCCCGGTGTCCCCGTTCAGTGCGATGAATGGCCCTCGCGGCCTTGCCTGCGACGGCGCACGTCGGCGGCACGGGCGCGGTCGCGTTTCGACATCGCACCGGTCGAGGAGGACCCCCTCGACGGCGCTGCCTTCGATGCGCCAGCGTCATTCCGCCCGCTGCGGTGATGGCTGCTCCGCCCGGCGGAAGTGCGCTTGGCGTCGTCGTCCTGCTCGATGCGGCCGGTACGAGACCACTGGTGGTACTGCTTCAGCGTGGCCGCCTGCTCCTCGGTGAGACGGTGCCACAGGGGCAGGTCGAGCTTCTTGCGGTCGCGCACCCGGGTGCCGAGGGTCCAGCCCGCCAACATGACCAGTGCGACCACCATGCCGCCCCACATGCTGCTGCGGCCAGCGCGGGCGCCGGTGAGTATCGAGACGGTTCCTCCGAGCAGGCCCGCGGCAAGAATGGTCACGACGACGATGGCGGCCATGGATGCCCAGTAGCGCTGCGCGGCGGTGATGCGCGGCTTGCGGGATTGAGAAGTCACCTCGGCATTGTGACACCCTCGCGCGCGCGGGCTGAGCAGCGTGCGGGTGTCGAAAGGTTGCGGAACGGAGACCTGCTGGCTGCCCCAACCGGTAGGTAGTCATGTTCGCTGGTGCGGGCGCGGTTCAGTGTCACATGTCGGTGGCTCTCGCCGCGGTGCTGCGCGCGGTAGCGTGGGCCGCATG
>ERZ773044.219-NODE-219-length-29913-cov-57.7723_pt1 | contig 29913 bp, 21 predicted proteins | sample MGYA00511897_ERZ773044 | MGnify/ENA primary metagenome ERZ773044 (study PRJEB29015, sample SAMEA2738116) | human oral metagenome | biome: human oral; feature: human-associated habitat; material: saliva | place: China | collected 2170 ...
CTACTAAAGCTGCTGACCAAGATTGGATGAAACATACCGATACTGTCGCTGTCTTTTCAGATGACATCCGTAACAACCTCAAGTCTGGTTATCCAAATGAAGGTCAACCTGCTTTTATCACAGGTGGCAAACGTGATATCAACACTATCTTCAAAAATCTGATTGCTCAACCAACCAACTTTGAAGCAGACAGCCCTGGAGATGTCATCCAATACATCGCAGCCCATGACAACTTGACCCTCTTTGACATTATCGCTCAGTCTATTAAAAAAGACCCAAGCAAGGCCGAGAACTATGCTGAAATCCACCGTCGTTTGCGACTTGGAAATCTCATGGTCTTGACTGCTCAAGGAACTCCGTTTATCCACTCTGGTCAGGAATATGGTCGCACCAAACAATTCCGTGACCCAGCCTACAAGACTCCAGTAGCAGAGGACAAACAACCAAACAAATCTCACTTGTTGCGTGATAAGGACGGCAATCCATTTGACTATCCTTACTTCATCCATGACTCTTACGATTCTAGCGATGCAGTCAACAAGTTTGACTGGACTAAGGCTACAGATGGAAAAGCATATCCTGAAAATGTCAAGAGCCGTGACTATATGAAAGGGTTGATTGCCCTTCGTCAATCTACAGATGCCTTCCGACTTAAGAGTCTCCAAGATATCAAAGACCGTGTCCACCTCATCACTGTTCCAGGCCAAAATGGTGTGGAAAAAGAGGATGTAGTGATTGGCTACCAAATCACTGCTCCAAATGGGGATATCTACGCAGTCTTTGTCAATGCAGACGAAAAAGCTCGCGAATTTAATTTGGGAACTGCATTTGCACATCTCAGAAATGCTGAAGTTTTGGCAGATGAAAACCAAGCAGGACCAGTCGGAATTGCCAACCCGAAAGGACTTGAGTGGACTGAAAAAGGCTTGAAATTAAATGCCCTTACAGCTACTGTTCTTCGAATTGCTCAAGGCGGTGCCATCGTTGCCCCAGCTGTGGAAGAAAAGCCAGAATTTGACCTTTCCAGCTTAAAACAAGAACAAGGTCAAAATAACGGCCAAGACAATATGTCAAACCGAGTGGTCAAACCTGAACATCAAAATCCAGCTCCACAAGTTAGACCTGACTCTACTAAACCAGATGAAAAAGTGACTAATGCAGAAGATAAACCTAGCCAAGCTACAACTGATTCACAAACTGAAAAGCCAGTACAAGCAGCACAACCATCATCTGTAAGTGAAGCTGTTCAAAACGAATCAGTAGAAAATCCTAGCAAGGAAAATATACCTGCGCCTCTAGCTAAACAAGCTGAACTTCCAAATACAGGAACCAAAAACGATAACAAACTCCTATTCGCAGGAATCAGCCTCCTTGCCCTTCTCGGTCTCGGATTCTTACTAAAAAACAAAAAAGAGAATTAAACTAGCCCTCCTATAGAAAAATCCTCCGAGCATTAATGCTCGGGGGATTGATTTTTGTACAATATTTGTTATCCTAATGAACTTTATTAATTTTTTTATTAAGCCTCTTTCATGGCAAAATAAGCCCGTACTTTGGGTGCAACTTGTGTACCGAAGAGTTCAATAGCTCTCAGAACCTGATTATGTGGCATAGAACCAAGCGGTAGATGGAGCATGAAGCGGTCCAAACCTAAATCCTCTATCATGCGAATCAATTTTTCTGCCACCTGTTCTGGATTGCCTACAAACATAGCACCATTTGGTCCGACCTGTTCAAGGTATTGTTCATAACGCAATTCCTGCCAGTGCGGACGGTCTTTGGAAATAGCATCCACCACTTGCTTGGTTGGATGGAAATAATCTTTCACCGCCTGCTCGCCATCTTCAACAATCCATCCCCAAGAATGAGCTCCAACCTTTAGTTCATGACTGGCATGACCCGCTTCACTACCAATCTCACGATAAGCCTGAATCAACTTTTTAAAATAACGAGGGTTACCACCAATAATAGCATAGACAATCGGTAGGCCTGCCTGAGCAATCTTCACTGTTGATTCGACATGACCACCTGTCGCTATCCACAAGGGTAATTTGTCCTGAACTGGACGAGGATAAACTTCTTTACCAGCAATCGTTTGGGTCAATCGACCTTTCCAGTCTAGCTTTGTCTTTTCATTGACTAACTGAAGCAAGTCTAATTTCTCATCAAAGAGGGCTTCATAGTCTTTCAAATCATATCCAAACAAGGGAAAAGATTCCGTGAAAGAACCCCTTCCAGCCATAATCTCCGCACGTCCATTTGATAAAGCATCGATAGTGGCATACTGTTGGAACAAGCGAATCGGATCCATACTTGAGAGAATGCTGACTGCACTGGTCAAACGGATTTTCTTGGTATTGATTGCCCCAGCTGCCAGGACGATCTCTGGGGCTGATACCGCAAAATCCGCTCGATGGTGCTCACCAATTCCATACACATCCAAACCAACCTTGTCAGCCAGATCAATCTCTGCCACCAACTGGCGAATGCGTTCAGCATGATTATAAGTCTGCCCAGTCCCTTCAAGCACCGTTGTTTCCCCAAATGTTGAAATTCCCAATTCTACCATTGTGATTCTCCCCGTCTATTTCTTTCCTGCAATTTGAAAAATTATTCTAACACGAATCTTGAGTACAAGCAACCAATTTGCTCATAAGAAAAAGCCTAGATAACTAGACTTTTTTAGCTTATTCTACCGTTACTGACTTAGCAAGGTTACGTGGCTTGTCCACATCAAGTCCACGGTGCAGTGTTGCAAAGTAAGCGACCAATTGAGTTGGTACAACCATTGAAATCGGTGAGAGGTAAGGGTGTACAGTCGTAAGAACGATATCGTCTGTGTCTTTAGCAACATTCTCTTCTGCGATAGTGAGGACTTTGGCACCACGAGCTGCCACTTCTTGGATATTTCCGCGAGTGTGGTTGGCAAGGACTGGATCTGACAAGAGAGCCAAGACAGGTGTTCCTTCTTCAATCAAGGCAATAGTTCCGTGCTTGAGTTCTCCTGCCGCAAAGCCTTCACACTGGATGTAAGAAATCTCTTTGAGTTTGAGACTTGCTTCCATGGCTACATAGTAATCTTGACCACGTCCGATGTAAAAGGCATTGCGAGTTGTTTCAAGTAGCTCTCTTACTTTAGATTCAATGGTTTCTTTCTCTGAAAGAGTTGATTCGATAGACTGAGCTACGATTGACAACTCATGAACCAAGTCAAAGGCTTGCGCTTTAGCATTACCATTTGCTTCTCCGACTGCTTTTGCCAGGAAGGTAAGGGCTGCAATTTGTGCTGTATAAGCCTTGGTTGATGCCACGGCAATTTCAGGACCTGCATGAAGAAGCATGGTGTGATTAGCTTCACGAGAAAGAGTTGAACCTGGGACGTTTGTCACTGTCAAGCTTGGGATTCCCATTTCATTAGCCTTAACCAAAACCTGACGACTATCAGCTGTTTCACCAGACTGGCTGATAAAAATGAAGAGTGGTTTCTTGCTGAGAAGTGGCATACCGTAACCCCACTCAGATGAGATTCCAAGTTCAACTGGTGTATCTGTCAATTCTTCCAACATTTTCTTAGAAGCAAATCCTGCGTGGTAAGATGTTCCAGCTGCAAGGATGTAAATACGGTCTGCGTCTTGAACGGCCTGGATGATAGCAGGATCTACCACTACTTGACCAGCCTCATCTGTGTAGGCTTGGATGAGTTTACGCATAACAGTTGGTTGCTCATCAATTTCCTTGAGCATGTAGTAAGGATAAGTTCCCTTACCGATATCAGACAAGTCAAGTTCAGCAGTGTAACTAGCACACTCACGACTATTACCTTCATAGTCTTGAATTTCCACACTATCAGCCTTAACGATGACCAACTCTTGGTCATGAATTTCCATGTATTGGTTGGTTTCACGAATCATAGCCATTGCGTCTGAGCAGACCATGTTGTAGCCTTGTCCAAGACCAATCAAAAGTGGTGATTTATTCTTAGCCACGTAGATAACTTCAGGATCTTGTGAATCTACCAAGGCAAAGGCATAAGAACCACGGATGATGTGAAGAGCTTTTTTGAAAGCTTCAAGAACTGACAAGCCATCTTCTTCCGCAAATTTTCCAATCAAGTGAACAGCGATTTCAGTATCTGTTTGCCCTTTGAAGTGGTGACCAGCAAGGTATCCTTCCTTGATTTCAAGATAGTTCTCAATCACACCATTGTGAACCAAGACAAATCGCTCAGTCTCAGAGCGGTGTGGGTGAGCATTGTCCTCAGTTGGTTTCCCATGAGTCGCCCAACGAGTATGTCCGATACCAGTCGTTCCCTCAACACCAGCTGTCTTAGCAGATAATTCTGCGATACGGCCTACAGCCTTGACTAGATGGTTTTCAGCACCACCTAGGACAAAAATCCCCGCAGAATCATAACCACGGTATTCGAGCTTTTCAAGCCCTTGAATCAAAATATCAGTTGCATTTGTGTTTCCAACAACACCAACAATTCCACACATAGTATATACGACACAGACCAGCTGTGCTTTCTCCTTAAAATTGGTATAGTCTAATTCCTCTTTTATAGAATCAGCAAAAACAGTATATACTTGTTTCTTTCACTTGTCAAGAGTAAAAATTGGTATAGTTCAAATTACGCTCCTGTAAGCAAAAGACTCTGACCAATTAGGATAATCAGTCAGAGTCCTTTTTTAAAATCCATTATTATCGCTTAACTCCTTGAACCAGTGCCCTGACTTTTTCAGACGACGTTCTTGCGTTTCCAAGTCAAGCTCAACTAGACCATATCGGTTTTTATAGCTATTGAGCCATGACCAACAATCAATAAAGGTCCAGATTAAGTATCCTTTACAGTTGGCTCCATCTTCAATAGCACGGTGAAGTTCACGAAGATGACCTTTTACAAAGTCAATACGGTAATCATCTTGAATCATTCCATTCTCACGGAATTTTTCTTCCCCTTCAACACCCATACCATTCTCTGTCAACATCCACTCAATATTGCCATAATTTTCCTTGATATTTTGAGCAATATCATAAATCCCCTGCTCATAAATCTCCCAGCCACGGTGAGGATTGATTTTACGTCCAGGCATCACATAAGGCTCGTAAAAATGTTCTGGTAAGAGTGGACTCTCTGGATGCTTAGCAAATCGGGGTGCCATAACACGCAAAGGCTGATAGTAGTTGACACCAAGGAAGTCCACCGTATTGTTACGAATGAGCTCCAACTCCTCCTCTGTAGCATCAGGTAAGAGACCTTGTTCATGCAAGATTTCTACCAATTCCTGTGGATAAGTCCCCAAAACGGACGGATCTAAGAAAGATTGGGCCTGAAAAAGGTCCGCAATACGAGCAGCCTTGACATCAGCAGGATGCTGGCTACGTGGATAAGCCGGTGTCAAGTTGAGGACAATCCCAATCTTGGAATCAGGCAAGAGTTCATGGCAGGCCTTGACTGCCCGACTGCTAGCCAATTGTGTATGATAGGCTACTTTAACTGCCGCCTCTGCATCCACCTTATGTGGATAATGAGCATCGTAAAAATAGCCAAATTCTACAGGAACGATGGGCTCGTTAAAGGTAATCCATTGATCCACTAAATCTCCATAAGTCTCAAAACAAAAACGAGCATAGTCTTCATAGGCTGAGACAGTCGCTTTATTTTCCCAACCATCACCATCCTCTTGAAGGGCAAAAGGCAAATCAAAATGATAAAGATTGACTAAAAGACGAATCCCTTTGGCCTTAATAGCCTCAAAAACCTTACGGTAAAAGTCTACACCTTGAGGATTGACTTCCCCACGCCCTTGTGGAAAAATCCGTGACCACTGAATAGAAGTCCGAAAGGCTGTGTGACCAGTTTCCAACAAGAGCTCGATATCCTTTTCCCAGTTTTCATAAAAAGTCGATGTCTTATCTGGACCAATTCCATTATAGTAGCGATTTGGCTCCACTTGGTACCAATAATCCCAGAGATTATCTCCCTTACCGTCACCAGCTATACGTCCTTCTGTCTGCGGCCCAGAAGTAGAGGATCCCCAGACAAAATCCTTTGGAAATCTTAGCATACATTTACCTCTTTATCTAGTCATTTTTCCCATTATACAGAAAAAACAAGGTAAAAACTAGTTACATTTTTTCCTTGTTTTTCTTCTGATTATAGTTTTTATTTCTTGCTGAGAATTTCAAGCGTTTCAAGCACGTTATCTGCATGAACCTCGATAGTATCACCAGTCGCTTTAATCTTAACTTCTACGATGCCATCGGCCGCTTTCTTCCCAACAGTGATACGGATTGGTAATCCAATCAAGTCGCTGTCGCTAAATTTAACACCAACACGTTCGTTACGGTCATCTGTCAAGACTTCGTAACCAGCTCCCATCAAGCTTGCTTCAAGCTTTTCTGTCAAGGCTTGCGCTTCATCATCCTTGACATTGACAGTAATCAAGTGCACATCAAATGGTGCCAATTCTTTAGGGAAATTGATTCCCCAAGCATAACGGTATTCACCTTTTGGTGTTTTGTTAACAAAGAGGCGAGCGTGTTGCTCCATCACTGCTGAAAGGAGACGGCTGACACCGATACCGTAACATCCCATGATAATTGGCACAGCACGACCATTTTCATCCAAAACATCTGCTCCCATGCTTGCTGAATAGCGAGTGCCGAGTTTGAAGATGTGACCAATTTCAATACCACGTGCAAAGTTAAGGACACCTTGTCCGTCTGGGGAAATTTCACCCTCACGAACTTCACGGATATCCACATATTCTGCAGTAAAATCACGGCCTGGATTCACACCAGTCAAGTGGTAGCCATCTTCGTTAGCACCGACCACTGCATTGCGAACATCTTGCACCTTACGGTCTGCGATGATTTTAACATTCTCTGGCAAACCAACTGGGCCAAGTGAACCAAATCCTGCTTGCACAACATTTGCCACTTCTTCTTCGCTAGCAACGTCAAAGAAATCTGCTCCCAAGTGGTTTTTCAACTTAACTTCATTAAGCTGATCATTTCCAACTAGAAGGGCTGCAACAAGCTCACCATCCGCCATGTAGAAGAGGGTTTTTATCGTTTGTTCTTCTGGAACGTTGAGGAAGGCTGCAACCTCATCGATTGATTTAACATCTGGTGTTGCAACACGAGTCACTTCTTCTTCAGCGACAACACGGTTGCTTGGTTTGTACTCGTTTGTTGCCATTTCTAAGTTAGCCGCATAGCTAGATTCACTTGAATAAGCAATGGTATCTTCACCAGAGACCATCCATTTGAGCAATTCTGCCTTGATTTCTTCTTGCACTTCCGCAGGAATTTCGTCAAATGAGGCAACTGACTTGTCCAAGACAACCCAGCGGTCAAGGTCTGTACGAGCAGGTGTAATGGCCATAAATTCTTGGCTGTCCTTACCACCCATGGCTCCACCGTCACCAATGATAGCCTTGAAGTCTAAACCACTACGAGTAAAAATACGCTCATAAGCAGCCTTGTACTCATCATAAACACTGTCCAAGCTATCATAGTTAGCGTGGAAACTGTATGCATCCTTCATGATAAACTCACGTGTACGGAGAAGTCCATTACGTGGGCGTTTTTCATCACGATACTTAGGCTGGATTTGGTAAAGGTTAAGTGGCAATTGCTTGTAAGACTTAACAGAATCACGGACAATAGCTGTAAAGGTTTCTTCGTGAGTTGGACCTAGGATAAAGTCTGATTTTTCACGGTTTTTTAGTTTGTAAAGGTCCTCACCATAAGTTTCGTAACGACCTGATTCGCGCCACAATTCTGCACTGAGAAGGGCAGGAGCCAACATCTCAACGGCACCAATCTTGTCGAATTCTTGGCGCATGATATTTTTAGCTTTTTCAATCACACGGTTGGCAAGCGGTAGGTAAGAATAAACACCTGCTGAGACTTGGCGAACATAACCAGCTCGCAACATAAGAGCATGGCTGATAACTTGAGCATCGCTTGGCATTTCGCGAAGCGTTGGGATAGGCATTTTACTTTGTTTCATAATATTCCTCGATTATCTAAAAAAGAGTCGCATGATGTCATTCCAAGTCACAGCAATCATCAAGACAACCATGATGACCACTCCGGCCAAGGTGACATAGGTTTCAATTTCTTGTTTCAATGGTTTGCGGCGGATAGCTTCTAGGATATTGAGCACAATCTTACCACCATCCAGAGCTGGAATCGGAATCAGATTAAAAATCCCAATATTGATAGAAATCATTGCCAAAAAGTACAAGACATTTTCAATTCCATTTTTAGCAGCATCACTACTTGCCTTAAAGATGGCAACAGGGCCACCTAGCTTGTTCAAATCCGGTTGGAAAATCAGATTTTTCAGAGCTGATAGAATTCGGAGAGCTGAGTCAGCAGCAGTTGTAAAACCACCTACAAACATGGACAGAAAATCTGACTTAATCCCCGGTTGAACACCTAGAAGGTAACGACCTTGACTTTCTTCTGGGGTAACCGTTACTTGTTTGTCACTACCATTTTCAGAAATAGTCACAACCAAACTTGGGGCCGTCTTATCTTTGGTTTCTGATTCCACAGCCTGAATCAAACTTTCCCAGTTGCTAATCTCATGTGAGCCGATCTTGGTAATCTGAGCTGTTTCTGGCACTCCCACCTTAGCCAAGGCCCCTTGAGGCATGACATGGAACTGATTGGTATCAACATCTCTGACGCCACCCTGCATGAAGATTAAAATCCAAAAAACAACGACACCTAAGATAAAGTTGTTCATAGGACCTGCAAAGTTGGTAATCAGTTTCCCCCAGATAGTCGCATTTTGATATTGCACATCTAAAGGTGCAATCCGAACCTCAGTTCCATCTGCTTCCACAACCGTTGCATCGTGATCTACTGCAAATGTTTTTTCTTCTTCCAGAACCAAGCCCTTGATAAAGAGCTTGTCTTCAAAGTCAAACTGGGTCACCTGCATAGGAAGAGCTGTCTGATCCAATTTTTTACCTGAGAGATTGATGCGTTTAACCTTACCATCATCAGTAAGCGTCAAACTGACAGGAGTACCTGTCTTGATTTCAGTTGTATCATCACCCCAACCGGCCATGCGAACATAGCCCCCAAGAGGCAAGATTCGAATGGTATAGGCCGTCCCATCCTTGCCAATATGAGCAAAGATCTTGGGTCCCATACCAATGGCAAATTCACGCACTAGAATTCCTGATTTCTTGGCAAAGTAGAAGTGTCCGAACTCGTGCACCACCACAATAATCCCAAAAACCAGAATAAAAGTTAAAATTCCGAGCATAGTATTTCCTCCGTCTTTTGATTAAAAGAGTCCAAACAAGTGCATGATTGGAAATACAAGCAACATACTATCGAAACGATCCAAAACACCACCATGTCCAGGGATAAATTTCCCAGAATCCTTGACACCAAAGTGACGCTTGATCGAACTTTCTAGTAAATCACCAAATTGTCCAGCAATGCTAAAGAAAATAGCAAAGACTGACATCTTGTAAATTCCATACGGAAGAGCAACTGTACTGTCAAACATCATAAAGATGATGGTTACTAAAATAGCACCTAAAATACCACCCAAGGCACCCTCAAAGGTTTTATTTGGAGAAACTGTCGGAGCTAATTTTCGTTTACCATAGTTCATTCCTACAAGATAGGCACCACTGTCGGTCGCCCAGACGATACACAAGGCCAAGAGCGCCTTATCTAAACCTACAACCCGAGCATCTAGTAAAGCATTAAAACCAAATCCCACGTAAAAGCTCATAGCCAGAGGGAAAACAGCATCCTCAATCGTATAGGACTTGCTAAAAACAGTCGTTCCTAACATAATTGAAATCAAAACACTATAAGCAACCACATTCCCATCAACTGGTAAAAAAGTCAGGTAATTCTCTAAGGGAATGGTCAAGGCAAAGGTTGCAAAGAGGGTCAAAAGGCCCTCCATCGTCATGGTCTCTAGACCTCTCATCTTCAAAAGTTCATGCATTGCTAGCATGGCTATAATTCCAATTGCAATCTGAAACAAGAGTCCCCCAATCATTAAAATTGGTAGGAAAATAGCCAGGGCAATCCCTGCAAACAAGGTTCTTTTTTGTAAATCCTGTGTCATATTTCCTCCTAAACTCCTCCAAATCGGCGATGACGACGATTGTAAGCAAGAATGGCTTCCTGCAAGGCTATCTCGTCAAAATCAGGCCACAAGGTGTCCGTAAAATAGAGCTCACTATAGGCGCCCTGCCATGGAAGGAAGTTGCTCAAACGCAATTCTCCACTAGTACGGATAATCAAGTCTGGGTCTCGTAAGTCCTTAGGCAAATGCTGGGTAAAGAGATAGTTACCAATCAATTCTTCTGTGATGTCACCTGGGTTGATTTTAGCATCTAAAACATCCTGAGAAATCAATTTAAGAGCCTGTGTAATCTCAGCACGCCCACCATAGTTGAGGGCAAAATTAAGAATCAAACCGGTGTTGTTCTTAGTCAATTCCTCAGCCTTAGTCAGAGCTTCAAAGGTTTGCTTAGGTAGGCGGTCTGTCTCCCCAATCATTTGAATCTTAACATTATTCGCATGCAATTCCGGGACATAATTATCATAAAACTCTACTGGCAAGTTCATGATAAACTTGACTTCCTGATCTGGACGGGTCCAATTTTCCGTAGAAAAAGCATAAACTGTAATAACCTTGACGCCTAGTTTGTTGGCTGCCTTAGTCACAGCTTGCAATGCTTCCATGCCCGCCTTGTGTCCAAAGACCCGTGGTTGCATACGTTTTTTAGCCCAACGGCCATTCCCATCCATGATGATGCCAATATGAGCAGGAACCTGTGTCGGAACCTCTACTTCCACAGCCTTATCTTTCTTAAAAAATCCAAACATGATCTTATTCCTATTCAAAAATCTATCGTTTCATTATACCATATTTCCCCATTTTCTTCTATCACTAAGCTATTTATTCTCAGGCACCAAGCCCATTTTTCAAAAAAATAAGTCGCCTGATTGGGCGACTCTATTTTTTATAGGGAGATTATTATGAAAAAGTTTTAGGAGTTTAAGTTAAGGTCTTCTTAACTTATGAACTTAGTATACACTTCCTAGCTTAAAGTTTCCTTAAGTATTTTTAAAAATCAAATTTTTCCATTTCTCCTGCCAATTTTTCTTGGATAGACGTGTTCGATAGAGTTCCATTCGGTCTTCATTTTCTAAAAAATGAGGAGTTGGACGAACTTGAAAATTCAAAATGTCCTCCAAACCATAAGGTGCAAAGAGTTCCAAAGTGGATTCTTCATTCAAGTGTAGTCCAACAGCTGTACATCGTTCTGGATACTTACTCATAGCATCACGGGAACTAGTATAAGGAGCAGTATGAGGGCTATGTTGATGCATATAGACCTGATTTTTCAACTCCCATTGATACTGAGGAAAGTCCTCTCGTAGCTTTTTCTCTAGGGACAAGGTTTCCTCATAAGAAATATCCGGATCAAAGAAAATGACATCTACATCTGTTTCACAGTCAAAAGGGGATTTGTCTGACAAGAGATTCCAGATAAAATTTCTGACAGAACCTGCTGCCAACCACGAGTCTTTCAGACCAAGGTTTCGGATGATCGTTAGAATAGCCATCATATCCGGATTTTCTCTAAAAGCCTCTAGAATTTCTTGCTTATTTTTCACTGTATTCATAACCTAAATGCTCATATGCCTTAGCAGTCGCCACCCGTCCAGAACGTGTCCGCATGATAAAACCTTTTTGAATTAAGTAAGGCTCATACATGTCTTCCACCGTCTCGCGCTCCTCGGCAATATTGACAGAGAGAGTCCCTAATCCGACAGGGCCACCACCGTACATCTCAATCATGGTGCGAAGGATTTTTTGATCCACATAGTCCAGACCTTCATGGTCAACATCCAGCATAGTCAAAGCCTTATCGGTAATAACATCATCGATAACCCCATTCCCCATTATCTGGGCAAAATCGCGCACGCGCTTGAGGAGACGATTGGCAATACGAGGGGTCCCACGACTACGTAGGGCTAACTCAGATGCTGCCTCATGAGTGATTTCCATCTCAAAAATATCTGCCGTCCGCTCGACAATTTCCGTCAAGTCAGCATGGGCATAATACTCCATATGCCCCGTAATCCCAAAACGTGCCCGTAGCGGATTTGAGAGCATACCTGCCCGAGTCGTCGCACCAATCAAGGTAAAAGGTGGCAACTCCAAATGAACACTGCGACTGCCTTCACCAGCACCAATCATGATATCGATGTAAAAGTCCTCCATGGCACTATAAAGCACCTCTTCCACAGACATGGGCAAGCGATGAATCTCATCAATAAAAAGGACATCCCCAGGCTCTAAGTCATTCAAAATCGCTACCAGATCACCTGCTTTTTCAATGACAGGCCCAGACGTCTGCTTTAGATTTACACCCAGTTCGTTGGCAATAACAAAAGCCATGGTCGTTTTCCCGAGACCTGGAGGTCCAAATAAGAGGACATGATCCAGCGCTTCATCCCGCATTTTGGCAGCCTCGATAAAGATTTGGAGCTGGTCCTTGACCTTGTCCTGACCAATATATTCACGTAAGTACTGAGGACGGAGCGTGCGTTCTACTAACTCCTCATCCCCCATTATCTCATTATCTAAAATTCTACTCATGTCTCTATTATAGCAAAAATCCAGCGTACAAACAAAAAAGCCACCTGACTGGGTGCCTATCGAGTTTAGCCCTTATGTGGTATAATATTCTACGGCACTGCTACACCACCTACGAAAGGAGGTGAAATAGCCCATGATGGAACTAATCCTTAAAACTATCATCGGACCGATTGTGGCCGGTGTCATCCTTCGCTTAGTCGATAAATGGCTAAACAAAGATAGATAGTGTCAAAAAAGACCCCAAGCTTAATGTGGAAGTTAGCTTGGGGTCTTTTCTAGTCCATGATATAGAACTAATCCTTAATTCCTATCCATTATCCCACAGTTCACAAATTTTGTCAAAGGTTTATATTCTCAGCTTTGCAAGCTTTAACCGCTTTATAACAAGACTTTCAAGTTTAAGAGAAAATTAGGGATTCTATCAATTTCATAGAAATTTTGATTTAGTAAACGAAGAGACAATCTTATATGTCACTTCTCATTTAATACGCCACTACTAGACAAGCAAAATCATTATTACAGTAGTTCTAGTCCTTCAATTAACAGTCACTTACATTCAAAGTGAGGTTGAAGTAGCCGAAGTAACAGCAAACCTATTTCTTAGTCATATTCGCTAAAAAGATCCCCGCCAATTCCCCGACCAAAATCCGAAAAATATCTGAAAATATCGAAAAATGATGTTTAGAACACTCCCAAAAAGCCTAGAACAAAGCCAAAAAACTCCACCTGATTGGGTGGAGTTAAGGGAGATTATTATGAAAAAGAAAAGTTTAGGATTTTATTAAATAAAGTTAGGAGGTCTTTATTTAATAACTATATGATACAAGACGAAGCTTAAAACTAGCTTAACTTTTCTCAAATTTTACTATTTTGCAAAAAATTTCTATCACCATCACCTCACCACGAAAAAAAGCCACCTGATTGGGTGACTTCATTAGGAGATTACGATGAAAAAAAGTTTTAGGATTTCATTAAATAAAGTTAGGAGGTCTTTATTTAATGGTTATATAATACTAGACCATCCTTAAACTTTGCTTAAGAAAAACAAGTTTTGTTATTTTTCTCTGTTTACCCAAATCATTCCTGTACAATCATAGGTGGATAAAGTTTCAAAACCCATAGAACGATAAAATCCCAAGGTTTTTTCTGTCTGTTCTGTCACCAGCTGTACTTGATAGACATCTTTGTAATCCTCTAAAGCCTCTTTCATTAGGGCACTACCAATCCCTTTACGCTGATAGATAGGTAAAACGATTAAATCTTGAACCAATACTGATGAAAATCCATCTCCAACCAAACGAATCAAGCCCACCACAGTATCATCATCAAGCACCACATAAATCGCTAATGAATGAGATAAAGCCTTCTCCAGCATCTCTGGTTGATGGGTATAATTTGTCCAACCGACAGCCTGATAGAGATGCAAAACATCCTCTAACTTGACAATTTCTTGCTTTTTAATAGTAATCATCTCAACACCTCTTAGAATTCTCTCAAGCTCTTGTACTGCCGTCCATTTTTATCAAAATTTTCAGGAGCCAACCATGCTTCCAATCGAGCTTTGACTTGAGGCCAGTCCTTATCAAGCATAGACAACCAATCCGTATCTCTTGTACGCCCCTTATAAACAACTGCCTGACGGAAGGTTCCTTCATAAACAAAACCCAAACGCTCCGCAGCTCGTCTGGATGGCAGATTTAAGGCATCGCATTTCCACTCATAGCGACGATAGTTCAGCTCCTCAAAAACATAGCGTGCCAAGAGATACTGAGCTTCTGTCCCTATTCGTGTTCCCCTGAGTTCTGGAGAAAAAGTGACTGCTCCCACTTCTATTACTCGGTTATTCTGATCAATTCGCATGAGAGAAAATGTTCCCAAGGCCTTACCAGTTGCCTTGTCTACAATCGCATAGTAGAAGCGATCCTTACGAGCCAACATCTGATTTAAAAGGCTAACCAGCTCCTCCATATCTGCCACTGACTCCTGAAAGAGGTAGGTCCACATCTCTCGAGGAGTATCTGGACCATATACAGCCAACAAATCCTCCGCATGCTTGTCCACCGAAAGAGCCTCTATCCGAGCATAACTCCCTTCTAAGAGATCAATAGAAGGCAATTCACCATGTGTATAACCTTCCATTGATTCCCCAATCATCTGACCATATTCATTTACTGGCATAGCTTTCTCCTTGTTCATTCATTGAATATAGTATAACATATCTCAATGAAAATTTTAGGAAACACTTGGTTCTCTATTCAATAATGCAAACTCCTCTTATAAAAATCATCCATCCACTTTATGGAGGAATAATCAAATATGGGAATGAGTGAGTTAATGTCCCTTATGCTTCTCTCTATTTTTTACTGTTTGTATTCAAATTTCTCTTGTTTTAGTGTTTGCTTTTGTAGACTGGACTACCAATCAGAACTGTGTTTTTATCTTAGTTCGGGCTATTATAGTACGTTTCAGCACTATCTACAAATTTTTCAGATGTGTATCAAAAAAATTTATCGTAGTAAACCAAGAGTCTACACTTTCTTTCATTAATAAGCGCCAATCTTTTCGATAACGATGATTCGGTTGATAAGCAACCGTCAACATATGCCCTGTTTCATGATATTTTTTAAACAAAATGGGTTCCCCTTTATAATGTGAAATGATATCATCTATCGCGGATGAGGCATTCCATATTTCATCAACATCACTTCCTAGTAATAATAAAGGAGAGGCAATTTTACTCACATCAATCTGAGCCCTACTATCTTCAGGAATATGTTTTCCAAAAAACTTATTTAACAAATAATTTCCTAACTGAAATTTTTGATAAGGAAGTTCCTTTTGTAAATATGTCCAAGAAGATGAAGGAGAATTGAGTTTTCCCTTTATTCCCTCAAATATTACATTTGAAGGAGAATTGAGTACTAAACATTGCACATCTTCCAAAATACTTTGTCCAGCCAGAACAAGCTCTGCTCCTTTAGAGCGACCATATATTCCTATTTTTGTATTATCAACTTGAGGATGATGATATAGAAAATCTTTCGCCTCCTCCAGACATTCTATTGGAATTCGTTCTAAGTTTTGGGGTAATCCCTCTAAACCAAAATAAGCTATCGCAAGACAAATATATCCTCTAGAAGATAAAAGTTGGGCAATATTCTGAGCTTTTTCAATTCTTCCCTCACTACCGCTAACAATAATCACGGCTGGCGCCCTTCTTAACTTTTCATCATAAAATAATCGACCTTGAAAATGCTTATCATAAATATCTTGATACCTTATTCCCAGATTCATATAACGCCTTACAAAACTTTGCTCCGCGACCACATCTTTCCCCAGCCTGATTTTAATTTCAACACCAAAATAATCTCGCAATGGAATTCTATCAAGAGAATTGGGTAATCTCCTTTTCCTACTCTTCAACGGTTTCGCATTAAAGAACAAACCCATTTCTGAAATTCCTTTATAAGATCCCGAAATAGATGCTGTTTGAGAGATGTCAATCATACCGTCCTGATCAGATAAAAAAATGGCAGTTGATTTCCACATAACATCATGATCTAAAAGTAAGGGAGCATTTATACAGTAATAATCAGACAGGTACATTTCTACACAATACCTTGTCCTTGGTTCTAAACCATTGATAGCAATAGAAAAAGATTCATCCGCTAAATCTGTTTGTGAAATCAGTTCAATGTTTACAGTCATACCTTCTCCTCTTTGTTAATTTACTTAACAATTATATTTAAAATTTACCGCGACTTTTACCACGGTAATTCTCCCCACACCTTTTCAATATCATCCATCAATTTCACAACTGTTTGAAGTTCCCCCTCGCTATAGTTGTTTAAAACTGAAAAGATTGATTGTTCAATATATGCTTGTTGCTCCTTATGGATTTTAAAAACTTCAATGCCTTTTTCAGATAATCTCAAATATTTATTTTTCCCATTATTCGAATCAAAATCAAAAAAAACTAAATTTTTTTGAATCAATCTTCTAACACTTTGAGTTATTGCACTTCTCGAAACTTCTAATAATTCAGATAATTTTACTAGATTTAAGGGCTGATTTTCCCCAATCACAACAATCAAATGTACCTCATTCAAAGTAATGGATTTGTCAACACCACTTTTATGTTGATTTTTTTTTAACTGGTCAAACGCTAAAATAAATCTATTGAAACGATTATTAAATGCAATAAATTCTTTTTTATCCATAATCTCCCTTTTCTTTGTTAATCATATTAACAAAATAGAAGCTTCCTGTCAAATAAAAAATCCTCCAGATTCTACCTCTGAAGGATTCCTATCTTATTTCACAACAATATTAACGAGTTTGTTAGGTACTGCAATCACCTTCACGATGTCCTTACCGTCAATTTCTGCTTTGACTTTTTCATCAGCGAGAGCAATTTCTTGTAATTCTTCGCGTGATAGGTCTTTAGCTACCATGAGTTTGGCACGGACTTTACCTTTGATTTGGACAACGATTTCGATTTCGTCTTCAACCAATTTGCTTTCGTCCCATGTTGGCCAAGCCACGTAAGAGATTGACTCACCTGTTGCTGCAACAGTTTGCCAGAGCTCTTCTGCTAAGTGAGGAGCAAATGGTGCAATCAACTGAACGAAGCCTTTGGCGTAGTCTACATAAAGTTTGTCTTCCTTGTTGGCAGCGTTGACAAAGATCATAAGTTGGGCAATGGCTGTGTTGAATTTGAGAGATTCGATTTGCTCTGTGACAGCTTTAACGGTTTCGTTGTAAACCTTGTCGAGAGAGTCATTGTTTTCTGCAACAATTTCCTTGCTTGTAATCAAACGGTAAACACGGTCAAGGAACTTACGGCTTCCTTCCAGACCTTCTTCTGACCAAGCAATCGAAGCATCAAGTGGTCCCATAAACATTTCATAAACACGAAGGGTGTCGGCACCGTATTGTTCCACTACGTCGTCTGGGTTAACAACGTTCTTGAGGGACTTAGACATCTTGGCTGGTGCTTGCTCCAACTCTTCCCCCGTTTCTACATGGAAGAAAGAACCGTCACGTTTTTCAACCTTGTCAGTTGCCACAAGAGCCCCACGGTGGTCACGATAGCTTGTTCCCAAAATCATTCCTTGGTTAAAGAGTTTTTGGAATGGTTCTTTCGTCGGAACAACACCGAGGTCATAGAGGAATTTGTGCCAGAAACGAGCGTAGAGCAAGTGAAGAACAGCATGCTCTGCCCCACCCACGTAGATATCTACTGGCAACCATTGTTTGAGAAGATCCTCATCAGCCAATTTCTCAGTATTGTGTGGGTCAATATAGCGGAGGTAGTACCAGCTTGAACCTGCCCATTGTGGCATGGTATTGGTTTCACGACGACCTTTAACACCATCTTCACGAGTCACTTCAAGCCAATCTGTCAAGTTAGCTAGTGGACTTTCCCCTGTACCTGAAGGGCGGATGTCCTTGGTTACTGGCAAGACAAGTGGCAATTCATTTTCAGGAACAGCCGTTGAAGTCCCGTCTTCCCAATGAATGATTGGGATTGGCTCACCCCAGTAACGTTGACGGCTAAAGAGCCAGTCGCGGAGACGGTAGGTAACCTTCTCTTGTCCACAGCCTTTTTCTTCCAACCAAGCCACAATCTTGGCAATAGCATCTTCTTTGTTGAGTCCATCTAGGAAGTCTGAATTGACATGAAGACCATCTTCTGTGTAGGCCGCTTCTGCTACATTTCCACCTTCAAGTACTTCTACAATTGGAAGATCAAATTGTTTAGCAAATTCCCAGTCACGTTGGTCATGGGCTGGTACAGCCATAACGGCACCTGTACCGTAACTAGCAAGAACATAATCCGCAATCCAGATTGGGATTTCCTTGCCATTGACAGGGTTGATGGCATAAGCACCGGTCCAAACACCAGTTTTTTCTTTAGCAAGGTCTGTACGAGCCAAGTCTGACTTGAGGCTGGCTTGATGTTTGTAGTCTGCTACTGCTTCTGCTTGCTCTGAACTTGTGATTGCATCAACCAAGTCATGTTCAGGAGCCAAGACAGTGAAAGTCGCACCGAAAAGAGTATCAGGACGAGTAGTAAAGACTGTGAATTCCTTGTCTGTTCCCTTAACTTTAAAGGTTACATTGGCACCAGTAGATTTACCAATCCAGTTGCGTTGCATGTCCTTGATAGACTCTGGCCAATCTAGTTCATCTAAGTCATTGAGCAAGCGCTCTGCATATGCCGTGATTTTGAGCATCCATTGGCGCATTGGTTTGCGAACAACTGGATAGCCTCCACGCTCAGAAGTTCCGTCAGGAAGAACTTCTTCGTTGGCAATGGCCGTTCCCAATTCCTCAACCCAGTTTACTGGCACTTCCGCTTCATAGGCCAAACCTTTTTCGTAAAGCTTAGTGAAAATCCATTGCGTCCACTTGTAGTAGTTTGGATCTGTTGTATTGACTTCACGATCCCAGTCATAAGAAAATCCAAGCGCATTGATTTGGCGTTTGAAGTTAGCAATGTTTTCCGCTGTGAATTCTGCTGGGTCATTACCAGTATCCATAGCGTATTGCTCTGCAGGCAAACCAAAAGCATCCCAACCCATTGGGTGAAGGACATTGTAGCCTTGCGCTCGTTTGTAACGGCTGAGGATATCAGTTGCAGTATAACCTTCTGGGTGACCTACGTGTAGACCCGCTCCAGACGGATAAGGGAACATGTCAAGAGCATAAAACTTCGGTTTTGATGCATCTGTTCCTGTCTTAAATGTATGATGTTCTGCCCAGTAGCCCTGCCACTTAGGCTCAATTTCTTTATGATTGTAAAAACTCATGGTCTCTCTCCAATTTTGTGATGTTACTATTATACCATTTTTGAGGGAATTTGGTCTCGTTCTATTCTATACTTTTCTATTTTACCTTGCTCTAGAATTTTTAAACTGCTATACTTATAACAGAAAACCCTTCCAAGGAGGTAGCAGATGTCTCATTCCTTTAAAAAATCTCTCCAAAAAGAAATTCTCCATAGAAGCTCTATCGCAGCCTTTGTGACCTCTCTTTTACTACTTATTTTACTTTTTGGTTTTTCCTATTTTTTACAAAGGCAACAACTCTCCAAAGATACGAGACAGATTGTCAAACAGGTTCAAGAGATGAAAGAAGCAAATAATGAGCTCCTGACTACTATGAACCATAAAATGATTCCGGGATTTTTGGATGGCAAACACACAGAGCGAGAAGTCTTTAGCTTATTTTACGAGACAAAAGCTAAATTAAAACTTAGTTCTGACCTCATTATCTTAAGTGATACAGGTGAATTACTATTTAGTACCAATAGAAATCATCAAGAAAGTATTTTATCACCCTACTATCTAAAACTGCTCATTCAAAATCCTTCTCAAGATAAAGTTACAGAAAAAATTGCACTCTCTTCAGACAAGCAACACTACACACTCTTTATCAAACCACTACTTCAAAACCAACGAGTTAAGGCCTATACTATTGCTTTCGTAAATGAGAATGATTTCATTTCAAGTTTCCCAATGATTAATTCCAAATACATCATTACCGATAGCTTTGGAAATATGTTTTCCAACAATACAAATCAATTTACTCGTTCCACTCTTGAAAAATTTGATGAAAAGCTCCTACACTCTCGCACCCACTGGTATGCGAATGAACCGCTTATTGTTCAAAAAGAAAAAGTCGGTGCTATTTTTTCAATCTATACTTTTCAATCCTTCTTTCCTATTCCTAGCTTACTCGGCCTAGCCTCCATTCTCACCTTATGTATATTCTTCCTCTACTTCTGGCAAGCAAGACGAATTGCTCATAAGATTGCTACACACAACGCTGTCCCTATTGAAAGCTTAGTTTACCAACTTCAAGAAATTCCCAAACAAGCAGAAAAAAGGCTTTATCTACAAACAGGTGATGAGTTTGAATTTATGGCCGAAAAAATCAACAATATGTTGTACGAATTAGATCAACTTCATCAAAAAATGTTGACCATCGAAAAAGAAAAGTGGATTTTTGAAAGAAAAATGCTGGAAGCTCAGTTCAATCCTCATTTTCTCTACAATACACTTGAGACGATTAAAATCACTTCTTTAATGGATGCCGCTCTCACACAAGACCTGATTCAAAATCTCACGCGCATTCTTCGCTACAGTATCACCGATTTAGAAAAAGAAACAACCATTTGCCAAGATTTAAAGATTATAGAGGATTACCTGATTATTCATAAGATTCGTTTTGAGCACTTTTCTTATGATATTGTCTGTCCAGAAACTGTCGATAATCAGCCTATACCTAAGCTTTTCTTGCTCCCTCTAGTAGAAAATGCTATAAAATATGGGATGCAATACCGTATTGATCTTCATATTGATATCCAAATTACCTTGGAAGCAGACTCTCTAACTTTTTTAGTCAAGGATAATGCTGGAGGACTCACCAAACAAGAGCGACTCGCTATTTTAGACTCTTTAGAAAGCCCTCATACCCAACATGGCATCGTTAACAGCTATAAACGATTGAGCAATTTCTTTTCTGATGTCCAGCTAGATTTAGGAGTCAATCGCCAAGGAGAAACTTGGGTCAAATTTATAACGAAAGGACTAACTCATGTTTAAGCTCATTATCGTAGAAGACGAACACCTCATTCGAAAATGGCTAGAGATTGCCGTAGACTACTCTGCCTTAGGTATCCAAGTTGTAGGAACTGCTAGTCACGGTCAAGAGGGAATGAAACTCATCCAAGAAAAAGAACCTCATATTGTCTTAACAGACATCACAATGCCAATTATGGATGCTTTCATGATGTTCGAAGCCACTCGTACCCTTTCTTATGAAAAAGTTATCTTATCAGGTTATAACGATTTTCAAAATGCCAAAAAAGCCATGCAATATGGAGCAGTTGATTTCTTATCCAAACCAATTGATACCAAGGAGTTGACAGAATGTCTTCAACAAATTGTTTTGCGATTACGAGTTAGCACTTATCAAGAAACTCCTTTTTTAGAAGAATATCAAACTTTGCTCACCTCCATCCAACAAGTTGATACACAAAACCAAATCATTCAGCAAATTCTTGAATTTGTGCACCAACACTACTGCATGCACTTTACCATTTCTACCATTGCAGAGAATCTAGGCTATAGTGAAAGTTATCTATATAAGGTTATCAAAGAAGACTTCCCAATGACGCTAAATGAATATATCTTACGCTACCGCCTCAAGCAAGCTATAGATAAAATGGCTGAGTCCCCTAATTCTCCCTTAAGCGATATCTCTGAACAAGTTGGATTTTCAGACTATAAATATTTTGCCAAAGTTTTTAAAAAGTATCTCCATATTTCTCCAAAAGAATTAAAACTTATGGATAAAAACCATTGATGTAAAAGGATTGCTCAGCTCAGGCAATCTTTTTATTTTGTACTTTTACTCAATGAAAATCAAAGTGCTAACTACTCAAATCATAGCTTTGAGATTTCTGATAAAGTGACGTGTTTTGAAGAGTATTACCATCAAAATCTCAGCTACAATTCACCCATCCTTGCTCGAAACACCCATTTCCTATTTCCCGTTTTAGATTTCTTTAAGGTTTTTATTATATCCTGTAGAACTCTACAATTTAAAAACATTAACAATCTAGGTAGAGAAAACGTTCGTAAAAAAGGAGATAATTATGAAAAAACTACTATTCTTTCTCTCTTGTGGCTGGATATTTCTTACTTTATCAGGATGTTCCTCTTCTATAGAAGCGGAAACTAGCTCTGAAAAAGATTCAGATAACACTTTGGTTGTCTACTCACCTAACCCTGAAGACCTTATCGAAGAAACAATCCCAGCCTTTGAAGAAAAATATGGTATCAAGGTTGACTTAGTACAAGCCAGCACTGGTGAATTGTTCAAAAAAGCTGAGGCCGAAAAAGAATCCCCTGTAGCTGATGTCATTTTCGGAGGCTCCTACGCCCTCTTCTCTTCTAACGAAAAACTTTTTGAACCTTATATTTCCCAAGAGAACGACCAGATAATCCCTGAATATCAAAATAAAACAGGATTCTACACACCTTACACACTGGATGTCAGTGTTATCATTGCCAATTCAGCCCTTACAAAAGATATTAAAATTGAAGGCTACAATGATCTACTCAATCCTAAATTAAAAGGAAAAATCGCTACTGCTGATCCAAGTAACGCATCTAGCGCCTTTGCACAATTAACAAACATGCTTGTAGATCAAGGTGGATACGAAAATGAACAAGCTTGGACCTATGTGAAAAATCTCTTTACCCTAGTAGATGGAAAGATTGCATCTAGCTCTTCAAATGTTTACAAAGCTGTCGCCGATGGAGAAATGGCTGTAGGACTCACCTATGAAGATCCTGCCTTAAAACTCTTAAACGATGGAGTTGATGTAAAAGTCATTTATCCAAAAGAAGGAACCGTCTTTTTACCTGGTAACGCGGCTATCGTCAAAAACGCCAAACATATGGACAATGCTAAGAAGTTTATCGATTTCCTCCTTTCTCAAGAAATCCAAGATAAACTAGGAACTGAAACTACAATCAGACCCATTCGTAAAAATGCTAAAACCAATAAAAATATGAAGGCTATGACAGAAATCAATGTTGCCACTGAAGATTCAGATTATGTCATCAAGAACAAATCTGCTATTCTTAAAAAGTACAATGATATTTTCACAGATATTCAATCTAAAAAATAAAATTTGACTTTCCAATGATTAACTGTCGTACCCTAGTATAAAATCAAAAAGATTACTTCCGTTTTTGTAGAGAATTTTACCCTAATAGAATAGAATTATCGGTTTTAAAAACGCTTACATTATTTTAAAATAAACTTAAATAACATAACGGAGGTATCCATCATGAAAAAGAAATGGATGTATTATGCTGCTTGCGGACTAGCTCTTTTTGGTCTTGCCGCTTGTTCTTCTAATGAATCTGCCGATGACAGTTCATCTGATAAAGGGGATGGCGGTTCGCTAGTCGTTTATTCACCAAACTCAGAGGGCTTAATTGGAGCAACTATTCCTGCCTTTGAAGAAAAATATGGTATCAAAGTAGAACTGATTCAAGCCGGTACTGGAGAACTTTTCAAAAAACTAGAGTCAGAAAAAGAAGCTCCTGTAGCCGATGTTATCTTTGGTGGTTCTTATACACAATATGCTACCCACGGAGAACTCTTTGAAAACTATACTTCAAAAGAAAATGATAATGTTATTAAGGAATATCAAAACACAACTGGCTACTCTACTCCTTATACGCTAGATGGTAGTGTTTTAATCGTCAACCCTGATTTAACTAAAGGGATGAATATCGAAGGATATAGCGACCTTCTCAAACCTGAACTAAAAGGAAAAATTGCTACTGCTGACCCAGCAAATTCTTCTAGCGCCTTTGCTCAATTAACAAATATGCTACAAGCTCAAGGTGGTTACAAAGATGATAAGGCTTGGTCTTATGTAAAAGATCTCTTCACACTTATTGATGGTAAAATCGGTTCAAGCTCATCTGGTGTCTATAAAGCAGTCGCTGATGGAGAAATGGCTGTTGGTCTCTCTTATGAAGATCCAGCTGTTAAACTCTTAAATGACGGAGCTAACATCAAAGTTGTCTATCCAAAAGAAGGAACAGTCTTCCTACCTGCTAGCGCTGCTATCGTTAAAAAAGCTAAGAACATGGAAAATGCCAAGAAATTTATCGATTTTATCATCTCTCAAGAAGTACAAGATACACTTGGTACAACCACTACTAACCGTCCTGTTCGTAAAAATGCTAAAACAAGCGAAAATATGAAACCAATTGACAAAATCAAAACACTTACTGAGGATTATGATTATGTCATCAAGAATAAATCAGATATCGTTAAGAAATACAACGAAGTCTTTACAGATATCCAATCTAAACAGTAAAAGAGGTTCACTATGAGTGAGATCAAAATTATTAACGCCAAAAAAATTTATCACGATATCCCTGTTATTGAGAATTTGAACATTACAATTCCAAAAGGAAGTCTCTTTACCCTTCTTGGGCCTTCAGGGTGTGGGAAAACGACCCTTCTTCGTATGATTGCAGGTTTCAACAGTATCGAAGGAGGAGAATTTTACTTCGATGATACAAAAATCAATAATATGGAACCCAGCAAACGCAATATCGGGATGGTTTTCCAAAACTACGCTATTTTCCCACATTTGACTGTCCGAGATAATGTCGCTTTTGGTCTCAAGCAAAAGAAAGTCCCTAAAGAAGAATTGGTACAACAGACCAATAAATATCTTGAACTCATGCAAATTGCTCAATATGCGGATCGAAAGCCCGATAAACTCAGTGGTGGACAACAACAACGTGTCGCCTTAGCACGTGCCTTAGCGGTTAATCCAAGTGTTCTCCTCATGGACGAGCCACTTAGTAATCTGGATGCCAAACTTCGCTTGGATATGCGTCAAGCCATTCGAGAAATCCAACACGAAGTGGGAATTACAACTGTTTATGTGACCCACGACCAAGAAGAAGCCATGGCGATTTCAGACCAAATTGCTGTTATGAAAGATGGAGTTATCCAACAAATCGGCAGACCAAAAGAACTCTATCATAAACCAGCTAATGAGTTTGTAGCAACCTTTATCGGACGAACAAATATTATCCCTGCCAATCTTGAAAAACGAAGCGACGGCGCTTATATAGTCTTTTCAGATGGCTATGCCCTTCGAATGCCAGCTCTTGATCAAGCTGAGGAACAAGCTATTCATGTAAGCATTCGTCCTGAAGAGTTTATCAAAGATGAATCTGGAGATATTGAAGGAACTATTAGCGATAGCGTCTATCTTGGACTAAATACGGAGTATTTCATCGAGACAGGTTTTGCCTCAAAAATTCAAGTTAGCGAAGAATCAACTTTTGAAGAAGATCTACAAAAAGGCGATCGTATTCGTCTACGAATCAATACTCAAAAATTAAACGTCTTTTCTGCAGATGGTTCCCAAAACCTGATAAAAGGAGTCAACCATGGAACGTAAAAAACTAAATATTTGGACAGCCTCCTCTTTCTTCATCTTTCTTACCTATCTTGTCTTTCTCGTTTATCCTATCGTTACCGTGCTCAAGCAAGCACTCATACATGAAGGACAATTCTCACTAGCTAATTTTGTCACTTTCTTTAGTAAAGCCTACTACTCTGAGACACTCGTCAACAGTTTCAAGGTTTCCATTACCGCTACTGTCACTTCCTTAGTTGTAGGAACCTTATTAGCTTATCTCTTCTCTATGTATGACTTCAAGGGGAAGAAATTTCTACAAATATTGATTATCATTGCTTCTATGTCAGCTCCTTTTGTGGGAGCCTACTCCTGGATTCTCTTGCTGGGACGAAATGGGGTCATCACTAAATTCTTGACAAATGCCCTTCATCTTCCAGCTATCGATATTTATGGATTCAAAGGAATTGTACTTGTCTTTACACTGCAACTATTCCCACTGGTATTTCTATACGTTGCTGGGACAATGAAAAGTATTGACAATTCTCTACTTGAAGCTGCTGAAAGTATGGGGTCCTTCGGATTTAAGCGTATCGTAACGGTTGTTTTACCTCTCCTAGTTCCAACCTTACTAGCTGCTGCCCTACTTGTATTTATGAGAGCATTCTCAGATTTTGGAACACCTATGTTAATTGGTGAAGGATATCGGACTTTCCCTGTTCTGATTTATACCCAATTTATTAGCGAAGTTGGAGGAAATTCTGCTTTTGCATCTGCGTTAGCAATTATGGCGATTATCATTGCCTTGGCAATTTTCCTTATCCAAAAATACATTTCAAATCGCTACAGTTTCAGCATGAATTCGCTCCATCCAATTGAGCCTAAAAAAACTACAAAAGGAAAAATGGCTGCCATTTATGCAACAGTCTACGGAATTATCTTGTTCTCTGTTCTACCTCAAGTCTACTTGATTTATACTTCTTTCCTAAAAACATCAGGTATGGTATTTGTCAAAGGCTATTCTCTCAACAGTTACAAGGTAGCTTTCAATCGTATGGGTTCTGCTATTTTCAATACCATTCGTATCCCGTTGATTGCCTTAGTTCTAGTTGTTCTATTTGCAACATTTATCTCCTACCTAGCCGTTAGAAAACGGAACTTGTTTACAAACTTAATTGACAGCCTCAGTATGGTCCCTTATATTGTACCAGGAACCGTTCTAGGGATTGCCTTCATTTCTTCTTTCAATACTGGTCTATTTGGAAGTGGATTTCTTATGATTACAGGAACAGCTTTCATCTTGATTATGTCTCTATCCGTTAGAAGATTGCCTTATACTATTCGCTCATCTGTTGCTAGTTTGCAACAAATTGCACCAAGTATTGAAGAAGCCGCTGAGAGCTTAGGAAGTAGTCGTCTCAATACCTTTGCCAAGATTACAACTCCAATGATGCTATCTGGTATTATTTCTGGAGCCATCCTATCTTGGGTCACAATGATTTCAGAACTCTCTACTTCTATCCTCCTCTACAATGTCAAAACAAGAACAATGACTGTAGCCATTTATACAGAGGTTCTCAGAGGGAATTACGGTGTAGCCGCAGCCTTGTCAACTATCCTAACTGTTCTAACAGTAGGTTCCTTGCTCTTGTTCATGAAAATTTCTAAAAGCAATAGCATTACACTTTAGTTTTCCCCATCAGAAACAGCCGAAAGGATTACCCTCGGCTGTTTTTTCTTATCTTGTTATTCCTATCAAATCCCTAGTTCATAGCAAGTAAACCTAGACTGATTAAATAGAAGATTCTTCCATCTTCTCACGCCCTAATTCTCGGTAACTACGGTCGCCGACAACTTCTACGCTAAACTGACCGTCCTCATATTCAAGAATCGTCACGCTACCATTATCGAGACCATGCGGATGCATGCCATTAATTAGATACACAATGGTTCCAATGGTCATTCCGTGGCTCACGACAAGAGCATTGCCTCCACCTTGTTCTTCCATTTCTTTGGCAATCGCTTCAAAACCTTCCTTGATTCGGCCACTGAGTTTTTCCCATCCTTCAGCCCAACCAGCTGTATCGACCTCTACCAAACCCTCAGCCAGTTCAGCATAAGACAATTGGTGAACATGGTCCACATTAAAGATACGAGGAATAATGCCCATGAAAAGATCGCCATCGTAGGCTCCATCAAAACTACCAAAACACCATTCTCTGATACGCTTGTCCATGCGATAAGGGATTTTTCCCTGCAAACCAAGTTCATCAAGGATGATTCTCATGGTCTGAATGGTGCGACCAGAATCGCTCGAATAAGCACGCTCAAATTGTAGACCAGATTCTCGCAAACCGATTCCTAATTCTTGAATCCCTCGCTCACCTTCAGCTGTTAAGGGAGTATCGCTCCAACCTTGCGCGCGACCAATCGTGTTAAACATGGTCTTGCCATGACGTACCAAATACAATCGTACTTTTACCATTTTCCGTCCTCCGTTTGCTTCTATTATATCATGGATGATAAAACAAAAGCCACCCATACAGGCGACTTTTACAGGAGATTATTATGAAAAAGTTTAGGAGTTCTATTAAATAAAGATATTAGATGAAAATCAAATTCAAACTAAATCAGAGTTATCTGTTTCAAATAATATTAGGAGGTCTTTATTTAATGATTATAGTATACACATCCAACCTTAAATAGAGCTTAAAAAATTATACCCATTCACCTTTTTCATTTACTTTATAGCCGTTAATGGTCATATTTTTTGCCAATTTCCCATCAGCTAACAAGTAATACCACTTATCTCCGTCTTTAATCCATTGATTACGAGCGTACTTACCATCTTGGTTCAGATAATACCAACTATCATACTGAGAATCAAATACCCACTCACTCTTAGCCATGTAACCGCCACGTTTTAGGTAGTACTCGCCCTGCCAAGCTTTCTCCACATAACTACCAGTTGAATCTACATAAAACCAGCTCTTATAGTCTTCATCATAAATCCATTCACTTGCAGCCATTGAAGCATCTGCTTTTAGATAATAACGGCCTACCCAACGGTTTCTTACAAGATTACCAGAAAGGTCATTATAGTACCATTTTCCAGACTCTTTAAACCACTTACTTGCTTGATAATCCTTCTTAGTCTCTCCATTAGCAGTAACGGTAGCTTGAGATGAAGATGAAACTGAGGATGAAGTCCCAGTAGAAACTGCTTGAATAGCCTCTTCTTTTGTCACCTTAGGCTTAGCTTTTCCTTGATAAACATCTTCGATACGCTTAGTAAATACAGATAACTCCTCAGGAGATAGCATGTGTCTTATTTCAGGCTTTTCATTATATACAAGACCTGCTTCTTTTTTGATTTTATGCTCACCCTCATCAACTATATCATCAACCTTACTAAACATAGAAATCTTTTCTGCTTTCGAAAGTGTATCATCATTACTAATGGCCGTCTTCTCCATAAAGGCAACAGCATTAACTTCCCTGATATTTTTTTCCGTTGGTGGAATTGTGTATGGACGAAAATCATTAGAATAGAAAGAGACTAATTTTCGCAAATACTCACTTAAACGCTCTGGAATATCATATGACGGACTATACTTTTCTAATCCCTTATAACTATTTGGCCCACGATAGTCATATTTTTCTGAAACAATTTTGATTGTAATTTCTCTTTCAAGAGATGTATAATACGAATTTTCTCTTATTTGAGTAATTACAAGTTCCTTTTTCTTTTGTATCGCCATATCAAAAATTTGAAAATTTATATTATGCAAATAATCATTATAATTTTTGTGTGATCCTAAGGTAGCTAATCTTTCTTTAGAATACCATAACGGAGATGATAATAACTCTTTTTCTATATTATCTAAATTAGATGAAAATCTTTGAAGATTGTCAGTGAAATTTTCAGAAACCTTTTTCTTGATTTGTTCAATATCATTTTGAGAAAAAGAAATACTACTCCAGTTAGCTTCATCAATCTGTTTCAATATATCTTGTCTATCCTTCTCCTGTAGCTCTATATAAGATTTCCTAATATTATCTATTTCTTTCTTAACCTCTTCTAAACTCGTACTAGAAGTAGTTTCATGGCTTTCTTCCTGCGCATAAACTACTTGATTGGCGAAAGTTGGGACTAGTAAAGTCGACAGTCCTAAAGCTACTAAAGCATGTTTCATTTCTTTTTTCATCATTTTCTCCTATTTTCTTAATTTTTAAAACTATGAATTGGTGCTGGGATTTGTCCTCC
>ERZ773044.220-NODE-220-length-29815-cov-65.5522_pt1 | contig 29815 bp, 26 predicted proteins | sample MGYA00511897_ERZ773044 | MGnify/ENA primary metagenome ERZ773044 (study PRJEB29015, sample SAMEA2738116) | human oral metagenome | biome: human oral; feature: human-associated habitat; material: saliva | place: China | collected 2170 ...
GCTGCTGCGCCAGTTCAACGACTACGAAGCGCAAGCCAAACGCCTGCTCGCCGAAAAAAATGCCAGTCTTGCCCTGCCCGCCTACGAGCTTGTCCTCAAAGCCGGACACACCTTCAACCTATTAGACGCACGCGGAGCCATTTCCGTGACCGAACGCGCCACCTACATCGGCCGCATCCGCGCCCTCAGCCGTATCGTCGCGCAGAAATACGTCGAAAGCCGTGAAGCATTGGGCTTTCCTTTAATTAAATCCAAATTCTAATAGGTGTTGATATGTTCCGCAAAACGCTTGCCGCCGCAGCACTGTCCCTCGTTTTTTCTGCAAATGTTCAGGCTGCCCCTTTATCGTTTAAAGACAAAATATTGGAAGCCAAATCCTGTGCCGGTAAAGACAGAGATGGCAAACCCCTTTGCCATCAACTTACCGTCGGCTATCCGATTACGGGCGACAAGCATTTGGATAACTGGGTCAGAAAACAAATGGGGGGCAAACTGCCGACACAGAAATCGGTTCAGACGGCCTTAATGCGCGACAAAGACGTAAAGGAAACCAATCAGGAAAACAGGAGGAGCCGTAAAGAGGGTGGTTCTCCTTGTGCGTTGGACTATGTGGATACGTTGGAACTGACGGGTTATACGCCCAATTATGCCGTTTTCGGCCACGAAGACTGGGGATATGTTTGTGGCCCACACGGAAACGGCGTACACACGCTGACGGTGTTGAAACGCGGCATTGCCAATCCGAAACCGCTTAAGTTGGATGACATCCTGTTGCCCGGACAAAAAGCAAAACTGACGCATCTGATTAAAGAAGCCTATGTCAAGTATTTGGTGGAAGGCGGAGAGGATGACGAAAAAAGCGCGCGGGAATATATTGTCGAGTATAACGGCAATGATTTTTCTGCCACGGAAAACTGGCGGTTTGATAAAAACGGCTTGACTTTCCTGTATCAAAGTTACGAAATTGGTGCATATGTTTTAGGCAGGCCTGAGTTTACTATTCCCGTTAAGGATTTGCAGGGAATCGTGAAACCTGAAATTTTGAAGGAGTCAGAGCATTATAAGGGTGCAGAATAACTTTTAAGTATAGTGGATTAAATTTAAACCAGTACGGCGTTGCCTCGCCTTGCCGTACTATCTGTACTGTCTGCGGCTTCGTCGCCTTGTCCTGATTTAAATTTAATCCACTATAAAACATCATTCAAACCTCGTCTGCCTTATGGGGTAGCCTTCCTTATCCCTTCATCAAAATGTGCTAAAATCCGCCTTTAAAAACCGCTGTTTCCTACCCATATCCCCTTTATGGACATTACTCAACAACCTTCAAACATCATCGTCGGACTCTCTGGCGGTGTCGATTCCTCCGTAACCGCCGCCTTGCTCAAACAGCAGGGTTATCAAGTGCGCGGGGTGTTTATGCAAAACTGGGAGGACGACGACAATGACGAATATTGCAGCATCAAGCAAGACTCTTTCGATGCCATTGCCGTCGCCGACATCATCGGCATAGACATCGACATCGTCAATTTTGCCGCCCAATACAAAGACAACGTATTCGCTTATTTCCTCAAAGAATACAGCGCGGGGCGCACGCCGAATCCGGATGTGTTGTGCAACGCGGAAATCAAATTCAAATGCTTTTTGGACTACGCCATAGAGCAAGGCGCAGATACCATTGCCACAGGGCACTATGCGCGCAAAGAAGTCCGCAACGGCACTCATTACCTGCTCAAAGGTTTGGATCAAAACAAAGACCAAAGCTATTTCCTCTACCGCCTCAAGCCTTTCCAACTCGAGCGCGCGATTTTTCCGTTGGGCGGTTTGGAAAAACCTGAAGTCCGCCTCCTTGCCACCGAATTCAATTTGCCGACTGCCGCCAAAAAAGACAGTACCGGCATCTGCTTCATCGGCGAACGTCCGTTCCGCGAGTTCTTGCAAAAATACCTGCCGACCAACAACGGCAAAATGGTGACGCCTGAAGGCAAAACCGTCGGCGAACACGTCGGGCTGATGTTCTACACGCTCGGACAGCGCAAAGGATTGGGCATTGGCGGTGCGGGCGAGCCGTGGTTTGTCGCCGCGAAGGATTTGACGAAAAACGAACTCATCGTCGTACAAGGTCATGACCATCCGCTGCTCTATACCCGCAGCCTCGTGATGAACGATTTGAGTTTCACGCTGCCCGAACGCCCGAAAGAAGGGCGCTACACCTGCAAAACCCGCTACCGCATGGCAGACGCGCCGTGTGAATTGCGTTATCTCGATGATGACACGGTCGAGCTGGTGTTCGATGAACCGCAATGGGCGGTAACGCCCGGTCAATCCGCCGTGCTGTACGACGGCGACGTCTGCTTGGGCGGCGGCATTATCATGTCTACAGACAAGCCCGTCATTATTACTGCTTGAATAAAAAAGACAAAAGGTCGTCTGAAAACTAGTGCGGCAGGTTTGCTCCCGCCTTTTCAGACGATCTGAAGACAACCATAAAACCAACGAAATAAGATTATTCATATGGAAAAACTCTGGCTCAACAGCTACGAACAAGGTGTCAATGCCGAAATCGACATCACGCAATACAGCTCTATCAGCGACGTATTCCGTCAAAGCGTTGAAAAATTCGCGCATCAACCCGCGTTTCAAAACATGGGCAAAACGCTCACTTACGCCGAGGTCGGCAAACTGGCGGAAAATTTCGCTTCCTATCTGCAAAACGTCCTGAAGCTGCCGCGCGGCGAGCGCGTGGCGATTATGCTGCCCAACCTGCTGCAATACCCGATTGCACTTTTCGGCATCCTGCAGGCGGGGCTGGTGGCGGTAAACACCAATCCGCTCTACACCCCGCGCGAGCTGGAGCATCAGTTGAAAGACAGCGGCGCGACCACTATCATCGTTTTGGAAAATTTTGCCAACACGCTGGAGCTGGTGCTGCCACGCACGCAAATCAAACACGTCATCGTCGCTTCTGTCGGAGAAATGTTCGGCTTCTTCAAAGGCACGCTGATGAATTTCGTGCTGCGCAAAATCAAAAAAATGGTGCCCGAATACCGTATTTCCGGCGCTATCCCTTTTCAGACGACCCTGAAAGAAGGTGCGGCGCATACCTTCCGCCCCGTTACCCTGACCCGCGAAGATACCGCGCTGTTGCAATACACGGGCGGCACGACTGGTGTGGCAAAAGGCGCCGTCCTCAGCCACGGCAACATCTGCGCCAATATGCTTCAGGCGAAAGAATGGATTAAAAACCAACTGCGCGAAGGCAAAGAAACCGTCATCGCCGCGCTGCCGCTTTACCACATCTTCGCCCTGACGGTGAACCTGATGATTTTTACCAATGCCGGTTCCAAAATCATCCTGATTACCAACCCGCGCGACATGAAAGGCTTTATCGGCGAACTCAAAAAAGAGCGCATCAGCGTCTTCATCGGCGTGAACACCTTGTTTAACGGCATGGTCAACCAACCCGATTTCGCTACCGTCGATTTCTCCAACCTTCGCCTGACTTTGGGCGGCGGCATGGCGACTCAAAAAGCCGTCGCCGAAAAATGGAAAAAAATTACCGGCACGCCTATCGTTGAAGCCTACGGTCTGACCGAAGCCAGTCCCGGCGTGTGCTGCAACCCGCTCAATATCGAAGCGTACAGCGGCGGCATCGGATTGCCCGTTCCCTCCACCGAAGTCGAATTGCGCGATGCGGACGGCAAAGAAGTCCCCGTCGGACAGCCGGGCGAACTTTGGGTGCGCGGCCCGCAAGTGATGAAAGGCTACTGGAACCGTCCCGAAGAAACCGCCAAAACCATAGATGCGCGCGGCTTTTTGGAAACCGGCGACATCGCCGTCATGGACGAAAAAGGCTGGCTGAAACTGGTTGACCGCAAAAAAGACCTTATCGTCGTTTCCGGTTTCAACGTTTATCCGAACGAAATCGAAGAAGTTATTTCGCACAATGATAAAGTCATGGAAGTCGCCTGTATCGGCGTGCCCAACGAAAAAACAGGCGAAGCCCTCAAAGTCTTCGTCGTCAAAAAAGACTCGAGCCTGACCAAAGAAGAACTCATCGAATTCTGCCGTACCGAGCTGACCGCTTATAAAGTGCCGAAAGACATCGAGTTCCGCGACGAACTGCCCAAGTCCAACGTCGGCAAAATCCTGCGCCGCGAGCTTCGCGAACAGGCGCAAAACAAATAACACCGAAAGGTCGTCTGAAAAGCATCCCGCACCTTTTAGACGACCTTTAATCATCATGGAAACAAGATATGACCCATACCGTCCATCTTCAATTTGAAGACATCGACAACACCGTCCTCCAACGCCTCTGCGGCGCGCTCGACGGCAACCTCGAAGCCTTGGGCAAAGCCCTCGACATCCAAATCAGCCGCCGCTTCGAACACTTCACCTTCATGGGCGAACTCGCCCACGCCGGCCGCCGCGCCTTGCTCGCGCTCGCCGAAGCCGCCGAACAAGGCGATTTGGACGACAACGCCATCCGCCTTGCCGCCGTCGAAGCCAAAACCGCCGACGAGAAACACGAAGAAAAGCATCACGACCAACAATATTATTTCCGCACCAAACGCGGCAGCATAGGCGGGCGCACCCCGCGCCAAAACGGCTACATCCGCGCCTTGTTAAACCACGACGTCGTCTTCGGATTGGGCCCCGCGGGTACGGGCAAAACCTATCTCGCCGTCGCCGCCGCCGTCGATGCCATGGAAAAACACCAAATCGAGCGCATCGTCCTCGTCCGCCCCGCCGTCGAAGCAGGCGAAAAACTCGGCTTCCTGCCCGGCGATTTGGCGCAAAAAGTCGACCCCTACCTGCGCCCGCTCTACGACGCGCTCTACGATCTGATGGGCTTCGACCGCGTGACCAAACTGATGGAAAAAGGTCTGATCGAAATCGCCCCGCTCGCCTACATGCGCGGGCGCACGCTCAACGGCGCGTATGTGATTCTGGACGAAGCGCAAAACACCACACCCGAACAGATGAAAATGTTCCTGACCCGTATCGGCTTCGGCGCGAAAGCCGTCATCACCGGCGACATCAGCCAAATCGACCTTCCGCGCAACATCAAATCCGGCCTGAAAGACGCCCGCGAAAAACTGCGCGACGTGGAAGGGCTGTATTTCCACACCTTCACCAGCGAAGACGTCGTCCGTCATCCGCTGGTACAGAAAATTGTGGAAGCGTATGAAGCAGCAGAAGAGCAAGCCGAAAGAAGCAGCACCGCCGAACGGTAAACGATGAGGTTCAAAAAGGTCGTCTGAAAACCTGAAATACGGGTTTTCAGACGACCTTTTTCATATTTTATAGTGGATTAACTTTAAATCAGGACAAGGCGAGGTAACGCCGTCCTGGTTTAAAGTTAATCCACTATATTAAAGTCAAAATGGATGAAGCAGCCTATCTTGTTATGCCTTATTTTGTGCTGCCGAAAATTGGATATTGTTAACAATATTATCGAGTCTGATATGCGGTCGTTGCTGTTTTTAAAGCATCAGCCTGATGATATAAAATTTCAGACGATTTTTTTAAAAACAAGGGCTTTAGTTTTAGTAGCCGATTTTGGCGGCGATATCGGGCAACGGGGTGTCAGGTTTCAGAGGTCGTCTGAAAATAAATTCATATATAAATTAATCAATTTTGAAAATACTGACTACATGCTATTACATTTCATTTGGAAATTGGTTATAGTTACAACTGTGAAGCCCTTAAATTTCAACCAGACATAAGAAGGAAGAGAAATGTCCCAATCCGCCGCAAAAGAAACCCTTAACCCTTTCGAAATCGCCCGAAAACAGGTCAAAACTGCCTGCGACCGACTCAATGCCGACCCTGCAGTGTATGAAATCCTGAAAAACCCGCAACGCGTTTTGGAAGTTACCTTCCCCGTCAAACTCGACAACGGCACGGTCAAAACCTTCACCGGCTACCGTTCGCAACACAACAACGCCGTCGGCCCCTACAAAGGCGGTGTGCGCTTCCATCCCAATGTGAATCTGGACGAAGTCAAAGCTTTGTCGATTTGGATGACTATTAAATGCTGCGTTGCGGGCATTCCTTACGGCGGAGGCAAAGGCGGCATTACCTTGGATCCGCGCGATTATTCAGAAGCAGAGTTGGAACGCATTGCACGCGCTTATTCCGAAGCCATTTCCCCGCTGATCGGAGAGAAAATCGATATTCCCGCCCCCGATGTGAACACCAACGGCAAAATCATGTCGTGGATGGTTGATGCCTACGAAAACGTTGTTAAAAAATCTGCGCCGGGCGTGTTCACCGGCAAACCGGTCGAATTCGGCGGCTCTTTGGCGCGTACCGAAGCGACGGGTTACGGCGTGAACTTTGCCGCCGTCCAAGCTTTGGAAAAACTTGGCAAAGACGTTAAAGGCGCGACCTACGCCATTCAAGGCTTCGGCAATGTGGGCTACCACACAGGCTATTACGCGCATCAATCCGGCGCGAAAGTCGTTGCCGTTTCGACTGTCGATGTCGCCATCTACAATGAAAACGGCTTGGATATGGAAGCTCTGTTCAAAGAGTATCAGACCAACGGCTTTATCACCAATAAAGCGGGTTACGGCAAGGAAATCAGCAATGCCGAACTCTTGGCGCTGGATGTGGACGTACTCGCCCCTTGTGCGCTGGAAAACCAACTGACTTCCGAAAACGCCGGCAAAGTCCGCGCCAAAATTGTGGTCGAAGGCGCAAACGGCCCGACTACGCCCGAAGCCGATGCCATCCTGCGTCAAAACGGCGTATTGGTCGTGCCCGATATTCTGGCAAACTGCGGCGGCGTGGTCGTTTCCTATTTTGAATGGGTGCAAAACCTGCAAGGCTATTACTGGGAATTTGACGAAGTTCAAGAAAAAGAAACCGTCGTCCTGCGCCGCGCGTTCCGCGATATTTGGAATCTGGCGCAAGAGTATGATGTGGACCTGCGTACCGCTTCTTACATGATGAGTATCCGCCGTGTTGAAAAAGCGATGAAGCTGCGCGGTTGGTACTGATCAAATTTTGAAGCGTTAGTTTGAGAAAAGGTCGTCTGAAAAATTTTCAGACGACCTTTTGGCTTTTTGGGTCAAGACATTAAACAACGATAAAGGTTTTAGAGTGGATTAACTTTAAACCAGTACGGCGTTGCTTCGCCTTAGCTCAAAGAGAACGATTCTCTAAGGTGCTGAAGCACCAAGTGAATCGGTTTCGTACTATCTGTACTGTCTGCGGCTTCGTCGCCTTGTCCTGATTTAAATTTAATCCACTATATCTAAGGAGGGTCGTCTGAAAACTGAAATCGTGTGTTTCAGACGACCCCGTATGGTTTGATGATCGATGCGGTAAGGTATGTTTGATGTAGCACCTATTACATAAAATCCCCCGAATGTTTCCAATCGGGGGATTGTTCAATGTTGATAAAAAACTTATTTATTCAACTCGTTAGCCAAATACAGCCAAGTTTCGATGACGGTATCCGGATTCAGGGAAACGCTTTCGATGCCTTCTTGAACCAGCCATTTGGCGAAATCCGGATGGTCTGACGGACCTTGACCGCAGATACCGACGTATTTGTTTTGCTTGCGGCAGGCAGAGATTGCCAAATGCAGCATCACTTTGACGGCAGGGTTGCGTTCGTCAAACGATTCGGACACCAAGCCGCTGTCGCGGTCGAGGCCGAGGGTCAGTTGGGTCATGTCGTTGGAGCCGATAGAGAAGCCGTCGAAGTATTGCAGGAATTGTTCTGCCAATACTGCGTTGCTCGGCAGTTCGCACATCATGATCAGGCGCAGGCCGTTTTTGCCGCGTTCCAAACCGTTTTCTTTCAAGGCTTTGACGACGGCTTCGGCTTCGCCCAAAGTGCGGACGAACGGAATCATGATTTCGACATTGGTCAGACCCATTTCGTCACGGACGCGTTTGAGGGCTTTACATTCGAGGGCGAAGCAGTCTTTGAAGCTTTCGGCGACATAACGCGCTGCGCCGCGGAAGCCCAGCATCGGGTTTTCTTCGTGCGGTTCGTAAATGCTGCCGCCGACCAAGTTGGCGTATTCGTTGGATTTGAAGTCGGACATACGGACGATGGTTTTACGCGGATAAACTGATGCGGCCAATGTTGCCACGCCTTCGGCGATTTTATCGACGTAGAAGTCGACAGGGGAGGCGTAGCCGGCGATGCGGCGGGTAATTTCCGCTTTCAATTCATCGTCTTGTTTGTCAAATTCCAACAAGGCTTTCGGATGGATGCCGATTTGGCGGTTGATGATGAATTCCATCCGCGCCAAGCCGATGCCTTCGCTCGGCAGGTTGGCGAAGCTGAATGCGAGTTCGGGATTGCCGACGTTCATCATGACTTTAACCGGCGCTTTGGGCATATTGTCCAAGGCAACGTCGGTGATTTGTACGTCCAGCAGGCTGGAATAGATGAAGCCCGTATCGCCTTCGGCACAGGATACGGTAACTTCTTGACCGTTGCTCAGCAATTCAGTCGCATTGCCGCAGCCGACTACGGCAGGAATACCCAGTTCGCGCGCAATGATGGCGGCGTGGCAGGTGCGGCCGCCGCGGTTGGTGACGATGGCGGAAGCGCGTTTCATTACCGGCTCCCAATCCGGGTCGGTCATGTCGGTAACGAGTACGTCGCCTGCTTCAACGGAATCCATTTCGGAGGCGTCTTTCACCAAACGGACTTTGCCTTGACCGACTTTTTGACCGATGGCGCGACCTTCGCACAAGACGTTTTTGTCGCCGTTGATGTCGAAGCGGCGCAGGTTGCGGCTGCTTTCTTCTTGGGATTTTACGGTCTCGGGGCGGGCTTGCAGGATGTAGAGTTTGCCGTCCAAGCCGTCACGGCCCCACTCGATATCCATCGGGCGGCCGTAGTGTTTTTCGATTGTCAGCGCGTAGTGTGCCAACTCGGTGATTTCTTCGTCGGTAATGGAGAAGCGATTGCGGTCTTCTTCAGGAACATCGACGTTCATCACGGATTTACCGGCTTCTGCTTTGTCGGTAAAGATCATTTTGATTTGTTTCGAACCCATGGTTTTGCGCAGGATGGCAGGTTTGCCTGCTTTCAGCGTGGGTTTGAATACATAGAATTCATCGGGGTTGACCGCGCCTTGTACGACGTTTTCACCCAGACCGTAAGATGAAGTCACGAAAACGACTTGGTCGAAGCCGGATTCGGTGTCGAGGGTGAACATGACACCGGATGCGCCGCTGTCAGAACGCACCATGCGTTGCACGCCTGCGGAGAGGGCGACGATGTCGTGTTCGAAGCCTTTATGTACGCGGTAGGAGATGGCCCGGTCGTTGTACAAAGAGGCGAATACATGGCGCATGGCTTCTTTGACGTTTTCCAAGCCGTTGATATTCAGGAAGGTTTCCTGTTGACCTGCAAACGATGCGTCGGGCAGGTCTTCGGCGGTCGCAGAAGAACGGACGGCAACGGAAATATCCGCGCCGCCTGCGTCTGCAACCATTTTGTTCCATGCCGTTTCGATTTCGGCATCCAGTTGTTCGGGGAAGGGCGTATCCAAAATCCATTGGCGGATTTCTTTACCGACGCGCGCCAGTTCGGCGACATCTTCCACATCCAGTTGTGCCAGTGCGGCGGAAATACGCTCGCTCAGTCCGTTGTGCGCCAAAAATGCGCGGTAGGCTTCGGCAGTAGTGGCAAAGCCGCCGGGGACGCGGACGCCTTTTTCAGTCAGCTGACTGATCATTTCACCTAGGGAGGCGTTTTTGCCGCCCACGCTTTCAACATCAGTCATACGTAGGTTTTCAAACCAAATTACGTAGTTGTCAGCCATTTGTGTGTCCAATCCAAGATATGTTAAAAAAGAAACGAATACGCTTTGTTATTTTAAGCGATTCAAACGACCGCTGTCATGCTTTTTCTGTCTCGATTTATTTGCGGGTCGTCTGAAAAATTGCGGGCTTCAGGCGTGTAGTCAAATGAAATCTGATGGGAAAACCAGTATTCCTGTTGTCTATTTCTTTGTAAAACATAAGGTTTGAAATAGATTAATGACTGATTGGTAGAGTTTGGAAAGGTTTTGGATGGGTATAAAATTTTAAGATAATTCGATTATTAAAATAAAAATGCGTTTAAAGGTGGGTTTAATTGCGTTGTAGTTGGGTGTAATTTAAGCGTATTCCCTTTATTTAGAAGGTTTCAGCTGCTATGATAACCGTCTGCAACTGTCTTGAATTTCAAAGGATGACTGAATGACCGCCCCGCGCCATGTGTTTTATATTTCCGACCGTACCGGCCTGACTGCTGAAAATATCGGTGAGGCACTGCTGAATCAGTTTGGCAGAATCGAATTCAAACGCCACACCTATCCCTTCATCGATACGCCTGAAAAAGCGCGTACCGTCGTCGAAATAGTCAACCGCAATGCTCAGGAAAACGGTTTGCGTCCGATTGCCTTCGTCAGCGTCGTCAATGACGAAATCCGTGAAATCATCAAAAAAGCGGGCGCTTTCCATATCAATTTTTTCGAAACCTTCCTTGGGCTTTTGGAAAAAGAACTCAACACCGAGGCGGTTGCCGCCGAGCAGGGGCACCACAGTATCGGCAATACGCAACGCTACGATGCGCGTATGGAGGCGGTCAATTTCTCGCTCAACCACGATGACGGCGTTAGCGATAAAAACCTGAAAGAAGCCGATGTGATCCTGATGGGCGTATCGCGTTCAGGCAAAACGCCGACCTGTCTTTACCTCGCCCTGCAATACGGTATCCGCGCCGCCAATTACCCGCTGATTCCCGACGATTTGGAATCCACCGACCTGCCGCGCATGGTCAAACCTTACAAAGACAAGCTGTTCGGACTGACCATTCAACCCGAACGCCTGCAGGCCATCCGTCAAGAGCGCCGTCCGAATTCGACTTATGCCAAAATCGATACCTGTCGCAGTGAGATTGCCGATGCGCAAAATATGTTCAAACGCCACGGCATCCCGTTCACCAATACGACGGATAAATCAGTGGAAGAACTTGCCGTCCATATCCTTCAAGCCTGCAAATTGAAACGGCGTTTTTGAGGCGTAACATATTGACTATTAATAAAAGGTCGCCTGAAACACGGAAGCGCGTTTCAGACGACCTTTTGCTGTCATGAATGCTTGGATTTACTTACATTTGCTATTATAATGCGCGTTTGGATTGGCCGTTTGAGGTCGTCTGAAAATATATAGTGGATTAACTTTAGTACGGTGTTGCCTCGCCTTGCCGTACTATCTGTACTGTCTGCGGCTTCGTCGCCTTGTCCTGATTTAAATTTAATCCACTATAGTTTTTACCAACCGCCGCACACCTGAAACCCTAACTATGCACATTCTCACTTTTAGTGTGCATTATTAGTGTTTTAGCGTGCGGCATTCTGAAAGGAACGAAATGTTCGATAAACACGTTAAAACCTTCCAATACGGCAATCACACCGTTACCTTGGAAACCGGCGAAATCGCGCGCCAAGCCGCCGCGGCTGTTAAAGTATCGATGGGCGACACAGTCGTTTTGGTTGCTGTGACCACCAATAAAGAAGTCAAAGAAGGTCAAGACTTCTTCCCTCTGACTGTCGATTACCTTGAGCGCACTTACGCCGCAGGTAAAATCCCCGGCGGTTTCTTTAAGCGCGAAGGCAAACAAAGCGAAAAAGAAATCTTGACTAGCCGTCTGATTGACCGTCCTATCCGCCCGCTGTTCCCAGAAGGTTTCTACCACGACATCCAAATCGTTGCGATGGTAGTTTCCGTTGACCCTGAAATTGATTCCGACATTCCTGCCATGCTCGGCGCGTCCGCTGCGCTGGTGCTGAGCGGCGTACCGTTTGCCGGTCCGATTGGTGCCGCGCGCGTAGGTTATGTAAACGGCGTGTACGTATTGAACCCGACCAAAGCCGAATTGGCAAAATCCAAGCTGGACTTGGTGGTTGCAGGTACATCCAAAGCCGTTTTGATGGTGGAGTCCGAAGCCAAAATCTTGCCTGAAGACGTGATGCTCGGTGCCGTCGTTTACGGTCACGACCAAATGCAGGTAGCGATTAACGCCATCAACGAGTTTGCCGACGAAGTAAACCCTGAAGTATGGGATTGGAAAGCGCCTGAAACCAATGAAGAATTGGTTGCCAAAGTGCGCGAAATCGCAGGCGAAGCAATTAAAGAAGCGTTCAAAATCCGTCAAAAACAAGCGCGTTCTGCCAAATTGGACGAGGCTTGGAATGCAGTAAAAGACGCGCTGATTACCGAAGAAACCGATACTTTGGCTGCTAACGAAATCAAAGGCATTTTCAAACATTTGGAAGCCGACGTTGTCCGTACCCAAATTTTGGAAGGTCAGCCGCGTATCGACGGTCGCGATACCCGCACCGTCCGTCCGCTGAACATCCAAACCGGCGTACTGCCGCGTACACACGGTTCTGCCCTGTTTACCCGTGGCGAAACCCAAGCCCTTGCCGTGGCGACTTTGGGTACTTCTCGCGACGAGCAAATTATTGACGCGCTTTCCGGCGAATACACCGACCGCTTTATGCTGCATTACAACTTCCCGCCGTATTCTACCGGCGAAGTGGGTCGAGTCGGTGCGCCGAAACGCCGTGAAATCGGACATGGCCGTTTGGCGAAACGTGCATTGGTTGCCGTATTGCCGTCTCCTGAAGAATTCAGCTACACCATGCGCGTTGTTTCCGAAATTACCGAGTCCAACGGTTCGTCTTCTATGGCTTCCGTCTGCGGCGGCTGCTTGAGCCTGCTGTCTGCCGGTGTGCCTTTGAAAGCACACGTTGCCGGTATCGCGATGGGTCTGATTTTGGACAACAACAAATTCGCCGTGTTGACCGACATTTTGGGTGATGAGGACCACTTGGGTGATATGGACTTCAAAGTTGCCGGTACGACCGAAGGCGTGACCGCGCTGCAAATGGACATCAAAATCCAAGGTATTACCAAAGAAATCATGCAGATTGCTTTGGCGCAAGCCAAAGATGCGCGTCTGCACATCTTGGAACAGATGAAAGCCGCCGTGGCAGGTCCGCAAGAGCTGTCCGCTCACGCTCCGCGTCTGTTCACCATGAAAATCAACCAAGACAAAATCCGCGAAGTCATTGGTAAAGGCGGCGAAACCATCCGCGCGATTACCGCCGAAACCGGTACTGAAATCAATATCGCGGAAGACGGCACCATCACTATTGCCGCAACCACTCAAGAAGCCGGCGACGCTGCGAAAAAACGCATCGAAGAAATCACTGCCGAAGTGGAAGTGGGCAAAGTGTACGAAGGTACTGTGGTTAAAATCCTCGACAACAACGTCGGCGCCATCGTCAGCGTGATGCCGGGCAAAGACGGCTTGGTACACATCAGCCAAATCGCCCACGAGCGCGTACGCAACGTCAGCGACTATCTGCAAGTCGGTCAGGTTGTAAATGTGAAAGCATTGGAAGTGGACGACCGCGGCCGCGTGCGTCTGTCTATCAAAGCATTGACCGAAGCTCCTGCGCGCGAAGAAAAAGCGCCTGAATAATCGTTGAGCCGATTTTGATTGATGAAAGGTCGTCTGAAAGATTTCAGACGACCTTTTTTACTGAATGCGGATAAACAAAGTAGGGAGCAGGAATGTGGAATTATAGTGGATTAACTTTAAACCAGTACGGCGTTGCCTCGCCTTAGCTCAAAGAGAACGATTCTCTAAGGTGCTGAAGCACCAAGTGAATCGGTTCCGTACTATCTGTACTGTCTGTGGCTTCGTCGCCTTGTCCTGATTTAAATTTAATCCACTATAAGTTGTCTTGTGTTGAAACTTTGATTTATCGTTCTTTTTGAACAGTAATTAGGTTGAATGCTGAAGAGGTCGTCTGAAAACCATTTTCCTTGGTTTTTAGACGACCTCTTTCCTTTATAGGCAACATTTGCCGAAACGCAGTTTTTTATTCAGGCCGGAAGCGTAAGTAAGCTGCTTGATGACCAGTATATTGGTGTGGTCTTCTAGGGCACGTATGCCGTGGGTTTCGTTGGGCTCAAGGCGGACGACTTGAAGTCCTTGCGTGGAGAGGGTTTCGGTTTGGGTGATGATTTTGGCGCTGCCGTTGAGTACCAGCAGGAGAATAATGGCATCGGCTTGATAATCGGGGATTTCATTATCCTTTTGCAGGGAGAGTTGAACGATTTCTTGGTCGATATCGCTATGGATAACGCCGCCGAGCAAGGCTTTGGGATCTAGGGTGTATTGTTGCATGATGACTCCTTGAAAAGAAAAGCTTTGAGAAAGATTTCAAAAGACGGAAATGTCTTGAGGGTCGTCTGAAAAATACTGGAGACGGCAATAAGTTTGATTGTACGGGTGTATCGGCGGGAGAAATTCAATATAAGTCAATATTGTTGTGAATTGGGTGGGTTGGCTTTTGTCTTTGAAAATAAAAACCGCCCAATTTGGGCGGTTTTGTATGGTATTGATTTTAAAATGCAACGTAGTTTGCAGGGTTGACCGGTTTGCCGTTTTGGCGCACTTCAAAATGCAGTTGTGTACGGCTGGCGTCTGTATTACCCATGTTTGCGATGGTTTGGCCGCGTTTGACTTGTTGTCCTTCGTTGACCAGCAAGCGTTGGTTGTGACCGTATGCGCTCAGATAAGATGAGTTGTGTTGGATGATGACCAGGTTGCCGTAACCGCGCAATCCTGAGCCGGCATAGACGACTTTGCCGTCAGCAGCGGCAACGACGGGTTGACCGGCTGTACCGCCGATATCTACGCCTTTGTTGCTGCCGCCGAAGTTGCTGATGACGTTGCCGACGGTCGGACGTTGCCATGTGATGCCGCTGACTGTGCGGGTACCGCCTGTGGAAACGGTCGGGGTGTTAAGCGGCGCAGGAGTAGGTTTGGGAGAGGCGGTGTGTGTCGGAGGAGGTGTCGGAACAGACGCAGTAGCGGTCGGAGCGCTGTAGCCGTTCGGTTTGACGCGGAGGGTTTGACCGACGCTGATGGTGTTGTCTGCCAAGCCGTTCCATGCGCGGAGGTTGTCTTGGGTAATTTGGTAACGTTTGGAAATGTTATAAACAGTATCGCCGCGCACTACGGTGTGTGTTGCAGCATTGATGTCCACCGGCGCGTAAGAAGGCGTGTAAGAGCCGGTAGGGCCGGAAGGGTAGCTGCTGTTGGCAGAAGGAGTGGAGGCGGGAGGAGTATAAGGGGCGTCGTTGTTGGCCGCATTGGTTTCGTAAGGCGCTGCACCATATGGATTGTTGGAGGCTGTGTTTGCAGAACCGGAATTGCTGCCGGAATTGCCTACGACGACGGGCGCAGGTTGTTGGCTGGCGCATGCGCTGAGTATGAGGGCGAGGGCTGCCGACCCTGCGTAAAATGCGGTTTTTTTCAACATGATTGGATGACCTTTATATCGGGTTGTTGTTTTATTGGGACATATCATAATAAAAATACGCCCTGTTCTCAAGTATTGCAGCCGTTAGTAACTGTTAAAGTGCCTGATTTTGACTGGTTCGCCTGTTTGAAAATCTGACGGACAGCGGGTATGGGCTTAATGTAGGGTTTCATTTCAAAATAACTGTTTATAGTGGATTAACTTTAAACCAGTACGGCGTTGCCTCGCCTTAGCTCAAAGAGAACGATTCTCTAAGGTGCTGAAGCACCAAGTGAATCGGTTCCGTACTATCTGTACTGTCTGCGGCTTCGTCGCCTTGTCCTGATTTAAAGTTAATCCACTATATCAGAAGTGGGTCGTCTGAAAAGGTTATGTGTTTGAAGTTTTTATGCCTTGCCAAAACTCGTTGACGCTTTGGAGTTGGTTATAGGCTGTCAGGTCGATTTGCAGGGGGGTGATGGTAATGAACCCTGCTTCGCACTCTCCAAAGTCGGTGCCTTCCTCTTGGTCGGAAATGTTGCCGACCGGCCCTATCCAGTAAATCGGTTCTCCGCGCGGATTGTGCATGGGGACGATACTTTGCTCGTGGTGTCTTCTGCCCAGTCGTGTAATTTTAATGCCCTGTATGTCTTCAGGCATGACTGCGGGGATATTGATATTCCACAGGATGGGCTCTTTAGGAGGATTTTTTAACAAATATTCTAGCAACATCCAAACGGATTTTTCAGCGGTTTTCCAGTAGCGGCCGCGTGAATCATTCAATGAAAAAGCGATGGCGGGAATACCCATCAGATAGGCTTCGGTTGCTGCGGCGACTGTACCTGAGTAGAGGGTGTCGTCCCCCATGTTGGCACCATTGTTTATTCCGGATAAAACCAAATTGGGTTTGAAATCGGGCAGGGCGTGTTGTCCGACATGGATACAGTCGGTTGGCGTTCCGCTGACATAGTAAAAACCGTTTGAGGCTTCTTTTATTTGCAGCGGGCGGTCAAGTGTTAAAGAATTGCTGACGCCGCTGCGGTCGCGTTCGGGTGCAACTACGCGGACATTGGCAAATTCTGCTGCAACGCGTGCCAAAATAGCAATGCCGGGGGCTAGGTAGCCGTCGTCGTTGGAAATTAAGATATTCATAAGCGTATCCGTAACATAATCTGGGCAGTCTAACGGTTGATGATAAAGTTTGTCTATTTTTCAGATGATTTTATGTGTGTGGCGAATTGAGGGTCGTCTGAAAGAGAGAGTTCATACAATTTGCTTTATAACAATATTTGAAGTCGTGCGGTGAGAGGGGATTTTTGTAAAAGAAGAGATGATTTATTTCTTATCAGATAATCCGCAATGCATTACAATAACAAATCGTAATCCTTATTTACAAACTACTTTTGGGAGTCATTGAAATGCGCCGTTTTTCTTATCTAATCGCTTTGTCTTCAGTATTAGCCATTTCTGCATGTGCTAGTAACCAATCAAAATCGGAATCTTCTGCCGGAAATTCAGGCTCGGCTTCATCTCATGAACAACATGCCGGGAAAGATTCAGGAGCATGCCGCAGTGTGGGTGAAGGGCATAAAGTGAATGGCAAAGGAAAAAATGACGTTTATATGTGTAAGGCAAGTGTTGCACTGAATTCCGATGAAGCGAAATCTGTTCTGAATCCTAATATCAAAGTTTCTTACGGCAGCACCGGTAATACCACTTTGGTCTCCCGTCAAATTGCCAACATGGTCGGTAAAAGTCCGGAGGAGTCCTGCCAGCGTGCTTTCTTGAGTACAGTGAAACGCTTCCAAAGCACTGCGGTACAAAGAAAAGCGAAATCCGTACGCTTAGTCAGCTATTTTGACAAAAAAACCGTTGGCGGCAATGAGTATGAATGCCATGTTGCTACTTGGAACAGCCGAGTGGTCTTAAAAGGAAGCTTGCATTAAAAGTGTAACGACCAAATTATGGTTTGGCGGTAATTTGGTCTAACTGTTATCTTTAAATGGTAGCTTGATGCTTGCAATGTGTTGAAATGAGCCGGTGGGTATATGCTGCCGGCTCATTTTGGTTTTAGAAAATTTTGTTTTGGATGTCCGATGAAGAAGCATTTGTATTGCCTGCTCGGAGATGAGCTACTTGCCGAAACTTATTGTGATGATTCTTTAAGTCAACATGATAGGCAGAGGATAGCCCAAGCACCGCAATTGTCGGAAAGAATAGATTGGAAAGTCAGTCGCGCCCTTAAGCAAAAATCAAAATATCCAATCGTTTCGCTCAGCCATAGTCACGGCATTGCTGCGGTGTTGTGTACATCAAATAGTCTGTCTGCCGGTGTGGATGTTGAGAAAATCCGTTTTCGTGATTTTCAGACGTTGGCGGAGTGGGTATGTACTGAGTGGGAAAAGGAATATTTGGCATCCAGAGATTGGGATAAGGAAGAATTTTATCGACTGTGGTGCATTAAAGAAGCACTGTTGAAGGCGGCGGATTTGGATTTTCCCGAGGATATGCGCAAGGTTGGCTATCGATTTAAAGCAGATGGAAAAAAGGAAATACAGGTGTGTGGATGTTCGGATTGGCATGGAATGACAGCGATGTTGTCTGATGGATTTGTTGTTGCCTGTGTTTGGCAGGGGAATGATGTTGAAGTTTATCTGGAATGTCACGGCGGGATAAATAAGGATGATTTGATGAGGATAGAGGTCGTCTGAAAACAGAATATAGTGGATTAACTTTAAACCAGTACGGCGTTGCCTCGCCTTGCCGTACTATCTGTACTGTCTGCGGCTTCGTCGCCTTGTCCTGATTTAAATTTAATCCACTATATTTTCAGGCAGCATTGTATGCTTGTGACAGGCTTGAATTTCGGTTATAATCCGACGCTTTCAACCTTGCCTTTTGCTTTCGCATGGCAAAAGGCTGTATTTAATCATCCATAAGGAGATAACATGCGTCATTATGAGATCGTGTTTATCGTTCATCCTGATCAAAGCGAGCAAGTGCCTGCTATGGTTGAACGTTACAAAACCATGATTGCCGAAGCCGGCGGCAAAATCCACCGCTTGGAAGACTGGGGCCGCCGTCAACTGGCTTACCCGATTAACAAAATCCACAAAGCACACTATGTTTTGATGAACATCGAAACTACTCCTGAAGTAGTTGAAGAGCTGGAAACCGCTTTCCGCTTTAACGATGCCGTACTGCGCCATCTGACCATCAAAACAAAACATGCTGTAACCGAAGCCTCTCCTATGCTGGGTGGCGAAAAAGCAAAAAACTTGCTGAACGGTGCGGCTGAAGAAGTTGCAGCAGCCGAATAAGATTGGATAATCTTACAAAGCTTACCGCCTTGATTTACAAGGTTGAATCCTTGAGATACACGCCGGCAGGAATCCCTGTTTTGGATATTATGTTAAAACATGAATCTTGGCAGGAAGAAAACGGGCAAAAATGCCTGGTCAGTTTTGAAATTCCCGCGCGTATTTTAGGTAAGCAGGCTGAAGAATGGCAGTATCGGCAAGATACGATGGTTGAAGCAGAAGGCTTTCTCGCACAGCGAAGCAAACGCTTCCCAAGGCCGATACTCCGCATACAGAACATTAAAGAATATAAAGGTTAAACGACAATGGCTCGTCAATCATTCAAACGTAGAAAATTCTGCCGCTTTACGGCTGAAAAAATCCAAGAAGTCGATTACAAACAAGTTGATTTGCTGAAAGACTTCATTTCTGAAAACGGCAAGATCATCCCTGCCCGCATCACCGGCACCAAAGCGCATTACCAACGCCAATTGGCTACTGCAGTCAAACGCGCACGCTTCCTGGCTCTGCTGCCTTACACCGATCAACACAAATAATTTTGGAGTTTAAATCATGCAAATTATTCTGTTAGAGAAAATCGGCGGTTTGGGCAACCTGGGCGACATCGTTACCGTGAAAAACGGTTACGCCCGCAACTTCCTGATTCCTGCCGGCAAAGCCAAACGCGCTACTGAAGCCAACATGAAAGAATTCGAAGCACGCCGTGCCGAATTGGAAGCCAAACAAGCCGAAATCTTGGCCGATGCTAAAGCACGTCAAGAAAAACTGGACGGTCAAACCATCACTATCGCTCAAAAAGCCGGTGTGGACGGTCGTCTGTTCGGTTCCGTTACCAATGCCGACATCGCTGCTGCGATTGTTGCTTCAGGCGTTGAAGCTGCAAAATCCAACGTCCGCCTGCCTAACGGCCCTCTGAAAGCCGTAGGCGAGTACGAAGTTGAAGTGGCTCTGCACACTGACGCTGTTGCTGCGATTACCGTTGCTGTTGTTGCGGCTGCCGAGTAATAGACAGTCTTAAAAGGTCGTCTGAAAGGAAAGGGAATGTATATTCCTACCGTCTTTCAGACGACCTTTTTGCATAATTTAGACTGCTTCCTTAGTGACTATAAATCCAGATATGAAAAAACTTATTCCTTCTCTTGCGATATCAACTGCGTTGCTGCTTGTTGCTTGCAATACAACCAAAACAAACGTTGAGTCTGCTAAAACGGTTGAGCCGATCAATCAAAGCAAAAACCAGCGTCCTGCTTTTGATTCTGCTGCGGAATCGGTTGCCAGTAGCGGCTTTAATGCCAATACCAATGTCCGCCAGTTTATCCGTTATGAGGCAGCGAAAAAGCAGTTTACAGAAGCCGAGCTGCAAAACTTTTTTAATGGCGTGGTTTACAAGGGCAATATCATCAATATCATGTACCGCCCGTCAACTTCCCGCCCTTGGTATGAATTCCGCACGGGCAACTCCGGTGCGACGAAATTTAACGGCGGCAAACAGTTTTACGCTGCCAACCGTGCCGTTATCGATGATGTGGCACGCAAATACGGCGTACCTGCCGAGCTGATTGTGGCGATTATCGGCATTGAAACCAACTACGGTAAAAATACAGGCAGCTTCCGCGTTGCCGATGCTTTGAGTACCTTGGGTTTTGATTATCCGCGCCGCGCCGAATTTTTCCAAAACGAGCTGATTGAGCTTTTGCTGATGGCGAAAGAAGAAAAAGAGAATGTTTTTGATTTCAAAGGCAGCTATGCGGGCGCAATGGGTATGCCGCAATTCATGCCTTCGAGCTATCGCAAATGGGCGGTAGACTATGATGGCGACGGACACCGCGATATTTGGAACAATATCGGCGACGTTGCCGCCTCTGTTGCCAATTATATGAAGCAACACGGTTGGAAAACGGGCGGCAAAATGATTGTTCCCGTCAATCTGACGATTACGCCCGATTTAAAAGCCATCATTGATGAAAAAACCGCATTGAACCGTACCGTTGCGGATTTCAAAGCGATGGGCGTGGTGCCGCAAAAAGCGGTTGCCGACAACGAGAAAGCCGTTTTGTTCAGCTTGGAAACCAGTCCGGGCGTATTTGAATATTATCTCGGTCTGAATAATTTCTATACGGTTTGGCAGTATAACAACAGCCGGATGTATGTTACCGCCGTGCGCGACATTGCGAATGCAATCAACAACAACGGTTTGTAATGTTTAAAAACCACCTTCTCCAAGGTGGTTTTTTATTTGAGGGTCTGAAACAAATCCACTCCAAATTCAAGCAATCAAACGGATTTTCATGCCGTAACGCTTTTTGCCATGTCCGGAAACAAACTGTCCGCCGCGCGCAGGCGATAAAAAGGCGTTGCCTTCGGCGGTAGGCTCGGCGCAGGTGTATTGTCCGTTGCGGTCGCTCCAAAGCGCGTAAACGGGCAGGTTTTGCGTTCGGATGTCGAGTTTCAGTCCATCAAACGCAACATGTGTATCCGACGGTGAAGCGACAAATTCCGTGTGTGCGATATAGTCGGCATCGTAGGGCGCGCCGTTGAAATCGAATTGGGTGCCGACGGCGGGGAAATAGGGATGGAAACCGGGCGAAGTGCGCACGGGCGCATCGCCGTAATTGCAGACGGTCAGCGTGGCGACTGCTTCGTTTTCGTTCGGCAGGCTGTAATCCAGCAGCCATTCGACGTTTTCGTAGCCCTTTGCCGTACTGATTAATCTCAAGCCGACATCCGATTCGTTTTGATAACGGATTTGCCAAGTAGAGGTTCTGCCGAAACCGTGTTGCGCCAAATGGTTTTTACCGTCCGGCCCAAACTGCGGCAGGCAGACGTGCATCCCGCCGCGTAATTTTGTGTCAGTACCGACTTGGACGGTGGTTTTCGGAAATAACACTTCCCGACCTTGTAAAACCAAATTGTCCACATATGCGCCCAGGGTGTTTATCTGCATGGATGCGGAATGATTGCGTAAGATGATTTCAGACATAGTGATTTGTTCTTCAAGATATTTTAGATTTTGTAATATTCTAACGATTATACACGCGCCTTTCCCGATATGCAGGCAGAAAATCCTTAATAAAAATCAAAAAAATGCTAAAATACCCGTCATCTTCCAAGGTCGTCTGAAAGGCGTTCAACCACTTTTCAGACGACCTTCCGATTTATTTCCAGCAGAGAAAACCTTATGGCTTATCAAGTTCTTGCCCGTAAATGGCGTCCGAAAACCTTTGCCGACTTAGTCGGTCAGGAACACGTCGTCAAAGCCTTGCGCAACGCGCTGGACGAAGGCCGCCTGCACCATGCCTACCTGCTGACCGGTACGCGTGGGGTCGGGAAAACCACCATCGCCCGTATTCTGGCGAAAAGCCTGAACTGCGAAAACGCGCAACACGGCGAGCCTTGCGGCGTGTGCCAAAGCTGTACGCAAATTGACACCGGACGCTACGTTGACCTGCTGGAAATCGACGCCGCCTCCAACACCGGCATCGACAACATCCGCGAAGTATTGGAAAACGCCCAATACGCGCCGACCGCCGGCAAATACAAAGTCTATATCATCGACGAAGTACATATGCTCTCCAAAAGTGCGTTCAACGCCATGCTGAAAACGCTGGAAGAGCCGCCCGAACACGTCAAATTCATCCTTGCCACCACCGATCCGCACAAAGTCCCCATTACCGTTTTGAGCCGCTGCCTGCAATTTGTCTTGCGCAACATGACTTCGCAACAGGTTGCCGACCACCTTGCCCATGTTTTAAACAACGAAAACATCGCCTACGAACCCGCCGCCCTGCAACTCTTGGGCCGTGCCGCCGCAGGCTCGATGCGCGATGCTTTGAGCTTGCTCGACCAAGCCATCGCCATGGGTTCGGGCAGTGTTGCCGAACAAGACGTCCGCCAAATGATAGGCGCGGTGGACAAGCAATATCTGTACGAACTGCTGGCGGGTATCGTCAACCAAGACGGCGAAGCCCTGCTGGCGAAAGCGCAGGAAATGGCGGCGCGCGCCATCGGCTTTGACAGCGCGTTGAGCGAACTTGCCATGCTGTTGCAACGCCTCGCCTTGATACAGGCGGTTCCTTCCGCTTTGGCACACGACGATCCTGAGCGCGAAACCCTGTTGCAACTGAGCCAGGCACTCAGCGGCGAACAAATCCAGCTTTATTATCAATGCACTATCCACGGCAAACAGGATTTGAGCCTTGCGCCCGACGAATACGCCGGCTTCGTCATGACCCTGCTGCGTATGCTTGCGTTTGCGCCGTTGGCAGCGGATGCGCACGACGTTGGCGGACATATTGAAAATACCGAGCTGCATTCTGCCGAAACGGGTGTCCATACCGCAAAAAAGCCTTTGCAACTTCCCCAGCCTGAAGCCGCCAAACCACCCGTTCAGACGACCCCTGCGCCTGTCACGTCGTCTGAAAACAAGGTTGCCGAACCGGTTTCGACTCAAGGAAACAACGACGTCCCACCTTGGGAAGACGCGCCGAGCGATGTGGAAACCGTATCGGACACGCCCGCCCAAACGGCGGATGCGAGCGTTCAGACGACCTCTGACGCAGCAGAGACAAACACTCCGTCCGCAAACGAAGCAGAAACGCCGTTTCAGACGACCCCTCAAGCCGAAACGTCGTCTGAAAACCAAGTTTCCGATTACGGGGTAGCAAACAACGAAACCGAGACTTTCTTATCTGAGACGTCGTCTGAAAACCCCATTCAGACGACCCCGATTGAAGAAGCCGTGGATGCAGAATCGTTTGCGCATGAAGCTTCCGCAGAGCCTTTCTACGATTACGGTTCGCCCGAGCATGACTACCCCGTAGCAGACAGCGCGGAAATGCCCCCGCCGCCGGATTGGGAACACGCCGTCCCTGCCGATACGGCAGAAGCAGAATCGGAAGCCGAAGAAGACAGCGACGACGAAGATGGCACGCAGTTCGCCCCGCTGCCCGAGTTTTCTACTGAAAACTGGGCGGCAATCGTCCGACACTTCGCCCGCAAGCTCGGCGCCGCGCAAATGCTGGCGCAACATGCCGCATGGACGCACTACGATGCAGGCAGCCATCTGATGATGCTGTCGCTGACCGACGAAGCCCGCGCCACTGCCAACAAAGAGCGGCTCGATAAAATCAAAAACACGCTTGCCGAAGCCTACGGCCTGCCGTTGAAATTGCAAACCGAACCGTGGCGCGACGATGCCGGCTGGGAAACCCCGACCATGCGCCGCCAACGCCTCCAGCTCGAAGGCAGGCAGCAGGCACAGGATTTGCTCGAAGCCGACGAAACCGCGCGTCAGGTTTTAAAAGTTTTCGAAGCCCAATGGCAGCCCGATTCTTTGGAACTGGCGGAGCAGGAGGATTAACGGCAATCGAGAATTTCCGTTTCCCTTCAGATACATAAACATTCAGGTCGTCTGAAAACCGTCAACCCGCTTTCAGACGACCCTTCACACCAAACGGTATGAACCCATAACCTTAACGATTCAACCACAGGAGTTTTAAATATGTTCGGAAAAGCCGGATTAGGCGGCCTGATGAAACAGGCGCAGCAAATGCAGGAAAACATGAAAAAAGCGCAAGCGAAACTTGCCGAAACCGAAGTAGAAGGCGAAGCGGGCAACGGCTTGGTTAAAGTCGTGATGACCTGCGCCCACGTCGTCCGCAAACTCGAAATCAGCCCCGACCTGATTCAAGAAGCCGCAGACGACAAAGAAATGCTCGAAGATTTGGTGCTCGCCGCCATCAACGCCGCTTCTGAAAAAGCCGAAGAAACCACCAACAAAACCATGGGTGCATTTACCCAAGGCCTGCCCGCAGGCATGGGCGACTTCTTCCGCTAAACCCGCGCCGCAAAGCAAATATATAGTAGATTAAATTTAAATCAGGACAAGGCGACGAAGCCGCAGACAGTACAGATAGTACGGAACCGATTCACTTGGTGCTTCAGCACCTTAGAGAATCGTTCTCTTTGAGCTAAGGCGAGGCAACGCCGTACTGGTTTAAAGTTAATCCACTATAGGTCGTCTGAAACGCTGAAAAAGCAGTTTCAGACGACCTTCGGGTTATCTGTTTGATAGATTGAAATCAACATATCGACAGTCATTCCGCCGCAGGCATATTGAGTGCGCCATTGCATTCAAACCCACTCAATCAAGATTAAAAAACCAACCGATACACCAAACAAAAAATGAAACCGTCCCTTCCCATCCGCTCACTTCTTTTAAGCTGTATATTCGCCGCAGCAAGCGCAAACAGCCTTGCCGCCGCAACCGTCATTACTTCTCCGGACAAACAGTTCAGCGTCAGAAAAGTCTGCAACCATAAAACTCAAGAATGCTCTTTCTTTGCAAGCAAAAAAGCCATTGCAAAAAATCTTCCCGAAGACAGGACAAGCTATAAATGGCTTGGCAATACCTTTGCATTAAGGATCAGCTTCGGATCGTATGATTCCTACACCACCTTCGCCGACCGTACCCACAAGCCTCATACGCTTTCTTCCGTCATCGCCACCGACAGCAAAACGCAATGCGCCGTGACCGCAGGTTATAAAGGCGTGTCTTTCTACTCGCTGTTCCATGAAAAACCAGTCAAATTCATTTCCGCAAAAGACAAAAAATTCGGCTTCATCCAAGATGTCGCCACGTTGGAATCCGTCGTCGAGGCAGAATTCAAAGGCAAGAAAGTCCGCATGACCTATATGAACAAAGCCGAACGCGATGTCTCGGTCGTTTTGGACAATCCGTGTGTGAAATGATGTGCCAAGTTTGATGGACGAGGTCGTCTGAAAAGATGCCGTTCATTCAAAAACGAAGCAGCCCGAAACCTGACTGAAAAAAGGTTTCGGGCTGTTTGCGCCTGTTTGGCAAGCCGAAGCGGGTAGGGTGCAAGGCGTGCCGGTTGGGCGAATTGTTTCTTTTAGCGTTTGGGCGAGAGCTGATCCACCAAGCCGCCGTCGGCAAAATATTTCTTCATGATTTCCGGCCATGTGCCGAATTTTTCATTCGGATTGAACGTTTCGATATCCGGAAAATCAGCTTTGTGTGCGGCGAGGACTTCGCTGTCGCGCGGACGCAGATACAATTTGGCGGCAAGCTCTTGGGCGGGTTTGCTCCAAAGGTAGGACAGATATTCCTGCGCCGCCTGCTGCGTACCTTTTTTATCCGCCACGCTGTCCACGACGGCAACCGGCGTTTCCGACAAAATCGTGTAGCTCGGGTAAACAATCTCAAATTGATCTTGAGTCAGTTTTTTGCTGACATGATTCGCCTCGTTTTCAAAAGTAATCAAAACATCGCCGATATTGCGCTGGCTGAACGTCGTCGTTGCCGCCCTGCCGCCGCTTTCAAATACCGGCGTATTTTTCAGCAAAGCAGCGACAAATTCCTTGGTTTTGCCTTCATCTCCGCCAAACGCCTTCAAACCGTAGCCGTATGCGCCCAAAAAGGCGTAGCGGCCGTTGCCCGTGGTTTTCGGGTTGGCGAGTACGATTTTTACCCCGTCTTTGGTCAAATCGTTCCAATCCTTGATTTGCTTCGGATTGCCTTTGCGGACGAGGAAAACCGTCGTGCTGGTGTAAGGCACGGCATGGTCGGGCAGGCGTTTTGCCCAGTCGGATTTGACCAAGCCTTTTTGTTCGAGCAGCTCGATGTCGGAAGTCTGATTCATGGTCACAACGTCCGCCGCCAAACCGTTCGCCACAGATAAAGCCTGCTTGCTGGAGCCGCCGTGAGACTGCTGGATTTCAATAGACTCGCCATGATACTTTGCCTGATATTCTTTAATAAATAACGGGTTGTATTCTTTGTAAAAATCCCGTGCCACATCATAAGACACATTTAAAAGCGTAATGCCCTTGCCGTTTGCCGCCGGCGCAGCCGCCTTGTCGGCAGCCTGTTCGGATTTGGGCGAGCAGGCGGAAAGAGCAATGACGGCAGCCAGCGACAGTATGCGGATATTCATTCGACACTCCTGAAAAATTCGGAAAACAATTCGCCCGATTCATTGCCGATAAGGACGTAACGCACAAAGCATGAACAGGCAGTGATTACAAAGCACTTTATCTCGAAAGAATAAAAAGCGGAAATAATGTTTGCTTCGGCGGATATCAATTTTGGTTATAAGGTCGTCTGAAAAGCAGGTTTCATTTTCAGACGACCGCCGCCGAGACGGAACCTTGTTTTGATTATAGTGGATTAACTTTAAACCAGTACGGCGTTACCTCGCCTTGTTCTGATTTAGTTAATCCACTATATCCGGCGAAAACGTAAAAAAGGTCGTCTGAAAACGGCTGATTCGGTTCTATATGAACCGGAATCCGTTTTCAGACGACCTTTTCGCAAGCAATCACAAAGCCGCGTCGTATCCGCCGTCCTCCACAGCGTCAATCAACGCCGCCGCATTGGTTTTCGCCGGATCGAATTCAATAACGGCATTTTTGTTTTCCAAACTGACTTCGGCTTTGGCTACGCCGTCGATGCCGGTCAAAATGCGGGTAACACTTTTGACGCAACCGCCGCAAGTCATCCCGTCGATATGAAGCGTGAGGGTTTCCATAGGGTTTCCTTTCTGTGGGCAAATATCGTGAAATCCGACAAGACTGCCACGACACCGGCACGACGGCGTTCAATGCGAACGATGCGCTCAAATATCGAAACCTAAATGCTTGCAGGATTTCATCCTAGATTGTAGAAAATATCCAAGACCGTACTGTAAACCCTCAAGAGGCAAAGTCAAGCGGGTCGTCTGAAAAAAGCCGCACGCTACTGTTGTCGTGCCGCAGCGGCAGGCAAATATAGTGGATTAACTTTAAACCAGTACGGCGTTGCCTCGCCTTAGCTCAAAGAGAACGATTCTCTAAGGTGCTGAAGCACCAAGTGAATCGGTTCCGTACTATCTGTACTGTCTGCGGCTTCGTCGCCTTGTCCTGATTTAAATTTAATCCACTATAATATGCTGCCAAACAGTTGAAAAGGTTGGGTAAATGAGCGCAGCTAGAGCGAGCCGCAGGCGTAAAACCCCAAAACACCGAAACTTCAAATCAAAGGTCGTCTGAAAACAAGCGTGAAGCAGTTTCAGACGACCTTTTTTATGGGAAACGGTGTGTTTTTGGGGTTTCGTTCGAGGATGGTTTCAGGGGTTGCCGAATTTTATAGTGGATTAAAATAAAAATGAGACAAGGCGGCAACGCCCGTCGTGTACGGGTAGTACATAAGGGCGTTGGCAACGCCGTATCATTGCAATTTTAATCCACTATATTGAAACTCAAAGGCTTCGTTTGAATAGGCTTATCGGCTGTATCGGGTGTCCGTATGGGTGTTTCGGGTCAGATTTTGGCTTCCAGCATCGGTTTTAAGGCTTCCCAAGCCTGCGGCAGTTCTGTGAAGCCGTCGGATGCCATCAGGTGTCCGCCTTGGGAGATGTGGGTGACGGGGCTTTTGAGTTTGTCTGCCATGTCCAGGGTCAGTTCGGGCGGGACGTGGGTGTCGTCGTCGGAGACGATGCAGTGTTTGGGCATTTGGATTTTGCGCAGGATGTCGAATTCGGGCGCGGCGCCTTTGATGTAGGCGTCAAGGGCGGGCAGCGGGGGCAGGGGGTCGGCGAATCCCGCCGCCAGTACCAAGCCGCCGATTTTTTCGGGCTGCTGACGGCTGAGGAAGTGCAGAAGGGTGATGCAGCCTAGGCTGTGTCCGACTAAAAAGGTATTTTCGTCGGGCTTGCCGATGACTTGGTCGAGGGCAAACTGCCACGAGGAAACCGTCGGCCGTTCGGGATTGGGCATCGCCAGCGAGTCGGCTTGGAAGCCTGCGGCGCGGACTTGTGCCGAGAGCCAGTCAAACCAGTTGCCGTGTGGATTGCCTTCAAAACCGTGTACGATAAAGACGCGTCGGGGCATGTCGATTACTCCTTTTCAGACGACCTGTCGGGTGTGTCGGTTTACTTATTATAACACTCATTGTTTGTTTCAGTTTTATCGTTATCCTGCGTACGGCGGGTAAACGGGAATCGGGATGGGTGGTAAAGTTGAAGGTGGAAAGGGCAATGGCGCGGATTTGATGTCGGAATCAAGTGCTCGCTTTGGCGCTTGGGCGCGGGGCATTGTTTGGTTAAAGTTCATGTGTGATGCAAATAGTTTTTTTAGATTTGTATCAATATAGTGGATTAACTTTAAACCAGTACGGTGTTGCCTCGCCTTGCCGTACTATCTGTACTGTCTGCGGCTTCGCTGCCTTGTCCTGATTTAAATTTAATCCACTAAAAAAGGTCGTCTGAAATCGGTTTCAGACGACCTTTTTTAAGGAAACATTCAGATGTAAATATTGTGAATGCCGCGGGTTTGGTCGGATTGCTCCGCTCAAAAATACCCCGCCTTTTTGCGCTCTTCCATTGCCGCTTCGGACACGCGGTCGTCCATGCGCGTGGCGCTGCGTTCGGAGATGGTGGCCGCTGCGGTTTCGGCGATGATGTCTTCGGGCGTGGCAGCGGTGCTGGCGACGGGGCAGGTGCAGGAAATGTCGCCGACGGTGCGGAAGCGCACGTCGCGGATTTGGGAAACTTCGCCCTCGCGTTTCGGCGTCAGCGGGGTAACGGGGACGAGCAGCCCGCCGCGTTCGACGACTTCGCGTTTGTGGCTGTAATAAATCGGCGGCAGCGCGAGGTTTTCGCGGGCGATGTATTGCCAGATGTCGAGTTCCGTCCAGTTTGAAATGGGGAACACGCGCATGTTTTCGCCGCTGAATAGCCGTGTATTGTAGAGCGACCACAGTTCGGGACGCTGGCTTTTCGGGTCCCATTGTCCAAACTCATCGCGGAACGAAAATATCCGCTCCTTCGCCCGCGCTTTTTCCTCATCGCGCCGCGCGCCGCCCATCAGTGCGTCAAAGCCTTGTTCTTCAATGGTTTCCACCAGCGTCACTGCCTGCGCGGCGTTGCGCGAATCGGTTTCGCGGCGCAGGACGACCGTGCCTTTTTTGATGGAATCTTCGACGCTGCCGACTACCAGCTGTACGCCCGTGCGCGCGACGGTTTCATCGCGGAACTGAATCACTTCGGGGTAATTGTGTCCCGTATCGACGTGCAGCAGCTTAAACGGCAGCTTGAGCGGGCGGCCTTCGAGTTTGAACGCTTTGACCGCCAGCGCCAGCAAAACGACGGAATC
>ERZ773044.224-NODE-224-length-29468-cov-6.44222_pt1 | contig 29468 bp, 26 predicted proteins | sample MGYA00511897_ERZ773044 | MGnify/ENA primary metagenome ERZ773044 (study PRJEB29015, sample SAMEA2738116) | human oral metagenome | biome: human oral; feature: human-associated habitat; material: saliva | place: China | collected 2170 ...
CAGCATAATCCAGCACAATCAGGTGGAACGTATGGAGATGCAAAGAAGGCTCCTAGTTGGATGTCTGAAGGTGAAGGCGAGGGAGAACATTCAATGTGGGAAGACTAACAGAGAGTTATTAACTAAAAAAACAAAGTAACAATGAAGAAAACAATGAAACAATATTCATTCGCATCACGACTAAAGTCTTTGGCACTTGTGTTCAGTATAGGATTAGCTTTTACTTCTTGTGCCAATGAGGACATAGCGCAGAACCCAAATGATAAAGATAATGACGCAAACCTAACCACCTTCTCAACAGGTGACCCCTCAACCCGCACCTCAATGGAGAGCGACGGTAAGTTCTTTTGGGAAGCAGGCGATAAGATTTATGTAAAGGACGATAACAACACCTGGCACGCAAGTAGCAACTCGCCAATAGGCAAGACAGATAACTTTAAGTTCAAAGTTCCTGGCACTTATACAGCCCACACGTCATACGAGGTTTATTACCCTGGTAAGAATGGAAATCAAGACCAAGTAACAATCCCAGCTAATCAGAGTCAAGCAGAGCCAAACACAACCACTCACTTCGGTGCAACAGGTGATTGTGGAATGGCAACGGCAACTAAAGTGACAGGTAAACAGCAGTTCGCTTTTACTCTAGACCACAAGGCTGCTTATCTCCTCTTCTTGCCACGCACCAGTAACACTATTCTGAACAAGTGTTACTTAACTAAGGTAGAGGTAAATTCTGACAATGATATTACCGATACTTACACCCTCAACCCAACAACAGGCGAACTCACAGGCACAGGCACAGGCAAGCAGATTGTTCTCACGACAAAGGGTAGCGGTACATACGCTAACGGTTTCCCTTTAACTAACAACGCCACAAGTGCAGCCACCAACGGTGCTTATATGGTTATAAAGCCAGGCACCCATACACTCAAGATACGTTATTGGGTGAAGGATATGGTAACAAATGTGGAGGGAACAATAACCAAGACATTGTCATCAGCAACCTATGACCAGAATAAATATTACAACATCACTGCTAACCTTGACGTAAAGAATTACGACGGCGATCATTATTATATGTGGGATGCACAGCAGCAATATTGGTATGGTTATGAGTGGACAAAGCATTTGCCTTCAGGTACAGGTCAGCCAACTCTTGTAGGGGCTACAGCAGGCAAGTATGCTCTGTATACCGATGCTGATCGTTACTTTAACCAGAATGGTTGTTCTGGTAGATACGATGCTATCCACACATCATTTCATAATGTTCCGAATGCAAATGAACTGTCTTGGTACTGTATGTTTGGTGATCCACGTTCGGATCGTTACGAATTATGGACTACTATGGGTCATTTATATAAAGGTGGTGTGTGGTTTAAAAAGAAGTCTGTGCTACAAGCAGAGGGGAAATACAATACTGAAAAATCCGCAGATAATATAACCGACTTGCGTACAACATATAAAGACTATAACAACAGTGTTTCTTTTGAAACCCCTTCTGCATCCGATGCAGGAAATTACTTCTACCTGCCTACTTTGGGCTTCTACGCTGATGGTCAGCTGTACAGCCTTAGCGGCACTGGCTTCTATTGGTCGTCTAGTGTTGATCCACGGGCTTGCTTCATGGCGTACTATCTAATGTGCAATAGTGGTGGTGTCAACGTGTATGGCAACGGCAACCGTGGAAATGGTTATAGAGCTCAACCTTTCTCAGATTTCGGAGATAATTGATGCGAAAAAAACATGACAAAAGAGGGTAAAAATAAGATCTTTTTAAGTGTTTGATAATCAAGGTCTTACAAATAGAGTGCCAAAGTATGATACTTAGGGGGGCTAAGTATGATACTCAGGTACCCTAAGTATGATACTTAGGTACCCTCAGTCCCATACCGAGAGTGGCTCGAATAAGAAAATAATTTACATATTGTATTTGCTAACTTTAAAACATTGAGATTATGGCATTTTTTAAGAAAGTAAAGAAGAAGCTAACAGGGCTATGGTATCCGGAAGCGATAACCGTAGGGAAACCCGTAACAACCGACCAAGTGGCTGACCGCTTGGCACTGATTTCGACCGTAAGTCGTGGTGATACGTATGCTGTGTTGAAAGATTTAGGCGAAGTCATGGCGTCCTTTATGGCAGAGGGTCGCACCGTGAAATTGGAAGGCGTGGGTACGTTTTACTACACCATCAACGCCGATAAAGGCATTGCGAAGCCGGAAGAAGTGACGGCAAAGCAAATAAAGAACGTGCGTGTCCGCTTCATTCCCGAGACTTCGCGCACACAGAGCAATAAGGTTGCCACCCGCTCGCTGGTTTCTGATAATATTTATTGGGAAGAGTGGAAAGAAGATAAGGAAAAGAAAAAGGAGGAGAAAGGAAAGACGGAAAAGGAGAATGAGAATGGAGGACCGCAGGTAGGATAGAAACAGCCTTACCCCCAACCCCTCTCCCGAGGGAGAGGGGAGTGCCTAACGGGGTGCAGTTAGGATAGACGTTTCTCATTCTCCACAAAGTAGGGACAGACGCCCTCGTCTGTCCGCTCCCAATGGTTAGGATGTTTCGGACAGACGAGGGCGTCTGTCCCTACTTTTAGGATATAGGTGAGGGGGAAATAAATATGCATTATGAGATATATCTGTGGAGGTATTCCGTCTTGATATATTGTGCTTATATCGTGTGCCACGGGAGCATTTTTAGGTTGATTCAGGGTATCAATCGTTCTGTAATAAGACAACTCGATTATATTAATTGTGAAATTAATGTCTTTCAAAACTAGTGTATTAATTTGGTTCTCTCGCTTCCGTGGTACGGCCTCACCCCCAGCTAACGGGGTGGGGCTTTTGTATAAGACAGAAGAACATGGGAGTTAGACAGAATGACAAAGAGACATATTTTTCAATGACATAGGTTTTGAAGACATGGTAACAAATAAACATAGGGGATAGTAACGTGGTTTTAGACAGAAGGGCAAAGAGACATATTGGATATAGTTTGAAACGATGAAAGTATGTAAGTAGGGTTAGGGACATCCCCTCCTTCGGAGGGGCTTGGGGAGGCTGCACAAAAAGACCATTTCTTTACTCGAAAGGAGTTTAGAAATGGTCTTTCTTATTGTTTTGTCGTTTATCTCTTGCGAGGCAGAAGATGCTTAGGCGTTAACGCGTCCCAGGTAACTGCCATCGCGAGTATCGATCTGGATGACTTCACCCTCATTGATGAACAATGGTACACGAACGACTGCTCCAGTCTCAAGTGTTGCAGGCTTAGTTGCATTTGTTGCAGTGTTACCCTTTACACCTGGCTCACTGTGAGTGATAGTAAGCGTTGTCTTAACAGGCATTTCTGCAAGAAGGATTGTGCCATCAGAGGTATCAGTAACAACCTCAACAACGTCACCTTCTTTCATATAGTCAGAACCTGTAATCTGGTGCTTAGGGATAGGAATCTGCTCAAATGTTTCCTGATTCATGAAGATGTAACCAGTTGCATCCTGATAAAGGTACTGATATGGGCGACGTTCAACGCGTACATCCTCGAGCTTGAAACCTACCTGGAATGTGCGCTCAAGTACTCGACCATCAGCAACATTCTTCAGTTTGGTAATCATGACGGTGTTACCTTTACCTGGCTTACGATGTTGGAAGTCGATACAAGTCCAAATCTTGCCATCAAGACGGATACAAGTTCCAATCTTAATTTCCTGTGAATTAATCATAATTTACTAATATCTAATTTGTTACTTTTTGTTCTCTTTAATCTACTTAAAGCGCTGCAAAGTTACAGAAATTATAGGAAAAACATAAATAAAAGGCGTAAAAAACATGGTTTCTTTGGTTAATTCAAAAAGATTAAGTAATTTTGCAACCCGTAACGACAGGTCTTATCCTGTCGAAAAGAGTTCGCATAATAACAATAAAATAGGATAAGAACAATGAAAAGAACATTTCAGCCTCACAATCGTCGTCGTGTAAACAAGCACGGTTTCCGTGAGAGAATGGCTACAAAGGACGGTCGCCGCGTATTAGCAGCACGTCGTGCCAAGGGTCGTAAGAAGTTAACTGTTTCTGACGAACATCACGGTAAGTAAGAACGAGAACGCTTTTCCCATAGGGATTTAGCGCAGAAGCGGAAAGAAGTAGAAGGTAATCTTTGCTTCTTTCCGTTTTTTTATCTACCTTTGCCACATCTATTATTAAGGTCAGTTAATTAGATTGATGACATCAAGAGAATTCTTCCATAAGTTTAATAGCACATATATCTGGGGCAATATTCTTGCTATCGTGATACTTGTTCTATTGTTGGCAATAGGAGTTAAGTTCGGTCTTGACTACTATACCTTACACGGTGAATCCATCGTGGTGCCGAACGTTATTCATAAACAATACGATGATGCGGTGGATATCATGGATAAGGTTGGACTAAAGATAGAGGTTACCGACACTGGATATGTTAAGGATCTTCCTCCTGATTGCATACTTGAGCAATCTCCAGTTGGTGGTAAACGCGTTAAGTCCACACACGTTATTTATGTTACAATTAACGCTGCCAGTGCACCATCATTGGTTATTCCTGACATCATAGACAATAACTCTTTGCGTGAGGCGCAAGCCCAGTTATTATCTATGGGATTCAAAGTTGGTGAGCCAGAATATATACCAGGAGAGAAAGACTGGATATATGGTATTCTTGTAAATGGCAAACATGTGCAAGCTGGCGATCGTGTTCCAGCAGATGCAGTGATCGTCTTACAGGTAGGAGATGGTACACGAGAAATAACTGATACATCAGGTTTGAATGAGTCAGAATATGAAGATGTTGAAGTGGAGCAGAAGCGTCCGAAGTATGATGAAGTTTATGAGTATGTGGAAGTACCAGTAGATGAGAACGGCAATGAAATAAAGGATGAACGAAGGAAGTCTGGCTCAAGTGGGTCTAATTCTTCCTCTCATTCAGGTTTACCTGCTGACCCTTCATCAATGAAACCGACAGAATAAGGAATGATGAGAACGGACGAGGAAATGCTATATGACGATGAGCTATCTGATGACTTACTGACTTCCACAGAGTCAGAAGAGGGTGATGGCGAGTTGTACGAACACTTCCGTGTAGAGGTTGATAAAGGTCAGGTGCCAGTGAGAATAGATAAGTTTCTATTCGAACGCATGCAACACTCCAGTCGTAATCGTATTCAGAAGGCTGCCGATGCGGGCTTTATTCATGTGAATGGAGCACCTGTTAAGAGCAATTACAAGGTACGCCCAGAGGATACCATCACACTGATGCTTGACAGACCGAAGCATGATAACACCATTGAAGCAGAGGATATTCCGTTGGATATCGTATATGAGGACAATGCTTTAATGGTGGTCAATAAGCCTGCAGGATTAGTCGTTCACCCAGGTGCAGGGAACTTTCATGGAACATTGATTAACGCTATTGCCTGGCACTTGAAGGACTTACCTTCATTCGATCCAAACGATCCAGAGGTTGGTTTAGTGCACCGAATTGATAAAGACACAAGCGGTTTATTGGTGATTGCGAAGACCCCTGATGCGAAGACAATATTAGGTAAACAGTTCTTTAATAAGACCACCCATCGCAGTTACAATGCCCTCGTTTGGGGGAATCTAACAGCTGATGAAGGGCGTATAGAAGGTAATATTGCACGTGATCCAAAGGACAGACTTCGCATGACTGTATTCCCTCCTGATTCAGAGATAGGCAAGCCTGCCGTCACTCATTATCGTGTTCTTGAGCGTTTTGGCTATACAACTCTCATCGAATGTATACTTGAAACGGGACGTACACATCAGATTCGTGCACACATGAAACATATCGGTCACCCCCTGTTTGGAGATGAACGTTATGGTGGAACAGAGATCCTTCGCGGTCAGAGATCAAGCTCTTATAAAGCCTTCATACGCAACTGCTTGACCCTTTGTAATCGTCAAGCACTCCATGCCCGAACACTTGGTTTCGTCCATCCAGTTACTGGTCAACAAATGGATTTCACGAGTGACTTGCCTCAAGACCTAGCCTCACTGATAACGAAGTGGCGTGAGTTTATCAATGGTCATACAGGCATTGACAATCAGTAATAGTACATGATAAGATAAGTAAAACAGGTTTCTATCTCTCAAAAACATAATGAGAACGACAGGAACAGTTAGATAGAACTAAATAAACAGGTATAATGAAAGATTTGAAGCGAACGATTGCCATCGTATGTGGTGGTGACTCATCAGAACATGATGTATCAATGCATTCAGCACAAGGATTGTATTCTTTCTTTGACAAGGAACGTTATAATATATATATCGTAGATGTTAAAGGCATTGATTGGCACGTTGAGTTAGAGGATGGAACATCTGCTCCTATTGATAAGAACGACTTTTCTTTTATCGAAAATGGTAAACACATAGAGTTCGACTATGCGTATATTACCATTCATGGAGCCCCTGGTGAGAATGGAATCATGCAAGGTTACTTCGATTTGATACACCTTCCTTATTCAACATCAGGCGTTTTAGTCGAGGCATTAACCTTCGATAAGTACGTTCTGAACAATTATCTCCGTGGTTTCGGGGTAAATGTTGCAGACAGCATATTGCTTCGTCGTGGTGAAGAATACAATGAGGAGGAAATCGAAAAGCGCCTTGGTATGCCTTGTTTCGTTAAGCCCGCCGCTGATGGAAGTAGCTTTGGTGTATCAAAGGTAAAGAACATTGACCAGTTAGCCCCAGCCCTTCGCGTTGCGTTTATGGAGAGTGATGAGGTCATGATAGAGGGTTTCTTGGATGGAACAGAGATCTCGCAAGGTGTTTATAAGACTAAAGATAAGTCCATTGTGTTCCCTGCTACGGAAGTAGTAACCAGCAATGAGTTCTTTGATTACAATGCGAAGTACAACGGACAGGTGCAGGAAATAACCCCAGCACGTATCAATCCCGACACTGCAAAGCGTGTAGCAGCAGAAACCAGTCGCATTTATGACATCCTTCATGCCAATGGTATCATCCGCATTGACTATATCATCTCGAAGGATAAAGAAGGCAATGATGTTATCAATATGCTTGAGATTAACACCACACCAGGCATGACTGCCACCAGTTTCATCCCTCAACAGGTGCGTGCAGCAGGCTTAGATATCAAGGAAGTATTGAGTGAAATTGTTGAAAATCAGTTCAAGTAATTCACAAGAACGCATTTTCTATCTATAAAGAACAAGGCTGTATCAAATGTTTCCAATCGTTTGTTGGATATTTGATACAGCCTTTTTCGTTTCTAAAAGTCTATTTTCGTCAGTCCAAATTCTCTATTTCTTCATCTCTTCAGGTATTGATTCTCGGATGCGATTCACCAACATCTCCAACAATGTATGTCGTATGAAGTTAGGCGAAGTCATCATAACAATCTCACGCGAAGGCACAGGATGGGCAAAGGAACGCACCAGTTTGCGTTGCTCTTCATTGAGTTGTGGCAATGCTAATTGCGGTATAAACGTCACCCCTTTACCATTTTCAACAATGCGCATAAAGGTTTCTATGCTCCCAAGATTGTAACTCTTCTTGCTCAATGAAGCCGATTTAAGATGGCAAAACTTAACGAGTTGATCCCGAAAACAGTGCCCTTCGTCCAATAACCATAGGTATTCTCCTGACAAATCGGCTGGTCGTATGAACTTACAAGCGTACAATGGATCCTCTTTCGCTACATAAGCCAGGAACTGTTCATGGTAGAGTGTGGTGCAATTCATTTCTTCCAAACCACTCACCTGTGCCAATATCCCAGCATCAATATTCCCTTTTCTGATCGCACGGCACATTTCATCCGTCTTCATCTCCGTTATTCTCACATCCATTTCGGGGTGTTCTTTCATCAACTGAGGGAAGAATCGTGGGATAAGATAAGGTGCTATCGTTGGCAAAACAGCCACTTCAAAGGTTCCTGTAAGCGTTTTCTGCTCCTCTTCTATCGTCTGTTTTAGTTTCTTTGCACGTGTGAGAACCTTCCACGCATGCTCTATCACCACCCTACCAGCCTTTGTTGGCTGTATGGGTTGCTGTTTTCTATCGAAGATCTTAACGCCCAACTCATTCTCTAACTTTTGTATCATCGAACTTAGAGTGGGCTGTGTTACATTGCACTCATCGGCGGCTTTGGCAAAATGTTTGAGCCGATACAGTGCCATAACATATTCTAATTGCTGTAGTGTCATCGTCTTATTGAGCTATAAAGAATGCAACAAATATAGGAATAAAAAGCCGAACTCGGATTGACTTAGTCTGTAATAAATCTAAAAACAAGTGATAATCATGATTTATAGGTATCAATATTCTCAATTATTATTGACGACTACTAACACGCTGTAAGTACTTCATTATCAATGCTCCTAACGCCCTTTATAGATTTTCTCTATCATCTGATAGAAATAATCAGTTGGTCATGACGAATACAAACTCTATCTTTGCATCACGAAACAAAACATTTTCTCATAATTAAAGTATATTCATATATGGAACCAATTATCAATTCATTAGCACCAGAATTTAGTGTTCAAGCCTTCCAAGACGGACAGTTCAAGAGCGTATCAAGCAAGGATATCGAAGGCAAGTGGGCTTTGTTCTTCTTCTATCCAGCTGACTTTACATTCGTATGTCCTACTGAGTTAGAGGATCTTGCTGATAAGTACGAGCAATTAAAGGCTATGGGTGTTGAGGTATTCTCGGTTAGTTGCGATACACACTTCGTTCATAAGGCATGGCATGACGCATCTGAAAGCATCAAGAAGATTAAGTACACCATGCTTGCTGACCCTACAGGCGTATTGAGCCGTGGCTTTGGTGTTTACAAAGAGGATGAGGGTGTGGCTTATCGTGGCACATTCTTAGTGGATCCAGAAGGCCGTATCAAGGTTGCAGAAATACAAGATAACAGCATAGGACGCAATGCAGAAGAGTTAGTGCGTAAGGTTGAAGCAGCTCAATTTGTCGCTACTCACGATGGAGAAGTTTGTCCAGCAAGATGGACGAGAGGCGCAAAGACATTGAAGCCAAGCATTGATCTCGTTGGTAAAATCTAATTCTCTCATTTGCGATTATAGGTTGACTAAACATTATGAAATATGACTGTGGAGGGGTAAACATCGTGTTTATCCCTCCATTCCTTTATGTTCTCTAATCCAATTCATGCCTCTCCAGATTATTACAAGGCATCTGTAATACTTCTCCAAGTGCTTTGTAATACTTCTCCAAAGCACTTGTAATAATCCTGTAGATGGTTAAGACGGATTCTAAATGAATGTTTGTTGCAATAAAAAAAGGCTTGATACGAATTTGTATCAAGCCTTTCTTATGGTTAGAACATTACTTTTCTGTAATGATAAATACTTTTGTTTCGTGGGCTTCTAACTTACCTTCCCATGCTTTCTTAACCGATGTGTTCTTGTGTTCCCAAACATCTCTAAAGTCGTATTTGGCACTCTTGCCAAGGAAAGATAAGGGCAAGCTAATGCGTTGAGCTTTGTCAGAAGGATTCATAATAGCTATTGCCTGTCGGTTATTCGTCAGTTGACGATGATAAACACGGCACTCTCCAATGCGCTGAACAAGTCGAGCTGCCTTGCCAAGTGCGTCTTGATTGATGGCAATAATCTCTTTATTGAGTAGGATTCGACGTGTTGCAGCATTCTCATTGAGTATATCGTGACTCATAGCCAAGGGCGAGGAGAACATACACCACATAGACATTTGGGTTTGATACTCCGTATATGTACAGCCAATACCCCCTAAATCGCTTGACGGACCGCCTTTCCCTTCAAGTCCAACAACCAGCATGTCCATGTCATTCCAGTGCCCCGGACCAGCAAAAGAGTAAAGAGGTTCGGTGATGTCGATGATGTCTAAAATGCCCATACCACCTTGTTTCACTATGTCCTTCCACATATCTCGCACGTCATAGCTTATTCTCCACAGCGAACCACCAGCCTGTCTTGCCCATAGTTCGGGGTTGAGTTGTCCCCATTCGCACACTCCGAGAGCTATTTTTCGCCCTGATTTCTCCAGCGCATCACCCATTCTTTTGTATCTCTCGTGGGCAACTGCACTATCAGAAGGAGCGTGACAATAGTCGTATTTCAGGTAGTCCATTCCCCACTCAGCGAAGGTCTTTGCGTCTTGTTCCTCAAAGTTATAACTTGCAGTATAGCCAGCACAGGTCAAAGGTGCCGCATCTGAATAGATACCTAACTTTAATCCACGACTATGAACATAGTCAGCTAAGGCCTTCATACCGCTTGGGAACTTCACAGGATCAGGTATAATGTTATTGCGTTTGTCACGTCCTCCCTGCCAAGCATCATCAATAAAGATGTATTGATAGCCTGCATCTGCATAGCCATCAGCCGCCATCTTGTCTGCAATTTGTCGTATTAATTGCTCGTTAATATCCTCTCCATACTTGTTCCAAGTCATGAATCCCATTGGAGGAGTCAGTGCTAACGAGTCACGATTGCCTGCTGATAAGTTCAAACAACAGCCTAATAACATCGTTAAAAACAAAAAAGTCTTGTTGAGTTTACTTGTTAGGTAATTCATAAAAGATAGTAATTTAGGTTGTTAGTGTAATCAAAAAAATCCGCAGACTCAACTAGAATCAGCGGATTTCAACGTTGTCCCAGGCGGATTCGAACCACCACTGACAGAACCAAAAACTGTAGTGCTACCATTACACCATAGGACAATTGCGATGCAAAGGTAATACTTTTGTATGTTATAATCAAATATTCTTCCTACTTTTTTGCCGTGTTCTTACATTAAGCAAAGAAGAAGTAGCTGAAAAGAACGGCTGCAACCATACCTGCAATGTCCGCCATGACACCACAAACCACTGAATATCTGTATTTCTTAATACCCACGCTTCCGAAGTAAATAGCTAGGATATAGAAGGTTGTGTCTGTGCTTCCTTGTAAGATACTGGCTGTATGTCCGATGAAAGAGTCGACTCCGAATGAGTTAAAACACTCCAACATCATCCCTCGCGCACCTGGTCCACTGAGTGGCTTCATCAATGCTACGGGGAGAGTACTTACCCAATCGCTATTCATTCCGAGCATTTCTACACCCGCTTTGATGGTGTCTTGAAACATATCGAGTGCTCCTGATGCACGGAAAACACCTACAGCTGCGAGGATGGCTATGCAATAAGGAATCAGAGTAACCGCCACTTTGAATCCGCCTTTGGCTCCTTCTATGAATGAGTTATAGACGTTCAACTTCTTCCGCCAGCCTGCATAGATGAAGAGAATGATAGCTCCTAACATAATGCAACTGGTGAGGATGCGACAAAAATGTTGCGTTTGTTCGGTATCCATACCATGAATTGCAGTGAAGAGACCTGCTACCAATGCTGCAACAACAGCCGCTGCGGTGAGGATAGCCTTATTGAATAGATTGATTTTCTGGTATATAGACGTGACCAAAAGTCCCACGAGTGTGGAACACAAGGTGGCGAGTAACATTGGAATAAACACATCTGTCGGGTCGGCAGCACCTGCTTTTGCCCTGTAAGCCATGATTGATACGGGGATAATCGTTAGACCAGAAGTATTCAAAACGAGGAACATTATCATCGGATTACTTGCTGTGTCCTTCTTCGGATTAAGGCTTTGTAACTCCTGCATAGCCTTTAGTCCCACAGGAGTTGCAGCATTATCAAGTCCCAGCATATTGGCAGAGAAGTTCATAAATATCGATCCCAACGCAGGGTGCCCCTTAGGTATATCAGGGAAGAGTTTGGTGAGTACGGGACTAAGAAAGTTGGCTAAGCGTTGCACCAAGCCACTATCTTCGCCAATCTTCAGCATTCCCATCCATAGAGTAAGTGTGCCTGTCAGTCCTAATGTCATTTCAAATCCAACCTTCGAAGCCTCGAATGTGGAGTCCATCATTGCTGGTAAGGCATCGTAATCACCCATGAATACAAGTTTGATAACGCCCACGAGGACGCCAATTACAAATAGTGCAATCCAGATATAGTTAAGAACCATTGTTGTTATTGTTTAATAAGTACGCCTTGCGGAAGCTGACGTTGTGTGTTTGTTGTTGATGTTTTGATCGTTTGTGGACGGAAGTGTCGCAATCGGGGTTCGCCCAGTTGCTCCATCGCTCGTACCTCATAAGGATAGTCGTCGACATCTTCTGCCTTGATAATCACCTTCATCCCGACAAAAGCATATCGGTTTCGAAGGTCGCGAACATCCTCATCTTTCAGTCTTATACAGCCTTCGCTGGCTAATCCTGGTACACTCTCTCTGTTATTCGTACTGCCATGTATGCCTATACTTCGGTTCCCTGTCCCTATGTTCAAACGCAGGAAATAAGGTCCATAAGCCAATATGTTGCCTCGACCATCACGGAAGTCGTGCTTCCAAGAGGCTGCATTACATATCTGTGATATGCTGAAGGAAGGAATAGAAGGTGTGCAATGCGGAGTGCGCATATCGCCTGTTCGAGTCTTATTACCCCTGTTTACTGCAAAACAAGCATCGTATCTTGCAACAAGAACAGTGTCATCTAACCTCTTCTCATAAACATATAAGTAGTAATCCTTCTTCGAAATAACAATGAAACAGTTGTTTTTATTCTCTGCGCCGAGCGATATGGAGACATCAGCTGGTGCCCGTGTCGTTTTCAGTCCATGCACAACCACCTGTTTCTCGCAGATGTTGTCGGGTGAATAAGGGAGTGTCTGCGCTTCGATACTAAGGCAGAAAGCAACAGAGAACAATGTGAAAATCTTTCTTAAAAAGCCCATGTTCTTACTTTTTCTCTGGTGCAGTGAGTTTCCCACCACCAATGTGTACACCTTTCTCATTAGGAATCTTCCCCCCACCAATACGCAATTCTTCTTTTGAGACAGGCTTCTTGTCTTCCTTAGGCTCTGTCTTATCAGAAGTCTCCACACGTCCAGTCTTTGCTGTGGCAGTTGCTATCTGTTCGTTAGTCAATGTCTTTGTTGCATCGAAGTGACGCTTACGTTCAATCTTCTGACGCTTCATTGCATGGATTTCAAAGGGGTAATCGTCTACGTTTTCAGCCTTGATAACAACCTTCATACCCTCTGTTGCATAGTTTTCGGCTAGGTCTTTTATGTCCTCATCCTTTAGTCTTATGCAGCCTTCACTAGCCCTTCCGGGCACACTCTCACGGTTATTTGTACTTCCATGGATACCAATTCCACTGTGCCCAGGCGTTTTCAGACGTAGAAAATAGTCCCCGTAACTCTTGATTTTACCACGACCATCACCGAAGTCATGCTCCCAGTTAGAGGCAGACACAATCTGTTGGACATGGAAAGGGTTATCAATCGTACAATGAGGAGTGCGCATATCGCCCTCTTTCTCCTTTTGTCCTTTCTTCAAAGAGAAGGCACAATCATAGCGAGCAATGAGTGTTGTGTCCTTACCTTGTGGCTCGTAAACATAGAGATAATAGTCTTTCTTTGACATAACAATGAAGAGTTTCTTCTTGTCTTTGACCTTATCTTTAAAGCTAAGGCTTGTGTCTGGTGTTGTACGAATAGTGCGATTGCCATAATCAAGTACTACTTCTTCCTTGATAGCATTGCCTGAATAAGGTAAACCTTCTGTTGCCGTCTTGTCGTCTTTAGCAACAGCAAGCCCATTGGCATTGACACTCATGGATGCACCTTGCTCTTCGTTATTGTTCTCTTTGTCTTTTTTCCCACCGCAAGAAACGATAGATACAGCTGTTAGAGCTGCTAAAAGACCCATAAACATTGACTTTCTCATTTTGTATAAAACCTTTTTTGAGTATGTTATTCATGCCTCCTAAGAATGGAAAGAAGCATGTTTTGATGATTGAATGATAACCTTTATTCCTGATAGATATATACTATAACGGTCGGAAAGAGCATCTTTTGTTCTTGCCGACCGCAGTTATTTAATGGATAGATATCATGTTCTTTATTATCTAAGGTAGGCGAAGTCGGCTGAAACATAGTATTCACCGTCATCGAAGAGTACCTTATACCAGTTGCCGTATGCCCCTAAGAAGGGTAGAGAAGTTCCCTTTGATACGGTGTAAGCCTTGCCATTATAATACTGCAAAAAGCCATATTCCTTTCCAGGTCCTATGCGCATACGCACGCCAACACCATTGATAACGACACGAGTAGCTTCTGATGGTGAAACAGATGTAGGCTTTTCCTTAACATATTGCACCTTTACAGGTTCCTTACTCTTCTTTTCTATCTGTTTCTTGAGTTGGTCGTATGAAGCCTTCATCGAGTCGTTTGAAGCCTTCATCTCTTTGATAGTCTCTTGTTGTACATTAGTTTCCTGTGACACAGGTTCCTTACTCTTCCCTGCAAAAAGCCATATTCCAAGACCGATACCAGCCATGACAAGGACGATAAGAATACCAATTAAGACTTTGACCATGTCGTTATTGCCAGATGGCTGTGGGGTGTATTGTGGGCGTTGATACGCATCTTGTACAGGTGGATAAGGCTGTGCTGTGTTTTCTGAAGGTATAGCATTTCCACAGCTAGAGCAATGTTTTGCACCAGGAGAAAGAGGTGCTCCGCAATTAGAACAGAATCTTTGTGACATTGTTGTAGGTGTTTAAGGGTTATAAAAATGTGTGACTTAATTATTCAGAAAGCTTGTTATTTGTTTCTTTCTTATAGGTGTGAACAGTCTTATATGTGCTTATTTTGATTCAAGAAGATTGTGATAAACATCTTACACAATAGTTGAAAGCTCACGAGTTATTACTTTAGGTAATAAATGGATTTAGTTAATTATGTTTGAGATAAGGTGCTTTGAAAGTACTGATATTCAAAGAACTCTTATCTAAAAGAGTTGTCCCAGGCGGATTCGAACCACCACTGACAGAACCAAAAACTGTAGTGCTACCATTACACCATAGGACAATCACACGTGCAAAGGTAATGTTTTTTTGTATTATCAGCAACTCTTAACGATTCTTTTTATAGGTGTTCTGTACTTGCGTGTGCTTGTTTGTTACACCTATTATATATAGCAACATTTACTTTGGATAGATTTGGAGGTAAAGAAAAAAAGACTTATATTTGCGAATCACATGCTTTTATGCCTGTTATTCAGTTATTTAATTCCTTTGCTTATGAAACCTATCTCTTCCGTAATAGTATTTCTTTTACTGGTGTTGTCAGCTATGTGTACGAGCATAAACAGTTATCGTTGTGCAGAAACAGCTATTGTGCAGGACATGAATCAGGCTTTGGAGAAGACACTTGCAGTGAAGCGTGAAGCATGGATAACGCCTGATACGATACAAAACTACCGTGAGCATTTGCGAATAAAGGACTTGAAGAGTCGGTCATTTGTATCTTATGCACTCGAAAAGAACGATTATTCCTTGTGTAGTCAGCGTTATCAATGGCAGAAAGGACAGCATTCTCTGATGTTCCAAAGCTATGCTGATTGTTCATTTGGTACTATTTGGGGATTATCTGACCAACGTTTAGCTTTGTTCCTCACCTTATCTGCCATGTTATGGATGCTCTTTTCTGTTGTTTATTGGCGTCGGAATGGGGCAGGGAGAATGGTTTTTGGAAGTATGACCTACGTCCCTTTGGAGCATTCCTTCCGTGATGTGCAGGGGAAAGAGATTCCTTTTACACCTATGCAGCACCAGTTGATGGAGTTGTTTATGGCTTCTGATGATATGAAATTATCAAAGATTACCATTTGTGAAAACCTTTGGCCGAAGAAACCCGATGCCAGTGAGACACTTTACACACTGATTCGTCGCTTGAAGCCTGTTGTTTGTGAGCATTGCGGATTGACTATTACGGCAGAGAAGGGAGGTGGCTATCGCCTCAAACACTTATAAGGTGATTAATCCTTAGAAGTGTTAGGAGCAGCATAGAAAAGCTATTGTCTGACAGATGTCAGTCTTATTTTTTGCACTTGAACAGTGTTGGAATTACCTTTGATTCAAAATATTCAAGCTATGAAGAAAGTATTATGTACATTGCTGTTAGGCTTCTTGGTGCTACCAGTTGGAGCCCAAGAAGAGGTGAAGAATGTAAAAGAACCGAAGGAGGTGCAGCTGAACGAGGTTACTGTTGAGGCTGCTCGAGTGGTAACAAAGGTGGATGGTCTGTTGATTATTCCGTCTGATACACAGCGTAAAGCATCCACGAATGGATATAGTTTGCTAAGTAAACTATCGTTACCACACGTTCGGGTAGATCCTGTGAGCCACGTTGTTACTGCTTTAATGAATAATGGTGCGGTGCAGTTAAGGCTGAATGGGGTTGTAATAGATAAGGAGGAAATGCTCTCCTTAGACCCTAAACTTGTGAAAAACATTGATTTCATCGACAATCCGGGTGTCAGATATGGGGAGAATATAGCTTATGTTATTGATATAAAAACGAAAAGGAACACAGGTGGATATGTTGTTGGCGTAGACTTAACACACACGCTAACAGCGTGGAATACGGATAATACCATCTATACAAAGCTAAATCATAAAAATTCGGAGCTGTCCTTTTCTTATAACTTCTCCTATCGAGACTTCCACAATGGGCGTACTTCAGAGACGGCAGATTACCTATTAAATAATGGTAGTCATTACCTTGTTACACGTAAGCAAACGGCTGGTAGGGATAGAGCTTTGGGCAATCGACTTCAGATGAAGTATAGTCTTGCTGATTCTGCCTCCTATGTGTTCCAAGCCACGTTATCGACCTTTGGAATGAATACTCCTAGTTGTTTCTCTGATTATCAATTAATGGATGGGACGCTAACACAGGCTTATCAAGATGTGAATAGGTCGAGTAGTTTTACGCCAGTTATCGATCTTTACTTCTTTCATAAACTAGGTGATCATCAGAGTGTAACGGCGAATGTCATTGGAACTGCTATCTACACGGATAAGTATGTGAGGCAGGGTGAGGGAACACCTTATACTTATAATGTAGATGGAGATACTTGGTCGGTTCAGAGTGAGGCTATTTATGAAAACAAATTGAAGCCTTTCACGCTCTCTGCTGGCTTGCAACACATGCAGAAATACACGCGTAATCATTATACAGGGGATGTTGATGCACTGAATAAGATGTACCTTGGTGAACTCTATCTTTTCTCTGAGTTGAAAGGAAAGTGGCAGAAGTTGAGTTATTCTCTGGGCGTTGGAGTGGCAAACAAAACCTATTCTCAAGCCAGTTATGATTATAATTACTGGACGTTCCGACCGAAGATAACATTAAAGTATATGCTTCTGAAAGGACTAAATGTGGGTTACGCTTTTCAGACTTATCGCCGAGTTTCGCCTTACGCAATGGTTTCTGATATGCGAATAAGGAATAATAGTCGTGAATGGACAGTGGGTAATCCTGCCTTGAAGCCCTCACGCGTCATTCAACATACGATGAGTTTAGATTATTATGGTGATCGGGTGTCGAACAATATGTACATGGAGTATCGGCGAAACTTGCATTGTAATATGGCAAGATATGAGCGAACTCCTGCGGATGAGTTCCTCTATTCGCAACAGAATATGGGGAGTATTAGCTTGTTCCATGTGCAAGATAACTTGAGGTATGAGCTTATTCCCGAACACTTATCAGTGACATTGACGGGTGGAATTAATCGTTTTTTTAATGTTTGTAGTCTTTATCGTCATTATCTCACCAGCTACACTTATGGTGGAAGTGTGCAGGCTTACCTTGGTAAATGGACGTTGCAAGGATATGCCGATAATGGTTGGAGGTTCTTAGAAGGAGAGAGATTAGGGCATAATGGAGCGTTTAGTTATTTGGCAATAAGCTATAGTTGGGGGAATTGCAGTCTTTCACTTGATGTGCAACACGTCTTTCAACAGCATCCACGAATGTATAAGTCACAGCTCCTCAACGCATATCTACATAAGAGTGAAATAGAACGTAATAGAGACTTGGGTAATATGATAGGGCTTAACTTTACGTGGCGATTATCGAAGGGTAAGGCTTATAAGCAGATTGAAAAGCGAATAGAACGCCAAGAAGATAAGCAGACTGGAATCATGTAAGGTACTATTATTGGTTCTGAAATATAGTTTCTCTAATCTTTTCCAGCTCGTCTAGTATGCATAGAAAATCTAAGTTCTCATAGAAGAAACTAGTTCCTATAATAGAAAGAGGCAAACCTATCAAGGTTCGCCTCTTATATTATTGTAAATAGTTTACAATTTATTTGTTTACAGCATCTGCCAATTCTGCTCCAGCCTTGAACTTTGCTACCTTCTTTGCTGGAATCTGAATCTTCTGCTTTGTTGCTGGGTTGATACCTTCGTGAGCTGGACGCTCGTTGATAGAAAATGTGCCGAAGCCTACGAGCTGAACCTTATCTCCTTCAACAAGTGCACCCTTGATTGCTTCAGTTGTTGCATCTAATGCCTTCTTTGCGTCAGCCTTGCTTAGATTAGCAGAAGCCGCAATCTTCTCGATTAACTCTGTCTTGTTCATAATTCCGATTTATTTGTTGATTAATTTATAAATGATACTTTCGATTATGCTGCAAATATAGTTGATTCCTTTTATATAACAAGTAAAATCGAAGGAAAAGTGTAGAAAAATATAAAAATAGGCTCTTATCCTTCCCTTTTCCTGCTAAATAACGGGATTATTTCGTATTTTTGCAACGTTTTAAAGATAATGGCTTACAATAAGAAACTAACAAATGCGTAATATACTGAATATTCCGATAGTCACAAGAAATCTCCTTATTATAAACGTCTTGGTGTTTTTTGCTTCTTATGTGTTTGGAGTTATAGGTATTGATTTTGATAATCTCTTTGGGTTATTCTATATTGGTTCTTCTAACTTCGGCGTCTGGCAGTTCTTTACCAGTATGTTTATGCATGGCAATATTATGCATATTGCCACGAACATGTTTATGTTGTGGATGTTTGGATCAGTCATAGAGCATGTATGGGGACCGAGGAAGTTCCTTTTTTATTACATTATCTGTGGTATTGGAGGTGGTATCCTTCAGGAATTAGCGTGGTATTGTATGCCTTTCGTAATGGATACGATTACTGTGACGAGGAATGGGGTGAGCATTGACATACCATCTGTTGTATATATCCAACAGACAATGGCAATTGGAGCATCCGGTGCCGTGGTTGGTTTGTTATTAGCTTTTGGAATGTTATTCCCTAATGAGCGAATGTTCATTATACCGATTCCTGTTCCCATAAAAGCCAAATGGTTGGTGACAGGTATGATTGCTATTGAGATTTTCTCATCGTTCAGTCCTGGCTCTGATATTGCCCATGTAGTGCATGTGGGAGGTGCTTTAACGGGTTTCTTACTGATTATGTATTGGAAGAGACATCCATACTCTGGATATGGAAATATGGGTATGCACAAAGGACATCAGTTCTTTGATCGTATGAAAGATAGCTGGGAAAAGCATACAGGGAAGGTTGGAACAGACGGGAATAATAACTCTTGGGGAACCTCCTCACAGCATAACTCGACAACACAGAATAGTGATTGGGATTATAATGCGCAGAAGCATAGAGAGCAAGAAGAGATAGATCGCATTTTAGACAAGATTCGCAAGAGTGGCTATGATAGTCTTTCTAAATCAGAGAAACAAAAGCTCTTCGATAGTAGCAAGAAGTAAGTGTAGTTGTAATAAGCATGGGCAGATGTCCTGAACGAGACTTATGAGCGTATATTTATGATGCTTAAGAATTTCAAGAAGTTCACATTCAGAGCACTCTTTGTAGGTAATATCCTTGTTATATTGTTGATGTTGCTAATTGGCAATATCGACTGGTTGAACCCTGTTGATTATCCTCTGCTTGCTAATCTAGGATTGGGATACCCTATACTCCTTGCGTTTAACTTCGCTTTCCTTGTCTTTTGGGCATTTGTGAGATTGCGTACAATATGGCTTCCCGTATTGGGCTTTATCCTTTGTTTTGCCTCTATCCGAATCTATTGTCCGTTTAATCTTCCAAAGGATAAGCCCCATGGGGCTATAAAAGTCCTGTCTTACAATGTCTATATGTTTGATTCTTGGGAAGAGACCAATCCTAAGACCAACCCAATTGTCAACTATATCATTGACAGCAAGGCTGATTTGGTTTGCTTGCAAGAAGCTCAAGGCGATGGTGATAAGAATGGAGGAATCTATAAAAGACTAAAGGCACACTATCCATACTTCAAGTTGATGGTGAAGAAGAAGCCCGGTGCTGATTACATGGTATTGCTGAGTCGTTATCCAATTCTTTGGCAAGATACCATCCCGTATGGCTCTAGTTCTAACCAAAGTGTGGCTTATATGGTAGACATAAAAGGCACAAAGACGCTTGTTGTGAATAACCATTTTGAGAGTAACGGATTGTCCAATGATGATAAAGCGGGCTTTAAGTCGCTCGTGAAAGGGCATATGCGGACGAATAAGGCCAAGTCAGAGTCCGTGCACCTATTGCGTAAGTTGGGAAAGGTCTCAATGCGTCGTGCCCCACAAGCAGATATGGTGGCACGTTATGTTAAGCAATATCTCGATAAGAAAGTGCCCGTAATACTCTGTGGCGACTTTAATGATAACCCACTAAGTTACACCCATCGAGTCATAGATAAGGAACTGATAGATTGCTTCGTAGCGAGTGGTAATGGTCCTGGAATCAGCTATCATCGTAGCGGGATGTACTTCCGTATAGACCATATATTCTGTTCTGACGACTTTGAGCCATACGATGCGCACGTCGACAATAGTGTGACTGCATCTGACCATTATCCCATTTATTGTTGGCTCAAATACCGCCCCAAACCTTAAAAAGCACACATTTATAAGGTGTAAATTTCCCAAAGTGTGAGAAAATGCTTATCTTTGCACGTCTATTAAGCGTAGCGAAACTATAATTAAATACAATCAAATAAAATGCAAAACAAAGGATTAGTAATTTGCGTATCAGTCTTGTTGACGCTCGCAAGTATCTTCTACCTGTCTTTCTCAGTGGCGACAAGCTACTACGATAGCAAGGCAGCAGAGATTAAAGACCCTATTGCGCGACAGGATTATAAAGATTCTGTTAAGTACTTGGGTATCTACTCTTACCAGAAGTGCCTTGAAACACAGATCGGTCTAGGTCTTGACTTGAAAGGTGGTATGAACGTTGTACTTGAGATTTCAGTACCTGACGTTGTTGACGTATTGGCTGACCACAAGCAGGATGTTGCTTATCAGAAAGCTATGGCGGAGGCAAAGAAGGAAGAGATGACAAGTCAGAAGGACTTTATCAGTCTTTTCGTTGATGCTTACCACAAGGTAGCTCCAGGTCATAAGCTGGCAGAAATCTTTGCAACACAGCAGTTGAAAGGCAAGGTTACAACACAGAGTTCTGATGCAGATGTTGAGAAGGCTCTCCGTGAGGAAGTTGCTTCCGCCATCGATAACTCTTACAACGTTGTTACCAATCGTATTGACCAGTACGGCGTAGTTCAGCCTAACATCCAAAAGTTGGAAGGTCAGGAAGGTCGCTTGATGGTTGAGATGCCTGGTATTCGTGAGCCTGAGCGTATGCGTAAACTCCTTCAGGGTTCAGCTAATCTAGAGTTCTGGGAGACTTACAACAGCCAAGAGGTTGCTCCTTACCTAGCCCAGCTCGACCAGCGTTTAGCTAATGGTGATTCAAAGAGCGATGCTACAGCAAAGGATTCTACGAAAGCTGCAAAGCCTAACAAAGAGGCTAAACTAACATTGAACGCAGGTAAGAACTCTGCCACATCAACAGAGTCAGCTGCTTTGGCTGCTGCTAAGAAGCAACACCCATTACTCTCAATGTTACAGACTGTGCCAGGCGAAGGCTTGAGCCTCGTAGGTTATGCAAATGTGCGTGATACAGCCGCTATTAATAAGCTCATCCATAGTCAGCTTGCAAAGCAAGTATTGCCTAGCAACTTGAAACTCCTTTGGAGTGCAAAGCCAGCTGAAGGCTTACAGCAGAAGAACGTATATGCATTGCACGCCTTGAAGGTCACAACCTCTGATGGTCGTGCACCATTGGAAGGTGACGTTGTTACAGATGCTAAAGACCAGTTCGACCAGTTTGGTCGCCCTGAGGTTAGCATGACCATGAACTCAGAAGGTGCTCGTGAGTGGGCAGCTCTCACGAAGGCAAATGTTGGTAAGGCTATTGCTATCGTATTGGATGGCGTAGTATATTCTGCTCCTCGTGTAAATGGTGAGATTACAGGTGGTCAGTCATCTATCTCTGGTAACTTCACGATTGAGGATACAAAAGACTTAGCAAACACATTGGAGTCAGGTCGTATGCCTGCACCTGCTAAGATAGTACAGGAGGAAGTAGTTGGTCCTACATTGGGTGCACAGTCTATCCATCAAGGTCTTGTATCATTTGCAATCGCCTTTGTATTGCTCATGCTCTACATGATTCTGATGTATAACTTCATCCCAGGTATGATGGCTAACTTGGCATTGCTTGCCAACCTCTTCTTCACCTTGGGTGTCCTAGCATCCTTCCAGTCGGCATTGACCATGCCAGGTATTGCTGGTATCGTATTGACCTTGGGTACAGCTGTGGATGCTAACGTGCTTATCTATGAGCGTATCAAGGAAGAGCTGAAACTCGGCAAGGGTATGAAGCAAGCTCTGAAGGAAGGTTATAGTAACGCATTCTCCGCTATCTTCGACTCTAACCTCACCTCACTCATCACAGGTGTTATCCTCCTTGTCACTGGTACAGGTCCTATCCGTGGTTTCGCAACAACATGGATCATCGGTCTTGTAATCTCTTTCTTCACCGCCGTATTCCTCACACGTATCGTATTTGAGAACCGCGTTGGTAAGGATAAGTGGTTGAATCAGACATTTACAACCGCCTTCTCTAAGAACTTCATGCAGGATAAGAACTACCACTTCCTCTCAATGTATAAGACTACATTCGCAGTCTGGGGCATTGCAGTATTAGTATGTATTGGTAGTTTCGTAGTACGTGGTTTGAGCCGTAGTATCGACTTCACTGGTGGTCGCAACTATGTTGTCACACTGAATAAGCCAACACAGGTTGAGGATGTACGTAAGGTGATGACTAATGCATTTGTCAACACAGTGGGCGAGAACGCAGGTAAACCAGCTACAACCAGTGTTATCGCACTTGGTACAGATGGTAAGACAGTTCGTATCTCAACCAACTATAACATCGATTCTAACGACCCAATGGAAGACGACAAAGCAGAGACTATCCTCTACAATGCGTTGAAGAAGGGTGGCTTCGTTAGTCAGGCAAGTGTAGCGAACTTCAAGAATCCAGACATTCGTGAGGGTGGTTCTATCATCCAGAGCGCAAAGGTGGGTCCTTCTATCGCAAAGAACATTACCTACAATGCGTTCATGAGCGTCTTACTGGCTATCTTCTTCATCTTCCTCTACATCCTCTTACGATTCCGCAATATCGGTTTCTCTGTTGGTTCAATAGTAGGACTTGTCCTCGATACCACTATTGTTATCGGTTGCTTCTCGTTATGTTATGGATGGATAGGCTTCTCTCTCGAGATCGATCAGACCTTTATCGGTGCCATCTTGACCGTTATCGGTTACGATATCAACGATACGGTGGTTGTATATGACCGTATCCGTGAGAACCTGCGCAAACATCAGCACACTCTCGGTAAGGCGGATATTCAGAAGATATTTAACGACTCTATCAACCAGACCCTCTCACGTACTATCAATACGTCAGTCTCTACATTGATTGTGCTCGTATCTATCTTCATCCTCGGTGGTGATAGCATCCGCAGCTTCTCATTCGCAATGATTATTGGTATCATCATCGGTACTTTGAGTTCAATCTTCATCGCATCTCCAGTTGCTTACCTCGTATTAGGTAAGAAGATTGAAAAGCATTCACACGAACTTGCAGAAGCTACAGTAGAGGCTTAATCAATAGGTCAAAAACAGATAAGGTTTACACCTTATATATATATATAAGCAGCCCGTTACCCTTTGGTAGCGGGCTGTTTCGTTTCCCGCAACTGCCCCGCTTCCTCCTGCCCATTGCCCTTTCTCATTGTTCTTTCTCCCCCGTATCCCCGTCTTGCATCATACGATTCCCTTTCGTTTCTCGCCTGCCATCGATTGCTTTCTCCTATGCTTTGCGTCTTTTTCTCACGTATGTTTTGTTATCTTCACCATGGTGAAGTCTGTGTCTCATCATGATGAAACTTGTGTCTCTTCACGATGAAACTTGTGTCTCTTCATGATGAGACGAATAAAACACACGTATATAAGAGATGAAACATAGGCGTATAACGAATGAATCACACGTGTGTAACGAATGACTCATACGTGTATAACGAATAACTCATACGTGTATAGCGATTGAAACATACGTGCGTAACGAGCGAAACACACGTGCGTGGCAACTCGGAGGTAGGGGAATAACAAGCTGAACGCATATAAGGAATCATCCTCGAAAGGGTTATAACCGAAGTGGAAACACGTTAGAAACGATGGGTAGGGCGGTTGTATGGTCATTAAGTAGGGTATGATGAAATAGAAATAGGTATTATTTGTTTACCTTTGCACCTGACTTAATTCGACAAAATATGATGAAGAAGATTCTAACGTTACTCTATTTGTTAGGCTCCGTGCTAGTTGCGAGTGCCCAAGACAATGACTCGTTTAATAAGAATAGTATTGCATTAGGGGGCGAACTAACCTTACAAGGCACTTGGCAAGTAGATGTTTCCTATCATCGAATGTTTACCCCTTATGTGGGCGTGGGTGCTTCGGTGGGAATGTGGAAGCAGGTTTCTTATCATGGAGTTCCCGAAGGCAATGGATGGATAGTCTCGTCAGACTATAGAGAAGTGGAGGACTTCTTCCTTCGCCCTTCGCTGCGTCTTGTGTCTCCAACTGTATTAAAGATAGCTGATGCGAAGCTGAAGTTATTTGCCGAACCAGGCTTTATGATGAATATACCTTTGGGTAATGTCTTTGTTGACTTGTTGGGGAATTACAACACTACAAAGGATGTGGTGAATGTCCATACGAGTAAGGGTACGTGGTATGCCTTCGATTACAAGCTGGGACTGAGCGTCGATGTTGGTGATATGAGCATTTGGACTGGCTATAAGTTCTCTACTCTTGATACGTATGCCATGCGGCGCAATCTGGTCTATGACAACGTCCGATTCAATGACTTCTATCCGAAGAAGAAGTGCATGCATGGCATCTTCTTAGCTGTTAGCTATAACTTTTAGGGGGCGTGTTGGGTAGCCTATCTAACGGAACTAACCACTTGTTCACTTGTCAACTCATTCACTCGTCAACTCGTGTCAACACGTTATTTATGGGGTTTTTATTTTGCCGTTCATGCGGTTTACACTACCTTTGTAGTCCATTAACCAACATAATTAATGAGTAAGAAACATATACTTCTTATCAATGACATGGCAGGATATGGCAAAGTGGCTACAGCCGCAATGCTGCCTATCTTGTCTTATTTGGGGCATCCCGTGTATAACCTTCCTACGGCATTGGTCTCAAATACGCTCGACTATGGTAAGTTTAAGATCTTAGAGACAACTGATTATATCAAGGATGTATTCCCTGTTTGGAAGGAATTAGGTTTCAGTTTCGATGCGATAGCGACGGGCTTTATCGCATCAGAACGTCAGGCGCAATTAGTTTCAGCCTATTGTCGTGAGCAAGCTGCACGGGGCACAACCATCTTTGTTGACCCGATAATGGGCGATGAAGGGAAACTCTATAATGGTGTGACGGTTGCTACTATCAACTCAATGCGTGAGATGATAAGCGTTGCCGACCTCACTTTCCCTAATTACACGGAGGCTTGTTACCTCACATCGAGCAAGTTTAATACAGATGGAGTAGACTTCGATGAGGCGAAGCGTTTGCTTGATGGCTTGCGTTTGATAGGAACGAAGTCGGCATTAATCACCTCCATTCTTATTGATGGTACGCCTTCCGTAGCGGGGTATAATCATGTAACAGATAAGTATTTCAGTCTCCCTTATACCGAAATCCCCGTCCATTTCCCAGGGACAGGCGATATCTTCTCTGCTATTCTTATTGGTCACTTGCTGGATGGCGAACTGCTCATCCCGAGTACACAAAAGGCGATGGACGGCGTTTACGCACTGATAGATCGTAATAAGGATAACGAGGATAAGAACAGGGGAATCCCTTTGGAGCAATACTTAGGATTATTATAAAGGATAACAACTAAACAATGATAATATGGATTGGATCAATGGACTCTTCTCCATTCCTTCAGCTCTTCAAGGCGTAGTAGTTATATCGCTCATTTGTGCTGTTGGTCTCGGCTTGGGTAAGATAAAGTTTGCTGGTATCTCGTTAGGCGTTGCCTTTGTATTCTTCTTTGGTATCGCTGTGGGTAGTCTCGGCTTGAAGGTAGACGACCAAATGCTCAACTATTGTGAGACGTTCGGCTTGGTTATCTTCGTTTATACCTTAGGCTTGCACGTGGGACCTAACTTCTTTGGTTCCTTCAGGCATGAGGGAACCTCGTTTAATATCTGGTCTCTGGCAGTCATCATCCTTGGTACGGCAATGGCAATAGCCCTTACGTATATCATGAAGGTGCCCATGTCGGATATGATAGGTATTCTTTGCGGTGCAACCACGAATACGCCAGCCCTCGGTGCGGGTCAGCAAGCGTTGCAGCATGTGGGTGTGAGCGGTGCTAGAGCTGCTTTGGCAACGGCTGTTACCTATCCACTCGGTGTTGTAGGCGTTATCTTTGCAATGATATTCATCCGTAAGTTCTTTGTCAAGCCCAGCGATTTGGAGGTGAAGAGTAGTAGCAGCGACGACCATACCTTTATTGGTCAATTCGTTGTAGTCAACCCTGCTATTGATGGTAAGATGATTGCAGACATAGCGCAGGGTACGCACCGCAAGTTCATTATCTCCCGCATTTGGCGTGGTGATGAAGTGATTGTACCGAAGGGCACAACCGAACTCAAGACGAATGATAACCTCCTTGTGGCAACGAAGAAAGAGGAAGTGCCAGCGATGGAATTGCTCTTTGGTAAGCGTGTGGCGCGTGACTTGAATAAGGAACAAGTGGACTGGAACCACCTAGACTCTAAGGTGGAGAGCCGCGTGATAGTATTGTCAAAAAGCGTTCTGAATGGTAAGCGACTTGGTCAGTTGCACCTTCGTGATGCTTATAACGTCAATGTTAGTCGTGTTCTCCGTAGTGATATCAAGCTCTTGGCGACGGAAGATCTTGTCTTGCGCTATGGCGATCGCCTCACATTAGTGGGTCAGCCAGAAGCAATCGACCATGCAGAGAAGTTCTTGGGCAACTCTGTTAAGACACTCAATGAGCCTAACTTGGCTATTATCTTCCTTGGTATGCTGCTCGGTTTGGCGTTAGGAACAATCCCATTCACGCTCCCTGGTATGGATTCGCCTATCCATTTAGGGATTGCAGGAGGTCCTATTATCATGGGAATCCTCATCGGCGCGTTTGGTCCTCGTTTCCACTTCATCGCTTACGCCACCCGTAGTGCATCGTTGATGTTGCGTAAGTTAGGACTAGCTCTTTATCTTGCATGCCTCGGTTTGGATGCAGGTAAGGACTTCTTAGCAACGGTTGTGCGTCCAGAAGGCTTACTTTGGATAGGCTTGGGATTTGTTCTTACGGTACTGCCAGTGATTATTGTGGGTGTTGTTGCACTCCGCATGAAGAAGTTCGACTTTGGTACTATCTGTGGAATCCTATGTGGCTCGATGGCAAATCCAATGGCATTGGGTTATGCCAACGATACCGTTAATGGCGAAACAAGCAATATCAGTTATGCAACCGTCTATCCTTTGGGTATGTTTATTCGTGTGATCATAGCCCAAGTGCTGGTGATGTTCTTTGTCTGACGGCGTTATGAAGATTTCCCTGTCACATCTCTCTGTAGGTTATACGGCTTCGCAAGCACTCGTTTCTGATGTGAATGTAGAGTTGCAAAGCGGTCAATTACATTGCTTAATAGGGCGGAATGGTATCGGTAAGTCTACGCTCCTAAAGACATTGACAGGCTTTCTTCCAAAGCTATCGGGCAACCTTCTATTAGATGGGCAAGGCATAGAGACCTTTACACAGCAAGCATTGGCACGAAAGATAAGCATTGTCCTGACACAGAAGCCTGATGTGCAGAATCTGACAGTGGCAGAAGTTATTGGGTTGGGGCGTTCCCCTTACACAGGTTTCTTTGGTAAGTTGCGTGCTAGAGATTGTGCTGTTGTTGATGATGCTATCCGCTCTGTGGGGATAGAAGCACTTCGGCATAGGATGATTCAGACGCTTTCTGATGGCGAGCGACAAAAGGTGATGATTGCAAAGGCACTTGCACAAGAGACGCCCATCATACTCCTTGATGAGCCAACAGCCTTTCTTGATTTCCCTTCTAAGGCAGAGACCTTTCAGTTGTTACGCTCTATGGCGCATGAGAAAGATAAACTCATCTTGCTTTCTACACATGATTTGGAATTGGCTGTGCGCTTTGCTGATTGCCTGTTGGAGGTGGAAGAAGGCTCATTGCACACTGTTACAGCAGACGAGGTGAGGCAAGAGATGCAGGAGATCATTGGGAAATAGAATAGGTGTTTATCGTCAGTTAAACATGAAAGAATCAATACGACAAAATAAGGAATGATTATGAAGAAGAATGTATGGATAGCAATTGCCCTTGTTGTGGCAGTCTTTAGTTTTAGTAGTTGTGGTACGCAGCAAAGTGCAACACTGCCCACATCGAAGCCTGTAACTACTGATACGGTTGTAAGCGTTGAACCCATAAAGGACGTAATCAGTATTGCTGAGGCACTGGATATGTTCCAGAATCCAGATAAGACGGCTGCTATTACCAAGAAGTATGGCTATAAGCTGAAAACGAACTATGAGGTTTATCGGCTCGATAAGTTCGCTAAGATGTATTATAAGAATTGTGCTTTAGCAAAGCTCCTCACTGCTGATAAGTATGAGGATTATCCAAAGCCAATGCGCAAGGGTGTGTCTAGTTACATTGCTTTCAAGGATGGCGCAATGATTATCGCAGTATTCAATCAGCCTGCATACGATAACCTTGTAGCTCAAGTCAAGGCTGCTGGCTTCACGTTGGATATGCCTGGCAATGAGGATATATATAAGAAAGGTAACCGCACCATCGCTTGTTATAAGGATGGAAAGAGTGTGAGGATTGAGTAAAAGTACGTAGGGGTAAGGCAACTTTCTCTCTACTTTCCTTGCCCCTTTAATTATTTCTTCTTACCTTTGCCGCCGTGAAACAATTAGCAATGACATATCAAGTGAACGAAATACTGCAAAGAATTATCAAGTTCTTTGCATCTTTTTGCACTTTATCTTTGGTCAATCCAAATAATTTGCTAACAC
>ERZ773044.232-NODE-232-length-28990-cov-117.634_pt1 | contig 28990 bp, 20 predicted proteins | sample MGYA00511897_ERZ773044 | MGnify/ENA primary metagenome ERZ773044 (study PRJEB29015, sample SAMEA2738116) | human oral metagenome | biome: human oral; feature: human-associated habitat; material: saliva | place: China | collected 2170 ...
CGCTCTCCTGACCGACAACGTCCTCCCACACGCTCATGAGCGCGGCTCCTGATCCGACCCTGCGGCGCTGCGGCGGGCGGCGGCCTCCACGAAGGCCTCCAGCCCCAGGAGCACGCCCTGGTGGGCCCCGCCGTGGGCGAGGTGCACGCCGTGGCGGCGCACGGCGGCGACAACGGCCTCGATGACGTCGTCGGCCACCTGGTCGACGGGCCGGTCGGCGTCGACGACGACGAAGCGCTCAGGCTCGGTCTGGGCCAGGGTGAGGAACTGCTCGCGCAGGGCCACGCGGAAGGCGTCCCCCTCCTGCTCAAGGCGGTCCTTGGCGCCGCGGCCGGTGGTGCGTCGTTCGGCCAGGTCGGGGTCGCCGTCGAGCAGGACGGTCAGGTCCGGCAGGAGGCCCTCGGTGGCCCACAGGGACAGGTCTCGGACCTCCTGGGGACCGAGCGAGCGGGCCGCACCCTGGTAGGCGACCGAGGAGTCAAGGTAGCGGTCGGCCAGGACGACGGCGCCGCGCTCGAGGGCGGGCCGCACGCGGGTGGCGATGTGGTGGGCGCGGTCGGCGGCGTACAGGAGGGCCTCGGCGCGCGGGGCGACGTGCCCACCGTGCAGGAGGAGGCGGCGGATCTCGATGCCGAGTTCCGTGCCGCCCGGTTCGCGGGTGAGGACGTGGTCCACGTCCGCCGCGGTCAGAAGGTCGGCGAGGATGCGGATCTGCGTCGTCTTGCCGACGCCGTCGCCTCCTTCGAAGGAGATGAACAGACCGGGGCCGGGCGTGGGCTGGACGGGGGTGCCGGAAGCAGCGGGAGGGGAGGCGGTGGTCACGGTTCCAGGGTAACGGTCCGCGGGGAAGGCCCCGGGAGCGCCGGCCGATCGGCGGCGGGCGCACGGGGTGAGGCGGCGCCCTGGTGCGTGAAACGGCGCCGCTACCGGCCACCGCCACTCGTGCTCTCAGGCGATGCTCTCAGTGGTCCTGCCGAAGGTAGATACGACAGCAGATCCGCCAGGAGGCGCCCAGTCCCACTGCGCAGAGCACGGCAATGATCCCGAGCCCGCCGGCCAGCACCACCTGCTGGGGCATGGACTCCAATGCGATCTGCACCCCGAAGACCACGGGCATCTCGATGCAGAAGCCGATGGCCAGGCCCCATATGGCGAGCACGGGCAGGGAGGTGCTCCCGCCATATGCGGCGAGCAGGAGCGGCTCCACCGCGGCGATCACCCCGAAGAAGAACAGATACGTCAGGTGCCGGCCCACAGCGTCGTTCGATAACCCACCCACGGCCAGGAGCACTGCGGTTCCACCGACGAACAGCGTCACCCAGCCAGCCGCGAGCAGGAGATAGCGGGCAGCCAGGACATCGACACGCGTGACGGGCAGCGCCGCGTAGAGCTGACGCATCCGGGCCTCACGGGAGGGCCGCCATAGATCCAGAACCACCATCAGCACCGCGGCTGGAAGGTAGTACACCAGATTCTCCGGGGAGAAGAGTCCCAGCCAGCCCCTCAGCCCAGGCACGGCCGCCCCCAGGGCACCGAGTGCGTACAGCCCCAGCAGCGCCGCGGTGTCCCGTAGCCTCCACGCGATGAGCAGCTCCAGGCGCATGACGGCGCGCACCGTCTCCCACCGGGTCAGGGCGCCCGGCCCCCGCACCACCGCAGGAGCAGTGGAAGCCTGAGTGCCGCGGGACTCGGCGACAGCGGGCAGGGCGGCTGCGGCCCGCGCAGCAGACACGATGGACTCGGGCATGGGCACGGACTCGGACATGGTCGATCTCCTCACTTCTTCTTGCTTCTTCCTCGGCCGGGCCTCAGTGGTCCTGACGCCCGTACCAGCGGAGGGCCACCACCAGGGAGGTGCCCAGGAGGGCGGGGCAGGCCAGGGCAGCCAGGACGGCGGGCACCGGCTCACCCAGCACCTCGGCCGCGGGTCCTGCCAGCAGCGGAGTACCGCCGTAGAGGGCCCCGACTCCCGCCCCGAGGCACAGCCCCCACACCCACAGGGCCCGCTCGGGGGCCAGGCACAGGAACAGGGTCAGCCCGAGGGCCGCTGACAGGCAGATGACGAGCAGGCCGGCCATGAGGCCGCCCCAGTCACCGGTGAGAGCGGCCACCAGCACGCAGACCAGGCCGGAGAGGAGCGCCAGTGCGACCCCCTCGACCCAGCGGGCAGCGACCAGCTCACCGCGCCGCAGCGGCAGTGCACCGTAGAGGCGCTCCATGTGGTGAGCGGACTCGACGGCACTCTGGGCGTACTGGGCGCACAGTCCCAGGGCGGCCCCCGCCATCACCGTCGTCTGCAGACGGCCGGCCAGGACGTCCATGGCGATGAACAGCGCCAGCGCCAGGGGCAGGAGGAGCAGCGGACCACGACGGCGCAGCACGATGAGGTCGAGTCGCAGCGCCGCCCGCACCCCGGCAAGCGCCATCTCGCCGCTGCCCTCAGGGCCTGCCGCCCCAGTCGCCGCGGTCGCTCCGATGCCCCGGCTGCTATCGGGTGCCGCCCCCGTCGTCGTCCCCATCATTGTGGCGCTCACTGGTCCTGCTTGAGGTAGAGGCGGTGGCTCAGCACCCACAGGCCGAGGAGGACACCGGCCCCCAGGGCCAGGAGCAGGCCGCCTCCCGCCGTCCCCGCAGCGAGGTCCCGGATCGGCCCGAAGCTGGATACCAGCAGGCCCAGAGCCCCGATGGCAAGGATCGAAACCGCCCAGACGAGCAGACCGCGTCCAGGCCCGAAGTGAAGGAACACGGGAATTCCCAGGGCCTGCCCCGTGATGAGGATGAGGGGAAGAACGAGCAGCTTCCCCGGACGTACGCCCAGAGGCAGGCCTATGGCCGCGTAAAGGGCCGAGGCGGCCAGGAGATGCAGCACCGCAACCACCCAGTAGGAGTTGACGACGTCGGCCCGGGAGACGGGCAGGGAGGCCAGCAGACGGTTGATACCGGAGCGCTCGGCCATCACTCCCGAGAGGCCCCCGACCAGGGCGGTCCCCGCAAGGAACCCACTGACCAGGGCGATACTTCCGGAGACGATGCCGGCGGCGCCGACAATGAGGAGAAGGCCGAGGAGGGAGGGCAGAGGCCCCCGCAGGCTCAGGAAGTGCAACCGCACCAGTGAGAGCACCCGACCGACCCGTCCGGGTCCGCCCGCGGCGCCCCTCATCGCTGCATTGTCCGGCACCTCGGCCGCTGCGGCCGCCTCGGCGGGGTGCTCGCGTCGATCCGCGGTCATGAGGTCATTCACGGCCCGCCTCCTTGGCGATGTGCACGGCGAGGTCCTCAATGGTGGGGGTCTCGACGACGATACGGTCGGCCAGCGCCTCAGCGGCGTCGGCCGGCATCATGGCCTCCCAGCCCAGGGACGTGCTGCGCAGCCCGAGGCTGGCCTCGCGCACGGCGTCGGTCAGGTGCTCGGGGGTGCCGCGCACAAGACGGAAGGAGCCGAGGATCTCCTCAGCGGTGCCGTTGGCCACGACCCTGCCCCTACTGAGGATGACCAGGTAGTCGGCCAGCCGATCGAGGTCGGAGGTGATGTGGGTGGAGAACAGGATGGTGCGGCCCTCCTCCACCATGAACTGGGCGAGCATGTCCACCATCTCGCTGCGGGCCAAGGGGTCCAGCCCGCCGGTGGGCTCATCGAGGATGAGCAGCTCGGGATCGTGGGCCAGGGCCACCGCCATCTGCAGGCGCATGCCCATGCCTCGGCTGAGCTCCTTGACCTTCTTGGTGGGGGCCAGGCCCGCAGCCTGGAGCTCGGCATCGTAGCGATCCTGGGACCAGGTGGGGAAGAAACGTCCGATGCCGCGGCCCAGGTCCTTCAGGCGCCACTCGGGGTTGTAGGGCGGGGCGTCGAAGACGACGCCGATGCGCTCGTGGCCCACCGTGGTGGCCGAGCCGGAATCGGGGTGGATCATGCCCAGGGCGGCCTTGATGGTGGTGGTCTTCCCTGAGCCGTTGGCCCCGACGAAGCCCGTCACGTAGCCGGCGGGAACGGAGAAGGTGACGTCGTTGAGGCTGAAGTCCGGGTAGTGCTTGGTCAGGTGGGAGATCTCGACGGGGTTCACTGCTTCTCCTTGGAGGTGGCGGGGGTGGCGGAGGTGGCGATGATGGTCTGCAGCATGGTGTGGAGCTCCTCGTCGCTGAGCTGGGCCAAGCGCGCGCGCTCCACGGCGCGGTCGAGGTGCTCCTCGACCTCCCGCAGCACCTGCTCGCGCACCAGCTCGGAGTCCCGGGGCAGGACGAAGTAGCCCTTGCCGGGAACGTTGGCCAGGAAGCCTTCGGCGACGAGGTCGGAGTAGGCGCGGGTGGTGGTGATGACGCTGACGCGCAGGTCACGGGCCAGAGCCCGGATCGAGGGCAGCATCTCGTCGGCCTCCACCTGGCCGGTCAGGATCGCGTCCCTGACCTGCTGGGCGATCTGCTCGTAGATGGGAACTCCTGCCGTGTTGGACAGGACGACCGAGAGCGGCATGGCAACTCCTTCTGTACATACACACTATAGACAGTATGTGCACAGGGGAGTCAAGTGCTGTTCCACCGCATACGGTGTGGGACATCGGCTCTCACGGGCGCCTCGGAGCAGAGACGACCCCGGCGACTGGGCCCAGAAGCAGGCCCAGTCGCCGGAGTTCAGGAACAGGTCGGGGCACCGTACCCTTCAGACGTCGCCGCTGCGCGCCGTCGACTGCCGCGATGGCAACCGGACGGGGAAGGCGCGGCGAGGCGGGATTCAGTCCCCGTGTCCCTGCTGGTGGGTCTCAGTGTTGTGGCCGAAGTCCTCCACCTTCGGGCTGTTGCCGGCCCAGACCACCTCCGCGTTGGTTCCCTTGATGACGACGCGGTCGACGTCCTTGACGTAGACGGTGACGTTGTTGCCGGAGATGGTCAACAGGCTGACGTAGTCGGCGAAGACCTTCGTGTTGTTGGCGGTGACACTGAGACTGTTCACCTCCCCCTCGATACGGATGTCGTCGCCGGACTTGTCCAGGAGCATGGTCGGGCTCGCCGAGACGGTCTTCTCCACGAACTCCAGGTCGCTCAGCCAGTCGCTGTCGGTGATGGTCGCCCGAGCGCCGGGGCGCTCACCACTCGCAGGCCGGGCGCCTGACTCGGGAGCGCTGGAGCCGACGGCGGCAGGCGAGGCCTGTTCCGGGGTACTGGGTGCAGCGGTCTGCGATCGGGGTGCCTGGGAGGCGGTCGTCGCAGCCGTTGACGGCGACGACGCAGCCGACTGCTCCGGGGCCGAGTCCTCCTGGCCCGCCGCTGCGGCGGTTCCCTGGTCAGTCGAGCCTCCGCCGACGGAGATGGAGCAGGCGCTGATGCCGGTCAGGGACAGGGCCACGAGGACGACAGCGGCTGCGCGGCGGGGACGGAGGGGACGAGTGGTCGGGGACATGGTTCTTCTCCGGTATTCAGATGTGGTGAGGGCGGTCGGGTGGGCATCATGCACGTGCGGTCTGATGGCCGGGTGACGGTTCAGAAGGCCGGGACGAAGACCTCGACGCGGCGGTTGAGGCGGCGACCGGCGGGGTTGTCGGAGCCGTCGGGGTTCTCGTTGGGGGCCACCGGCTTGGTCTCGCCGTAGCCGACGGCTTCCAGGTCGGCGGCCACGCCGTCGGACTTCAGGGCGTTTGAGACGGCCTGTGCCCGCTGCTCGGAGAGCTTCTGGTTGAAGGCGTCGTCGGAGACGGAGTCGGTGTGGCCCTGGACCTGAACCTTGGGGGCCTTGGAGTCCTTGATGACAGTGGCCAGGTTGGTGAGCGTGGTCGAGGCCTGGCCGCGCAGCTCCGATGAGCCGAAGTCGAACAGGACGCTGTCCTCCAGGGTGATGACGGTGCCGCAGGACTGCACGGGCTTGGCGGCGTCGATGGAGGGGAAGGTGCCGACCTTGCCGGCCTTGGGGACGGGCTTGGCCGAGACCGTGGCGTCGTTGACGATGGCGCTGCCGTCACCGAGGTTGGTGATCGAGATCGTGCCGTCGCTGTAGCTGCCCGAGCCGTCACCGTTGTTGGTGATTGAGACCCCACCGCGGCTGTAGGTGCCCGAGCCCTTGCCATCGAGGGTGATGGCCTCCCCCGTGGCGGAGTCGCTGTAGGTGCCCGAGCCGTCCCCATTGACGGTGACGGAGAGGTGGTCGTCGCTGTAGGTGCCCGAGCCGTCCCCGTTGTTGGTGACCGCTGTGGCTCCTGAGCTCGTGGTCAGCGAACCGTCCCCGCCCAGGACCGTGGAGCCGGAGACGAGCGATCCGCTCGCGTCGCAGCGGGCGGGCCTGACTGTGATGCCGGGCTGGGAGGTGATGGAGCGGGTGAGGTCCGGGGTGAAGGCGCCCGTGGACTGGGTGAGCAGGCTGAGGTCGGGCAGGGAGATCATGGGGATCGGGGGGATCTGTCCGGGTTCGTAGCCGGCGACGGCCTGGCCCGCGGAGCCGGCCGTTCCCGACGCCGAGGCGGAGGCGGCGCCCTGGGCGCTTCCTGCGGAGCCGGCGGGGTCCGAGCCGGCCTGACTGGCCTGGGTCTGCTGCCCCTGGGCCTGCGAGGACGAGCCGCCTCCGATGGACAGGGAGCAGCCGCTCAGCGCGAGGGTGGTGATGAGGGCGAGGGAGGGCAGGGAGATGTGTGCTTTTGTCATGACCTGAACGTTACTGAATCGTTGTCGCCGCCCGGTTCCCGCCCTGTCGCAGGACTGCGACAGGGGTGCGGCGGGGTGACGGGGGTTCTTCAGCCGCGGCCGCCGGCGCACCATGCGGTCACGGCGTATCCGCTGGACCTGCGACGGGCAGGCTCAGCCACACGCGGGTCCCGACGCCCTCGCGGGAGGCCATGCGCACGCTGCCGCCGTGGCGGCGCACGATCGTGGACACCAGCGCCAGCCCCAGCCCCGAGCCCGGTAGGCCCCGGGCGTTGCCGGCCCGGGCCAGCTCGCTCCACACGGCCGGCAGGTCCGCCTGCGGCACCCCGATCCCGGTGTCGGCCACTTCGATGGTGACGGTTCCGGACTCCTCCCGACCGCGTACCTCCACGGTCCCGCCGGGCGAGGTGTACTTCGAGGCGTTGGAGATGACGTTATAGACGGCCGAGTACAGCAGGTCGCCGTCGCCGCGCACATGCGACAGCGGCCACGGCACCTGCGGCAGGTCCAGGCGGATTCTGGGTCCGCCGCCACGCGCCGCCCCCTCCTCGCCGACCGCCTGGGCGGCGTCGTGGACGGTCTCGGCGATATCGACGTCCTCCAGTGAGAGAGCGGCCGTCTCCAGGTCGGCCAGCTTGCGCAGGTCCGTCACCAAGCGCCCCATGCGGCGGGCCTGGGCGTCGACGACGTCGACCCGGGCCTGCAGCTCGTGAAGCGGGGCCTGCGGCAGGTCGGCGACGGCGGCCCGCACCGCCGTCAGCGGGTTCTTCAACTCGTGGTCCAGCCGGCGCAGGAACTGCTGGTGACGGGACCACGCCTCCTCCTGGGCCTGGCTTCGCCCCCGCTGAACCGCCAGGCGCAGCCTGCGGCGGATCACGGTCGCAGCCAGGGCGAGCAGCAGCACAACGATCCCGATCTCCGCCACCACCAGCGGCACCGCCGTGGAGATCACCACCTGAGCCAACCCGAAGGCCACATAGGAGACGGCCGCCGCGACGACCACGACCACCACCGCCAGCGCCCATCCGATCCAGCCGGACCGCCGGGGCTTCTGCGTGGCGGGGTCCAGAGGTGTTGGGGCGGCTTCGGCGGCGGCCCCGGCCAATGCCTCGACGCTCTGGGGCTCTGCCGTCGGCCGCTGCGGGTCGGCCTGCGGCGGATGGAGGTCGGCCGACTGCGGACGGCTCCCCGGGTCGCCCACCATCGGGGGGCCGTCCGGCTGCGCAGCCGGCACCCCGGGCCTGGTGACCGGCACGGTGCGCGGCCCGCCCATGTCCACGGCCGGTTCCATGTAGCGGGTACGGCCGTCCTGCGCGGGCGCCGGACGCGGCGGAACCGAGGGCGGCAGCTGCGGCGGGATCGACGAGCGGCTCATGCCCGGACCTCGGCCCGGAAGCGATAGCCGACGGAGGGGACCGTTTCGATGTAGGTGGGGTGAGCGGCGTCGTCGCCCAGGGCCTGGCGGATCTCGCGGATGCGGTGGTCGACGGCGCGCGTGGAGGTGGCGAAGTCGATGCCCCACAGGGAGGCCAGCAAGGCATCCCGGGTGTGGAGCTCACCGGGATGGCTCATGAGATAGTCCAGGAGCATCATGGCCTTCGGAGTGAGCGTCACCTCGCGCCCCGACAGGGTCACCCGCCGCGAGGTCCGCTCCAGGAGCAGCTCACCGGCCACGAGCTGGGAGGCGGAGGTCAGCGGCTGGGCCACGCCACGGGTGCGGCGCAGCACCGCGCGGATCCGGGAGGCGAGCTCGGCGGGGTCGAAGGGCTTGGACAGGTAGTCGTCGGCACCGTCGTCGAGGGCTGAGACCCGCTCGTAGGAGGCGTCCACCTGGGTCAGCAGGATGATGGGGGTCCAGGCCCCACCGGCCCTGACCCGCCGCACCAGCTCACGCCCATCCATCCTGGGCATGAGGACGTCGGAGACGATGATGTCCACCTGGTAGGAGGCCAGGATATCCATGGCCTCCGCCCCGTCCGAGGCGAGCAGGACCCGGTACCCGCCGCGCTCCAGGTAAGGGCCCAGGGAGCGGCGGATGGGGGCCTCGTCGTCGACGAGCAGGACAGTGGCGGACGGAGCCGGTGCGGCGGGCTGGGTCACGACAGGCTCACTGGGAGAGCTTCCCGGTGGTGTTGTTGGCACCACCGTCCTGGATCGTCGGGTCGTCGCCCAGCCAGTGGACGGTGACGTTCGAGCCCTGGATGGTGAGGTGGTCGATGTCGCGGGCGTAGACGGTGACGTTGGAGCCCTGAACGGTGAGGGTGTCGACGTCCTCCGCGGAAATCTTGACGTCGGAGCCCTGGACCGTCAGCGCGTCGAGGTCACCGACCAGGTTGACGGTCGTCCCAGCTCCCTGGACGGTGTATGCACCGGAGACCTCGGTGCGCTGACCGGTGCTCTGGATGTCCTTCCAGGTGGGGTCCGTGATGGGGGCGTCGTCGCCGTCCTTGTCGTCATCCTTGTCGTCATCCTTCGTGCCGGGGGCGGCCGTGGTCTGGGCCGAGCCGCCGGAGGAGGACTGGGAGTCAGCCGTGGCGGCCCCCTTGGCATCGGTCTTGGCCGAGCCCTTGGAGTCGGCGCCCTGAGTGTCCTTCTGCTCGGACTGGGCGGTCGGCGAGCCGGAGTCCCCGGAGCCGGAGCCGTTGACGGACATGGAGCAGGCCCCCAGGCTCAGGGACAGGGCCAGGGCGGCGGTACCGGCGAGAACGATCTTGGGCAGACGCATGATGAGGTCCTCTCAGGAATCATGTGGGGAGTTGTACACGGAATACAATACCGGCCGATTGTCCCCTCCTCGTCGCAGTGCTGTCGCAGAACTGCGACACGGGCCACGATGATGCTCACGGGGGCACTGGGATTGCGCGGACGGGGACTCTTTCTCGCGTACGGGGACAATCGACGCCGTCGGGGACCTTTGCTCGCAGGCGGTGGCACTCGACGCCGTCGGAGACAGGAATCCGGTCCCCGGACGCGCGGACTGTCCCCGTGCGGCACGGTGCGCACCCATCCGCGTGGAATGTCCCCGGCCAAGGCTTACGACGGCGGCCAGCAGCAGCGACCCGCGACGGCGGCCGGCGGCAGTGGCCGGCGACGGCGGCAGCAGTGCCAGAGCCCGCACCGACGCCGCACGTCCACAGCGCCGCCGCAGGCCCGCACCACCGCGCCCCCTCAGTCCTCCTTCGAGGCGGCCGCTTTGCTCGACGTCGTCTTGGCGGTGGTCTTCTTGGCGGCAGCCTTCTTGGTGGTGGCCTTCTTCGTCGTGGCCTTCTTGGCGGTGGTCTTCTTGGTGGTGCGCTTCTTGGCCGGGCCCTTGGCGCGCTTGTCCGCCAGCAGCTCGAAGGCCCGCTCGGCGCTGATGGTGGCCGGGTCCTCGCTGCGGGGCACGGTGACGTTGGTCTGCCCGTCGGTGATGTAGGGGCCGAAGCGACCGTCCTTGATGACCACCGGCTTCTCAGTGGCCGGGTCCTGCCCCAGCTCGCGCAGCGGCCCGCGGGCGGCCGCCTGTCCTCGACGCCGCTTGGGCTGGGCGAAGATCTCCAGGGCCTGCTCCAGGGTGACGGTGAAGATCTGCTCCTCGGTCTCCAGGGAGCGCGAGTCCGTGCCCTTCTTGAGGTAGGGGCCGTAGCGGCCGTTCTGGGCGGTGATGTCCTCCCCCGACTCCGGGTCCTGCCCGACGACGCGAGGCAGGCTCAGCAGGTCCAGGGCCTGCTCAAGCGTCACGGTGGACAGGTCCATGGAGCGCAGGAGGCTGGCGGTGCGAGGCTTGGGCTTGGCAGCCTTCGCGGTCTTCTTCGCCTTCGCCGATTTTGCCGTCTTCGCAGTCTTGGTCGCCTCCGCCTCGGCCGTCTCCTCGGGCTCGGGCAGGACCTCGGTGACGTAGGGGCCGTAGCGGCCGTCCTTGGCGATGATGACGTGTCCGCTGACCGGGTCGACGCCGAGCTCGCGGCCGTCGTCGGCGGCGCGGGTGAAGAGCTCACGGGCCTTGTCCACGGTCAGCTCGTCGGGGGCGAGGTCGGCCGGCACGTTGGCGCGCTTGCCCTCGGCGTCCTCCAGGTAGGGGCCGTAGCGGCCAACCCTCAGGGTGATGCCCTCGCCGATCTCAATGGAGTTGACGGCGCGGGCGTCGATCTCGCCGAGGTTATCCACCAGGCCCTTGAGCCCCTGGGCGCGCAGCGCGGCGGCCGCGGCCTCGAGCTCACCCGAGGCGTCCTGGGCGGCCTGCTCGGCGCCGGCGCCGCCCTGCCCGTTGTAGAAGCGCCGCAGCCAGGCGACCCGGTCCTCCTCGCCGGCGGCGATCCGGTCCAGGTCGCGCTCCATGGAGGCGGTGAAGTCGTAGTCGACGAGCTCGGCGAAGTTCTCCTCCAGCAGCCGAGTGACGGCGAAGGCGAGCCAGGTCGGCACCAGAGCCTGCCCGCGGTGGTCAACATAGCCGCGGTCGGAGATGGTGGACATGGTGGCCGCGTAGGTTGAGGGACGGCCGATCTCCCGCTCCTCAAGGGCCTTGACCAGGGAAGCCTCGGTGTAGCGCGGCGGCGGCGTGGTCTCGTGACCGGAGGCCTCGGCGTCCAGGGCGGCCAGCTCCTGACCGGAGATCATCGCGGGCAGGCGCACGTCCTTGGAGTCCTTGGCGGCGGCGCCGGCGTCGTCCTGGTAGCGCTCGGCGTCGCGCCCCTCCTCATAGGCGGCCAGGAAGCCCCGGAAGGTGATGACGGTGCCCGACGCCGTCAGGCCGGCCGTGGAGAAGGTGGGGCCGGAGTCGCGCGACTCGCCGGCCACCGGCGTCAGCGGCACCTCGACGGTGACGGTGGCGGTCGAGCCGACGGCGTCTGCCATCTGGGAGGCCACGGTCCGCTTCCAGATGAGCTCGTAGAGGCGGAACTGGGCGCCGCTGAGCTTACCGGAGACCTGGGCCGGGGTACGGAAGTGGTCACCGGCGGGGCGGATCGCCTCGTGGGCCTCCTGGGCGCCCTTGGACTTGGAGGCGTAGACGCGGGGGCGCTCGGGGACGTACTCGGCCCCGTAGAGCTCGGCCACCTGCGAGCGGGCCGCGGCCACGGCCTGACCGGACAGGACCGTGGAGTCGGTACGCATGTAGGTGATAAAGCCGTTCTCGTAGAGGCCCTGCGCCACGCGCATGGTCTCGCGCGGGTTCATGCGCAGCTTGCGGGAGGCCTCCTGCTGGAGGGTGGAGGTGGTGAAGGGGGCGGCCGGGCGGCGCTTGTAGGGCTTGTCCTCCACGCCGACCACGCGCGGCTCTCCCCGGCCGATGGCCTCGGCCACGGCGGTGGCCCCCACCTGGTGGAGGTGGACGGCGGAGGCCTTGAGCGCGGCGGGGCGCAGCTGACCGTCGTCGTTGAAGTCGCGGCCGGTGGCCACGCGCCGCCCGTCGAGGGTGACGAGCCGGGCGGTGAAGGAGTCTTCCTGGCGGGCGGTGACGTCCACGGGGGACAGGACGGTGGAGAAGGTGGCCTCCACCCCCCAGTAGGAGGCGGAGCGGAAGGCCATGCGCTCACGCTCGCGCTCGACGACGAGGCGAGTGGCCACTGACTGCACGCGCCCGGCGGACAGGCCGGCGCGGACCTTGCGCCACAGGACCGGGCTGACCTCGTAGCCCACGAGGCGGTCCAGGATGCGGCGGGTCTCCTGGGCGTCGACGAGGTGGATGTCCAGCTCGCGGGTGTTGTCCAGGGCCCGGGTGACGGCCTCGCGGGTGATCTCGGTGAAGACCATGCGGCGTACCGGCACCTTGGGCTTGAGGACCTGCTGGAGGTGCCAGGCGATGGCCTCGCCCTCGCGGTCGTCATCGGTGGCCAGGTAGAGCTCGTCGGCCTCCTTGAGGGCCTTCTTGAGCTGGGCGACCGTCTTCTTCTTGTCTGGGTTGACGACGTAGTAGGGCGTGAAGGCGTCCTCGACGTCGACCGCGAACTTCCCGTAGGGGCCCTTCTTCATGGTGGCGGGCAGCTCGGAGGGCTGCGGCAGGTCGCGGATGTGCCCCACGGAGGCCTCGACGTCGAACTCCGGACCCAGGTAGCCGGCGATGGAGCGCACCTTGTTGGGGGACTCCACGATGACGAGCTTGGTGGACACGTAAAGCCTTCCTCACGGGTGGTGCGCGGCTGGCCGCGGCTGGCGGGTCTGCGGGCGGTTGTCGCCGGGCCCCAGAGATCACCGCGGGATCGTGACGATCCGGGCGATCCGAGGCTCCGACGAAGGGGGACGGTGGGGAGTCGGCGCGTGCCGGCTCCCAGCCGACTGTAACGCACCACCCACCTTTTCCAACCAGGCCGTGTCCGGAAGAACGACTTTCGTCTCAGATGAGCTCGGCCAAGGCGCTGCGCACAGCCGCCAGGCGCTGAGCGGCGACGTTCTCGTCGTAGGGCAGGTGCAGCCCGCGGCACTCGGCGGCCAGCTCGGCCAGGGAGCGGACCTCGGGGAAGCCTCGGGAGGTGAGCTGGGCGACCTCGTCGATGATCGGCGAGCCCGAGGAGCCGGCCCCGCCGCCGCGCAGGTCCACCCACTGCCCCAGGCGCCGGGCCGCGCGGTCCAGGCTGGAGGTCACGGTGCGCAGGGCGTCGTTGAGCTGGGCGACCTGGGTGCTCACGGCCTGCAGCACCGGCCCCAGACCGCGGAAGCCGGACTCCAGCGCCTCGCACAGGTCCGTCAGGGAGTGCACGGCGTCCACCTCAGTGCCATCGAGGATGGACTGGGCGAAGCGCCCCACCATGAGGGTGAGCAGGCGCATGAGGGCCACGGAGAAGCGCAGCTCGGTGACCGACTGGTGCAGGACCTTGAGCCGCGATGGCAGTGCGTTCAGCTCGGCGCCCGCGACGCCGGTGAGCTCGGCGATGCGCTCGCTGAGCATGAGCACCTTGGTCTGGGCGCTGTCGCCGACGTCGTGGGAGACCAGCTGGCCGATGCGCCCCACCCGCGCCTCCACCGCCCGGGCCGAGTCGTGGGTGGCCTCCATGGTGGTGATGAGCCGCAGGTACTCATCGAGCTCGTAGACCAGGGCGTCGGTGTCCTTCTCCATGGCGGCCACCGCGTTGAGGATCCGGGCCACGGCCCCCAGCCCCTCGGGGGCTGCCGCCGGGACGCGCACCCCGGCGGTGACCAGGGCGGCCACCTCACGCGGCAGGGTCACCAAGGTCATGTCATGCAGAGAGGGGAAGCCCAGGGCCGCCAGCTCCGCGGCCAGCTCACGGCCGCCGAACTCGCCGAGCTGGTGACGTGAGGCGCCCCGGGCCTGAAGGTCGCGCTCCTTGGCGCGCACCCGGCGGTAGGTCTCCTCGACCCGATCCCTGGTCGCCCCGTCCATCGGCTTGATCCGCACCGACAGGTACCCCTGGCGCAACGGCACGATGGTGGCGAAGACCCGGTAGTCCAGGCCGTCCACGGCACGGTTGGTGATGTAGCCGCAGGCCGGGCGCCGGGTCTGTAGATCGTCCCAGAGGCGGAACAGACCCGCCGGCATGTCCAGGTGACGAATGATGTTGTGCGGAGCCCCGATGAGACGCTCACGCGAGTAACGCGACAGCGTATCGAACGTCCGGTTCGTGTTCTGGATAACGCCTTTGAGATCCGTGGTGGAAAAGAAAATGTCCTGCGGATCGAACAAACGCTCGTAACCGACCTGCGACTCCATGGTGCTTTCCTTCAGGGTGAATAATTCGCGGGAGCACCTCGCCGGAGGACTATTCCTTCAGTTCCTCACACAGTGCCGGGAAGAAGGTAATGAAACGTACGTGCCCGCGGAAGACAATTTATGACATTGTCACCAATAAGGTGGGACCTATCTTGTAGATTATCGACAATTACTCCCCCAGGTGGCTCAAGGTCTCGCGAACCGTTGCCACCCGCTGACGGATGACGGGTTCGTCCAAAGTCACAACGACACCGCGGGCCTTGGCAGCCAGCTCGGCCAGCGAGGCCGTCTCCGGGAAGCCCTGCTCGCCCACGGCGACGGCCTCACTCAGGACCGCCTCGGCGTCGACACCCTCGACGAGCGCCTGGGTCCCCTCGTCCTGAAGAGCGCGGATCCAGCGCTGGAAGGGCCGCTTGACGCGGTCGAGGTTGCTGACCACGGAACGAAGGTCGCCCTCCAGACGCTCGGCCAGGTTCGCCGCCTCCTGGCAGGAGGGCACGAGCTCCTCCAGATCGGAGAGCATCGCCTCGGCGAGGTCGCCGATGGCGTCGCCGGACTCCCCCTCCTGGCCGTCCAGGACGGCGGCGGCGAAGATGCCGGCCATGAGGGTGTGCAGACGCATCATCGAGCTGCGGAAGCGCACCTCGGAGGCCGCTTCATAGAGCGCCACGAGGGAGGAGTTGAGCTGACCCAGCACCTCAACGGCCTGAGCCCCGCGCTCCTTGACGCGCTCGGAGACGGTGGGCACCGAGGACTCGGCGTCGGGACTGGTCACCTCCTCCATGAGGGAGCCCACACGGTCGGCCCGGTCAATGACCGAGCGCACCCCTCCGGCCCAGGAGCCCAGGCCGTTGATGAGCTCCTGGTACTCGCCGAGCTGGTAGATGAGCTCGTCGGTGTCCCGCTCGATGGCGGCGACGGCCTGCAGGACGGCGGACATGGGGTTGTCCGACTCGGCGCGCGGCGGCACCCGCACGCCCTCGACGACCAGCAGGGCCAGCTCGCGCGGCAGGGCGGCCCGGGCGAAGTTGTGCAGGTCGTGGTACTGAAGCTTCGCCAGCTCCTCGGTCAGCAGCGCTGCCCCGTGCTCGGCGACCTCCCGGCGTCCGTGGCCCTCCTCGGCGTAGGCGCGCTCGGCAGCCCGCACGCGGGCGTAGATCTCCTTGACGGGAGTGAACATGGCGTGGTTGGTCGGGCGCACGCGCACGGACAGGTAGCCGTCGGCCAGCGGAGCGATCGTGGCGAAGACCCAGTAGTCCAGCCCATCCTTGGCCCGGTTGACCACGTAGACGCAGGAGGAGCGGCCCTGTCCGAGCTCGTCCCACATGAGCTTGAAGGCGCCGGCGGGCATGTCATCGTGCCGGATGATGTTGTGCGGAGAGCCGACGAGCTCCTCGGAACTGTAACGGGACAGCGAATCAAAGAACCGGTTGGTCCGGCGAATGACACCCTTGGTATCCGTCGTTGAGAAGAACAGGTCCTCGGCACCGAAGCGGCGCTCGTTGCCATCGACGTATTCCATGTCTCTCCTGCTGTTGCTGTCTGAGGGATGTATGAGGGAAATGAGGTCGACGTCGGTTCACCGACGGCGACGCGCTGGATGAGCGACGACAGAGATACACTTGGCCGCTCTCTCGGGGGCTACGTTACGAAGTAACGTTCCGGTGCACGCGAATGTGGAGATCAACAACCAAGACGCATACCCGCTTAAGCATGTCACAGCGTTCGCGCCACTGTGTCTCCGTTCGGTCTCAGATCGGTAACACAGTCGAGACACAGGTCGCGCTGTGGTCGAGCACAGCGCCTTCCTGTTGAATAGATGACGTGACTAACGCCCTCACCGAGAACCTCACCCGTGCCGACGGCTCCCCCTTACGCGTCCTGGTCGTCGACGACGAGCAGATGCTCGCCGACCTGCTCGCCTCCGCCCTGCGTTACGAGGGATGGGAGGTCACCACTGCCGGAACCGGAATTGCAGCCGTGCGCTCCGCCCAGGAGATCGATCCCGACGTCATCGTCCTGGACATCATGCTGCCCGACTTCGACGGCCTGGAGGTCATGCGCCGAGTGCGCGGCCACCGCCCGAACGTGCCAGTCCTGTTCCTGACGGCCAAGGACGCCGTCGAGGACCGCGTGGCCGGGCTGACCGCAGGCGGCGACGACTACGTCACCAAGCCCTTCTCCCTGGAGGAGGTCGTGGCCCGGCTGCGCGCCCTGCTGCGCCGCTCCGGGGCCAGCGAGGAGAAGCCGGCCTCCATCCTGGAGGTCGGGGACCTGCGCATGGACGAGGACTCCCACGAGGTCTGGCGGGGCGAGGACGAGATCCAGCTGACCGCCACCGAGTTCGAGCTGCTGCGCTACCTCATGCGCAACCCCCGCCGGGTCCTGTCCAAGCCGCAGATCCTGGACCGGGTGTGGAACTACGACTTCGGCGGGCAGGCCAATATCGTCGAGCTCTACATCTCCTACCTGCGCCGCAAGATCGACAAGGGCCGCGAGCCCATGATCCACACGATGCGCGGCGTCGGATACGTCCTCAAGCCGGCCGCCGGCACCGATGAGCGCAGCTGAGCGCCCGCGGATGTCCCAGCAGCCGGAACGGACCGGGCGGCGGATGAGCCTGCGCTCATGGCGGCCCGGCTCACTGCTCACACCTCCTCGTAGTCTGCGCACCCGGCTGGTGGTCGGGGTGCTCGGGCTGGTCCTGGTCATGGCGGCGGTCATGAGCGCCTTCTCCACCGTCAGCCTGCGCCACACGCTGATGGCACGCACGGACAGCCAGCTGATGGCGGCCGCCCAGCGCGCCGCCGACAAGCGCCACGACCTGACCCAGGAGGCCAGGAAGGCCTCCGATGAGGCGGCCCAGGAGGACACGAAGAACCAGGGCGACCAGCCCGACGCGGCCGGTGGCGACGACGGGGCCGACGGAGGCCCCGGCAAGCACGGAGTCCCTCCCGGCCTGGACGCCGCCGGGCAGTCGACCGGCACGCTGACGCTCATCACCGCCCAGACCTCGTCCTCCGACAACGAGGCCAGTGAGACAGCCGCCTATATCGACAAGAACGGCCACTACGCGTCCATCTCCAAGGAGGACTGCCGGCTGCTGCTGTCCCAGGCCACGGAGGACCACCCCATCACCGTGGACCTGCACCACCTGGGCAGCTACCGGGTGGTGGCCACGCGCGACGAGGCCTCGGGCAGCACGGTCATCACCGGGCTCTCCCTGGAGGGGGACAAGGGGCTCATCCGCACCCAGCTGCTCATCGAGCTGGCGGTGGCCCTGGTGGGCGCCCTCGTGGTGGCCCTGGCCGGGCGGACCATGGTGCGTTCCTCGCTGGCGCCCCTGGAGCGGGTCGCCCGCACCGCGCACCGCGTGGCCTCCCAGCCGCTGGAGCGCGGCGAGGTGAGCATCGAGGACCGCGTGGACCAGGCGGACCTGGACTCCTCAGCGGAGGTCGGTCAGGTCGGCGGCGCCCTTAACACGCTGCTGGGGCACGTGGAGTCCGCCCTGACCGCGCGCCAGCGCTCGGAGACGCAGGTGCGCCAGTTCGTGGCCGACGCCTCTCACGAGCTGCGCACGCCGCTGGCCTCGATCCGCGGCTACACCGAGCTCATCCGCCGAGAGGGGGCCGACGCCGACCTGCCGGAGGAGGCCACCTACGCCCTGGAGCGCGTGCACTCCGAGTCGGTGCGAATGACGGCGCTCGTCGAGGACCTGCTGCTGCTGGCCCGCCTGGACGCCGGGCGCGAGCTGCGCCGAGAGGAGGTGGACCTGGTCGGCCTCCTGGTGGACACGGTGGCCGACGCCCGCGCGGCCGGCCCCGACCACGAGTGGCAGCTGGATCTGGCCGTCCTGGAGCCGCCGGCCGACGCCACGCCGGAGGAGGCCGAGGACTTCCTGCCCGAGCCTCCGCTGGTCATCGGCGATGAGGCCCGCCTGCGCCAGGTCGTCGTCAACCTCCTGGCCAACGCCCGGGTGCACACGCCGGCCGGCAGCCACGTGACCACGACGCTGGCCCGCGAGGGGGACACGCTCATCGTGCGCATCCACGACGACGGCCCGGGGATCGCCCCCGAGGTGCGCGACCGCCTCTTTGAGCGCTTCGCCCGGGGGGACTCCTCACGTGAGCGGCGCACCGGCTCCACGGGTCTGGGCATGTCGATCGCTCTGGCCATCGTCCAGTCCCACGGCGGGAGCATCGACGTCGACTCCTCCACCGCGCCCGAGGACCACGGCACCACCTTCAGCGTCAGGCTCCCGGCCGCCGTCGTCGAGGAGTAGGGGCAGGACACTGCACGAGGGTCGGGATCCACTGACCAAGGGTTGTGCGTACTGCACGAAGGCCCCACCTACCTCCAGTACCCCCAACCCTCGTTCAGTAGCACCCCACCCTCGTGGAGTGAGCGGCGAACCCCCCTCAGTGGGCTCGTCGCCGACGGCGCCGGGTAGGCGTCAGTCGCGGTGGCGGGCCTTGTGCTTGCGGCGGGTGCGGCCCCAGTCGGTCAGCGAGACGAGCGCGGACATGGCCAGGCAGGTGACGCCGACGACGGCCACCGACCCGGTGGCGTAAGCGCCGAAGAGCTGCCAGCGCGTCTCCGGGCCGTCCAGGTGCCACCACACCCAGGCCCCCAGGCCGAGCGCCCCCAGGGTGCACACGATGCCGGCGGCCGCCATGAGAACGTTGCCGACGAGCTGGTGCCACAGGCGCGGCCCGGCTGCCGTCACCGGGATCGTCCCCACGGTGGTCAGCCCGGGCACCTCACCGGAGCTCTCCTCCCCGGTCCCCTCGCGCAGGGACCAGGGGGCGCGCCAGGCCCCACCGGCCACGGCGAGGGCGCCCCAGGCCACGGGCACGAAGATCCCGGCCAGGACGTCGGAGGGGCGGTGCCACTGGCACACGAGGGTGGAGTAGCCCATGGCGATGGTGAACAGTCCCCCGGCCCAGGCCGCCAGCGGCCGCCAGCGCCGCCCGGACAGCAGGATGAGGGCGACCGCGGCCGAGGCCGCCATGGTGGTGTGCCCCGAGGGGAGGGTGTTGGCGTTGTCCCAACGCTCGGTGATGTTGAAGTCGGGCCGCCACAGGAACTGGTACTTGAGGATCTGGGTGGTCAGGTTGGCCCCGACCACGGCGACGACGGCCCACACCGCGCGCCGGTGGCTGCGCCGCAGCAGACCGATGACGAGGATCGTCACCACCAGGACGACGGCCGCCGGCATGGACACCACCGACAGGAGCCTGCGGGCGTGGGCGCTCACGTAGTGCGAGCCGATCTCCGAGCCCTCCAGGGCCATGGCGTCGAGGGTCTGGCCGGTGTGGGTGAACACGAACAGCCCCCACAGGCCCAGCGTCGCCGCCAGGCAGGACAGCGCCAGCAGACCCCCGCGCAGGCGCAGCTGTCCCAGGGAGCGGGAGGTCTGCGACTGGAAGGAGGCCACCGGCCGATCGTAGGTTCTTGAACGCACCAACCAATAGGAAGTCAGCAGCGATTCCTGTGCGGGACTGCTCACGACTCACGTGCCTTCAGGTCGCTGAAGGGGTCCTCCCCCTGGCCGTCTGCGGCCTGGGTGATCGGCCCGTAGGGGGAGGCCGTCCTGGGGGCCGGCTGCTCGACGGGAGCGGCGTCGCGGGCCTCAGCGGCTTCGGGGACGCCGGCCTCCGCGGCACCCGATGGGCTGATGATCTCAAGCTCACTGGTCTCGTCGGTGAACTGCGTATCGGCCCCGGCGGCCCCGGCGGCGCCGACGACGTCCTGCAGGGGGCGTCCGGGCCAGCGCTCCGGCGCGCCGACGTCGTCGGCCGCATCATCACCGCGGCCCTCGCTGAGGGCATCACTGCGGTCGTCACTGCGGCCTGCCTCGCGGGCGGCTGAGCCTTCGACGGCCTGCCGGCCGGCACCCCGGGAGCGGCGACGACGCGTCCACCACAGGCGCACGAGGATTCCGACGACGACGGCCAGGATGATGACGACGGCCACGATGATGGCCTTCATCCAGGTCTGCATGGGGGCGGGCAGGGCCTTGGCCTCCTCGGCCGCGGCGGCCGTGGGGTCCATGGGGACGCGCTCGCCGGTGACCAGGAGGCGGTGGGAGTTGACGCCGTAGGGCGTGCAGGTGATGAGGGTGACCAGGTCGCGTCCGGGAACCTTGCGCAGGGAGTCGGTCTCCTCGGGCTTGACGACGGTGATGTCGTTGACCTCGTACTTGAGGGTCTGCCCCAGGGAGGAGACGTAGAAGACGTCGCCCTTCTTGAGCTGGTTGAGGTTGTCGAACATGGTCGCGGTGGACAGCCCGGTGTGGCCGGTGAGGACTGCGTGGGTGGAGGGGCCGCCGATCGGCAGGCTCGTGCCGAACAGGTGCCCGACGCCTTCCGTCAGGGTGCGGCTGTCGGTGCCGTGATAGATGGGCAGGCTCACGTGGATGGAGGGGATGACGATCCGGGCCATGACCGGGTCGATGTCCATCTCGTGGAGGTAGGCCTGGTACTGGGGGGTGTCGGGGCGCTGCGACTCGAGCCAGGGGTCGAGGATCGGCGCGCTCTCCAGGTTGTTGTTGTAGGTCTCGGCGGAGACGCGCTCCTTGGCGATGGTCTCCGGTCCGGCCGAGTTCACGGTGGCGGTGTACATCTTGGCCAGACGCTGCTGCTCGTCATTGTTGTGCTGGGTCGCCATGACCGGGTACAGGAGGACAGCGACGCCGACCAGGACCAGGACCAGCGGCAGCCAGGTCAGAAAGCGCTCACGCAGGATCTTGCGGCGGGCCGCCTTCTTCGGGTCGGTCGCCGGGGAGGCGGGGCCGTCCGGGCCGGGCTGCGGGGCCGCGGAGTCGGGCTCCCTCTGGGCCTGGCTGGTGCGGGACTGGGAGATGCGGTCGCGAAGTGATGGGAGTAGCGCTGTCACGGAGAACCGTGCCTTCCTGCGTCGGGTTGTCTGCGGAGCTCGCTGCGAAAGACGGGTGGGGATCAGTTGTGGCTTTAACGATTGGCAGGGAGGATCCCTGCGACGCCCGTGTGGGGGAGACGGGTTCTCCCGCCTCCCCCACAAGGAAGCAGTCAGCGTGATGACGGCCGGCTGGGGCCGGTCACCTCAGTGGCTGCCAGCGGCTGTCAGTGCTTGGCAACGTGACGGCGCTTGTTGGCGTAGGCGACCACCGCGCCACCGGCCACCAGCAGGGCGCCGGCAACGGTCAGGAAGATGACGCCGTTGGCACCGGTCAGCGGCAGGCGGAAGCCCGCGTTCTTCGGGATGTCGGTGACGGTGACCTCGGTCGCAGCCTTCTTCTCGGCCTTCTCAGCCAGGACCCGGAAGGGGAGCGGGTCGGCCTGGAGGCTGTAGCCCTCGGGGGCCTTGGTCTCCACGAGGCAGTAGTAGTCCTCGTCGGTCAGCTGGTCCTTCTTCGCGCCGTTGACGTAGTCGTTGGCGCGCAGGTAGTTGATCTCCACGGTGCCCTGGCCGGCGGTGGTGAAGGTCTTCTCTCCACCGATGGTCAGCGGGTCGACGGTCTGGGTGCTGGGGTCGGAGTCACGCAGCGTGGCACCGCTGGCGGTCTTGGTGCACTCGTAGACCTGGAACTGGGCGCCGTTGTACTTGGTCTTGTCGGCCAGCTGGTCCGTACCGGTCTTGGTAAGAACCACCTTGCCGTACTTGGAGAGCACGGGGGTGGTGGGAATGCCGGGGATGTCCGTGGTGGTGCCGGGGTTGTTCGGGTCCCAGGTGAAGTTGGGGCTGTCGTTGGGGATGAGGCCCGCGGTGTTGGACAGGTCACCCTCGAGGTTGACGGCGGCGTCGAACTTGGCGGTCAGGGTCACCTGGAGCTTGGTCTCGCCGTTGCCGTTGTAGCGCGCCTCGGAGGCCTTGCGGCGACCCTCCTCGGTGAGCTGGATGGTGGCCCAGTTGTGGTCCTTACCCTCGGCAGTGATGAGGGTGTAGTCGGTGGTGTCCGCCAGGGTCACCTCGTTCTGACCGACGATCTTGACGACCGGGGTCAGAGCGTCCTTCTTGATGCGCTTGTCAAGGCGGTCAACGACCTCGTAGCGCTTGATGCGCGCACCGCCGGGGTAGTCCACCTTCGGGATGGAGGTGGTGATGGTATAGGTGATGTCGCGCCCGGAGCCGGGGGCCGGCTTGTCCGTCACCTGCTTGTCCACACCGGAGAGGGTGTTCTTGGGGTAGACGTGGACGTTGTAGTTCCACTTGGCGGTGTCCTGCGGGTTGGTCATCGGCAGGGTGACGACGAAGTCTTCGGCCGGGATGACCTTGTCGGGGGTGCGCGTCTCGCTGACGAGGTAGGCACCGACCTCGGTCTGGGCGTCGGTGAAGGAGGCCAGACCGTTGGCACCGGTGGTGATCTTCTGGACGGTGGTGCTCTTGAGGGCACCGGCCTTGACCACGTCACCCTTGAGGTCCGCGAGGGTCTTCCAGCCGTCGTAGGTCGTCAGGTCCACGTTCAGCTTGGTGATGGTGAACTCGACGTCGGAGACGGGCTTGCACTCGGCCTGGGGGTCCTCGTTACCGGTCCCCTCCTTGACGCCGTTGGTGTCGGTCTGCTCGCACTTGTGGACGGTCAGCGTGGTGGCCGCGTCGGGGTCGATGGTGGAGCCGTTCGGGTCAGCGGGTGCCGCCGCGCCGGTCGGGGCGACGAGCGCGCCGGCGGCGAGCGTCATCGCAGCGGCGAGGCCGAGGCCCCGGCGCGTGTTGAGGGAGTGCATTGCTGTTCTCTCCTGTGTTGTTGGGATGAATGAGGGATAGAAGGGGTGACCCGCGCGCGACGGAGCGGAGTCGTGGGTTCTTCTCGCGATCAGGCGGAGCGCCCGAACGAGGAAGTCTTTCGTTGCCGCAGCGCCAGCAGGCCGGCGCCGGTGATGGCCGCGATTCCGACGGCGATGTTCATGCCGATTCCGCGTCCACCGGACAGCGGCAGGGTGCCGATCTGGAGGTCTCGGACGGTGATGGTGTCGTCGGACTTGCTGGCACCGCTGCGCGAGACCGTCAGGGCCGAGCCGCCGGGAGTGGCGGTGATGAGCTCGATGCCCGTGTCGGTCACCTTGAAGCGGGCCGGCTTGGCCATGAGCTGGTGCCCGGCGGGAGCCTTGGTCTCCACCAGCCAGTACTCGCGGTTGATGGCCAGTCCCGTGGTGGTGAAGGTTCCGGTTCCCTTGCCACCGGTGAAGGTCACACCGTTGGTGAGGGGCTTGGCACCCGGGGTGGAGGGGTCCATCGGGTAGATGTCGAAGGCCGCGTCGTCCAGGGGGCCCTGGCTGCCGGTCTTGACGATCGACAGGATGCGCTTGCCGGCATTGGGCGAGACGTTGGCGCAGGCCACGTCGTGGTCGGGCCGGGTGTCGGAGTCCTTGCCCGTCTGAGGCACGACCTTGTTGTAGAGGCCATGGCCGGGAACGAGGCGCCCCTTGTCCGTGGTGCAGGACAGCAGCTCATCGCGGTATCCGGTGACCGACGGGTCGATCTTCACCGTGAAGGTGACGGTGTAGCGGATCGTCAGGCCCGAGTAGAGGGTCTCGTTGTCGGACAGGCGGTAGGAGCCGTCGGCCTGGGCGTTGACCGTCCGGGTCGGTCCCATCTCGCGCTGCACCTTGACCAGGGTCGGGTTGAGCCCGGGGGCGAAGGAGGGCTTGTCGTTGATGGGTCCGGTGGACACCGACAGCGATCCCTCGTTGACCACGCTCACGGTGTAGACGACGTCGAAGGTCGAGCCGTTGCCGGGCTGGGTGGTGACCTCCTTGGAGAACTTCAGCTTGCCGTCGGTGGAGAGGCAACCGTGGTTGTTCCCGTCACCGTCGGTGTCACCTTCCATGGCGATGGTGTTGACCAGGCCGGAGGGCTTGCCGTCGGCGCGCTGGTGACCGCACTGGAAGTCGGCCTCATTGAAGCCCGGGGTGTTCTCACGGACCGTGAAGGTCATCTGCATCGTGAAGGTGCGGCTGCCTCCGTCGGCCCCGGCCCGGGGAGCGGCAGCGAGGCGCTCGCCGGTTCCGCCCTTGATGAGGGTGATCGAGCCGTTGAGGGTTCCGTTGGCAGGGTTAATGGCGGGCAGGGTGACGCCCTGGGCGTCGACTCCCTTCTCCAGGACCTTGATCCGACTCAGGCGGGTGCCGGTGGGCATCTGCGGGGTGTCGGTGAGGTCGGCGGCCACCGGGCTGGCGACCAGCGAGGTGTTGGTGACCGTCACCGTGTAGCTGGAGGTGAAGGTGCCATCACTGTTGCGGACCACGTCGAGCGGGCTCTTGGAGGCCTTGAACTGGGGGTTGGCGGGCAGGGTGCCGCAGGCCGCGGCCTCCTTGGGCTGCCCGTCGCCCTTGGTGGTCACTGAGGCCTTGTTGTAGATGGCCTTGCCCTGACCGACGGCGCCCGGGGTGCAGGTTCCCTGGATGCCGGGCAGTCCGGCGTCGGGACCGGAGACGTTGAGCACCACCGTGTAGGTGTGCTTCTGGCCCGCGGGCAGGGAGATGCCGGTCTTGACGTAGGGCACTCCGGCCTGAGGCGTCTCGGTGCCGTTGATGGCGCCACCTGAGATGCTGACCTTGTGGACGGTGACCCCGGTGGGGACCTGCCAGGCGTCGTTGAGGTCGTAGGTGAGGCCCGCCCTGGCGGAGGGGTTGGTCACCGTGATGGTGTAGGTCTGGTCGAAGGTGGTGCGACCGTTGACCTTCTCGGTGCTCTTGGCGACCTTGCTGAAGGTCTTGTCGATACCGGCGTGCGGGACGACGGAGTTGACGACCTTGACCCGCACGGCTCCCTGCGTGGAGTCGGGCACGGTGAAGGTGACACCGCCTGCGTTGCCGTTGGTCGGGGCCACGGCGGTGGAGGCGAGTTCCCTCTCCTGGTTGCCCGGGTTGGTGACCACCTTGAAGGCGGCCGGGTCCTTCCAGCTGACGCTTCCGCCGGCGGCGGTTCCGGGCTGCTTGAGTCCCCTGGCGTCACGAGCATCCTCGGTGACGGTGCAGGTGGCACCCACGCGCTGGGCGGGCAGGTTCGCGGCATTGCCCTGGGCGTCCACGGTGATCTTGCCGGTGGAGGAGCCCTTGCCGTCGGGACCCGGGGTGCAGGTGTAGCTCAGGGAGTAGGAGCCGGCCGTGGCGGCGTCGGAGGCGCCCTCAACGCTCTTGACCGCGCTTACGGGGGTCTGCTGAGGCTTCTGGTGCACGACGCAGGTGACGTTCTTGCCCTCCCCCAGCACGAACTTGTTGTCCGCGCTGACGGGCACGTTACTGCCGTCGTCGTTGGTGCAGACCCAGGGGCCGTTCTGCGAGTAGCCCTCGGGGCCGTTGCCCGCGGACAGGCCGTAGGTGCCGCCGGCGGTGTAGACCTTGCTGACGGCGGGCGTGCCGCTGGCGCCGGTGATGGTCTTCTGCCCGAAGAGCCCATCGGTGGCGGGCTTGGCGGTCAGGGTCCATTGCTCGGGCCTGGCGCTGCCGCCGTCGACAATGTTGACGAGGGTGACGCGCCCACGGCCGACGACGTACTCGTTGTGCCAGACGCACTTGACGGCGACCTCTTCCTGGCGCTCGGCCAGCTGGGTCTCATCGAGGCGGATGGTGCGCTGCTCGAGGTTCACGGAGTCGGACTTGTCCAGGCGGGTGGTTCCGTCACGGCGCAGCAGCGGGGCACTGCCGTTCCCCACCGTGCAGCTGACGTCGCGCAGGAACCAGCCGGTGGACCAGACGTCACCGGTCCTGCGGTCAACGGAGGCCTGCGGAGTGGTGCCCGCCTCCTGAACCGTGGCGGCGTCGTTGGGAGCCAGCAGGGTGTAGCTCTTGGGGTCGACGTCCTCAGCGTTCCAGGAGGGGGTCAGGGACTTGGGGGTCCCCCAGGTCCTTGCGCCGAAGGTTCCTTCCGGTGAGGCGTTGATGTAGTTGAAGGTGGGGATCGTCAACGATCCTTGAACCGATGAGTCCGCCTTGACGTCCTTGGCGAAGGTCACCGGGCGCTCCTGCTCGATGGAGCCGTAGAGGCAGCCGTAGGAGACGGCCCGCTCACGGGTGATGAAGCGCTCCTCCAGGTTGGAGGTCTCTGCCTTCTCCAGGTCAGGTCGGCACTCCTGGTTGTTTCCGTTGTTGACGAATCCCCACAGCTTGAGCTTGTACTTGATGCCGGTGTTGGGGTCCGTCCAAGCGGTGTCGGAGCGGTCAGACTTGATGTCGAGGATGTCGTCGGCGCAGCTGTGTCCGATCTTGTCGGTGAAGTCCTGGGTCATGACACCGTTGAACCAGACCAGGGAGCCGTTCTGGTACATGTAGGTGTAGGTGGACCCGTCGTAGTAGCCGACTCTCCCGTACTGGTCGTAGGCGTACTGCGTCCTGACCGTCTGATTTTCAGTGCCGTAGTCGCCGATGATGAGCTTGCCGTTCGAGTCGAGCTTGCCGGTGCACGTGTTGATCGTGTCGAACTCACTCCACGGGAAGTCGGCCTGAATCGTCTGAGCGGTGTTGATGTTGAAACTGCCGTAGTAGGTGGTGCCCTTACCCTGGGAGGGGTTGGTCACGGAGCTGTTGTCGGAGTAGATCGGGCTGTTGACGTGGCGCATCCGTCCCACGAGAAAGACGTTTCCGGCCTTGACGCTCGTGGTGTTGGAGGGCTGGAAACCCAGCGAGGTCTGCACATCCCCCGGCTCACCTTGGTAGGAGGTGGGGCAGGGGCCTTCATCAGTCTGGCGCCCATAACCGACCGCCGCGTACTGATTGGAGCTGCCGCGAACATAGTCAGTCCAGTAGTTATTGGCCCCCGGCGAGTAGCGGGTGCAGGCACGCGAGTAGGCCCACTCCCACGGGTAGGAGTTGTAGCCGTACCCGTTCACCGTGTCGTACACACGATCAACAGTGTCAATGGTGCGCACATAGGAGATCTGCACCGAGGTGTCCCCCAGGGGAATGGTGAGGTCACCGGTGGAGGCATCCGCGGGAGGCGCCGTCCACGGCAGCGACACCATGGTCACCAGGACGATCGCAAGAGAACCGACCACTGCAAAGAATCTGCGCAGTAGTCCTTCACGCCCGCACTGCGGGCGACGTGATGACTGGGACATGCCGATGGATTCCGATCATGAGGGATGGGTGCGCGGGGAGCGCACGACAACTATGACTGCCGAGGAATGTAGGTCATCCGACCTCTTCCTCAACACCTCAGAATCGGCTCACGGGGCAACAATCGCGCATCATTGCACACCGCAGACACTTTCCCTTGAAATGACGCGGAACAGCGCGGGTTTCAGTTGTATCTCATTGATGACGGAGGCGTCACGACAATAGAGGAAAGACAACAACAAACCGGCGAATATCTCAGAACGGATTCATACCCACCGGACGTTCGCCGTCATCCGTTTCCCTCACAGCCCCATTCAGCCCATTGTCACTTTCCTGGGTGCAGGAATCCCGTGGTCAGGAGATGACGGGTCGCCTCGACCATCTCCGCGCGCAGTGCGGCCGCATCGGCAGCGTTCAGCTCACTGAGGGCGGCGACCGCGGAGGCGACCTGCCCGACGCTCAGCTCGCCGTCGGCCACCCCGGCCAGGGCGGCCACCGCCGTGGAGGCCTGCAGGGTGCGTCCCAGCCCTCCGCCCTGACGCAGCAGGATGACCGTGGGCTCGGCGGCACCCGGAATGAGGTGACGCTCCTCGGTGACGTCGGGGGCCAGGAGCGGGCGGAGGTCGGCGACGGCGGCGTCGTCGAGGCCGGCGAGGCGCTCGCGCACCTCCAGCACCTCGGCAACGTGGGGGCCCAGGACCCCCTGACCGGAGGTGGTCACCTCCTCCAGGAGGCGCCAGGGCTCGCGGGGATGCCGGGGACGGTGGACGATGAGGTAGCCGAAGCCGACGCCCCGCACGTCGCGGACCTCGAAGTCGTCGATCCACGCCTCCAGGGCGGCGTCGAAGGCCTCCGGGTCGCGCTCGGGGGTCAGGCCGCCGTCGCGCAGCCACATGGTGGCGTACTCCACCGGGTCCTGGAGCTCGCGCTCAAGGATCCAGGCGTCGAGCCCCTCGGGGAGCCAGGCGGCCACTGTGTCGCGCCACGAGCCGGTGCCACGGTGCTCCCAGTTGCCGAGCATGACGGCGGTGGCGCCGGGCTCGAGGTGCTCGGCGAGTCCGGCGACGAGCCCCGGCAGGATGGGGCCGCCGGCGTCGCGGTACTCCATGAGGGGCAGGCCGGCCTCGCGCACCGCGGGCGGGGTGAGGACGAAGGGCGGGTTGGAGGCGATGAGGTCGAAGCGGCGACCGGCCACCGGCTCCAGGAGGGAGCCGCGCAGGAGCTCCAGGCGGCCGGTGCCGGTACCGGAGCCGGATTCGGAGGCGGCGTCGGCCTCTGAGTCGAGGTCGGAGCCGGGGGCGACGTCGAGAGCGCCCGGGGCGCCGGTGATGCTCACGCCGGCCAGGGCCGCGTTGAAGGCGGTGAAGGCCAGGGCGCGTGCGGAGATGTCGGTGGCCACCACGTGCTCGGCGTGACGCAGCAGGTAGAGGGTCTGGATGCCGCAGCCGCAGCCCAGGTCCAGGGCGGTGCCCACCCGCGTGCGCGGAGTCAGGCCCGCCAGGGTGAGGCCGGCGCCGCCGACGCCCAGGACGTGATCGGGGGCCAGGGCCCGGCCGGTGACGAGCTCGCCCAGGTCGGAGGCCACCCACCAGCGGACCTCGCCTGCGTCGTCGACGGCCTCGTGGGGGCGCAGGTCGACCAGGGCACGGACGCACCCGGACTCGTCGGGCCCATTGACCAGGCCGACGGC
>ERZ773044.234-NODE-234-length-28590-cov-36.2885_pt1 | contig 28590 bp, 23 predicted proteins | sample MGYA00511897_ERZ773044 | MGnify/ENA primary metagenome ERZ773044 (study PRJEB29015, sample SAMEA2738116) | human oral metagenome | biome: human oral; feature: human-associated habitat; material: saliva | place: China | collected 2170 ...
ATAGAATAAGGCTTTACGAGCATTTAAGAAAATATAAAAAGATAATTAGAAATTTATACTTTGTTTAATATAAAAAATTACACAATATAATTATCACTTTAAATTTATGTTAACTAACACTATATATAAATTTATTATTTCTATAAAAAAAAACTAGAAGCTACTTTATTCACTTCTAGTTTAAAATCTATTTATTTAACATACCAGCTTGAAGTTGGTACATTTTGTAATAATTACCTTTTAATGCTATCAACTCATCATGTGTTCCAGATTCAATAATTTCACCTTTATCTAACACGTAAATACAGTTAGAATCTTGAATCGTAGATAATCTATGAGCAATTGCTATTGTCGTTCTACCTTTTCTCATTTTTTCAAGAGAATGTTGAATTAACTCTTCTGTTTCAGAGTCAATATTTGCAGTAGCCTCATCAAGAATAAGAATTTTCGGCTTACTTGCTATAGTTCTAGCAAATGTAAGAAGTTGTCTTTCTCCAGATGAGAAAGTTGAACCTCTTTCTGTAACTAAACTATCATATTTATCTTCCAATTTATCAATAAAGTTATGCGCATCAACAAACTTCGCCGCTTCAATAACATCTTCTCTTGTTAAACTTTCATTATACATCTTAATATTTGACTCAACTGTCCCATGATATAAGAACGGATCTTGAAGTACTAGTCCAACACTATTTCTTAATTCTGTAGAACTATAATCTTTAATATTAACTCCATCTATTAAGATTTCTCCTCTATCATAATCATAAAATCTTAAGAATAGGTTCATAATAGAAGATTTACCAGAACCAGTAGCTCCTACAAACGCTATACTCTCTCCATTTTTAACACTAAACGAAATATTTTTAAGAACATCACGTTTACCATCGTAAGAGAAGCTAACATTTTTGAATTCGATATCACCACGTGAAATTTTATGGTCACTCTCTTTTTGCTCTGGTTCATATTCTTCATTATCTATTAATGTGAAAACACGGCCTGCAGAAATTATAGAAGTTTGAAGAATTGAGAAGTTTTGCATAAGTTCAATTAATGGATTGAACAGCTGATTCGTATATTGAATAAACGCATAGATTATCCCAGCTGTAAATCCAGCACTTTCAAAACTTAGCCCAAAATACATTACGATAACACCATATGCTAGTACTTTAAATAAAGCCATAGCTGGTCTTAATAATAAACTATCAACTTTTAATGATTTAGTGTAATAACGAAGGTGTTCATTATTAACCTCTCCAAACTCATCAATTAGGCGTTGTTCCTGATTAAATGCTTGGATAATCTTCATTCCCTCTATAGATTCAGATAATTTAGTATTCATTTCACTAATTTTCGCACGAGAAATTTCTACTAATCTACTAGAAAGCTTCTGATATAAGTATACCGAACCTACCATTACAGGAATAAATAGTATCATGTAGATTGTTAATTGCCAACTTAAAGCAATCATCGCAGAAAGTGTTACTACAAACATAAGTATCGTATTTAGGAAACTTGAGAAAATTGTTCCAAACATATCCGCAACAGCCTGCGTATCATTAGTTAATCTTGATACTACAGAACCTACAGGAGTTTTATCAAAGTAAGACATACCTAATTTTTGCAAGTTAGCAAAACTATCATTTCGTAGATCTCTAACTATACTATGTGCAACTTTTGCGAAGTAATACTCTCCTAAAAATGTAAACACAACTCTTAGAATAAATAATCCAAAATAAATTATTAAAATATATAATCCAGCTTTAGCAATATTTTTTGTAATATAATTATCAATATAATATTGAGCTAATAGAGGAATTGCTGTTGCGACTATCGAAGTCATTAATATAAATAATAGTGCTAATATCGATAATCCTTTATAGCGCAACATATAGCGCATTAGTCTAAAAAACGTCTTACTTTTCGACATCTTCACTTCCTCCTTTCAAGCTTTCTTCCATTTGTTGACTTTCATAAGTTTCTTTATACCAACCATTATTGGCGATAAGTTCGTCATGAGTTCCTTTTTCAATAATTGTGTTATCACCTAAAACAATTATTAAATCAGCTTCCACTACTGCAGAAAGTCTATGTGCAGTAATGATATTAGTTTGACCGCTACGTTGTTCTTTTAAGTTTTCTAAAATAACATGTTCAGTCTTAGCATCAACCGCAGATAATGAATCATCAAGGATTAAAATCTCAGGATTAATAATCAAAGCACGACTCATTGCTAAACGTTGTTTTTGACCACCTGAAAGACTAACACCTTTCTCACCAACAATCGTATCAAACTTCTCAGGCATTGCCATAATATCATCATACAGACCACAAATTTTTGTAATTTCTTCTACTTGTTTATCATCAATTAGAGGATTTGCAAAACGGATATTCTCTTTAATCGACATAGCAAATAGCACTTGATCTTGCGGTACATATCCGATAAGTTTTCTAAGATCGTTAATACTATATTCAGCAATGTCTCTATTGTTAAGCATAATATTACCAGATTTAATATTAAACTCTCTTAATAATAGTCTTAATAATGTAGTTTTACCTGCTCCAGTAACACCTACGATACCAAGTGTTTGACCTTTTTCAATAGCGAACTTAATATCTCTTAGGATACTCTTACCTTCTTCAAATTCGAAGTTGTTGATATTATATTCAAGTCTACCATTTTCAGCTTTGATATTACTATCTAAGTTAGTATTTACCTCATTAACTTCAGCTAATAAACTCTCAATACGTTTATAAGATACTTCACCACGTTGCGATATATTGTATAACCAACCAATGGCTTGAAGCGGCCATACTAACATATCAAGATAAGTCACAAAAGTAACTAACTCCCCAACAGATAAATCACCATTTGAGATAAAAATTCCACCGAAGACAAGAGTAAGTGTGTAAGATAAACCAACGAAGATTAATACCATTGGATTAAATAATGAGTTATACTTAGCAGCTATAACATTCTTACCGAATACTTTGTTATTAACTTCTCTAAAACTCTTAATTTCATCATTACCATAACCAAATGATTTTGTAACCTTTATCCCAGAGGCACTTTCTTGAACCTTGTTATTTAAATCTGAAAAAGATTCTTGAGCTGCTTCAAAACTCTCATAGTTTTTATCCCCAATATAATTAGTAGCATATGCTAAAAATGGTAAAGGTATAATAGCTATTAGAGTTAACTTGAAATCAATTAAAAATATCATCGTAAATAATGTCACTAAAGCTGTAATACTTGCATCAACAGCTGACATTACTCCTACACCAGCAACCATTACTACTGAGTTTATATCATTCGTTGCATGAGCCATTAAGTCACCCGTACGATATTTTTGGAAGAACGATGGAGACATCTTAGTAAAGTGTTCAAATAATCTTGACCTTAAAATCCTTCCTAAGTTATATGCCGCTCCAAAAATATAAACACGCCAAACATAACGAAGTGCGTACATCGCAAGTGCAGCTAATACAAGATAACCAACATTTAAGAATAACTCTCCATTAGTTAAATTTCCAGCCTCAATTTTATCAATAACAGTCCCAATAACTTTCGGTGGAATTAAGTTGAAAATACTTACTAAGATAAGGGCAATTATTCCAATAAGATAACGTCTTTTTTCTAGCTTCATGAACCAAGATAATTTTCTAAATAAATACATCTACACATCACCTAACCTTTCTCCTAGTTTTGAAAATACTTCTCCGATTTTACCATTAATTACAAGGTCAGCCATATTATCCTGAGGAGTAGACGATTTATTAATAACAACCAAATGTTTCCCTCTAAAATAATGTAGTAAGTTTGCTGCTGGATAAACACTTAATGAAGTACCACCGATAATCAGTACATCAGCTCTTTCAATAAAGTTAATTGCAGCATTAAATACTGTCATGTCTAATTCCTCTTCATATAAAGTAATATATGGTTTTATTACTCCACCACATTTATCACAGCTCGGTATTTCTTCATTTTTAGCTAAGAACTCTTCTAGGTTGTAAAAACTTTTACACTTAGTACAATAATTTGCATCTACACTTCCATGAAGTTTTAAAACATTTTTACTACCCGCTTGTTCATGTAAAGTATCAATATTTTGTGTAATTACCGCTTTAAGTTTCCCTTGCTTTTCCAAATCTGCTAAATAAAAATGAGCTCTATTCGGTTTAGCATCAGGGTAAACTAAATGTTTTTTGTAGAAATCAAAAAAATCTTCAGGATACTTCACAAACATAGTTCTGGAAACGAGTTGTTCGGGTGTAAAGTGCTTATTTAGTTTTACACTGAATACTCCATTCGCACTTCTAAAATCTGGTATATTAGATTCAGTAGAAACACCTGCTCCACCAAAAAAGACAATATTATCATTTAATTCTATTATTTCTTTTAGTTTCTCTATATTACTCATAATATCTTACCTCCTTATAAAAAATTATAAAGTTATGAAAAGAAGGAAACCTTTATATAAGTCTCCTTCTTTCAATTAACTTCTAATTAGTTTCTTTATCTTTTTGAGCTTTTAACTCTTTAATACGTTGCTTACGCTCTTCGATACGAGCTTTTTTCTCTTCACGAGATGCACTCTTAATTGGACCACGAGCGATATGTTCTTTACTATCGTTAGTTACAAGGTTAGTTGGTTCTTGTTTCATTTCGATTTCTTCATGACGTTCTACTCTAATACGCATTAAGTTAGTAACAACTTCTACTTGAATATCATCTATCATGTCCTCGAACATTTGGTAACCTTCTGTTTTATACTCACGAAGCGGATCAATTTGTCCATAAGAACGAAGGAAAATTCCTTTTCTAAGTTGATCCATTTGGTCGATGTGATCAGTCCATCTATCATCGATAGCGTTAAGAAGAATGTATTTCTCGAATGAATTCATAGTTTCATCACCAAGTAGCTCACGTTTCTCAGCTAACTCAAGATTAATTCTGTGTAATACAAGCTCGCGAATTTCATCATCAGACATAACATCTGAGTACTCACTCTCAGTAATAGGTTTTTGACCTAAGAACTTCTCATTAAGTGATTTAATGATTTCTTCAGTTTCTTCTTTTTCACTGTGTGCTTCTAAGTTTTCAGTGATAAATGCCATAGTTTTATCTACTGCTTCACCAATCATCTCTTGAATAATATCAGTAACAACATCATTTTCTAACACTTCATTTCTTTCAGCGTACATGATTTCACGTTGTTTACGTAATACATCATCATATTGAAGTACTTGTTTACGCGAGTCATAGTTATTACCTTCAACACGTTTTTGAGCACTTTCAACAGACCTACTTACCATTCTACTTTCAAGCGGTGTATCTACATCTTTACCCATGATTTTTTGTAATCTATCAGCTCCGAAACGAACCATAAGTTCATCTTCTAGAGATAGATAGAATCTACTGTAACCTGGATCCCCTTGACGTCCTGAACGACCACGTAATTGGTTATCAATACGACGTGATTCGTGACGTTCTGTACCAATTACAGCAAGACCACCTAACTCACGAACACCTTCTCCAAGTTTAATATCCGTACCACGACCAGCCATGTTAGTCGCGATAGTTACTGAACCACGTTGTCCAGCTTGTTTGATAATTTCAGCTTCACTTTCATTTTGCTTAGCATTAAGTACTTTATGAGGAACACCATATTTGTATAATAATTTAGATACTAATTCACTCGTTTCAATTGAAACAGTACCTAAAAGAACTGGTTGTCCTTTATCATAACGTTCTTTAACTTCTTGTGCTACCGCATTGAACTTAGCTTCCATATTTGAGTAAATGAAGTCTGGTGCATCAATCCTTTGGATTGGTCTGTTCGTAGGAATTGTAGTTACAAACATGTTGTAAATATTTCTAAATTCCTCTTCCTCTGTTTTACCAGTACCTGTCATACCACTAAGTTTTTTATACATTCTGAAGAAGTTTTGGAATGTAATAGTCGCCATTGTTTTACTTTCTTTTTGAATTGGCACACCTTCTTTAGCTTCAATAGCTTGGTGTAAACCTTCAGAGAAACGACGACCTGGCATTGTACGACCAGTAAATTGGTCAACGATTAAAATCTCTCCATCTTCAGCAACTACGTAGTCAACATCTAGCGCCATTGTATAGTTAGCTTTTAACGCTTGGTTAATGTGGTGAGTTAAATCAACATTTTTTAAATCATAAAGATTTTTTAACCCGAAGTAACTTTCTGCTTTATCAATACCATTTTCAGAAAGTTGGATAGATTTAGTTTTAATATCTAAAGTATAATCTCCATCACTTCCATCTTCTTTCTCTGCTTTTTTCAGAGTTTTAACGAAGGCATTTGCAACTTGATATAATGAAGTTGATTCTTGACCTTCACCAGAGATAATAAGTGGTGTACGAGCTTCATCGATAAGTACTGAGTCAACCTCATCGATTACAGCATAGTTTAATGGACGTTGAACACGAGCTTCAACTGTTTTAACCATGTTATCTCTTAAGTAGTCAAATCCTAACTCATTGTTAGTTGAGTATGTGATATCAGCATTGTATGCTGCTCTTTTCTCTTCAGAGTTAAGAGAGTTTAAGTTAAGACCTACAGAAAGTCCCATGTAGTTGTAGAAAACTCCCATTTCTTGAGCGTCACGTTGTGATAAGTATTCGTTAACTGTAACAACGTGTACACCTTCATCTGCTAATGCGTTTAAGTACACTGGCATTGTGGCAGTAAGAGTTTTACCTTCCCCTGTTCTCATCTCCGCGATATCACCACGGTGAAGTGCGATACCACCCATAATTTGAACTTTATATGGTTTCATTCCTAGAGAACGTAATGCACCCTCACGAGCTGCAGCAAACGCATCTACTAGAATTTTATCTAATATATCCGCTGTATCTTTACCTTTTTCTTTTTGTTCTTGAATATAAGCTTTAAATTCTTCTGTTTTATTTACTAATTCTTCATCGCTAAGATTTGAATATTCTTCATCTTTAGCTAATACTTTATCAGCTAATTTTGATAAGCTTTTTACTTCTCTTCTGTTAGCATCAAATATTTTTCCTAAAATAGCCATTAACATTTTCCTTCCGACATATTTTCTTACTTAATGATTTTATAATCATCTTATAATTCATCTCCTTATTATATCATCCATTTCTCTTTAAAGCAACCACATTAGCACGATTTTAAGTTGATATTAACTATGTATTACATTCTACAAATAAAGCTAAATGAATTTATATATTTTTTGATTTTAAATAAGTAAAAATTCTAGTAGAACTCCCTCTTAAAATCCTACTAGAATATTTTTTATTTATATTTATTTAGTAAACTCTCCACTTTCTCCACATACAGTTCTCGTACATTTTTAGGTGTTAATATTTCAATATCGCTTCCTAAAGAAAAAATCCAACCTAAGAAATGACTACTACACATAACTTCTACAGACGTTTGATAAAAATCATCTTTTTTATGAATAATAATATCTTTACCGAATCTATCAACGATTGCTCCAATTAACGATTCTTTAAACTGCAAAGTCACTTTCTCTAATGTTCCACCATACATACCGAATATTTTCTTCGAATAACTCGATATATCTTCTTTTTGGAACTTATCATGACCTAATCTATCATTCTCAGCAATCACAACATTTCTCATCTTATCAACACGATAATTTTTGATTAAATCTGTCTTAGCATCATAGGCAACCATATAATAATTCTCATCATTCCATACTAGAGCAAAAGGACTCACATTATAAACTTCACCATTTTTTCTATCAATCATCTGTTTCTTATAATTCCATTGCCAATAATTAAAATTAATTTGCTTATTTTCTGCAATTGCATTATGGATAGCATCAACATTATAATAAATATTTTCGTTTATATATTTATTCTCTTCGAAAGAATATACCTGTCTTTGTATTTTTTGTGCCTGTTTTTTGCTCGCTAATTTCTTAAGTTTTAGGATTAGATCACGAGATTTTTTCGCAGTTAAGAACTTGCTAGCCTGAATAACATCAATCAACATTTTAACCTCTGCAAGCTCAAATTCTCTCTCTACTAAAGCATAGGTATTTTCACGTCCACTCTTTTCAACTACGATATTAAATCCATAATCTTGTAGTAATTCTATATCCTTATATAAAGTTTTTCTCTCAACAACTATTTCTTTTTTAAAAAGTAAAGAAGTTAATTCTTTTACACTTAAATAAGTATTTTCGTCGCTATAGTCTCTCAATATTTCTAATAAGTACAATAGCTTTAATTTTTGATATCTTCCTTTTTCCATAAATTTTGCTCCTTATATACACTTATGTATATAATAACAACTATTTACGAATTTTTCTATTACTTTTATGTATTTTTACATCTTTGTTAACAACTTCTGCGATTACAGAATCACCAGTAACAAAACATACTTTAACAAAGAACTTATCTCCTACTTTATCGTAAATTCTTCCTGCACTCTTCGTACCTTTTGCGACTGTTCTGCAAGAATTCCCTACATAACCAACTTTACCAAAAGTTTTCATCATAACTTTTATCGCTTCTTCGTCATAATCATTATCGAAGTCTTTCTCACAGCTTATAACATCTCCTACTTTAAAAACTTTAGCTCCAAAATAGTACTCCATTCCAGTAATTGTAATATAATCTTTTTCCATTTTTAATCACCTCTTCGTTTTGTGATTTAATTATAACAAGACATCTGTCCATTTTTTTGGACTTGTAATGAAAAATTATAAAAAAAAAGAACTTAGATTAAAATTTAACCTAAGTTCTTTGTAAAATTATTCTATTACTTGTTTAAGATGCTATCACAACGTGGGCATAAACCTTCTTCGTTTACTTCATCAACGATGTTCCAACAACGTTCACAACGGTGTCCTTCGGCTTTAGTTACTTTAACAGTAGCAAGATCATAAGCTACACCATCGTTTTCTTTAACCTCTACTTTACTTACGATGAAGAATTGGTTTAAGTTAGCAACAGAGTTTAATAACTCAACTACTTCAGCATCGTTACTGTATACTTCAACAGCAGCTTCTAGAGATTTACCAATAACTTTTTCATTACGGCTTTCTTCTAATGCTTTATTCACATCATCACGAACTTCTAGAAGTTTATCCCATTTAGCTTCTAAAGCAGCGTCTTCGATTACATTTTTAACTGGGAAGTCAGTTAAGTGTACAGACTCAGCATCTTCGTATGGCATATTGTCATATACTTCTTCAGCAGTGAATGAAAGAATTGGAGCAAGTAATCTAACAGATTTACTTAATACTGTGTAAAGAACTGTTAACATACTTTGACGTTTGTGAGAATCTTCACCTTCGATGTAAAGAATATCTTTACCATAGTCAAGGTAGAATGAAGATAATTCAACGTTAAAGAAGTTGATTAGTTCAGTAGTAATACTGTTGAATTGGTAGTTTTCATAGTAGTCTAATACTTTCGCTACAACTTTTTCGAATTTAAGAACCATGTATTTGTCTAGTTCTTCAAGGTTTTCATACGCAACTAAATCAGTTTTGTTGTTGAAGCTTCCGTTGTATAAGTTTCCTAATAAGAAACGGAAAGTATTTCTGATTTTTCTGTATGTTTCAGAAACTTGTTTTAAGATATCTTTAGAGATACGAACGTCTTGAGTGTAGTCTACACTTGCAGACCATAGACGGATAATCTCAGCACCTAATTCTTTACCTACATCGTTAGGAGAAATAACGTTACCTAATGATTTACTCATCTTATTACCATTACCGTCCATAACGAATCCAGCAGATACTAACTCTTTATACGGAGCTACTCCAGATACCGCTACAGAAGTGATAAGTGAAGAGTTGAACCATCCACGGTATTGGTCACTTCCTTCTAGGTATAAGTCAGCTGGGTATGTTAAATCTTCACGGATTGCACAGCATCCTTGGTGAGATGTTCCAGAATCGAACCATACGTCCATGATGTCCATTTCTTTAGTGAATTCACCGTTTGGACTTCCTGGGTGTGTATATCCTTCTGGTAATAATTCTTTAGCGTCTTTGTAGAACCAAACGTTTGATCCTTCTTCTTCAAAGATTTTCGCTACGTGTTCGATTAATTCGATATCAAGGATAGCTTCCCCATTTTCAGCGTAGAATACAGGAATTGGCACACCCCATACACGTTGACGACTGATTACCCAGTCACCACGGTCACGAATCATGTTATATAATCTTGGTTTACCCCATTCACTGTAGAATTTAGTGTTATCTACAGCTTCTAATAATTCAGAACGGAATGCATCAACAGAACAGAACCATTGAGGTGTAGCTCTGAAGATAATTGGTTTTTTACTTCTCCAGTCATGTGGGTATGAGTGAGTAATATCTTCTTGTTTTAATAATGCTCCAGTTTCAGCTAAGTGAGCTATAATGTCTTTGTTCGCATCGAATACGAATTTACCAGCGAATTGTCCAGCTTCTTCTGTAAGAACACCTTGGTTATCAACTGGTGATAATACTCCAAGTTTGTATTGTAATTGACCAACAAGATAGTCATCAACCCCGTGTCCAGGAGCTGTATGAACTAAACCAGTCCCTGAATCAAGAGTTACATAATCAGCTAAGATTAATGTAGATGTTCTATCTAAGAATGGGTGTTGACATAATAAGTACTCTAAATCTTTACCTACTAATACTTCACCAGTTTCATAGTTTTCCCAACCGAATTTTTCAGCTAAGAATGCTACTCTTTCTTTAGCAACTAAGTAGCTTTCTCCATTGTATTTAACAACTTGATATTCGAAATCTGGGTGAACAGCGATACCTAAGTTCGCAGGTAATGTCCAAGGAGTAGTTGTCCAGATAACAAACTTAGTTCCTTTTTCAACTGCACCATTTTCACTAACTAGATCAAATGCAACATAAATAGATGGTGAAGTGTGATCGTGGTACTCGATTTCAGCTTCAGCTAAAGCAGACTCTGAAGATGGTGACCAATAAATAGGTTTTAATCCTTTGTAGATATAACCTTTGTCTACCATTTTACCAAATACACGGATTTGCTCAGCTTCAAATTTTGGATCAAGAGTTAAGTATGGGTTTTCCCAATCTCCTAGTACTCCAAGTTTTTTGAAATCAGCGCGTTGTTTATCAACTTGTTTTAATGCATAATCTTTACATTTATTTCTGAATTTGTTAGCTGGCATAGATTTTCTATCAACACCATTGTTTACCAATACTTGCTCGATTGGAAGACCGTGAGTATCCCAACCAGGAACATATGGTGAAACAAATCCATTCATATTTTTATATTTAACGATAAAGTCTTTTAAGATTTTGTTTAATGCGTGTCCAATGTGGATGTTACCATTCGCGTATGGAGGTCCATCGTGAAGAACATATGAAGGTTTCCCTGCATTTTTTTCTAATATTTTATTGTATAAATCCATTTCTTCCCAACGTTGTAGGAATTGAGGTTCTTTATTTGGAAGATTTCCACGCATTGGAAACTTCGTATTTGGCATTAATAATGTATCTTTTAATTCTACCATTTTATCTCCTTTCAAAATAAAAAACTCTTAGTAAAAGTTATAGAGGGCGAAATGTATCCACGGTACCACCTCTTTTAACTCCTACCAAGAGCACTTGTTTGTTCTATTAAAATTATTATACAATAAAGTGATAACTCCTATGCTTCTATAAAACTTTTCACCAACCAGTTTCTCTCTAAAACTCCACATAGTCGTCTTGTCTTTATTTACGATATGTTTATTATATTACATTAAGAATAATCTTTCAAGCATTTTATGTGAATTTAACATAAAATTTTCTGAAAACATTTTAAAATTTATAAAAAGACTTTAGTAGAACGATATATATAAGATATGAATAATCTCCTTATTCTTTTTTATAGTTTTTCTAAAGTCTTAATTTATTTTTTATCCTCTAAAATAATTTTTTATAGCTGCAGAGCCATATTGTAAGATTTGCTTTTGTGTTAGTGAGGCAGTCACATTAACATTTCCACCTGAGACTTCCACATTTTCAATCGTAACAGGAACATCAAGTGATTTAATTTTAATTGTATTGCCACTCACTCCAACTCCAGTTCCTGTTAGTGCTTCTTTCAAATATTTTTCCAAAGCAAAATCAGGAATTGGAACTTTACCGATTTTAGCATCTTCTAGTACTAAGTCCACAGAATTATTTGCACCTACTACTTTAACATTCGTGTTGATCATCGTATCCCAAAGTCCTAGTTTAACTGGTAACTTCGCTTCAATATGATTTCCAACTAGTTTATAACTTCCGTTTAATAATTCTGAATCTTTTTCAACTGCATTTTTAAAGATTGATAAAAATGTATTATTATCAATTTTTAGTGACGTAGACACTTTTGAATTAGCATAACTAATATTAGAAAGGAAGTCTCCATTCAAATCTTTTAATGTAGTTGATGCTTGAACGTTTGCTAGTTTTTCTGAATTTTTAATGTTATTATCTGGTGTTAATGCGTATGTTATACCACCACCAAATAGAGCTAATACTATTAATAACGATAGTAGTTTTCTTAAAGCTTTCATTTGAATCTCCTTTGTTATAACTTTCCTTATAATATAATTATACACTATACAGAAAAAAGTTAAAACAAAGTTAAACCTCCTATAGTGAATTACTCTTAATTTCTGTAGTTTTTTCATATACAAACAATATATTTTACGTTATAATAATTAGTAACCTTTTTAGGGTATGAATTTAAAAAAAGGAGATTTTGTTTATGAAAGAAAATATTACTATTAAAAAGTTCACCATGAACGTCCTTAATGGTATCGCCTTAGGAACAGTACTTTGCTTAGTACCTGGTGCGTTACTTGGTGAATTACTAAAATATATAGGAAAGCTATATCCTTCACTTGCGTTTTTATCATTATCAATAACTATTTCCAATGCCATGATAGGATTAGCTTCAGGAATAATAATCGGATTATTCTTTAAATTTACACCTGTACAGAGTGTTTCAATCGGATTAGCTACATTATTTGCTGCTGGATCTATAATACCAACACCAGATAAAACAGGACTGATGCTAAAAGGTTCTGGGGACATTGTTACAATGATTTTCACAGCTGCACTGGCTACAGCTTTCATACTGCTGATCGGAGATAAAGCAAAAAACTATGCTGTAATTATTCTACCACCACTTACATTAGTAATTATCGGAGGTATTGGTAGATATACACTTCCATTTTTCTCAGGTGCAACAAAATTACTAGGAGATGGAATTAAGCATTTACTTACTTTACAACCGATTATCCTTACTATTCTAATCGCTATGATTTTCGCTTGTCTTGTAGTATCTCCTATTACATCAGTAGGAGTTGCTCTAGCGATTAACATAGAAGGTATTGCCTCAGGTGCTGCAAACCTTGGAATTTGCGCATGTGGATTTACTCTTGCAATCGCAGGTTGGGCAGTTAACTCTAAAGGAGTTTGCTTCGCACACTTTATCGGATCACCAAAGATTTCTATGGCAAATATTTTCGCCAAGCCGAAAATCATGTTACCAGTTCTTTGTAGCGCAGCTGTCTCAGGAGTATTCGCCGCCATTTTAAATATCCAAGGAACTCCAATGAGTGCAGGATTTGGATTTAGTGGTCTAGTTGGACCATTAGCACACCTTGCGACTACAGATGGTAGTACATTAGAAATATTAAAAGCAGCTATCGTCTTCGTAGTAATTCCAGTAGTTTCTGGTTTCTTCTTCGTAAAATTATTTACAAAGATTGTGCCGATTATTAAACCAGAAGATTACAAACTTAACTTATAAAATAATATACACAGATGTGACTCTACAAAAATGATTTCTTGAAATCACCATGTTAGAGTCACTCTTTTTTTATTTCATGTAATTCATTAAAGCCTTGCATAAATTAGTCTCATAAATTATAATTATAAAGTATTAATTTTAAGATATAAAATATTATCTATAAAAATAAAAGGAGTAGCTATGCTAGATCTTATTCGAAATAGAAAATTCAATGTTTATAAAACTTTAAATATTGTGAATCCCTTAATCCCTATTGCTACTGATGAAATGTTTTTACGCACAGTATCTAATAGTGATGATTGTATATTACATTTATATACATTACCAAACTCTGCAATAATAGGTGCACCAGATACACGCGTACCTTACTTTGAACAGGCGTTATTTGCATTTTATAGAAATAATATAATTCCTGCCGTTAGAAATATCGGTGGCCTTGGGATAATTTCAGACAAAGGAATTCTAAACTTATCAATCGTTATGAATAAACCTAAGGATAACTTTTCTATTAATGAAGGTTATGAGCTTATGACATCATTTATAAAAGCAATTTTCCCAGAAGGAGCCGATAAAATCGAAGCGGTAGAAATTGCGAATTCATACTGCCCAGGGGATTACGACCTTAGTATTGATGGAAAGAAATTTGCAGGGATTGCTCAAAGAAAGATTAAAGAAGCGGTGGTAGTTTCAATCTACATAAGTATTTTCGGCGATCAACAAAAACGTGCAAATATCATGAAAGACTTCTATGAAATTGGAATCGATGATCAAGAAGTAAGATATAAGTATCCAAAAGTTGATCCAGAATGCATGGAAACACTAGAAAATCTACTTAATAAAAAATTCACACTTGAAGATGTTTTTGAAAGAGTAGAAAAAGTACTTTATGGTTTAGACTGTGACCTAGAAAAAGGGGAATACACAGAAGCAATGGTAGAAGAATACAACGCAATCTTCGAACAAGCAAAAGAAAGAAACGAAAGTTACTTAGAAGGAAAATAATCAACTCTACAATTGAGAAAAACTCAATTCAAAATAAAAAATAAACAAAAAGCTAGTCAGAAAATTTCTAACTAGCTTTTATTTTATTCATAAATTTTATAGTAAATGTAAGATTACATTAACCCAAAGCCAACTAAATGGCATAACTAATATCATCGCAGGTACCATATCTACAACCGGAAACATCTTAAGTTTCAATATTCTAAATCCTGCAGCAACCATTAAGAAACCGCCACAAGCTTTAAAGTCGTTAATCATTTCAGGTGTCGTAAGTGGAACTATTAATCCTGCTGATAAAAATAAAAACGTAAAAATAACAAACTGTGGTACAGCTATTAGTGAAACAATATACCCAAGATTACAAGCAAAAATAGCAGCAGTAAAGAAATCCAAAATAGACTTCGTAATTAATAAACTAGGATCTCCTGTTATTCCTTCACTAAGACTTCCATATATCCCCATTCCACTAGAACAAAACAGCACTATAACCGTAATTAATGTAGCTAAAAACTCCGTTTCTGACATAGACGTATTAGGTTTCGGAACTACTTTTACCATGAGTTTTTGCATTTTTTGACATGCTCTATAAACTAAATCTCCAAGATTAAAGAATAATCCTACCAATGTACCTATAATAATCGCGAATATTACCGCAGGCATATATTTCATAAGACCTATCGACGCTATTCCCATTCCCATCGAACAAAGACCAAATATCATGTTTAATTGTTCTTTATACTTTTCAGGTAATTTATCTCCCAACACTGCCCCTGCTATACCTCCTAAGAATATAGCAATCGTATTAATTATTATTCCTGTTGGCATTCTATATATCCTTTCTCTTCAGACTATCTATCATAAATACTCCAACATCTATAATGTGAAGGTTAGTAATTTTTTCAAGTTCTTTTTTGATATAAGGAAAATGAGTACACCCAAGAACAACAGCTTCTACATTCGTTAATTCAAAATAATTAAACAATGTCTTAAAGTTGAAATCTTCAACTATTTGTTCAGGTTTATTCCCCTCTTCTATTGCTTTAACAAGCTCTAACATTGATAACCCAAGTACACGTAGACGCGAATTTGAGACATAAAGATTGTTCTCAACACCTGTAAGACCATGAGAATTCGCCGCCATTACAGCTAGATACTTATACTCAAGACCTAGATTTCTATACATCTGCATAGGAGTAATAATAGAAATATTCATTTTTTCCGCCAATCTATCAAAATCGACTACTGAACTAAGTGAGTTACAGTATACAAAAATTGCCTCACAACCTTTTACTTTTAGTTCATCAATAATCTTTACAATAATATTTTCACGTTCTTCATCTTCTAAAGCTTGAAACGTAGTTTGCTCAACCGGATTATTAGAAATTGGAACTAAAACCACATCATCATAACCTTGTGAATTTAGTAACTCCGCCCCCAATTTTGAATCAATCGGTGTTCCAGCCATAACAGCTATTTTCATATACTTTTCTCCTATCTGCTCTTCTTCTATATAATTATACTTTAAAATTTCTATTAATAATTCTAGAATAAATTCAATATGAAAAATTATTCTATTCATTATTTTACAATTTATATAAATAACTAATATTACAATTATACAAGTAAACTCCTCTCATTACAACCTCAACTAAAATAAATATATAACTTCTACTATAATATTTTAAAGATTACTATTATTTAAAAACAAGATTTTAATAATTTGGCGCAAACTGACATTTCTTTGTCGTGTTTTGCTATAGTTTTGACGCTAAATGTAATATATAATTTATTTATCAACAAACAAAAGAAATTAATTAAAAAAATATTAATAAGAGGTATAAAAAAATGGAAAACAAAAAAGTAATTTTAATCACAGGTGCATCATCAGGTATGGGTAAATCTACAGCTCAAGATCTTATCGAAGCTGGACACATCGTTTACTGCGTGGCTCGTAGCGTAGACAAAATGAAAGACTTAGAAATGCTAGGTGGTCACGTAATGAAAATGGACGTAACTAATGAAGAAAACATCGATTCAGTAGTTAAAAAAATCATCGAAGAACAAGGGCGTATCGATGTTCTTTGGAACAACGCAGGTTACGGATTATACGGACCAGTGGAAGAACTTTCAATGGATCGCGTACAACAACAATTCGAAGTTAACGTATATGGTGTAGCTCGTTTAACACAAAAAGTACTTCCTTACATGAGAGAAAAACGCGATGGACTAATCATCAACACTTCTTCAATGGGTGGTAAAATCTACACTCCACTTGGAGCTTGGTACCATGCAAGTAAACACGCTATCGAAGGATACAGCGACTGCTTACGTATCGAATTAAAAGCATTCAACATTAAAGTTGTTGTATTAGAACCAGGTGTAATTGATACTGGATTCACCCAAGGGGTTCGTGATAACTTCTCATTCGAATCAAAAAATGGTCCATACAAAGAAGTAGTAAATGCTTATATCAAAGCTATGGATAACCCACCTATGAAAGGATCTAATCCTAAAGTAATCTCTAAAACAGTACAAAAAATTATCAACGCTCGCAAACCAAAAACTCGTTATGTTGCCGGACAAGGTGGAAAATTCCTAATAGCTCTTCGTAATATCTTCGGTGATAGAGTATACGATGCACTAATGTACAGCCAAATGAAATAATATTAAGTGAAGGGGCTTTGCCCCTTTTCTTATTAAATTTTACAATTACTTATATAATAGTTTAAAAAATAACTAATATAGTTTAAAATAATTATAATAAATAGATAAATATAGAATTGAGGACTAGTATGAAACTTACAATAAGCTATCAACTACAAGATTTTTTAAAAAGTTTAGGTGCAGATATATCTGTACTTTTACAAAAAGCTGAAATTCCGAATAAGCTTAGAGAAGAGGAAGTTAATTTAACATCATTAGAATTTTATAGACTTCTATTACAATTAGATCAAGTTATGTCAGAAGATAACATTCGTGATTTGAGTCAAATATCTCATCTACAGATGTTTATTCCAGCCTTCTTCGCATCACTAGCCTCTCCACATGGATTTGAGGCATTAGAAAGATTTGCACGATTTAAGAAAATTATTGGGCCAATCGAAGTTGATTTAGTAGAAGGACCAACAACAGTAACAGTAACTTACAAATTTTCTCATCCGAATATGGAATTACCAAAATTTACTATTCTTAATGAACAACTTCTAATATTAGATTTATTAAGAACTGGAATTGGAGAAAAAATAATTCCATTAAGTGTCGAATCTCCATATGATTACGATACAACTACAACAAAAATATTCGGAACCCTAATACAAAAATCAGAAACAAACCGTTTAATTTTTGATAAAAATGATTTAAACAAACCATTTTTAACTCAAAACAATATCATGTGGAAATATTTAGAACCAGAACTTAATAAACAACTAGCTGAACAAATCAACGAACAAAGTTTTTCAGGATACGTTCAAAAAGAACTATATTCAGCAATTCCAAGTGGATTATTTTTAGCAGAAGATATTGCTAATCGACTAGGTGTTAGTACAAGAACTTTACAACGAAACCTTTCTGCAGAAAATACTACTTTTAAACAAGAACTACAAGCTGTTCAAAAAGCTATGGCCTTCTCATATTTCAAGATGAACTTACCTACTGAAGAAATTTCAGATTTAATAGGATATAGTGATGTAAATACATTTAGTCGTGCATTTAAAAAATGGACAGGAATAACAATTACCGAATATAAAAAACAAAATGGATTATAGAAATTAACTTAAAAAAACATAAAATAAAACAGATAGCATACTCTATCTGTTTTATTGCTTAAAGGATTTATTCTAATTTCCCCTTGTTTTGGGAGTATGAATAAAACTCTGTAGATTCTTTATACATGAAAAAATTAAGGGCTGGAATTAATTTCCCAGCCCTATAACTTATTATTTAATATCAATTTTCAATTCATCATTTACATAATCTAAGTGGATTTCCATTCCATCTTCGATACCATGACGGATTAATTCAACTGAAAGTTTGTTTTCGATTTGACTTTGGATGAATCGTTTAAGTGGACGAGCACCGAATTTCATATCGAATCCTGCAGTTGCAACCCAACTAGAAATATTATCAGTATAAGTTAAAGTAATATTTCTATTAGCGATACGCGCAACAAGTTCGTTAAGAAGTTTATTAGCGATTCCTTTAATATTATCTTGTGTTAATGGTTTGAAGATAATTATATCATCCATACGGTTAAGAATTTCTGGTTTGAAGTATCCGTAAAGTTGGTTAGTAATATTTTTACGAGTTTCTTCAGTAATCACACCGTCTTTAACTTCTTCTAATAGTTCTAATGAACCGATGTTAGAAGTCATGATAATAATTGTATTTTTGAAGTCAACTACTACACCTTTAGAGTCTGTAAGTGTACCTTCATCTAATAATTGTAATAAGATGTTGAATACATCAGGGTGTGCTTTTTCGATTTCATCCATTAAGATAATGCTATATGGATTACGTCTTACACTCTCAGTAAGTTGACCACCTTCTTCATATCCGATGTATCCTGGAGGGGCTCCGATTAAACGGCTAACTGAGTGTTTTTCCATGTATTCACTCATGTCAATACGCACGATGTTACGTTCATCATCGAACAAGTTAAGAGCTAGTGCTTTAGCAAGCTCAGTTTTACCTACCCCAGTAGGACCTAAGAATAGGAAGCTACCGATTGGTCTGTTAGGATCTGCGATACCAGCACGAGAACGTAAGATTGCGTTAGTTACACTCTCTACAGCTTCATCTTGACCTATTACTTTTTCATGAATAGTATCAGCTAGATGTAATAATTTTTCTTTTTCAGTTTCTACTAGACGAGTTACAGGGATACCAGTCATTTGACTAACGATAAATCCAATCTCATCTTCAGTAACTTCTTGTTTTAGAAGTTTGTATTCTTCATGTTTAGATTTCTCTTCTAATTCTTCTAACTCTTGAGTCAATTTTGGTAAAGTAGAATATTGTAACTCAGAAGCTTTTTCTAAATTATAGCTATTTTGAGCTTGTTCTAATTCAACTTTAACTCTATCGATTTTTTCACGAAGATTTTTAACAGCTGATAATTTTTCTTTTTCACTATCAACTTGTAATTGAAGTTTATTTTGTTCTTCTTTTAGATTAGCTAACTCTTCTTTTAAGTTTTCTAAACGTTTTTTAGACACATCATCATCTTCACTACTTAAGGCTTTTTCTTCTATTTCAAGTTGCATAACTTTACGATTAATTGTATCTAATTCCGCTGGGTTAGAAGAGTTTTCAGTTTTAATAGTAGCACAAGCTTGGTCGATTAAATCGATAGCTTTGTCAGGTAAGAATCTATCAGTAATATATCTATTAGATAATTCAGCAGCTTCTACGATAGCACGGTCAGAGATTTTCACACCGTGGTAAACTTCGAATCTTTCTTTAAGACCACGTAGAATTGAAATAGTATCTTCTACAGTAGGCTCTTTAACAAGAACTTTTTGGAAACGACGTTCTAACGCAGAGTCTTTTTCAATATATTGACGATATTCATTAAGTGTTGTAGCTCCGATACAGTGTAGTTCACCACGAGCAAGCATAGGTTTTAAGATATTACCAGCATCCATCGCTCCATCAGTTTTACCAGCACCAACAAGCATGTGAATTTCATCTATGAATAGAATGATTTTTCCTTCTTGTTCTTTAACTTCTTTTAATACAGCTTTTAGTCGTTCTTCGAACTCACCACGATATTTAGCTCCTGCGACTAAACTAGTAAGGTCAAGTTCGAATACAGTTTTGTCTTTAAGACTTTCAGGTACATCACCACGTACAATACGTTGAGCTAGTGCTTCAACAATAGCAGTTTTACCTACCCCAGGTTCCCCTATCAATACTGGATTATTTTTTGTTTTTCTTGATAAAATTCTAATTACATTTCTTATTTCTTCATCACGTCCTATTACAGGATCAATTTTACCACTACGTGCAGCTTCTACAAGATCACGACCATATTTTTCTAGAACTTCATAGTTGTTTTCTGGATTTTCGTTCATAACTTTTTTACCTCCTCTGATATTATCGATGACAGCTACTAAATCTTTTAATGTAGTCACCTTATCGATATATTTTTTTACAATACTATTTTTCAAATAACTCGCAAGAACAATGTGTTCACACGAAATAAATTTATCTTCATATTTCTCTTTATATTTATTAGCTTCTATTAATAAAGCATTCAAATCATTACTTAGATAACTAGCGTAATTGATATTATCTCCTTCTACACTATTAACTTTCGCAATTTCATTATCTAACTCATGAGTTAAATTCACCTTATCAACATTTACTCTTCCTAATATATCACTATATAAATTACTACCAGTAAGAGCCGCTTTTAAGAACATCTCACTCGTAATACTTTGACTTTTTTTCTCAGTTGCAAATTCGGAAGATTTCGCTAAGATTTCTTTCACACTATTTGTAAAACTATTAATATCCATTGTAAATCTCCTTTGATTAAATTATTAGATCAAAAGGTACTTTTATTCGTTGACCAATATCTCTAATATAATAAAGATACTACTCTCAAAAAATACACCTAAATACTCAATAAACTAAAAGGGTTTATGAACTATATTTAAATTTTATCTTTTTGACCTTCTTTGACCTTAAATAAATTATAACATGTTTGACCTTTTTTGACAATAGTTTTTTGAAAAAATTTTAAAAAAGAAAAAAAGCTCACAAACCTTATGTTGACAAGCTTTAAACTAAGTATTATATTTAATATTATCTTAGAGATATAAAATTATATACTCTACTGGTAACTTTCTCAGAGAGATAAATTTCTGCTCTGTAAGACACTTATGTAATTTACATAGGTGTCTTTTTTTTCAATAAAAAAAGCGTGAAATTAATCACGCATAGTTTATATATTTTATTGTAAAGTAAACAATCAATAATTTTACGGTTTACTAAAACATTAACTACAATTTTGCATTAGGATTCTCGTTATTAAAAATTTCTATTAAATTTTCCATATCCTCTTTTGTTGCATAGTGTCTAACAAATGTTCTAGCAGCCGTTCTTCTATTATTCATTAAAGCACGTTCTTTATTTTTCTCATAATAAGCTTTACTTGCTTTCTTTTGTGCTTCAGACGTTTTTGATTCAGTCATTCTATTCTCCTCTTTCACTTTAAATATTGCTAATTTCTAAAAAACAATTAGTCATGTACTATTCAGGTTTCCTTAATCCACTATATTATATTTAATTCTTTCTTTAATGCTTGTTGTAAAACTTGACTAAAATTAACTTCATTATTAATAGCTAACTCATTTAACCAATTTGGAATAGTTAGAGTTTTCTTAACAGCTTTATTATCTTCTTTTTTTCTAGCAAAAACAGTATCCACAGTAACATACTGTAAGAAATCTTCCTCTCCATCTGCTAAATGTTGTAACTCATTAAATGATCTAGGTTTATTAATCTCAAACCCATAATCTTCAGCATTCAGTAACCATACCTCTAATGCATCTTTTGCCATTTCAATAGCCTCAGGGATACTCTCACCAAAAGTAATAACCCCCTCTAAATCAGGTACTGTTACATTATAAACGCCGTCTTCTTTTTTAAACAGTGCAATATATGTATAATTTCCTCTTGTCATAATTCATTTTACGGGATGACACCGATATTAACAAGTAGGGCTTATTTCAACCCTGCTTGTTTTAATATCGCATTTGCAGTTCCTACAGGATAATCTGTTCCGTTCGGTTTAGGTACTATAACTTGTCTTGTTCCGTTAGTCCAAGCTTCATGACTACCTTTACCACGATTTTTCAACTGATAGAAACCATTGCTCTTTAAGAGTTTTATCAGTTCTCTTTTGGTCATCCCAACCTCCTTGTAATAAACTTTTCTCCACACTTACATTATAACACGTACTTTTATACGTGTCTATATTTTGTAGTTTAATTTATAAAAATTTACTAATTATTATTCAACATCTTTTATTACTATTAAAATTTTTAGAATCTTGTCTTTCTCAACTAGATTAACTTGATAGTAATTTCCTAATTAAAAAAGACCACATATATATTATTAAAATACATATGTGGTAATTAATTTATCCTTTATTCCTTCTCACTCACAAAACCATTTTTTTCTAATAGTTCTTTAGTTACTTTTTCTATTCCTGAAGGTTGTGCATAGAAGTCAGCGAATTTCTTAGTCCATGTTTTTGTCTCACGTTCTTCAGCAAAATCTACCATAGTTTGACGGTATTCTTTTAATACTTCTACGTTTGATTTAGGGAATTCATTGTATCCTACATTAGCCGCGTCTGGTAATCTAGGTTTAACTTTTTCCGTAGATAACTCTTCATCTTTAACACCGATACTTAGTCCACATAAGAACAGAGCATTTTCTGGAATATTTAGTAATTCAGAAATCTTATCTCCAAAACCTCTTACTCCACCACAATAAACAATCCCGTATCCTAAAGACTCAGCAGCTAAAGCAGCATTTTGCATCGCAATACCCACATCTAAAGTACCGATAAGTAGTGGCTCATATTGATTAGAAATATCAAACTCTCCACCTTCAATATCAAATGCTAGTTTAATGTTAGTATAATCTAAACAATATATTAAGAACGCAGCAGAATTCTCAATATGAGCAGCATTACCAGGTGCTTTATCACGGATTAAATCAGCAATCTGTTGTTTAGTTTCACCTGTAGTTACGATAATACTATAGTGTTGACCATTCATCCAACTAGATCCTTGTTTAGAACCAGCGATGATTTGCTCAAGATGTTCCTTAGGTAGTTCTCTTCCTTTTACAAAACTACGAGTCGTACGATGTTCTAGCATCGTTTTAATTACTTCATTCATATGTTACCTCCGAAAATTTCTAGTAATAGTAATTTAATTATAACGTGAAAAAGAATAGAATGAAAGGAAATAGGCTGGTAAGATACAACATTTCTAATCTTTTATTAAATATACTATATCCATTCCATCTTTAATATTCTCTATCTCACCTGTTCTCTTATAACCCAACTTCTCATATAGATATATATTACCTTGTTCTTGTAATATTGTATCTAATTGCCAATGATGTGAACCATAGATATTTTCTACTTCTTTCATAGCAAGTTGAGCTAGTCCTTGATTCCTAAATGCAGGCATAATCCAAATAGGAGATATACGTTTTCTACTTCCATCATTTTTATCTATGACTCTAACCACTCCAACCTTTTCATTATTTCTAATAATAAAATAGTAGCTAGTGCAAGATTGTTTATATTTATTCAAAACATTCTTATAACTTTCTGTCGCTGGACTCATATCATAATCCTGATACTTCTCGAGTAGATTCTTAAATGCTTCTACCTGCATTTCCCATATTTCTTTCATATCAGATTCCGTTGCTTTTACTAATATAATACTCATTTATTATTCCCTCAGTTTTTTTATTATCTACTAAAGTAATTTTAACACAAATTTCCAATACACCACACAAATGCTTTAGCTACACGTAAATCTGAATCACTAAAATGTCCACCTTTATTCCATTCTAATATTGTATTTACATGATCATTTTTTAATAGTTCTTCTTGTTTTCTAATATTATCTCCAACAACAGACATTACTTTATTTTTCGTTTTCTCTTCAGTATCACCTAAACTTAGGTAAATAGTGTTACTTAATGGCGTATTATTATTCATAAATTCTTCCCAACCATTAAACCATACAGAAGGGGAAGCTGCCGCAATACCAGAAAATGTATTTGACTTATACGCACTCCAAAGACTGAATAATCCCGCTAGAGAATAACCACCTAATATCACCTGAACATCATCAGTAAAATCGTATCTTTCTTTAACCGTTGGTATTAATCTACTTTCAATAAATTCTAAAGTATCTTTAGAACCTGAACCAAAAGATTTATTTCCAAATGCTGGAGGTGCTTCCCAAAGAGAAAGTTCATTATTCCAATCCTCTATTTTAAAAGCAATAAGCGAAAATTGTTTTTCTGTATTTTTTTGAATTTCTGCTACTTCATTATCTAATACTTCTATATCATGTTCATCTACAGGTTGTATTAGTAAATATTGTGTTTTCTCTGAAATATATCCAATACATTCTTTATTGTCGATGACAAATTTCTCTTTTCTTAGTTTCATTAATTTTTCTCCTGCAAAATTTTTTCATATCTTTGTACATATCCAACAACGACGTTCCTTCCATATCTTTTAACTTACCGCTTTGTAAAATCAAACCTCTATTTCCATGTTCTGATTCAGAAAGTTACGTAAATTGGTAATGTACACCCGTCCAATACGTCACTTCGATGTTTTTCTCGTTAATTTTTTAAAAAAAATTATTATTTTATTTTCTTCTTCATCTTTTATTGTTTCATTATGATAACATATACTACAATGATAACATTAATTCGTTGTAGTGCCAACAGCTACAACATATATTTTTTAAAAAAGAAGACTAAAAACGCCTCAGAATATAGTATTCCAAAGACTTTCGATTATTATTTTATATATAAACTGATAATAATACATACTATTTCATTCTTATATATACACGTCATGTCATAATTTTTCTTGAGATGCTTCTATGTATTATTAAACTAATTTTTCATAACCTTCTTTAATTTTATTTAATAAGGCTGTGTCCGTCAATTCTGTTACTTCAATTAAAGCTTCGATAACACCTTTTTCTTTAATTAATTGTTCTAGTTTTACAGATTGTTCATCTTCTTCAGATTTAAATGTAAGAATATATAAACAAGCTTTTAGTAAAGCACTATTTGATAATCATAATTCTTCTGTTTCTCTAATAGGCTTAATAAATCTCTCGTTATATCCTAACTTCCTTATTGGTGTACGACAGATTCTAGAAACATTGTCTACAATCCGTGGATTTTCGAAGCGTTTGATTGTTTTATTTCTATAAACTTCCATCTCTGCTTTTTCGAATCCCCATTTTTCTCAAGTAATGCACTAGTTTCTTCTAATACAGCGATGAAATTTTTTCTTACATCAGCATGTTTAGCGCCATCTGAAACTAACTCAATACCTAAGTAATTCGCGTAGAGGAATCGCAATAAAGTTCCCCATGTAAGTTGATACGATTTCTTCTCTTTCTAACATCGCAGGGATATAATCACTATCTACATATCCATTTTCTACTAAGATTTCGCCTGCTCTTCTAATCGCTTCTTCTTTGTTACTAATTTCTTGTCCTAATCTAATATCTTTTTTTGTTAAATTCATTTTCATTTCTCCTTCGAGTTTTCTCGCTCTATTTCTTATAAGTTATTTATACCTTTAGTTATCTTTCTGAACAATATCAAAGTCGACGAAACACTTTTTGCCCAAATAGAGTTATAAATACTAACAAATAATTAATTAATCATTAACTTACTTTAGATTATTGCTATATGACATCTTTCTTTATAACAAAATAGCGACCTGAAATTAATTTCCAAGTCGCTATAATAACTATAACTGTAAAATATAATTTTTCAAGATTAGCTCTATCCTAGTAAGAATAAAATCTTTATTCTTACTAGCCAAAGCTTTAGTAAACATCTCATCATCTAATATCGCAATTCTAATCTGACTAAGTAAGTCAGTGAATTCTTGTTTATTTTGACTAACCATCACTATAAAATTATCAACATTTTTATCATTTCCAATTGAGTCTTTCATAACAATACTATCATTTAATGAACTAATAATAACAAACGGTTCTTCGATACCATTATTCAACGTATGGAAAAGAGCTATGTTCGTATTAGGAACAACTATTGAACTCTTATTATGTCTTCCTAACAGACTATGAAAGACTTCTTCCTTGTTAGTAATATTCAGTGCTGAAGCTGTTAAAATACCTTTTAATATTACTTCATAATTAGCTATGCTATCCGTTACAACATATTCAGTATTTTTCAAAATAATTCGACATGCACTGCTAAACTTATCAATATTGACAACACTTTCTTTTTTAACAGTATTATTTCTTTTAAAACTTCTGCTAGATAATATTTTTTCGCGAATTAAGTGTATATCTTTCTCTTTTAGTATAGTCGGGATTAATAAATAATCGACATCTTGCTCTAGTTCGATTGTAGATATAACTACGTCATAATTGTTTACTAAAGATTTCGTTACCTTACTAGGGATTGTATATTCTAAATTTATTATTTCAGGAATATTCTTTCTAATCTGACTACCTAAAATTTTTGAACTTCCTATACCACTAGCACATATTACAAGAGCTCGTATAAAGTTCTTTCTATAAATTTGTTCATAACTAGAAGCAAAATGTATAACGATATAACTTAACTCTGTAGAATTAAACATTATTTCATCAAAAACAACTAACAGTTCGGACTTAATTACAAGATATAGCTCGTTGTAATTTTTCAGTACAAAATCTTGTAATTCATCATTTTTCTCTGTTAAATTCATCTGATGTCTTTTTATAGCAGATTCAACATGTGCGATGAGACCGCTAAAAAGATTCGTATCTTGTATGAAATCTACATTCATTTTTTCAGAAACATGTTTTATCAACAGACTAATCTTATATACTAGAGTATATGAATATTTATCATTTAAATATGATAATTGTTCTATTAGACGACATGTTTTTAATATTTTAACAAGGAACTGAATTATATCATCTGTAATATCGAATTCAATAATATCTTTAGAAGCTATTAGTAATGATTTTATACTATCATATTCTTGATGCGTAATATTTTCTTTAATATCAGTTGGAAATGACATTCGAAGAAACACCACGTTTAAACTTATTAGAATTTTCTTAATACTAGAATCAGTATATATTTTAAACACATCAAGATGTTTATTTGGATAGAATACCTTTTTTAAAAAGTCAAAATTCAAGAATTTTATGAATGGATTACTTGATAAAATACTACGGTCATTTAGTCTAGTGAAAAATTCCTCATCACTTATCTCATTACACAGCAAAGAAATAAGAAGTACTCTTCGATCTATCTCACTACCTTCTATTCCAATACCATATCCTTTTTTTCTAATCAATGTCAGTTTATAATCAGACAGAATCTTTTCGATAGTGCCTATTGCAGTCGCAATAGTATTATAACTTAACATCAGTTTCTCAGAAATATCTTTAATCGAAGTATCTTCACTTAAAATTAAAAAGCATAATATTAAATTTAGTCTAGTTTCTGTTAAATATGCATAATCTTCAAAACTAGCTTCAAATACTGAAGAATCCAACACAGATAAATCACCTTTTAGTACATACTTTGACTTTTCTTTTGCTAAATTTATTCCAAATTGATTTAATGAACTCTCTAAGTTTTTAATTTCTCTATAGAGTGTTCGTTCTTTTATTTTTGTAGCCTTAGCTATCTCTTTTATACTAAGTGCTTCATCATTATTTTTCAACAAAACATGTAATATTAATTTTTCACGTTCTTTACACATATGACCTCCATTCAAAAAATATCCAAAACTTTCTTTCATAATAAAAATATGACTTCCTCTTAGTAATGCATAGCGCCTTATCTAAGAAGAAGTCATAAACACTACCATCTCTATTTACAAAATATTATACAGTTATTTTTCTATTTTTTCAAATTCTCAACGATTTCATCGTATTTTGGACTGTTTAGGAAATTACCTACAGATACGTGTAGAGCTTTTCCATTCATTTGTTTCGCTCTTGGCGTTAATTCGT
>ERZ773044.245-NODE-245-length-28196-cov-7.54444_pt1 | contig 28196 bp, 20 predicted proteins | sample MGYA00511897_ERZ773044 | MGnify/ENA primary metagenome ERZ773044 (study PRJEB29015, sample SAMEA2738116) | human oral metagenome | biome: human oral; feature: human-associated habitat; material: saliva | place: China | collected 2170 ...
GAGCGTGCGATTCAGCGCCGACGACCCGAGCAAGCTCACTCCGGGGCAGAGCGCATCCATCACCAGTAAGGGCAACACCTCAACCACCCTCGCCGTGCCGACTACCGCGGTACGCCAGGACTCCCAGGGCACCTACGTGCTGGTTGAAAAGGGCGGAAGCTCCACCTCGACCAGCAAGGATGCGCCCGCCACCGAACGAGTCAACGTTGAGGTCCTCCGCACCGCCGGCGGATACGCCGCCATCAACGCGAACCTCAGCACGGGACAGAAGGTGCTTGTCTCATGAGCCGCCGTAAGAGAACCCCAGACGCAAGCCCGGGACGTGCGCCTACAGTTGCGCCCAACGTAGCGTCCGCCGCTACACCTGCCGCCGGGCTCGGTACCGCGCCCGCCATCGAAATGCGCGGCATTACCCGCATCTTTGAGGGGAGCGACCGACCCGTCCTCGATCGTCTCGACCTGGTGGTCGAACGCGGCGAATTCCTCGCCATTATTGGTCCGTCGGGCTCCGGTAAATCCACCCTGCTCAACGCCATTGGCCTGCTCGACACTCCCACCAGCGGAACCTACAGCCTCTTTGGCAAAAACACGGAAGGACTCAGCGACAGAGAACGCGACGAAATGCGCCGAGACCACCTCGGCTTCATCTTCCAATCCTCAAACATGCTGCTGGACGAAACCAGCACAACCAACGCCTCCATGGGTCTGCGCGTGCAGGGCGTACCCTACAGCGAGCGCCTGCAACGCACCGAAGAAACCCTAGAATTTCTGGGGTTGAGCGACCGCGCCAGCATCCGCACCCGCTACCTTTCCGGCGGCGAGAAGCAGCGTTGCGCCATTGCCCGTGCCCTCGCCACGCGCCCGCCGCTGATTCTTGCCGACGAGCCGACCGGCAACCTGGACAGCCACAATAGCGCGAAGGTCATTGAGATTCTTCAGCGCATTAACGCGACCGGCTGTACCGTGCTGGTGATTACCCACGACCCGGAGGTTGCCGCCGCCGCCCGCCGCGTGATCCGCATTGAGGATGGGCGGCTGCACGAGCAGAGCCGCGCCGACTCGGCTACGGTGCCGGTCGCCGAGGCTGTGCCGACTGCAACGGATACCCCGGCAGAAGCCACGGTAGGTGCCTCCGCCAGCCTCGCACCGGGGGAGAAGCCCACCGCGCATCGCCGCGGAAGCTTCCTCACCGACGACAGCATCGAGGCGATCTCCGCGCTCACCTCACGACCGCTACGCACCCTGCTGCTGGGCCTGTCCTTCGCACTGGGCGTGGGCGGACTCATCAGCGCCTCCGGCATGAGCGAATCCGCCAGCTACCAGGTGAACCAGCGCCTGCTCGGCTCCGAACAATCCACGCTCTACATCAGCGACAGGGACAATGACCAGAACATGCTCGGAACCTACCGGCAGGGCGAATCCGCGCAGAACGTTGCCGACCGTATTAGCGCGCTGGACTACGTGAAGAACACCGGATTCGTCAGCAGCGTGGCACCCGCCGACGTGCGAATCACCCGTTTCAGCCCCTACGAGGACGAACCCAAAACGGCGATTAGCCTCAGCTCCACCTCGAAGACCAGGCTCGAGCAAATCGGTGCCCGCATGAACCCCGAAACCCTGCGTGCGCTCGAACAGATGAACTCGACCCTCACCCAGCAGAACGTTGCCGACCGTGAACGCTCCGAGCAGCTCTCCGGCGCTATCGTTTCGGTCTCCGCTGCCCGCGCCCTTGGCATTATTCCCGAAGATAAGGCTGCAGATAACGCCACAACCGAGCCCAGGCCCGGCGAGCTGCCTGTCGTCGACTACGGCATTAAGCTAGGCGGGCTGCCGCAGGTGGCGCCCGGTGTGAGCATCTGGGTGGACGGTCAGCTGATGCCGGTCGTCGGCCTTTTCGACCCCGGCAATAGCGGCTACGAATTCAGGAACACGGTCATTGTCTCGCCGGGCACACTTCAGCGCACCGGACGCGGCCAGGTGACCTACATTGCCGAAACCGAACGGGGCTACGGCAAGGCGGTCGCCAAGGCTATTCCTCTGACCCTCAAACCCGCTGAACCCAGCCAGATCAACGTGGAAACCCCCTCCGACCTGCAGAGCCTGCGCGCGTCCATCGCCTCGGACCTGGGCCTGTACGTGGGCGTGCTCTCCGGGATTCTGCTGGTGCTCGCCTCCCTCTCGGCGGCAACCGCCATGTACCTGTCCGTGCAATCGCGCACCGCAGAAATTGCGCTGCGCCGCGCCATCGGTTCGAGTAAATGGCTGATTGCCCGCATCTTCCTCATGGAGGGCGTCATGCTCGGTGTGCTCGGCGGTTCCATCGGTGCCTGCTCCGGCATGATTGCGACCATCATTCTCTCGCTCGTGCAGGGCTGGCAGGCGGTTCTCTCACCCGGATTCGTGGTGCTCGGCGTGGGGGTTGGTGCCCTCACCGGTCTGGTATCTTCGGCGTACCCGGCGTGGGTGGCATCCCGCAAGAGCCCCGCCGATGCGATGCGCGGCTAGAACTAGCGCTGGGGGAACGCCAGACCCGCCAAATCCCCGAAGTATGACCGGCCAAATAGGTATTAACTTGCCCAAACCTTAAAATAATGGGAGGTAAAAACAGCAGAAGACTAAGGACAACACGTGAGTCGAACGCACACACCGCGTCATGCTGACAAACATCAGAACACTGAGGCACCAGAGGTGACCGAAGGAAAGCGCAATGACCGCGCTGACCGCCGTCCGTCGCTGGGACCCAACGCCCGCAAAAATCTGAGCACCTTCGGCATCATCACCGCCGTGCACACCCTGGCCACCGTGCTTTTCAGCGCGGCGCTCGCGGTCATCATTGCCCGCGCAGCCCACGCGGGGTTTGCCGCGGTCGCCGCCGAACACGCGCGCCTCAAGGAGACGAGCGCGCCGGACGTGTACCGCGCCTACGTTGAGTTCGCCGGCTCCGCCCAGGCACACCTGGAGGCGCACGGCGGCTGGCTGCTCGGACTCGGCGGCATCTTCGGTGACGGCGACGCCATCACCCCCGGCTTGCTCATTGTGGCGGTCCTGGCCCTCGCGGTGCGTTCGGGCGCGGACTACCTGCTGGCGGTGAGCGCGCAGCGTGCCGCCTCCGGAGCGAAGTCTCAGATTCGCCGTAGCCTGTTGCGCCGCGTGCTCGCCACCGGTGGCGCGGACACCCCCGAGGGTACCGGCGCGACCGCGGTGTTGCTTTCGCGCGGCCTGAACGCCCTGGACGACTACTACACCAAGACCCTGACCGCGTTCGTTTCCACCGCGGTGGTGCCGGTCCTGCTGTGGATTGTGGTCGCCTCCCTGGACATGATGAGCGCCCTCGTATTGCTCTGCACCCTGCCGCTCATTCCCGTGTTCATGGTGCTGATCGGCAAGAACACCCGCACCGAAACCGCGGAGGCGCAGGCCGAGCTGCACCGCCTCTCGGACCACATCCTGGAGCTCGTGCGCGGCCTGCCCGTGATCATCGGTCTGGGCCGTGAACGCGCGCAGACCCGCGCCATGAACTCCCTGGGTCAGCGCTACCGCGAGCGCACCATGCAGACCCTGCGCAGCGCCTTCATGTCTTCGCTGGCTCTCGAGCTGATTACCACCATCTCCGTGGCGCTGATTGCCGTGCTGATTGGTGTGCGCCTGGTCAACGGCACCCTGGGCCTGGACACCGCCATTCTCGTGCTGCTGCTCGCTCCCGAGTGCTACCAGCCGCTGCGCGATGTGGGCGCCGCCTTCCACCAGTCCGAGGACGGCGTGGCCGCCCTGCGTAGCGCCCAGAAGATTATCGATGCGCCCCTGCCCGAGGAAACCGTCGAGGACGACTCGGCCAACCCCGCAGCCATCGAGGTGCGCAACCTGGACGTGAACTACCCCGATCGCCCCGAGGTGCTGACCGACCTGTCGCTGAACCTGCCTCGCCGCGTGGCTCAGGCGGCGGAGCCCGGTTCGGAACGCGGCACCGTCATCGGTATCATGGGCCCCTCCGGTTGCGGCAAATCCACCCTGCTGAACGTGTTCTCCGGTGCCGTGCGTGAGGGTCTGGTACCCACCGGCTCGCAGGAACCGATGCGCGTCACCGGTAGCGTCACCGGTCTGGGTAGGACCTTGATGATTCCGCAGTCGCCGGTCTTCACCGCACCCACCGTGCGCGCCGAAATGGCCCTGTACGCCCTGAGCGCCGACGACTCCGAACGCGAGCGCGCCGCGGCCCTGGTGACCGGCGTGCTGGAGCGCGGCGAGTTCGCCGTGAGCCCCGCCGATAACGACCTGATGATGCGCCCGCTGGCGCAGCTGGGCCTTGAGAGCGTGAACGCGCTGGAACCGGGTGCCCTGAGCGCCGGTCAGGCGCGCCGCCTCGCCGTGGCCCGCACCCTGGCCCGCGCCGAGGCCATTTACCGCGCCGGCGGCGAGCAGACCGTGCTGACCGTGCTGGTGGACGAGCCCACCGCTCACTTGGACGCCTACTCGGCCTACCTGGTCACCCGTGCCCTGCACCGCCTGGCGGAGCTTGGCGCCACCGTGCTGATCGTGACCCACGAGGGTGAACTGGCCGCGCACTGCGACCACCTCGTGCGAGCCGTGCAGACCGCCCAGGGCTACACCTGGACCGCCGAGGCGAACACCGCCCGCGTTGCGGTTCCCGCGCAAGCCCCCGCGCACCTGCTGGAGCTCAAGAGCGAACACGAGGCCGAAAGCCGCGCCCTCGTGGAGGTCGTCCCCGCCGCTGACGAGAACCCGCAGGAGGAAAAGCCCGCAGGCCTGTTTGCCACCCTGCGCACCCTGAAGGAACTGACCGGAATCGGTGCGCGCGCCTTCTCCGGCCCCGTGCTGATGGCGGCGACCACTTCCCTGATGGCCGCGGCACTGACCGCGCTGTCCGGCTGGCTCATCGTGCGCGCGGGCGAGGGCCCCGCCATGATGTACCTGATGGTCGCCATCGTGGGCGTGCGATTCTTCGGCCTGGGCCGTGCCTGCGCCCGCTACGCCGAGCGTCTGATGACCCACTCGAAGGTTCTTGCCGCCGCGAATATTCTGCGTCTGCGCGCCTGGGTTGGCGCCTGGCAGAGCGTGAGCAGCGTGCGGGCCCTGCTGCGCGGCGACGCCCTGCTGGAGCGCCTCGTGGGCGGTATTGACGAGCTTCGCGACGGTATTCCGCGCGTGATTATTCCGCCGGCCGCGCATCTGCTGGTCATGATTGCCGCGCTGGTGACGACCGCGTGCATCCTGCCGCAGGCTCTGATTCCCGTGCTGGCGGCGGTGCTGGTGAGCACCTTTGTGGCCCCCTGGGCCGTGCTTCGTGCCGATGCCCGTGCGGAGGCGCTGGCCCGCCAGTCCACCGCGTACATGCTACGCCTGGGCACCGGTATGCTCTCCGCTGCCGAGGATCTGCGCGCCAACGGCGTGGCGAACACCGCCGAACGCGCCAACAACGATCTGGACGCGCAGAACCTTTCCGCCCTGCAGAAGGGCTCGACCGCCCAGGGTCTGGGCCGAACCCTCGTGGCGCTGAGCTGGTTTGGTGCCGCGCTGGCGAGCGCCGTGATTGCCTACCCGCTGGCTGTGAACGGCACCGTGGGCGCCCCCGAGTCGGCAATCGTGGTGTTGCTGTGCACCGGCATGCTGGAGAGTTCCCTAGGCCACATCGAGGCGGTTCGCTCCTGGCCCGAGTTCGCTCGCCTGCTCGCCTCGATTGTCCCGAGTGTTCGCGACGTCTCCCTGGAGGGTGTTGTCGCCACCTCGACCTTGAAGCGTTCCGTGCCCACCGAAGCCGAGGTGGACACCCACGTTCTGCCGCGCCGTGCCGAGCGTCTGCGCGCCCGCGCCGAGGCCGAGATGGAGGAGCTGCTGGAGGCAGACCGCCAGCGCGCCCGCCGCTTCGCGCGCCCCGACTCTGCGGCTGATTCCAAGGCTGAATCTCCGCGCCCGCCCAAGCCAGGCGAGCCCAAGCTGGTCGGATGCGGCACCCCGCAGCAGCTCGGCGTGAAGGTCACCGGCGCGGCCCCCGCCCTGGCCATGCAGGACGGTTCCGCCCGCTGGCCCGGTATGGATCACCCGGTCTTCGCGCACCTGAACCTGACGGCTCGCGAGGGCTCCTGGACCGCGGTGACCGGCCCCTCAGGATCCGGCAAGTCCACCGTGCTGGCTACCCTGTTGGGCTTCCTGCCCCTGGAGTCGGGCCGCATCGAGGCCGCCGGCGAGGCGCTGGCCCCCGAAGAGCTGCGCGGCTACGCGGCCTGGTGCCCACAGGCGGCGCACATCTTCGAGTCGACCCTCGAGGGTAACCTGTTGCTGGCCCGCGACCGCTCCGACCGTCCCAGCGAGGAGGAGCTCATCGAGGTTCTGCATCGCGTGGGTCTGGGCGAGTGGTTTGACGCCCTGCCGAAGGGCCTGCGCACTCCCGTGGGTGCCGGCGGTTCCTTCCTGTCGGGCGGTCAGCGTCAGCGCCTGGCGGTGGCTCGCGCCCTGCTGGTGAACTCGCCGGTTCTGCTGCTGGACGAACCGACCGCGCACCTGGACGCCGAGTCTGCCCGCGCGCTGATGGCCGACTTGGATGCCGCGACCCGCGCCAGCTCGGTGGCCACGGTCCTGGTGTCGCACCGTCCCGAGGACGTGGCCCACTGCGACGAAGTGGTTCGCCTCTAAACACACCCGGACGTAGGGAACTGCGCGCATGAAACCGCGCAAAAGGCCCCGGTACTTCACGGAAGTACCGGGGCCTTTCTGCCTCTGTAATTATGGTGACTCAGCTACTGCCGCGCGGCTATCAGCCGTTGAGCGCGGGAAGAGCCACAGGGCAGTAGCTCCAGGACAGCGGTGTCGCCTCGAAAGTAGCACCGCCTCGGGCGCGCCTAGAAGAGCTTTTCACCCTCCGGGCTAACCGCCAGCGCAGCAGAAACAGCCGCATAGTTCGGCCCCACAATGCCGATGCTCTGGGTGAGCATCACGCCGGAACCGTCACGGGCACCGTGCTCGGTCGGCAGGGAACGAGCCACACCGCCGGAGGACGCCGCCTTCGCCGGGCCCACGCCCACCCACGCCAGGGCCAGCTGGCTCTCACCGGTGAGGAAACGGTGCGCACGCACGCCACCGGTTGCGCGGCCCTTCTGCGGGTACTCGCTCAGGGCGGTGACCTTGGCGCTCGCCAGGCCGTCCTTGCCGTTGGTGACGGTCACGACCTCCGCCGCGTCGCCGGGTGCGGTCACACCCAGGGCGATGACGCGGTCGCCGTCGGCAAGTTTGATGCCCGCGATACCGCCGCCGGTGCGTCCCTGCGGGCGGACCTTCGCCGCGTCGAAGGTCAGCAGTTTTGCGTCGCGGGTGACGAAGGTGAGAACCATATCGTCGGTGGGGCAGGGGGCGGCGGCTACGATTTCGTCGCCGTCCTTGAGCTTCATGATGTCCCACTCGGTCTGGTTCAGCGGGTAATCCGGGTTGAGGCGCTTAATCACGCCGCCCGCGGTTGCCATCGCCAGCACCGTGTTCAGCGGTACGAGAGCGACCAGCTTCTCACCCTTGGCGAGCTGAACCAGCTCGGTTGCCTTCACCGCCGAGGCCATGGAGGGGGTGCCGCCGTTCTCGTCCAGCACCGCAATGTCCATGACGGACAGACGCACCATGCGTCCTGCGGAGGTCACGGCACCAATCTCGCCGCGCGCGGTGGTCGGCACAATCGAGGTGAACACGTCGTGCTTGAAACGCTTACCGGGATCCACGAGGGCTTCGCGGATGGGCTTGCCGGGGGTGCGTCCCATCATGCCGGAGGCCGAAAGCAGCACCCAGCAGGGCTCATCCGCGATTTCGAGGGCGAGGCCCAGGTTCTTCTTCGCCTTGGACTGCGCGGTGACCGCCTCAATGGCGACCTGCATGTCGTCCTTGGTTTTGAGCTGGGTGCGGCGGTCGGTGCCGTAGCGTTCGGCGACCTCGGCGAGCTCGTCAGAAACCAGCTCGCGCAGGGCCGCATCAGAGCCGAGGATGCGCTGCAGTTCCGCGATTTCCTGCTGCAGGGTATCGCGTTCTGCTTCGAGCTCCAGGCGGGAGTACTTGGTGAGCTGGCGCAGGCGCAGCTCCAGAATGTGGTTCGCCTGGGTGTCGGTCAGGTCGAAGACGACCTTCAGCTTTTCGCGTGCCTGAGCGGTCTCATCGGATTCGCGAATAATCTGGATGACCTCGTCGATGTCGAGAATCGCCACGAGCAGGCCCTCGACCAGGTGCAGGCGGTCGGTGCGCTTGCCCAGGCGGAATTCGGTGCGGCGGCGGACCACGTTCAGGCGGTGGTCAATGTACACGCGCATCAGGTCGAGCAGGCCGAGGGTCTGCGGCTGACCGTCCACGAGAGCCACGTTGTTGATGCCGAAGGAATCCTCGAGCGGGGTGTGCTTGTAGAGCGCGGCGAGCACGGCCTCGGGGTTGAAGCCGTTCTTGATCTCGATGACGAGGCGCAGGCCGTGGGTGCGGTCGGTCAGGTCGACCACGTCGGAGATGCCGGTGAGCTTCTTGGAGTTGACGCCGTCCTTGATTTTTTCTATGACCTTTTCGGGGCCGACCATGTACGGCAGTTCGGTGACGACGATGCCCTGCTTGCGGGGGCTGACCTGCTCAATCGAGACCTTCGCGCGGGTCTTGAAGGTGCCTCGGCCGGTTTCGTAGGCGTCACGGATTCCGCTCAGGCCCACGATGGTGCCGCCGGTGGGCAGATCGGGGCCGGGAATGAACTTCATGATGTCTTTGAGGCTTGCCTCGGGGTGCGCGATGAGGTGGCGGGTACCGGCGATGACCTCACGCAGGTTGTGCGGCGCCATGTTGGTTGCCATACCGACCGCGATGCCGGTGGTGCCGTTGACGAGCAGGTTCGGGAACGCTGCGGGCAGCACGGCGGGCTGCATGAACTGGTTGTCGTAGTTGGGCACGAAGTCGACGACGTCTTCGTCGAGGTCCGCGGTGAGCGCCTGCGCGGCGGGTGCCATGCGTGCTTCGGTGTATCGGGCGGCCGCGGGACCGTCGTCGAGGGAGCCGAAGTTACCGTGACCGTCAACCAGGGGCAGGCGCAGGGCGAAGGGCTGGGCCAGGCGCACCATGGCGTCGTAGATGGCGGCGTCGCCGTGCGGGTGGAGCTTACCCATGACCTCACCGGTCACGCGGGCGCTCTTGACGTGGCCCTTATCGGGGCGCAGGCCCATCTGCTGCATCATGTAGAGGATGCGGCGCTGCACGGGCTTGAGGCCGTCGCGGGCGTCGGGGAGGGCGCGCGAATAAATCACCGAGTAGGAGTACTCCAGGAAGCTGGATTCCATCTCGGCGGATACGTCGATGTCGACGATATTCTCTACCACATCCACCGGGTAGTCACTGGCGGTGGATTTGGATCGGCGAGCCATATATCTCCTCGTGTCGGTGTGTTTTTCGTACTTCTATTCTAGCGGGTGCACGCGGGTGAACCGGGCCGACCGGTCAGCATCACGCGCGAAGATACACGGAGACGTGTGGGGATACCCGGGCGTGCGTCTGGGCGTGCCGGGAGCTGGTGTGTCGACCCGGCGGGGGAGCGGGCCAGGCCCGGCGTCTCGTCATATGCGCACCCGTACGCGTGCTTAAGTAGCACAGCCCGGCTGGAACCCTCTAAGGTAGAAGAGAGTAATGCCTAACCGCCGAAACGCGCGCACCCCGCAGAGCCGCCGTGCGCGCCGGCAGACACCGCACGAAAGAGGTCCGATGAACACCCCCACCCCCGAACGCGAGCAGCTGGTCGCAGACATCAAGCACGCCGGCTTCTACCCCGACCTGGTGCTGGAAGTGGTGGATGAGGCCCTGGCCGATATGAACCCCGACGCCCACTTCGTGCAGCACGAAACCCACTTCTCGCGCGATGACTTCCACCGCCACATCACCGTGATGGTCCTGTGCGGCGACTTCATCGTGTTCGCCCACCTGGACGACCAGCACCTCGAGGGCGATGCACAGGGCACCGTGGCGCACGTGAGCGTGGAGGCGGTACACCTGAGCGACCTGAACGCGGTCACCATGAGCTACGGTTTCAGCCAGCCGCAGGCCTACAACGCCGGCAGCACGGCCCCGACCGAGATTTCCTTCCAGATTGCCTGGACCGGCTCCCTGCACCTGGAGCTTGCCCCGGCCGGCTGCCAGGATCCGCAGTGCAACGCCGACCACGGCTACACCGGTGACGCCCGCCGCGAGGACATCGCGGTGCGTGTTTCCGCAACCGCTGACGGCCCCGAGTCGGTGTACCGCGCCCAGCAGTTTGCGCGCGCCCTGCACCGCGCCCGCATGCGTGCCACCCGCCGCTAAACAAGCACCCACCGCTAAGCAGTCACCCGCCGCTAAGCAGTCACCCGCCGAGAGGAACCACCATGACGGCCCCGTCCCGCACCGAACAGTCCGCCCTGCACGATATCTTGGGTGCGCCGCTGCCTCCCGCGCCGGCCTACGGTCGCAATAGCATCGCCGATGTGCTGGAGTCCGCCTCATCCCTCGTGGCTCAGCGAAGCCTGGTGCGCCCCTCGCACGCCCTGGACGCCGACCCGGCCTTCCACTCCTCCGCCGACCCTCTGAACCTGGCTGCCCGCCTGACCGAGCAGGATGTTGACTCGGACTCCTTCCGCCACGCCTGCGTGATCATGGTGGACGGCCTGGGCGAGGAGCTGCTCAACCGATACGCCGGCTACGCGCCCGCCCTGCGCAAGAGCCTGAGCCTGGGCCCGCTGGACGCCGCGTTCCCCACCACCACGGCCGCATCCCTGACCTCGCTGGGGACCGGCGCCGCACCCGGTGCGCACGGCGTTGCCGGCTACGAGGTGCGCAATCCGGCGGGCAATGGGGGAGCGGGCTCGGTCATGAACCACCTTTCCGGTTGGGACCAGTCGGTGGATCCGCACGCCTGGCAACCCCTGCCGACCGTGCTGGAACGTCACCATACGAACCGCCGCGTGCTCACCATCTCGCTGGGCAAGTACCGCGGCACCGGCCTGACGGAGGCCGCCCTGCGCGGCGGAGACTTCGTGGATGCCGTCGGGTACAACGCCCGCGTCACCTACGCCCTGGAGGCGCTCTCCAGCCGCACCCCGACCACCGTGTACCTGTACTGGGGCGAGATTGACGCCGCGGGCCACCGCTACGGTGTGGGCAGCGACGAGTGGCTGCAGCAGCTTGAGGAGCTGAACTCGGCGCTGAAGCGTCTGGCGGAGCGCGCCCCCGCGTGGGCGGCACTCTTCGTGACCGCCGATCACGGCATGGTAAACGTGCCCGAGCACCAGCGCATCGACTACTCCGGCGTGGAGGAGCTGACCCGCAATATCGCAATGACCGCGGGTGAACCGCGCGCCGTACACCTGTACCTGGAAGACACCTCGGAGGCGGCACGCACCGCCACCGCTCAGCGTTGGGCGCAGTACTGGGGCGAGCGCGCCTGGGTGATTGATTCTCGCGAGCTGATGCGTGCCGGATACTTTGGTCCGGTCATCACGGATGCGGCACGCGGCCGCATTGGCGACCTGATGGTGTGCGCTCGCGATGACTGGGCGCTGTACGATATGCGCCACTACCAGGAGCGGGCCCTGCACATGGTGGGCCAGCACGGCTCGCTCACCGACGCTGAGCGTCTGGTGCCGCTGCGCATGCTCAAGACCTTCTAAGACTCGGAAGAGCCGCGCTCAGCGGATACAGGCTGAGAAGATAGAAAAAGCCGCCGGTTATTCACGCGAATAACCGGCGGCTTTCTGCTGTCTTGGTGCCTTTGCCTAGAAGCCTTTATCGGGCGGCGCGAGGGCGGTCGCTTACTTGCGGCCGCCGAAGATGATGTCGTCCCAGGCGGGAACGCTCACGCGCTGCTTCTTCGAGGAAGACTTGGGCTTCTCGGCCGCGGAGGCCTTGGCGGATTCCTCGGCCGCACCCGCAGCTTCTGCGGGCTCATCCTGCGCCGCGGGAGCCTCGGCAGTCTCGGCTGCCTCGGTATCGGGGGAGTGCTTGCCGTACTCCTCCGGTGCCGGATGCGCCGCGGGGGTGTGCGCGGAGGGCGCACCGGTCAGCGGGCCTCGATCGGCGGTTGCGGGCTGTGCGGGCTGCTCGGGCTGTTCCTCGTTCGCACGGGTGGTCGCCTCAGCCTTGGGGGCCTCAGCAGGAGTCTCTGCGGGAGCCTCAGCAGACTCGCGATGCACGAACACCTCGGGCTCCTCAACCTGGGCGGGACGCACCGAGCGGGCACGCTCAAGAAGCTCCTTGAGCTTACGCTCGTCAGCACTCTCGGAAGAAGCCAGGGGAGCCGGTGCGGGCTCCGGAGCCTTCGGCAGGCGGGCCTGCGGAACCTCCACGGGAGCCTTCTTCGCGGCGGCGGCCACAGCGTCCTCGCTATTACCCATCAAGAAGTATGCGGCCTCGTTCGAGGCGTACAGGCCCTGGTTCGCGGGGTTGTACACCCAACGGGCGGGGAATATCACCTGCGAGGGCAGGTTCTGACGCACCGAATCCTTCAGCGCAATATCAACCTCAACGCGCCACTGGCCGTTCTCCTGCTGACGGGTCGTCCAGTCCTGGGTGGCCTCCTCAAAACCGTAACGCTCCGAAACCTCCTCAATGCGGGCGCTGAGCGTCACCGGAATCTGCGCGCTACCCGAAGCCGAATCGCGGCGGCCAATCTTCACGCTCTGAGCGGCACGAATAATGTGGGCACGCTCGGCCACGATCGGCCACTCGTAGCGGCGCACGCGCTCCGGCTCCCAGCCGGACTCCTCCGCGATCTCCTCAACGGAGGCACCCTGACGGAAGCGGGTCTGAATATCGCGCGGGCCGTAGGTGCCCTTAGCGCCCAGGCCGCGGGCGGGCTGAATACGGCGAGCCTTGGTGATGCTCGTGCGCAGGTTAGCATCAATGGGCAGCAAGAAGCGGGTGCCGTCGGCAGACTCAAGCACCAGATTTTCGCCGTCATCGTGCACGCCAATCAGACGTAGCTCAAGCATGAGAACCTCCATAGGTGAACCGGGCGCCTTCCGTGAAATGTGGTGCACGGAACGCAAACTACCTTCCAGGGTACCGTGAAAGCGCGCAAAATCAGTAGCGCGGGGGCTTGTTTGGGCCAAAAAATATGCCCCGCGCCATCTTTATTGCACAGAATATGACGCCGTATATGCTCAAAGCTCACACTGGATTAGACAAAAGGGTGTTCAATGGTGAACAATACCTGGCATGTCGTCACGGGCGTAGCGGCGGCATGGAGAATTATAAAACCAGAGTGGCGCGGCTAACGCGGCCACAGATTCAATAGATTCAACGGAGCGTGAAAGTTTGGCAACTGATTACGATGCACCTCGCAAGCAGGACGAAGAGCAGAGCGAAGAGTCCTACGAGGAGCTCAACGCGCGCCGTTCCGACATGCAGTCCGGCGCGGTAGACGAGGACGAGAACAGCGCCGCCGAGAGCTTTGAGCTTCCCGGCGCCGACCTCTCCAACGAGGAGCTGAACGTCGTGGTTCTGCCCGCTCAGGACGACGAGTTCACCTGCGCATCCTGCTTCCTGGTTCGCCACCGCTCGCAGATTGCACGCGAGGACGGCGGCCTGTACTACTGCGTCGAATGCGAAGGCTAATATTCCAAGGATGGGTAACCCCCACCCGATAGACATCTGAACGGGGCGAGTGCCACACGGCACCGCCCCGTTGAGTATGCCTCCGCACCCGCCGCGCGGAGCCTGGCACACACATCCCGAAAGGACCGACCCCGATGAACCCCATCAACGTTCACATTAAGCTGCTCGATCCCGAGCTGCCCGCCCCCTCCTACGCCAAGCCCGGTGACGCCGGCGCCGATCTGCGCTCGCGCATCGAATTCGAGCTGGAGCCGGGCGAGCGTGCGCTCGTGCCCACCGGCGTGGCCATCGCCCTGCCCGAGGGTTACGTGGGTCTGGTGCATCCGCGCTCGGGTCTGGCCACCAAGCACGGTATTACCATTGTTAATGCGCCCGGAACCGTTGACTCCGGCTACCGCGGTGAGCTGATGGTCACCCTGCTCAACACCGATAAGACGAAGACTTTCCACGTGAGTCGCGGCGATCGCATCGCTCAGCTGGTGATTCAGAAGTACGAGCACGCGACCTTCACCATCGTGGAGGAACTGGACGAGACGGAGCGTGGCTCCAGCGGCTTCGGCTCCAGCGGAGTTCACTAGGACGGGCTCGCACGGGTCCGCCGCGCTGCGGCTCGCGCGTAGAAACGCACCTCCCCTCAACGGATTCTGACGGATTCCCCGGGTGGAGGGAACACAACCCGCACCCGGGGTGCGGCGAAAGGTGGAACACCATGTTCGGATTTGGTAAGAAGAAGAAAGCCGAGGAGGCCGAGAAGGCCGCCATCGACAAGGCTGTCAACGAGGAAATCGAAGAGACCAGCGTCGAGGTCGAGGAGCTGAAGGAGGAGGAGGAGAACTCCGCCGAAGTGATCAAGTACGATCGCGTGAACGGCCCCCACGACATCGAGGAGGTCAGCGAAGAGGACCTCGAGGACTACGTCGACCTGGGCGCCCTGCGCATCAAGATGCACGAGGGCATGAACCTGCGTCTCGAGACCGATGACTCGACCGGTGCGGTGATTGCCGCAACCATCACCCGCGACGGCGCAACCCTGCAGGTGCAGGCCTTCGCCGCGCCGCGTACCACCGGCATTTGGGACGACATCCGCCACGACCTGACCGAGTCCGTCGCATCCCAGGGCGGCACGGTTGAGGTGTATGCCGGCGTGTTCGGTGCCGAGATGCTGACCCGCCTGCCCGCCGTCACCCCGGACGGCAAGCGCGGCGAGCGCATCGCCCGCTTCGTGGGCGTGGACGGCCCCCGCTGGTTCCTGCGCGGCGTCATCTCCGGTGCCGCTGTGCTGGGCGACGAGGTTGCCGCAGCCTCCGTGGAGGAGGTCTTCCGCGATGTGGTGGTGGACCGCGGTGACGACCCTCGCCCGCCCCGCGAGCTGCTGCCCATGACCCTGCCCGCAGACCTGGCCATCGCCGAGGACGAAACTGAGGACGAGGAGCCGAATGATAACCACCAGGAGCTCCGCCCGATGCCTCGCCGCGGCCCCGAGATTACCGAGATCGGCTAATGCCGAGCTTTTCGCATCATCCGAGCGCGCTCGTGGTTCCCGAGGAGCCCCCGATTGCTCCCGGCTACCCCGAGCGCTTTCGCGTGCGCCTCGCCGGTCGCGTGGAGCAGGTGTGGCTGCCGACGGCCCACAGCAAGCCGATGTACCGCGCCGAACTGCTGGTCGCCAAGTCGAAGCCGCTGCAGTGGACGAACCCGCGCGCAATCATCGGCATGCCCATTGTGGAGCCGCCGGGCGAGGATTTTGACGAAGAGGCGGAGGCTCCCACGGATGTCGGGAAGCACCTGAACACGGCCTCGCTGGCCACTGTCACCTCGCAGCTGGAAACCGTGGATATGGCTTTTCCCTCCTACCCGCCGTTCAACTACGGCGACCGGGTGACACTCAAGTGGCAGGGCCAGCAGGTGGTGCCGGGCATCCTCGCCGGTGCGCTCCTGCGCTGTTCGGGCGTGGTGTCGATTCGCGCGAACCAGCCGATTATTTACAATCCGCGCTACGAGATTGTGCCGCAATTCTTTGTGGAGAAGGGATAACATGAGCTCCGAGCCGACCAACCCCGACCGGGAGGCCGAGAAGACCGCGCGCGAAACCGTGCCCGCATCCGCCGCACAGCAGAGCCGGGCGAGCGAGCGGGACGAGGCCTCCGAATCCTCCAAATCGTCCGAGTCGCCGCACCAGTTCGCGCAGGCGGTGAGCGCCTCCATGAGCGCGAACATGCGCCGCACCGCCAACGGTGACGTGGATGTTCTGCACGCCATCGGCGGTTGGCGCGGCCTGGTGGAATCCTCCCTGCCCGCGGTGGCATTCCTGGTGTTGTTTACCGTGACGAAGGAACTGAACCTTTCGCTGATTGCCGCGCTGGCCGCGGCCGCCGTATTCACCCTGATTCGCCTGGTGCAGGGCTCCAAACTGGTAAGTGCCCTGACCGGCCTGGTGGGAGTGGCGATTTGTGCTTTCGCGGCCTACCGCACGGGTAACGCGAGCGACTACTTTGTGGTTGGTTTCTGGACGAACGGCCTGTATTCGCTGGGGTACCTGGTGTCCATGGCGGTGCGTTGGCCGATTACGGGCCTGATTTTCGGTGTGATCCGCGGCGAGGGCTTGGCCTGGCGGCAGAACCCGGTGCGGGTGCGCCAGTACATGCTGGCCACCTGGATTATTACGATCCTGATGCTTCTGCGCCTGGTGGTGCAGATGCCCCTGTACTTCGCTAATGCGGTGGAGGCGCTGGGCGCCACCCGCCTGATTATGGGCCTGCCGCTGTACGCTTTGGGCGTGTGGCTGGCCTGGCGCGTTTCGGCCCCCGGAGAGGCGAGCGCGGGCGAGGCGCGCTCGGGAGAGGCCGCCGAGGCTCGCGATGCCGAAGAAGCTGAGGCGTCCGCAGAGGAAGTCCGCGAGACCGAACGCTAACACGGCGTCGAACTAACCTCGGGCCCTAACCCCGGTCCGTGCGTAGCTTCGTACGGAACGTGCACGGCGTGAAACAATATGCGCGGCGTGAAAGCTTCATAGAATCAGGCTTCATCAAGACAGGCGAAAGCCCCGGAACCCACAGCGGGTATCCGAGGCTTTCGCCTTCTCGCAAGAGCTTTCTCAACATGGGGGGAGAGCCCGGCACACGCAAAGATTGACCGGGCGAAATACCCCGCTCGAGGATCTACTGCGCGAAAATCCGCCGAGCGAGAATCTGCTGTGCAAAAGCTGCACAAGCAAAGCTTCTCGAGCGAAAAATCCCAAGCAAAAATCCCTAGCGAAAATTTCCGACCTAGAGTTACGCGAAGAGGGCTCGAATCTGATCCTCACCGGCAATCGTCGTGATGAAGAACAGCTCGTCGCCACCCTCGAGCGCGACGTCGGGGCTCGGCGGAATCGGGGCGCCATCGCGCAGAATCGCGGTGAGTACCGTATCGGCCGGCCACTGCACGTGGTCCACACGGTAACCGATAACGGGGTGGTCCTCCGGCACAGTGTACTCGGCCAGGGTCGCGCCACCGGCCTGCAGAGTCAGCAGACGCACGACGTCGCCCACCTCCACGGCCTCCTCAACCAGCGCGGTCATCAGGCGCGGGGTGGACACGGCCACATCCACGCCCCAGGAGTCGTCGAAGAGCCACTCGTTGCGAGGGTTATTCACGCGGGCCACGGTGCGCGGCACGCCGAACTCGCTGCGCACCAGCAGGGAGACCATCAGGTTTGCCTTGTCGTCACCGGTTGCGGCAACGACCACGTCCGCCTTGTTTGGGTGCACCTGGCGCAGCACGGACAGCTCACAGGCGTCCCCAATATGCCAGCGCACACCGGGCAGGTCGGCGCGCTTCTTAGCTTCGGGCTTGGAATCGATGATGGTCACGTCGTGTCCGTTCATCATGAGCTCCTTGGCAATCGACGCACCCACGGAACCGGCACCAACGATGAGTACCTTCATTACTTCTCCTTAGGGGTCGAGCGCTGGCGGCCAAAGAGCTGGCGGGGATCGGGCAGGGAGGGGGCCCCGGATCCAGGGGTGGCCTTACTCGTGGCGGAACGCAACCAGTCCATATTCGCGTCGGTGCGGTACTCCACCTCGTCGTCCTCGGTGCGCGGCGGGCGCGAAAGAATACGCGTCACATCGGCGACGTCGTCGGTACGCATCATCACGTGCACGCTATCACCCTGCTGGTAGGCGCTATCGGGGCGGGGGAGCATACCCTCACCAAAGCGGGTGATGTAGGCGATGCGCACCCCGGCGGCACGCTCAATGTCGACGAGCGCGTGGCCGGCCCAGCCGTCATCCAGCGGAATCTCGGTGAGCATGAGGCGGCCCGAAGGCTCACGGAAATCACCCTTCAGCGCCTGCTCGGGCAGCAGACGGCGCAACACCTGATCGGTAGACCAGCGCACCGAGGCCACCGTGGGGATGCCCATGCGCTGGAAGAATTCGGCGCGGTTGGGATCGTACACGCGAGCCACCACGTTCTTCACCTTGAACAGCTCGCGAGCCACACGCGCGGCAATGATGTTCGAGTTATCACCCGACGAGACGGCCGCAAAGGCGTAGGCCTCGGTAATTCCGGCGCGTTTGAGGGTCTCCTGATCGAAACCCACACCGGTCACCAGCTGACCCTCAAAACCCTTGCGCAACGGCTGGAAGGCGCGCTCATCCTGATCGATGACGGCAACCGTGTGCCCGGAAGCCTCCAGCGTGCGGGCCAGCATGACGCCCACACGCCCGGCGCCCATGATGACAAAGTGAGGCATGCTTCTCTCCATGTGTTGATGACGCGCTTTAACGCATACCCTTCCAGTGTAATTGAACCGCTCATTGAATTGAGCTTTGGGGCCCGGGAAGATAGCCTTAATGGGTGAGAAATCGTTGGGACAGGATGCGCATCGCCCTGATCGGTCGACCGGTCAGCACGCGGAACCTTTCGGCAGTGACCCTGCCGAAGCGGTACGCCCTGCCCCTTTTTGGTGCTGACGGCATCTCCTCGGTGGCCTATGCTGCCGACCAGACGATCCTGACCCTGGCCGCGGCGGGTGCTTCGGCGCTCGCATTCTCCCCGTGGGTTGGCCTGGCGGTCGCCCTGGTGGGGCTGGTGGTCATCGGCACCTACCGCTACAACATCAGCCAGATTGCCGCCGAGGGCGATATTCAGCTGGTGCACAAGAAGCTGGGCGCGCTACCCGCGGTCATGATGGGTGCCTCCTCGCTCATGGACTACATGCTGACGGTTTCGGTGTCCATGTCTTCGGCGGCCACGTTCCTCGTGGCCCTGTACCCCGAGATTCAGGATTGGCGCACGACGATTGCGGTGCTGCTCATCCTGGCCCTGACGCTCACGGCCCTGCGCGGTCTGCAGCTCATGGGCAAGATTGCTCACTGGCCGCTATACATCTTCCTGGCGCTACTGGGCATCACCCTGATTATTGGTTGGGTGCGCGCCTCCGTGGGCGCCCTGCCCGTGGCCGAATCCGCCGGCTACGCCATCGTGCCGGAGCTAGACAGCAACGCCACCGAAGGCGTGGCGCTCATGCTGCTGCTGGCCCGCTCCTTCTCGGGAGGCGCGGTTGCCTTCTCCGGCGTGTCGACGATTTCCAATTCGGTCCGCTACTTCCGCCCGCCCAAGAAGTACAACGCGGCCCTGACCATGATGATGATGGGCATCATCACCTCCGTTCTGCTGGTGGGCCTGCTGAGCCTGGCCTACCTCACGCACGTGCACATGGTGCATGACACGACCCAATTCCTCTTCATCGACGGGCGCGCGCCGGGGGAGTACTTCCACCAGAAGCCCGCCCTCTACCAGGTGGCTCTCGCGGTGTACCGCGACACCCCGATTTACGCGCAGCTGCTGGTATTTGCGACCGTGGGCGTGCTGATTATCGCTTCGATTACCGCGTTCACCGGCTTCCCCATGATCGCCTCCTCCCTGGCGGACTACCAGTACCTGCCCGTCTTCTTCCGCAGCGTGGATTCCCGCGGCCTGTACGCCAACGCCGTGCTGACCCTCGCGGGCTTCTCGACGATGCTCACCGTGCTCTTCGGCTCGGATGTTTACTCCCTGATTCAGCTGTACATTGTGGGTATGTGTATCTCCATGGTCATGGTGCAGCTGGCCGTGGTGCGTTACCGCATGCGCCTGCTACGCGTTACCCTGGCCCAGATGCCCCGCCGCGCCCTCCTGCGCGATATCGCGGTGTCCACCCTGGGCGTGACCGTCACCGCCGCCGTGCTCGTCGTGGTGATTGCCACGAAGCTCGGTGCCGGCGCCTGGCTGTCCCTTGGAATGATTACCCTCATGGTTGGAGGTATGATGCTCACTCACCGCCGTTACGCCACGGTCGACGAAGCCATGGACATACCGCTGAACGCCGAGTCCGTGGCGGATGTGGCGGCCCTGCCCTCACGCGTGCACGCCATCGTGTACGTGGAACGCGTGCGCAGGCCCGCGGTGCGTGCCCTCTCGTACGCGCGCGCCTCGCGTCCCTCGACGATTGAGGCGCTCACCGTCAACAACGACCGCGCGGCTCTTGAGATCGTGAAGAACCGCTGGTACGCCCTCGACATCCCAGTGCCGCTGTCGGTCATCGACTCGCCCTACCGCGATACCGTGCAGGCAGTGGTCTCGTACATTCGCCGCCGTCGCAAGAAGTCGCCGCGCGACATCCTGGTCGTGTACCTGCCGGAGTTCGTGGTGGATCACTGGTGGCAGCGTATTCTGCACCGCCGCACCGTGCGCCGCCTCAAGAAGGCGCTGCTTCATGAGCCTGGCGTGATGACCGCGACCGTGCCGTGGGCCATGCACGAGGACGAAGTGTACGACGAAATCTCCGACCAGCGTCTGCAGACCGAAGAGGTCGTCGAGGAGGCGACCACCCCGGGGGAGAACCCCGCCCTGGCACCGAACGTCACCCGCCCCGCTGGCGGCGGCCGAGAGCTCACCCAGAGCAACCGTCACGCGGTCTACCGCGGCCGATTGCACGAGGATTCTGCATCCTAAGCTACGCGGGGGAGCGCAGCTTCCCGAGAAAACGGCGGCCCCCGAAGAGCCGCGCTGAAACACGAAGGGACTGCGCTGAAAGGCTTCGCCCTATTGCCTTGCTACAAGCACCTGCTACAAACGCCCCGGACCGGCACGGTGAGGGCTTCACGGCACTTCACCCCCCCCCGGGAGCGTCGAAACCCGAGACCCCGAATATTTCGGTGTAAAATAGTTCACATTAAGTGATGATTAGGAGACAACGTCGTGACTCAACACACCACTGACCCCGCTGCCGCCTCCACAGAAGCAGGTGGTTACAGCGTCGGCCAAGTCCTCACCGTCACCTGTGAAGCACCCGCCCACGGAGGCTCCTTCGTCGCCCGCACCGCAGAGGGCGTCATCTTCGTTCGCCACGGCGTTGTCGGCGAGCAGGCTCGCGTGCGCATCACCTCCATCGGCCCCAAGCGCCGCTACTACTTCGCGGACGTCATCGACGTTCCCGTGCCCTCCCTTGCCCGCCGCCCCCACCCCTGGATTCAGGCCGATGCGCTCGCCAGCGCCGAGGAGCGCGCCGCCGCAACCGGTGTGCCAGAGCTGCTGGGCGGCATGGAGTACGGTCACCTCGCGCTGGACGAGCAGCGCCGCTACAAGACCGATATTGTGCGCACCCAGATTCACCGTCTGGGCGGCCTGCCGCTGACCTCTCCGCTGCTGACGAACCTGACCGTCGAGGAGCTGCCCCTGCGCGATAACTCCGAGGGGCTGTCGTGGCGAACCCGCGTGCGCTACGCCGTGGCCCGCGTGCGTGAGGAAAACGCAGAGGGCCGACCCGTCGTGACCTGGCGCGTCGCCATGCACCCGTACCACGCCTCCTCGCCGGTCCCGGTCGTTGATTTTCCGCTTGCGGCCAGGGAGTTGCGCGACCTGCACCTGGAGCAGCTGAACCTGCGCGGTGTGCGCGAGGTGGAGGCGACCGTCTCCTCCCGCGGCCGCGTGCTACTGCAATTCATCGTGGACCCGCGCTTCTCGATTGACGAGATTGCGCGCGCGGTGGAGGAGCAGGCCACCGAGGCCTGGGGACTGCTCGCCAAGCGTAAGGTGTCCCTCTACTTCACGCCGGAGTCGTCCTCGAACGGCAAGCCCAAGCGTCGCCGCCCCGGAGCCTCCCACGCACCCTACCGCCGAGTGGAGGAAAGCGACCGCCTGCTCGGTGCCGGCCTACGTTCGGTGACCGAGGAAGTGACCTTCGGCCCCCGCCGCTTCAGCTACCAGGTCTCGGCCGGCGGATTCTGGCAGATTCACCGTTCGGCTCCTTCGACCATGATTGCAGCGATGCTGACCATGCTGCGCCCGCAGGAGGGCGAGTGCGCCCTCGACCTGTACGCCGGAGCGGGACTGTTCACCGCGGCCCTGGCCGATGCGGTGGGCCCCACCGGAACGGTCATCAGCATCGAGGGTTCCCCCGTGACCCACAAGGACGCCCGTTCCAACTTTGCGCCCGACGGATGCTCCCGCACCGATAACTCGGCGCAGACCCGCATCGAGGTGATTCGCGGTGACGTGGCGCGCCACCTGGTCGACCTGAAGACCGCCCGCGACTTCGAGCAGATCCCGCCGATTGACGCCGTGGTTCTGGACCCCTCGCGTGAGGGTGCCAACCGCACCACCCTGGAGCGCCTGGACGCTCTGGATCCCGGTCGCATCCTGTACGTGGCCTGCGATCCGGCGGCTCTGGGCCGCGACACAGGTATTCTGCGTGAGCTCGGCTGGGATATGGTGCAGCTGCGGGCCTTCGACATGTACCCGAACACGCACCACGTTGAGAGCGTGGCGCTCTTCGAGCGTGCGCCGGCGAAGCCTCGCCCGCGTCGTCGTCGCAAGTAGGCGGCGGGTTGGCCGCGGCTCGTCCTTCGGCAGAGGAGGGCGGGGCGCGGACCGGCGTTCGATTGGCGGCAGACCTGCCCGGGGTGCCGTCGGAAGAGGGGAGAGCTCGTCTCACCTGACGGTGACGCGAATCTGATTTTTAGCCCCTTAAAAGGTAAAATTATTGGAGAACCAACGCACGGAATGAGCCGTGCCCTGAACCCTTGAGGAGTGTGGGTGTATGTCCGCTGAAAATGCGTCGCCGCAGGAGAACAACCCGAAGGCCGCCGCCCCCGGAGCACCCACCGTAGATTACAGCCTCGGCGACGGCCACACGGCCCGCCTGCTGCCCGGCATCAAGGACCCCTCCGACCTGCGCAACCTGAGCTACGAGCAACTGGAGGAGCTCTCCAACGAGATTCGCCAGTTCATCGTGACGAACGTTTCGGCGACCGGCGGCCACCTGGGCCCGAACCTGGGCGTCGTGGAGCTGACCCTTGGCATCCACCGCATTTTCGATTCCCCCAAGGACAACATCCTCTTTGACACCGGCCACCAGTCCTACGTGCACAAGCTCGTGACCGGCCGTCATGCGTTTAAGACTTTGCGCCAGAAGGGCGGCCTCTCGGGCTACCCCGACCGCAACGAGTCCAAGCACGACATTATTGCCTCCTCGCACGCCTCCAGCTCTATCTCCTGGGCCGACGGCATTTCGCGCGCCAACCGTATTAACGGTGAGGACGACCGCTACACCGTCGTGCTCATCGGCGACGGCGCGCTCACCGGCGGCATGGCCTGGGAAGCCGTGAACAACATCGCCGCCGACCGTAGCCGCAAGGTCGTAATCATCGTGAACGATAACGGCCGCTCCTACGCGCCCACCATCGGCGGTTTCGCCAACCAGCTTTCCGAGCTCAAGCACGGCGTGCAGCAGCAGGTGGACCGCGTTCGCCTGGACCACCGCTACGACCGTGCCCTCGACGCGGTGCGCGTGGGTCTGCAGCGAGGCGGCGCCCTGGGCCAGATGATTTACCGCGGCCTGCACGGCATGAAGGCCGGCATCAAGGATGTGGTGGTGCCCAAGGGCATCTTCGAGGAACTCGGCATGAAGTACGTGGGCCCCATCGACGGCCACGATCAGCAGGCCGTGGAGAACGCCCTGACCGCCGCGAAGAACTACGCCGGCCCGGTCATCGTGCACGCCATCACCGAGAAGGGCCACGGCTACGCGCCCGCCCGCGCGAACAAGGACGACCAGTTCCACGCGGTCGGACCGATTGACCCGCTGACCGGTAATGCCGTCTCCAAGAGCACCGCCGAGTCCTGGACCAGCGTCTTCGGCCGCGAGATTGCCGATATCGCCGATGAGCAGAGCAACGTCGTCGGCATCACCGGCGCGATGCTCATCCCCGTGGGTCTGCGTGAATTCCAGAAGCGCCACCCCGACCGCGTGATTGACGTGGGTATCGCCGAGCAGCACGCCATCGCCATGAGCGCGGGCCTCGCCTACGGCGGCATGCATCCGGTCGTCGCGCTCTACGCAACCTTCCTGAACCGCGGCTTCGACCAGCTGCTCATGGATGTGGCACTGCACAAGGCCGGCGTGACCGTGGTCCTGGACCGCTCCGGCATCACCGGCCCCGACGGCGCAAGCCACCACGGCATGTGGGACTTGGCGATGTTGCAGTTCATCCCCGGGTTGCACCTGGCCGCCCCGCGTGATGCCGCAACCCTGCGCGAGGAGCTGCGCGAAGCCGTAGCTATCAACGATGCACCCACCGTGATTCGCTACCCCAAGGGCTCCGTGGGCGAGGATATCCTCGCCATTGAGCGCCGCGCCGACGGCGTGGACGTTCTGGCTCGCACCGGTGAACCGCATCCCGAGACCGGCCAGCGCGACGTGCTCTTCGTGGCCGTGGGCGCCATGGCTCGCGTGGCCCTGGAGGTTTCCGAGATTCTGGCCGTAGAGGACATTGAGTCCACCGTGATTGACCCACGCTGGATCATTCCCGTTCCCTCCTCCGTCGTGGAGCTGGCCCGTGACCACCGCATCGTGGTGACCATTGAGGACGGCGTGCGTTCCGGCGGCGTGGGTGCGCGCATCCGACAGGAGATGCGCGAGGCCGGCGTCGATACGGCCCTGAGCGAGCTGGGCCTGCCCGCCGAGTTCATCCCGCACGCATCGCGCGAGCAGATTCTGGAGGAGGTCGGACTGACCCCCGAGCGAATTGCCGCGGATGTGCGTGCCCAGCTGGCCGGAGACAAGGTGCCCTTCGCCCGCGAAGAGGGCCAGAAGCCCCGCCACACCGCGTAGCCGTAACACGTAAAAGCTAGATACGCGAAAAACCCAGCTACCCCGACCGGGTAGCTGGGTTTTTTCGTTTTCAACGGCGCGCTTTAAAGGCACACTTCAACGGCATACTTCACGGCGCACGAAACTGAAACGGGGCGGATACGAGCCCTAGCTGTTGTTTCCCACGAAGATACGGCCGTCCTTCACCTGCACCGAATAGGTCTTCAGCGGGGTCTCCGCCGGGCCGTGCAGCACCGAACCGTCCGTGGGCGCGAACTCCGAACCGTGGCAGGGGCACACGATGCGGTTCGAATCCTGCACCTGCAGCTGGCACCCTTGGTGAGTGCACACGGGGCTGTACGCCTTGTAGTGACCCTTGGACGGCTGGGCCACAATCACGGTCGTGGTGCCGCGGGTCAGCTTAGCGGCCTTACCCACGCCCACCGAAGACGCGGCTGCCATATCCACGGTTCCGTCGGGCGCGGTCACCGTCGTGCCGCCGCCCTCGGCGCAGGAAGCCAGCGCCGCGGTGGAGGCCAGGGCCCCGGTCACCAGGGTTGCACGGCGCGAAAACAGACGGGACGAGGCCCTCTCGGCATCCGACGCAAGGTCGGTTTCGGCAGCCGCCGCGGGCTTCACCGAAGCGGACTGCTCCTGAACGCTCGCCTGCCGACAGCAGGAACAAATCTGAGAAGTAGACATAAATCCTCTTTCGTTGAGCGAAAGCTAACCCAAATGCTTCGCGAATACCGGCGCGATCGCGGGGGCGACCAGGCCGGTCTGCCAGGGGCGTGCGCCGTAGGCGGCCAGCGCATCCCGCAGGGACTGCTCGTCGTGACGGGCCGGAGGCTCCCAGCACAGTCGACGCACGTAATCGGTCGTAATCAGGTTCTGCGCCGGAATCGTCAGGCGCTCGGAGAGGTCGTCAATCACCTGGCGAACCTCGATAAACAGCGCAAGATTCTCGGGGCGCTTCGACTCCCACGCCTTCAACGGGGGAGGGGCGGTCGAGGGCAGGGTGTACGGCACCGGGTTCTCGCCGCGGGCCGCGGATGCGATAGCGCGCACCCAGCGGGGACCCTCACAGCGCAGGCCGCGCGTCTGAAAACCGGGGATGGCCATCACTGCCGGCACGCTGCGGGGCATGGTGCGGGCCGCCTCAATCAACGCGGAATCGGGTAGTAGCCGCTTCGAATCGATATCCTTCTTGCGGGCCAGCGAATCGCGTTCAACCCACAGGTTACGCAGCGCCGTCAGCTGCTTGATCGACCGCAGGGCCGTGCGGCCCTTCGTCTTGCGCCAACGCTCCGGCTGGTCCGTGGGGTCCTTCACCGGCGATGCGCACAGGTACGCAAACTCCTCCTGAGCGTACTGCAGCTTGCCCTGCTTGCGGAGTAGCTCCTCCAAGGCGTCGCGCAGGTCGATGAGCACGTCAACGTCCAGCAGCGCGTAGTTCAGCCACGACTCCGGCAGGGGACGGTGCGACCAGTCCTCCTTCGAATGCTTCTTCTCCAGCCTGTAGCCCAGAAGCTCCTCAACCGTCGCGCCCAGATTCACGCGCTTCAGGCCCGCCAGGCGAGCACCCAGCTCGGTATCGAATAGGCGCTTGGGGCGCATGCCCAGCATGTCGAGGCTCGGGAAGTCCTGGATCGCCGCGTGAATCACCCATTCGGCGTCGGCCAGCGCGTCATTAATGATTCGCAGGTCAGAGAAGGCTTCCGGATCAATCAGGTACAGCTTGTCCTCGCGCTTGAGCTGCACCAGGAACGCGCGCGAACCGTAACGGATACCCTGCGCGCGCTCGGTATCAACGGCCACCGGGCCGGAGGCCGCCGCCAGCGACTCGGCCGCACGGCGCAAACCGCTCTCGGTGTTAATCAGCGTGGGAATCGGCGTCGAAGGGGTGTTCAGCGGAACAACCTCGGGAACCTCAATATCCTGAAGGGTCAGCGAACTGTTCGCTTTAGCTGCGCTACTCATGGAACCATCCTCTTCTGACGCTCAGGTGTTGTACATGTAAATCGCCCCGGGCACGCCACACCGGCCCCCAAAGGCACTAGGCCATTCTACCCGCCCCGGCTGAGAGGCTCGAATTAGGGGAATTTGGGTGGCCCCGGGGCCGCTTCTGGATGCTATTCCTCTTCGGCCTTTTCGTTCTCGGCCGGGGTGAGGGTCAGGCACACCGAGTTAATGCAGTAGCGCAGGTCGGTGGGGGTGGGGTAGCCCTCACCCTCGAATACGTGGCCCAGGTGCGAGTCGCAGGCGGCGCATCGCACCTCGACGCGGCGCATGCCGAACGTCGTGTCTTCCAGGTAGCGCACGCGGTCCTCGGCCAGGGGAGCGAAGAACGACGGCCAGCCGCAGTGCGAGTCGAACTTCTGGTCCGAGCGGAACAGCTCCGTGCCGCAGGCCCGGCAGGAGTAGATGCCTTCGGTGTGTGTGTTCCAGTACTCGCCCGTGAAGGGACGCTCCGTGCCGCCCTCGCGCAGCACCGCATATTCTTCGGGGCGGAGGACTTCACGCCAATTCTTTGCGATGGTGCCGACACCCGGCAACGAGTTACCCATGGGATTCTCCTTTAAATCGTTGATCTGTACACATGCATAACGCGGCGGTGGAGAAGTATATTTCCTCAACCGCCGCGGTGCGCAACCTGTGCCGATAATATTCTGTCGCGGGGCAGCACGAGGCTGTTAGGCGCGGATATCTGCGTACTTTCCGTTGGTGAGCTTCAGCAGGTCGTCGGGGGCGAGCTCGACGTCCAGTCCACGCTTGCCTCCGGACACCATGATGGTATCGAAGAGCTGGGCGCTTTCGTCCAGGAGGGTGGGGGAGGGAGTCTTCTGACCCAGCGGAGAAATACCGCCCACCACGTAGCCGGTGCGGCGCTCAGCGACCTTCGGGTCGCACATGGAGGCGTTCTTCCAGCCGAGGGCTGCGGCGGCGGCCTTCACGTTGAGCTTGCCGGAGACGGGGACGATTGCGACGGCGAATTCCTTTTCGTGCACGATGAGCAGGGTCTTGAAGACCTGTTCCTCGGAGGCGCCGAGGTTCTTCGCAGCCTCTTCGCCGAAGGAGGTTACGCCCTCGGTGTGCTCGTATTCGCGCATCTGGAAGGGGGTGTTCGTCTCGGTCAGCAGTGCTACGGCGGCGGTTGCTGCGCCGCTCTTCTTACCTTTAGTTTTCTTAGCCATAGATACCATTTTACGGAAGTCACCATGCGCCGTTACGCGCCGAGAAGCCACATGTGTTTCGAAAAGCCACGAAAGAAGTGGCTTCTCGGCAAACATGTGGCTTCTCAATGGTTATGGGGTTATTTCAGTAGCCCTTTTTCCTTCAGCTGCTCTTGAGAAAGCAACGACAGTCCAAAATCCATCTGATTTGTCTACGTTCTGAGGTAGCCTTTATGCTCCCTTTTTTCTTAGTAAATACCGATGAGTAATTGCATGCCAAGACTAGTCAGGATGATAGCAATCCAGCA
>ERZ773044.246-NODE-246-length-28172-cov-60.6815_pt1 | contig 28172 bp, 25 predicted proteins | sample MGYA00511897_ERZ773044 | MGnify/ENA primary metagenome ERZ773044 (study PRJEB29015, sample SAMEA2738116) | human oral metagenome | biome: human oral; feature: human-associated habitat; material: saliva | place: China | collected 2170 ...
TATTTGGTTTGATTAATTCCATCATTTATCTGGTGCTTGCCCTTCAAAAAGGCTTCTATGGTGAGGTTTTAACAACTCTCTATTTTACAATTATGCAGCCAATTGGTCTCTTGGTTTGGATTTATCAAGCCCAGTTTAAGAAAGAACAACAAGAGTTTGTCGCACGTAAACTAGACGGCAAGGGTTGGACAAAGTATCTTTCTATTAGTGTTCTTTGGTGGTTGGCCTTTGGGTTCATTTATCAGTCTATCGGAGCCAATCGTCCTTATCGCGATTCCATCACCGATGCGACCAATAGGGTTGGGCAAATCCTCATGACAGCTGTTTACCGTGAACAATGGATATTCTGGGCAGCTACAAATGTCTTTTCAATTTATCTCTGGTGGGGAGAAAGCCTGCAAATCCAAGGGAAATATCTAATTTACCTAATCAATAGTCTAGTTGGATGGTATCAGTGGAGCAAGGCAGCTAAGCAGAATACTGACTTACCTAACTAAGAAACAAAGTAAGAAATAAAGTTTGAAAGTACTGTTTTGAATTTTCGGTTAAAACAGATAGAGTTGATAATCAAGGATTTGAGATAATGAAAAAGAGGATCAGTTGGTCCTCTTTTGTTGTTGAAAAGTAAAAACTCAGTAGCCTAGGTATAAGGCAACTGAGCTCTACTCTGTATTCATTTTTTAGAAATAAGAAGGTCTAGATAAAACTGGACCACTTCTTGTTCTGTGAAATCTTGCCCTTTTTTGAGCCACCAGGTCAATGTCTCGATAAAGTTGGTAACAACTAAGTGTTGGAGATAAGAATCAGGCAGACTGGGGTGAGCTTTTTTCAAATCATCAGCCAGCATGGGATAGACGTGGTGCTCCAGCTCTCTCTGGAGTTGACGGAGGAAGTAGTCATTTTTTGAGAATAGTAAACTGGTGATATGGTCTTGATTTTTCTGAAAATGCAGAAAGAGGTGGGCGAGGTAATCTTCGGTTGAAATGGCTTGCTCTCTTTCAAAAAGATGATGGAAGAGGTAGCAGCAAAGCTCGTCCAGAAGCAGCTCCTTGCTCTCATAGTGACAGTAAAAAGTAGAACGTCCCACATCTGCGAGATCAATAATATCCTGAACAGTAGTGGCCTCGTAGCCCTTAGCATTCAAAAGTTGTAGAAAAGCTTGATAGATGGCTTTTTTTGTTTTACTGATACGGCGGTCAATCTTAGTCATATGGACACTTGAGGCAAATTGTTCAGAACTGAATAAAGCTGACGCTTTGCTTCTATCCTTTCTTTGAGTTTTAGTGGATAATGATAATGAACAAGGTGTTCATGAATCTATTATAACAAAGGAATGAGAAATATGAAGGCAAAATATGCCGTTTGGCTAGCTTTTTTCTTAAATTTGACTTATGCCATTGTCGAGTTTATTGCAGGTGGAGTATTTGGTTCGAACGCTGTTCTTGCTGACTCTGTGCATGACTTGGGAGATGCGATTGCAATTGGAATATCAGCTTTTCTAGAAACCATCTCTAATCGTGAAGAAGATAATCAGTACACCTTGGGCTATAAGCGGTTTAGTCTGCTAGGAGCCTTGGTAACAGCGATAATACTCATGACAGGATCAGTTCTAGTCATTTTGGAAAATGTCACGAAGATTTTAAATCCGCAACCAGTCAATGATGAGGGGATTCTCTGGTTAGGAATGATTGCGATTACTATTAATGTGTTAGCCAGTCTAGTGGTTGGTAAGGGAAAGACAAAGAATGAGTCTATTCTGAGTCTGCATTTTCTGGAAGATACCCTAGGGTGGCTGGCTGTGATTCTGATGGCCATTGTTCTTCGATTTACGGACTGGTATATCCTAGATCCGCTTTTGTCCCTTGTCATTTCTTTCTTCATTCTTTCAAAAGCCCTTCCACGTTTTTGGTCTACACTCAAGATTTTCTTGGATGCTGTGCCGGAAGGTCTTGATATTAAGCAAGTAAAGAGTGGCTTGGAGCGATTGGACAATGTGGCCAGTCTTAATCAGATTAATCTCTGGACTATGGATGGTTTGGAAAAAAATGCCATTGTCCATGTTTGTATAAAAGAAATGGGGAATATGGAAGCTTGTAAAGAATCTATTCGAATTTTCCTCAAAGATTGTGGTTTCCAAAATATTACCATTGAAGTGGATGCTGACTTAGAAACCCACCAAGAACATAAGCGAAAGGTGTGTGACTTGGAGCCGAATCATGGGCATCGTCATTAGAAAAAAATGAAAAATACTTGGGTACTATCTTATTTGGAATAGAGTAATTTTTTTATTATTTAGATATATTAAAAGATTGGTAAGTTAAGAGCATTGTATAAACTCCATTACATGATTGATAATTATAAAAAATTTTTCGATTAGATACAAAATGCTTGACTTGGAGTCAACTCAAAGTTATATAATAAGATAAGTGAGTTAGAATAGCTTAAACTCAGTGAATGAGAGGAGGTTAGTGTATGAATATTAAATCTGCCAGTGACTTGTTGGGAATTTCAGCGGATACGATTCGGTATTATGAACGGGTTGGTCTTGTGCCACCGATTACTCGTACTGAGACTGGGATTCGTGATTTTCAAGATCAGGATATCGAAGCACTGGAATTTATTAAGTGTTTTCGTTCGGCGGGTGTCTCTGTAGACAGTTTAGTTGACTATATGTCGCTCTACCAAAAGGGGGATGAAACGAGAGAGGAAAGGCTTGGTATTTTAGAAGAGGAAAAGAAAAAATTAGAGGAGCGCTTGTCTCAGTTACAGACGGCTTTAAATCGCTTAAATCTCAAAATTAAACTTTACAAGGAAGGAAAATTTTAAATGAAATCAGCAGTATATACAAAGGCAGGCCAGGTTGGACTTGCTACAATTGAACGTCCGCAAATTATCGAAGCAGATGATGCTATTATCCGCATTGTCCGTACTTGCGTTTGTGGTTCGGACCTTTGGAGTTACCGGAATCCCGAAATCGAAGAAGGACATAGAAATAGCGGTCATGAGGCGATCGGAATTGTCGAAGAAGTTGGTGAGAACGTTACTACAGTAAAACCAGGTGACTTTGTCATTGCCCCTTTCACACATGGTTGTGGTCAGTGTGATGCTTGCCGTGCTGGTTTTGATGGTTCGTGTGATAATCATCCTGGTAACAACTGGTCAGGTGGTGTCCAGGCGGAATATATCCGATTCCACTATGCCAATTGGGCGCTGGTTAAAATTCCAGGACAACCTTCAGATTATAGCGAAGGTATGCTAAAGTCCCTTTTGACTCTTGCTGATGTGATGCCGACAGGCTATCATGCGGCGCGCGTTGCAAATGTTCAAAAAGGGGACAAGGTTGTTGTTATCGGTGATGGGGCTGTTGGTCAATGTGCTGTCATCGCAGCTAAAATGCGTGGAGCATCGCAAATTATCCTTATGAGTCGTCATGAAGATCGTCAAAAGATGGCTCTGGAGTCAGGTGCGACAGCTGTTGTAGCTGAACGTGGTCAAGAAGGAATTACCAAGGTGCGTGAAATTCTCGGTGGGGGAGCAGACGCAGCACTTGAATGTGTTGGAACGGAAGCAGCGATTGATCAAGCACTTGGTGTTCTCCATAATGGAGGGCGCATGGGCTTTGTTGGTGTACCGCACTATGAAAATCGTGCCATTGGCTCAACCTTTGGTCAAAATACAATAATCGGAGGTGGTCCAGCTTCTGTCACAACTTATGACAAACAAGTATTACTAAAAGCCGTTCTTGATGGCGATATCAACCCAGGCCGTGTCTTTACTTCAAGCTATAAATTAGAAGATATTGATCAAGCTTATAAAGATATGGATGAACGTAAGACCATTAAGTCTATGATTGTGATGGACTAAAAAAGAAAATCCTAGTGGAGATTTGAGACTCTCTATTAGGATTTTTTGTCATGTTTAATTTGTGGAGTTATGGCAGAGTACTCTCTCTCAGAGTCAGTCTGGTTCCCAGCATGGTTAGACTAGGGATTTTCCGACCGTGGAGTACTTCCTTATTAAGAATATCCATACCTGCTCGGCCCATTTCTTCAGTATAAACCGTGATGCTAGAAAGGGGAGGATAAACCTGCTTGGTCAGGCTGGTGTCGTTAAAGGAAATAAGACTGACGCGGTCTGGCAGGCTGATTCCAGCTTCTTGAAGGGCACGCAGAGCACCGATGGCAAGGCTATCACTAGCAGCAAAAAATGCTGGTGGGAGTTGGTCTCCCAAGCTCTGAATAGCCTCCTTCATCAAGTTATAGCCAGACTGGGCAGTAAAGCTTCCTTGAAAGACCAGTTCATCATGATAGATTCCCTTTGTTTGACAGTAGTTCTTAAAATTTTCCAGACGCTTGTCCTGAATGATTTCTTCTTGATCAGTTGTTTCCTCAAGGCCTGTTAGAATCCCGATACGGTCCATTTCTTGGCTGAGGAAATAATCGACAACCTGTTTCATGGCAGTGTAAAAATCCGTGATAATACAAGTATGTCCTAGGGAAAGTGTATTGCTGTCTAGAAAGACAAGAGGCTTTTGGTATTCTTCAAAGGCAGTAATCTGTGCTCGGCTAAACTTTCCGATGCAGAGAATCCCAATCACTTCCTCGCTTAGGGTAAAAGGATGGTCATTAAAATAGCGTAAGATATCATAGTCCAGTTCTTGGGCTCTTTTTTCTATTCCTAGGCGAATCTGGTAGTAGTAGAGATCGTCCAACTCCCCTTGTTCGCTGACCCATTGGATAATGGCAATCTTTTGCTTGGGTTTGTGGGATTCGCCTGTCTTTAGATGCTTAGTATAGCCCAGCTCTTCAGCGACAGTTAAAATACGGTGTCTGGTTTCTTCTGTAACAGATAGGCTCTGGTCGCGATTGAGGACGCGGGATACGGTCGCGATAGAGACAGAGGCTAGCTGTGCAATGTCTTTTAAGGTAGCCATAAATCCTCCTTCTTTTAAGTTAGTATATCATATTTTTCTGTATTTTACTGATAGTTTAGTAAAAGTTTAGTAAAAATGATTGACCTTGGGAAATCCCTTGGATACAATAGAAGAAAACGATTACACGTTAAGGTGACTTAACGGACAGTCAAAGGAGAATTCATATGACACAACATCTTACTGCAGAAGCACTTCGTAAAGATTTTCTTGCTGTTTTTGGTCAAGAAGCAGACCAAACATTCTTTTCACCAGGCCGTATCAATTTGATTGGTGAGCACACAGACTACAACGGTGGGCACGTTTTTCCTGCTGCTATTTCCTTGGGAACTTATGGGGCGGCTCGCAAGCGTGACGACCAAGTCTTGCGTTTCTACTCAGCCAACTTTGAAGACAAGGGCATCATTGAAGTTCCTCTTGCTGACCTCAAGTTTGAAAAAGAGCACAACTGGACCAATTATCCAAAGGGTGTCCTTCATTTCTTGCAAGAAGCAGGCCATGTCATTGACAAAGGGTTTGATTTCTATGTCTTTGGGAATATCCCAAATGGTGCTGGCTTGTCTTCTTCAGCATCCCTTGAACTCTTGACAGGGGTTGTGGCAGAGCATCTCTTTGATTTAAAATTAGAGCGTCTCGATTTGGTTAAAATCGGTAAACAAACAGAAAATAGCTTTATCGGAGTCAACTCTGGTATCATGGATCAATTTGCTATCGGTATGGGAGCAGACCAACGTGCCATTTACCTTGATACAAATACCTTGGAGTACGACTTGGTACCACTTGATTTGAAGGACAATGTCGTTGTTATCATGAACACCAACAAACGCCGTGAATTAGCGGATTCTAAATATAATGAACGCCGTGCTGAGTGTGAAAAAGCAGTAGAAGAATTACAAGTGGCTTTGGACATTCAAACCTTGGGTGAATTGGACGAGTGGGCTTTTGACCAATACAGCTATCTGATTAAAGACGAAAATCGTTTGAAACGTGCTCGCCATGCTGTGCTTGAAAACCAACGTACCCTCAAAGCTCAAGCAGCCCTCCAAGCAGGTGATTTGGAAAGATTTGGTCGTTTGATGAATGCTTCTCACGTTTCTTTGGAGCATGATTATGAAGTAACTGGCTTGGAATTGGATACTCTTGTTCACACAGCTTGGGATCAAGAAGGTGTTCTCGGTGCTCGCATGACGGGTGCTGGTTTTGGTGGCTGTGCCATTGCCTTGGTTCAAAAAGATACTGTTGAGGCCTTTATGGAAGCTGTAGGCAAACACTACGAGGAGGTAGTTGGATACGCTCCAAGCTTCTATATCGCTGAAGTTGCAGGTGGCACTCGCGTCCTTGACTAGTTAAAAGGAGGCTCTATAGTGACCTTAGTAGATAAATTTGTAACACATGTCATTTCTGAAAGTTCATTTGAGGAAATGGATCGAATCTACCTGACCAATCGTGTTTTGGCACGAGTGGGAGACAGCGTTTTGGAAGTTGAGACAAATCTGGATAAAGTGATTGATCTCAAGGACCAGCTGGTTGAGGAAGCCGTTCGATTAGAAACGATTGAAGATAGTCAGGCTGCGCGTGAAATCCTTGGTGCTGAACTGATGGACTTGGTGACCCCTTGCCCCAGTCAGGTCAATCGTGATTTCTGGGCAACCTACGCCCACTCTCCTGAGCAAGCGATAGCGGATTTTTACCAACTGAGTCAAAAAAATGACTACATCAAACTCAAGGCCATTGCTAAAAATATCGCTTATCGTGTTCCATCTGATTACGGAGAGCTTGAAATTACCATCAACCTCTCTAAGCCTGAAAAGGATCCCAAAGAGATTGCGGCAGCCAAGTTGGTGCAAGCTAGTAATTATCCTCAGTGTCAGCTTTGTCTAGAGAATGAGGGCTACCATGGTCGAGTCAACCACCCAGCCCGCAGTAACCACCGTATTATCCGCTTTGAAATGGCGGGTCAGGAGTGGGGCTTCCAGTATTCGCCCTATGCTTACTTTAATGAGCACTGTATTTTCTTAGATGGTCAGCATCGTCCCATGATCATTAGTCGTCAGAGTTTTGAACGTCTGCTGACTATCGTAGAGCAGTTTCCAGGCTATTTTGCTGGCTCTAATGCCGATTTGCCGATTGTGGGGGGCTCTATTCTAACCCATGATCATTATCAGGGAGGCCGTCACGTCTTTCCGATGGAATTGGCTCCCTTGCAAAAGACTTTCTCTTTTGCTGGTTTTGAGCAGGTCAAGGCTGGAATTGTCAAGTGGCCTATGTCAGTGCTACGTTTGACTTCGGATTCTAAAGAGGATTTGATCAACTTGGCGAACAAGATTTTACAGGAATGGCGCCAGTATTCAGATCCTGAAGTGCAAATTTTAGCAGAAACAGACGGGACACCACATCACACTATCACACCAATTGCTCGTAAACGCAATGGACAGTTTGAGTTGGACTTGGTCTTGCGGGACAATCAGACATCCCCAGAACATCCTGACGGTATCTATCATCCCCACAAGGATGTCCAACATATCAAGAAGGAAAACATCGGTTTGATTGAGGTCATGGGCTTGGCTATTTTACCACCTCGTCTGAAAGTAGAAGTGGAGCAAGTAGCAGCCTACCTTGTCGGAAAAGATGTCTCAGTTGCCACTTATCATCAGGAATGGGCAGACCAACTCAGAACCCACCATCCAGACCTAACAGATAAAGAAAAAGCCCTTAAAATCGTCAAGGACTCTATGGGTGCTATCTTTGCGCGTGTACTGGAGGATGCAGGTGTCTACAAGCAAACTGCTCAGGGACAAGCGGCCTTTATGCGCTTTGTAGAACAAGTCGGAATTTTGTCAGACTAGGAACTTTCTCCTTGCGCAGTCCTATAAAAAGTAGTATCATAGTGTCGTTTGAAATATCAGGAGGAAACGATGAAAGATTTTCATTTTGACGCTATATCTGCCTTTGAAAATTACGAAATTGAACAAATGAGAGATGGTCACGTTGTGGTGACAACAAAAGTAGTGGACTCGTCGCTCAACTACTATGGCAATGCCCATGGTGGCTATCTATTCACACTATGTGACCAAATCAGTGGTTTGGTGGTTATCTCGCTAGGACTAGACGGGGTGACTCTCCAATCCTCTATCAACTACCTCAAGGCAGGAAAACTCGACGATGTGCTGACCATTAAAGGAGAATGTGTCCATCAAGGTCGCACAACCTGTGTAGTAGATGTCGATATCACCAATCAGGAAGGTAGAAATGTCTGTAAAGCAACCTTTACCATGTTTGTCACAGGCCAGCGATCAGAAGACAGACAGGTAAGGATATAGAGAAACAAAAAAGAGGCTCACACCTCTTTTTCTTATTTCTTTTTATGATTTAATACGGCATTGAGGACAATGGCAAGTAGGCTGGCTACGACGATTCCGTTTGAGAAGAACATTTGGAAGGCTGTCGGCATGCTGACAAAGAGATTACTGTTATTGAGTCCGACACCTGCAGCGATGGATACAGCTGCGATAAGGAAGTTGTGTTCATTGTTAGCAAAGTCAACACGAGCGAGGATTTGCATCCCTTGAATCGATACAAAACCAAACATCACCAGCATGGCACCACCGAGGACAGGACTTGGAATGATTTGGGCAAGGGCGCCAAACTTAGGAAGGAGTCCAAGGAGAACCAGGAAACCAGCTGCGTAGTAGATTGGCAGGCGAGTCTTGATACCTGACAATTTAACCAAACCAACGTTTTGTGAAAATCCTGTGTAAGGGAAGGTATTAAAGATTCCTCCGAGAAGTACTGCCAAACCTTCTGCGCGGTAACCGTTACGAAGGCGTGTGCTGTCGATTGGGTCTTTCGTGATATCAGACAAGGCTAGGTAAACACCAGTCGACTCAACCATAGACACCGTTGCGATGATACACATCATGACAATAGATGAGATTTCAAAGGTTGGCATCCCAAAGTAGAGTGGAGTTGGGACATGGACAAGTGGTGCTGCCGCAACAGGAGAGAAGTCAACCAAGCCCATGCTAGCAGCAATGGCAGTTCCAACAACCAGACCAATCAAAATAGAGATAGACTTGATAAATCCTTTGGTAAAGATGTTAATCAAGAGGATAATCAGAACAGTGATAGCTGCAAGCAAGAGACTTTGACCAGTTGGCTCTGGAACGTTATTTCCCATATTTCCAATAGCGACAGGAATCAAGGTTAAACCAATCGTGGTAATAACAGATCCTGTTACGATAGATGGGAAGAGATTGGCTACTTTTGAGAAGATGCCTGAAACAAGAACCACGTAAATCCCTGATGCGATAAGGGCACCAAACATAGCGCCACTACCATGACTTTGCCCAATCATAATCAAGGGAGCGACCGACTGGAAGGCCACTCCGAGAACGACTGGTAGCCCAATCCCAAAGTATTTGTTGAGTTGGAGTTGGAGGAAGGTTGCCACCCCACACATGAAGATATCTGTAGAAATCAGGTAGGTCAACTGCTCAGCTGAATAACCAAGGGCTGTCGCAATCATGATGGGAACCAGGATAGATCCTGAGTACATGGCTAGTAAGTGCTGCAAGCCAAGAACGGCTGCTTGCGAGTGTTTTTCTTGAGTTTGCATTAGAGATCTGCCTCCTTAAATACGACTTGACCATTTTCAAAACGATCCAAACGAGCGAGTGATAGAACAGGGTAGCCTGCTTTTTCAAGCAAATCACGGCCATCTTGGAAGGATTTTTCAATCACGATACCGATAGCTTCGACTGTGGCTCCAGCCTGTTCGATGATTTGAATCAAGCCTTTAGCAGCTTGGCCATTAGCAAGGAAATCGTCGATAATCAAGACCTTGTCCTCTGGTGAGAGGAATTTTCCAGCGATAGAAACGGTGCTGGTCACTTGCTTGGTAAAGGAGTAAACTTCGGCAGTTAAGATGCCTTCGTTCATAGTGATGTTCTTAGCTTTTTTAGCAAAAATCATAGGGACATTTAAGGCTTCAGCTGTAAAAACGGCTGGGGCAATACCTGACGCTTCAATGGTTACGACCTTGGTAATGCCAGCAGAAGCAAATTTTTCCGCAAAGACCTTACCAATTTCTCGCATCAGGCAAAAGTCAACTTGGTGGGTTAAAAAGGAATCCACCTTGAGGATGTTGTCACCCAAGATATGCCCATCCTTGAGGATGCGCTCTTCTAATAATTTCATAAGACCTCCTAAAGTCTAAAAGCCAATCCATTTGCTTGTTTAGAGTTTCTAGCAAGAAATAGAAAAAAGACCTACTTAATATCTAAGTAAGTCCCCAAAATAGGCATGGCGAAAAAGACCATACCTTCAAGATAACTTACTTATTGTTAGGTGTTACGGCACCTTGTAGAAACGTCGTGCCAATTCACGACATAAACAAGTAAAACGATATTCGATTTAACATAGGCTTGTGCCAATGTTTTTATTTTACACTAAATAGCTTTAGAAATCAAATGTTTTGTTAGTATATTGCTTAAAAAACGAACATATATAATGAAAATGGTTAAAAAATCAGTTATTAGCTAACATTTAGAAGGTTTTTTCATCATAAAAGGCATATCATCAAAATTTTTCAAGACCTGACAATATGCCTTTTTCTAACTTTAAAGACGTTTTCCAAATCTTTATTATTCTACTCGCTAAATCTTAAAAAATAACCATCTGGATCCAAAATCGCAAATTCATGGGGATATATAAAGCTATCTCCTACTCGAAATTCTCTTTTTGTCAGGGGACGATGGATAGGATAGTCAGCTTCCAGCAGTTTTTGGTGGAGCTGAGGAACATCTGCAATGCCAAAGGAAATATTGACACCGCGCCCGAAAGGATAGGTCAGCTGAGCTAATTCTTCTGCGCTGCCTTCTTCTAGCATAAGTTGGCAGTCTTCAAGCGAGAGGAAGAGAAATTTCTCCTCTGGACGCTCGTATTCGACAGAGAATCCTAGCAGGTCGCAGTAGAAGTGACGTGATTTTTCGATGTCAGATACTACAAATTCAGGAATGACAGCTTGATAGTCCATTCGTTTTCTCCTTAGAGTTCAATCTCCATGACAATCGGTGTGTGATCTTGGCGAGCACCAGAATCAATCATGTCAGACTTGGTCACCTTGTCAGCCACGCGGTTGCTTGTCAGCCAGTAGTCGATTCTCCAGCCTGTATTGTTGATTTTAGAAGTCTTGCTGCGTTGTGCCCACCAAGTGTAGCGTTCTGGAACATCGCCGTGAATGTGGCGGAAGGTATCCGTAAACCCAGTTGCTAAAAGGTTGGTAAATCCAGCACGCTCCTCGTCGGTAAATCCTGGTGAACGGCGGTTGCTAGCAGGATTTGCAAGGTCGATCTCATTGTGGGCTACGTTGTAGTCACCGGTTGCAAGGACTGGCTTTTCTTTGTCTAGTTCAGCCAAGTACTCAGCATATTTGACATCCCAGACTTGACGTTCTTCCAAGCGTTTGAGACCATCGCCAGCGTTTGGAGTGTAAACTTGTGTCACGAAAAATTTATCAAATTCTAGAGTGATGATACGACCTTCCAAGTCCATGGTAGAAGGGGCGCCGATTTCTGGGAAGCTGATAGTTGGTGTAAGTTCTTTCTTATAGAGGAACATGGTACCAGCGTAGCCTTTGCGGGCGGGCTCTTGAGAAGAGCGCCACGTGTTTTCGTAGCCTGAGAAGAGTTCTTCTAAAATCTCAAGATGTTTTTTAGTAGGCCCCTTGGCAGAAAGCTTGGTTTCTTGAATAGCAATGATATCAGCATTTTCAGCGACCAAGGTCTGTAGGACTTCTTGGGACAATTTGGCACGAGCTGAGTCACTAGTTAGGGCAGCATTGAGGGAATCAATATTCCATGAGATAAGTTTCATAAAGTTACCTTTTTCATTCAGATTATAGATTTTATTATACCAAAAAAAGGTCTATTTCCCCAACGTATGGTTTGAAAAATCACCCTCTTTCGTTTATAATGAAGAATGATCTTATGAAAGGGAGTGAAAATAAATGAAATTTTACTCATATGACTATGTGCTTAGCCAAATCAGTCAGCAAAATGGCATCATGATTGGCTTTGGGATTGTGCTCCTAGCTATCACAGGATTTTTTGCTTTTAAGGCTTATCGTGATAAAAAGGGGACTAAGTTTCGGGAATTGGTCATGATTTTGGCTTTGACTTTGGTGGCCATGCTTTTGGTGACAATTTCAAAATACCAGACCAATCAAGCCTCTAACAATCAATTTCAAACCTCCCTTCATTTCATAGAGGTTGTTTCCAAAGACTTGGGAGTGGATAAATCAGAAGTTTATGTCAATACTTCTGCAGCTACTGATGGAGCGCTTGTAAAGGTAGGTTCAAATGTCTACCGCGCCATGAACGGGAGCCAACCAGACAAGTATCTTTTAGAGAAATTAGAATTGCATCAAACAGATGCTATTGAATTGGTGGAGGTAAACAAATGACACTCAACTACATTGAAATTTTAATCAAACTGGCCTTGGGTCTTTTCTCGCTTGTTTTTGTTATCAATGTGACAGGAAAAGGGAATCTAGCACCTAACTCTGCGACAGACCAAATTCAGAACTATGTTCTCGGTGGTATCATCGGTGGGGTGATTTACAATAGTTCTATCAGTATTCTCCAGTATGCAGTGATTCTGATGATGTGGACGATTTTGGTTTTGACCCTCAAGTGGCTCAATAACAATGTTCGTTTTGTCAAACGCTTGATTGATGGTAAACCAACTCTCCTCATCAAAAATGGGAAGATTGACCCAGAAGCCTGTCGTTCAGTTGGTTTGTCTGCGGCAGATGTTGCTCTCAAACTTCGTAGCCAAGGAATTTTCCAGATGAAACAGGTCAAACGAGCTGTGCAGGAGCAAAATGGCCAACTCATCGTTGTCCAAATGGGAGATGAAAATCCTAAGTATCCAGTTGTGACTGACGGTGTGATCCAAGTAGATGTTTTGGAATCGATTGGTCGTAGCGAAGAGTGGTTGCTTGATAACCTCAACAAGCAAGGACATGACAATGTAGCTAATATCTTTATCGCTGAGTATGACAAGGGTGCCGTTACAGTCGTAACCTATGAATAAGAAAAACCTGGGGTCTTGGCCTCAGGTTTCTATTTGCAATCAGAAAGGGATTTTATGTCCATTATTCAAAAACTTTGGTGGTTTTTCAAGTTAGAAAAACGCCGTTATCTAGTCGGAATTGTAGCCCTGGTCTTGGTTTCCGTCCTCAATCTCATTCCCCCCATGGTTATGGGGCGGGTCATTGATGCTATCACATCAGGGCAATTAACCCAGCAGGACCTCCTTCTTGACCTATTTTACTTGCTACTTGCTGCCTTTGGGATGTACTATCTGCGCTATGTTTGGCGTATGTATATCCTCGGGACTTCCTACCGTTTGGGGCAGATTATGCGATCTCGCTTGTTTGAGCATTTCACAAAAATGTCTCCAGCCTTTTATCAGACCTATCGGACGGGGGACCTGATGGCACACGCAACCAATGATATCAATGCCCTAACGCGTCTGGCAGGGGGCGGGGTAATGTCTGCGGTGGATGCCTCTATCACAGCTTTAGTGACCTTGCTGACCATGCTCTTTAGCATTTCCTGGCAGATGACCTTGGTTGCCATTCTACCCCTGCCTTTTATGGCTTATGCGACCAGTCGTTTAGGGAAAAAGACCCACAAGGCCTTTGGTGAATCACAGGCAGCCTTTTCTGAACTCAATAACAAGGTACAAGAGTCCGTATCAGGTATCAAAGTGACCAAGTCTTTTGGGTATCAGGCGGACGAGTTGAAGTCTTTCCAGGCAGTCAATGAATTGACCTTCCAAAAGAACCTCCAAACCATGAAATACGATAGCCTCTTTGACCCCATGGTTCTCTTGTTTGTTGGTTCATCCTATGTGTTAACCCTCTTGGTTGGTTCTTTGATGGTTCAGGATGGGCAGATTACAGTTGGTAATCTGGTCACCTTTATCAGCTATTTGGATATGCTGGTTTGGCCTCTTATGGCCATCGGTTTCCTCTTTAATATCACTCAGCGAGGGAAGGTTTCCTACCAGCGGATTGAGGAACTGTTGTCTCAGAAATCACCTGTACAAGACCCCGAGTTTCCTTTAGATGGCATTGAAAATGGGCGCTTGGAGTACAATATTGATAGTTTTGCTTTTGAAGATGATGAAACATTGACGGATATCCACTTTAGTTTGGAAAAAGGGCAAACATTGGGCTTGGTCGGGCAGACAGGTTCTGGGAAAACATCCTTGATCAAACTTCTATTACGTGAATACGATGTGGACAAGGGAGCCATTTGTCTAAACGGTCACGATATTCGCGATTATCGTTTGACAGACCTTCGTAGTCTGATGGGCTATGTCCCTCAGGACCAGTTTCTCTTTGCGACCTCGATTTTAGACAATATTCGCTTTGGAAATCCTGATTTGCCTCTTTCAGCAGTCGAGGAAGCGACCAAGCTAGCCCAAGTTTATCAAGACATTCTAGCCATGCCTCAGGGATTTGATACCTTGATTGGTGAAAAGGGAGTCAGTCTCTCAGGTGGTCAAAAGCAACGTCTGGCCATGAGTCGGGCCATGATTTTAGACCCTGATATCTTGATTTTAGATGATTCCTTGTCGGCCGTGGATGCCAAGACAGAGTATGCGATTATTGACAATCTAAAGGAAACGCGAAAGGACAAGACAACCATCATCACGGCCCATCGCCTCAGTGCTGTTGTCCATGCAGATTTGATTTTAGTTCTGCAAAATGGTCAAATTATCGAACGGGGTCCGCATGAAGACCTGCTAGCCATGGATGGCTGGTATGCCCAGACCTACCAGTCTCAGCAGTTGGAAATGAAAGGAGAAGAAGATGCAGAATAAACAAGAACAATGGGCTGTATTGAAGCGCTTGATGTCCTATCTCAAGCCCTATGGACTCCTGACCTTTTTGGCACTCAGTTTTCTCCTAGCGACTACGGTCATTAAAAGCGTCATTCCCCTTGTGGCTTCCCACTTTATCGACCAGTATCTCAGCAATCTCAATCAACTCGCTGTGGCCGTTTTGCTGGTCTACTATGGCCTTTATATCCTACAAACTATGGTTCAGTATGTCGGTAATCTTCTCTTTGCACGGGTGTCCTACAGTATTGTTAGGGATATTCGTCGGGATGCCTTTTCCAATATGGAGAAATTGAGTATGTCTTATTTTGACAAGACACCAGCAGGCTCTATCGTCTCTCGTTTGACCAATGATACCGAGACCATCAGCGATATGTTTTCAGGGATTTTATCCAGCTTTATCTCAGCAGTTTTCATCTTTCTGACAACCCTTTATACCATGTTGGTATTGGATTTTCGTTTGACTGCTTTAGTCTTGCTCTTTCTCCCCTTGATTTTCCTTTTGGTCAATCTCTATCGGAAAAAATCAGTGAAAATCATTGAGAAAACCAGAAGTCTCTTATCAGATATCAATAGCAAGCTGGCTGAAAACATCGAAGGAATCAGGATTATCCAGGCCTTTAATCAAGAGAAGCGCCTGCAGTCAGAATTTGATGAAATCAATCAAGAACACTTGGTCTATGCCAACCGTTCTGTAGCCTTGGATGCCCTCTTTTTGCGCCCTGCCATGAGTTTGCTGAAACTCCTAGGATATGCAGTTTTAATGGCTTATTTTGGCTACCGTGGAATTTATCTGGGAATAACAGCAGGGACCATGTATGCCTTTATCCAGTATATCAATCGCCTTTTTGACCCCTTGATTGAAGTGACGCAAAACTTTTCGACCCTTCAAACGTCCATGGTTTCTGCAGATCGTGTATTTGCCTTGATTGACGAGAGGACCTATGAGCCCCTTCAAGAAGATGGCCAGACCAAGGTCAAAGAAGGCAATATCCGTTTTGAACATGTGTGTTTCTCATATGATGGCAAACACCCGATTCTGGATGATATTTCTTTTTCGGTTAATAAGGGTGAAACCATTGCCTTTGTAGGTCATACAGGTTCTGGAAAATCGTCTATTATCAATGTCCTCATGCGCTTTTATGAATTCCAATCAGGGAGAGTTCTCTTGGATGATGTGGATATCCGGGACTACAGTCAGGAAGAGCTGAGAAAAAACATCGGTTTAGTCTTACAGGAACCCTTCCTCTATCATGGAACCATCAAGTCCAATATCGCCATGTACCAAAATCTTAGTGATGAGCAGGTGCAGGCTGCAGCTAGCTTCGTGGATGCAGATTCCTTTATTCAAGAACTTCCTCTGGGCTATGATGCTCCTGTGTCTGAGCGTGGTTCGAGCTTCTCTACTGGTCAGCGCCAGCTTCTTGCCTTTGCTAGAACAGTAGCTAGCCAGCCTAAAATTCTGATTTTGGATGAAGCGACAGCTAATATTGACTCTGAAACAGAAAGTTTGGTTCAAACTTCACTAGCTAAGATAAGACAGGGGCGGACAACTATTGCCATCGCTCACCGTCTTTCTACTATCCAAGACGCCAACTGTATATACGTTTTGGATAAGGGGCGAATTATCGAGAGTGGAACCCATGAGGAACTTTTGGCCTTGGGAGGAACCTATCACAAGATGTATAGTTTGCAGGCAGGGGCCATGTCTTAATACTCTTTGAAAATCTATTCAAGCCAGGTCAGCTTTATCTGCAACCTAAAAGCTGTACTTTGATTTTCATTGAGTGTAAGAAGGAAATCCTTCAAATTACAGATTTCTTTCACCGCCTTTTCCATTTTGTGGTATAATGAAAAATGTTGACAAATAGTATAATAAAAACAAAGGAGAAACAGCATGCTGAAATGGGAAGACTTGCCCGTGGAAATGAAATCAAGCGAGGTTGAGTCTTACTACCAGCTTGTCTCTAAAAGGAAGGGTTCGCTGATTTTCAAGCGTTGCTTGGACTGGGTTCTAGCCTTGGTCGTACTGATTCTGACCTCTCCAATCTTTCTCATCTTGAGCATTTGGATCAAGTTGGATAGCAAGGGGCCAGTGATTTACAAGCAAGAGCGCGTGACCCAGTACAATCGACCTTTCAAGATTTGGAAGTTCCGTACCATGGTGACGGATGCAGACAAAAAAGGAAGTTTAGTGACTTCTGCTAATGATAGTCGCATTACCAAGGTTGGCAATTTTATCCGCCGTGTGCGTTTGGACGAACTGCCTCAACTGGTCAATGTTCTTAAAGGCGAAATGTCCTTTGTCGGTACACGACCTGAAGTGCCACGCTACACAGAGCAGTATAGCCCTGAAATGATGGCGACCCTGCTCTTGCCAGCAGGAATTACTTCTCCAGCCAGCATCAACTATAAGGATGAGGATACTATCATCAGTCAAATGACCGAAAAAGGCCTGTCAGTTGACCAAGCCTATGTCGAACACGTTCTTCCTGAAAAGATGCGCTATAACCTTGCCTATCTCCGAGAATTTAGTTTCTTTGGAGACATCAAAATCATGTTTCAAACCGTGTTTGAGGTACTAAAATAAAGTAGTCATGAGGAAATGAGTACAGATAAAAGGAGCAAATCAATGCCAAATTACAATATTCCATTTTCACCACCCGATATTACGGAAGCAGAGATTGCTGAAGTAGCGGATACTCTGCGTTCTGGTTGGATCACAACAGGTCCTAAGACAAAAGAACTAGAGCGTCGCTTATCTCAATATACACAGACACCTAAGACTGTCTGCCTCAATTCTGCGACTGCCGCTCTTGAGTTAATTTTGCGCGTCTTGGAAGTTGGGCCTGGTGATGAAGTCATCGTTCCAGCCATGACCTATACAGCTTCATGTAGTGTCATCACTCACGTAGGAGCAACACCAGTCATGGTGGATATCCAAGAAGATACCTTTGAGATGGACTATGACCTGCTGGAGCAAGCTATCACTGAAAAGACTAAAGTAATCATTCCAGTAGAGCTTGCAGGGATTGTTTGCGACTATGACCGTTTGTTCCAAGTTGTGGAAAAGAACCGTGACTTGTTTGTAGCGTCTAGCAAGTGGCAAAAAGCCTTTAACCGTATTGTCATTGTCTCTGATAGTGCCCATGCTTTGGGATCGACTTATAAAGGGCAACCAGCTGGTTCTATCGCTGACTTTACTTCCTTCTCATTCCATGCCGTTAAGAACTTTACAACTGCAGAGGGTGGAAGTGCCACTTGGAAATCTAATCCAGCGATTGACGACGAAGAGATGTACAAGGAATTTCAAATTCTTTCCCTTCACGGGCAAACTAAGGATGCTCTGGCCAAGATGCAACTGGGTTCATGGGAATACGATATCGTCACACCAGCCTACAAGTGCAATATGACCGATATCATGGCATCGCTTGGTTTGGTACAATTGGACCGCTATCCAAGTTTGTTGCAACGTCGTAAGGATATCGTGGATCGCTATGATCGTGGCTTTGCAGGTTCTCGCATCCATCCTTTGGCACACAAGACTGAAACTGTCGAATCTTCACGTCACCTCTACATTACCCATGTAGAAGGAGCAAGCTTACAAGAACGCAATCTTATCATCCAAGAATTGGCCAAAGCAGGCATTGCAAGTAACGTCCACTACAAACCGCTTCCGCTCTTGACAGCCTATAAGAATCTTGGTTTTGACATGGCGAACTATCCTAAGGCCTATGCCTTCTTTGAAAATGAAATTACCCTTCCTCTTCACACTAAATTAAGTGATGAAGAAGTGGACTATATCATTGAGACTTTCAGAACAGTTTCTGAAAAAGTTCTAACTTTATCAAAAAAATCGTAAAAAAGTCTTGACAAAGAAAAAACAAAGTATTAAAATAAGTTCAACAAATCAGAAAAGTAACTATTTTTGATCTTCAGGGAGCCTGTGGTCATTGTGAACAGGTGGTTGGAAGTAGTGAAAGTGGGCTGATTTTAAAAATGAATTTGAAACAATGAAAATTCGGTGCGCACACCTTACAGTGCAACTTGTTGTTAGACAAGGCAGAGATGTAAAGGGGATAGTCCCTTTATAATTGAGGTGGCACCGCGTTACCAACGCCCTCACATGGAATTTAATTCTGTGTGTGGGCTTTTTTCTTTCGGTCATTTTGTTTTTCTTTTATTAGGGCGTTAAGTTGCTTTGATGAACTTAAAGTTCTATCTGCAGCTCCTTGCCTACTACTAAAAGCAAACAAAAAGCCGAATTAATATAGAAAGAGGAAAATTTTATGACAACTAAAGGTTATTTTGGACAATTTGGTGGTAGTTTTGTACCGGAGCCGATTCAGGCTTTGTTGGATGAGTTGGAAGTGACATTTGACAAGTATAAGGATGATCCAGAGTTTTTGGCAGAATTTAGCCATTACTTGAAGGATTATTCCGGTCGCGAAACACCGCTTTATTTTGCAGAAAGTTTGACAGACCACTTAGGTGGAGCTAAGATTTATCTCAAGCGCGAAGACCTTAACCATCTTGGTTCTCACAAACTCAACAACGTTTTAGGGCAAATTCTTCTGGCTAAACGTATGGGTAAAAAACGGGTTATCGCAGAGACAGGAGCTGGTCAGCACGGTGTTGCGACTGCAGCTGCTGCAGCTAAGTTTGGTATGGCTTGTGATGTTTACATGGGGGCAGAAGATGTGGAACGTCAACGTCTCAATGTCTTCCGTATGGAGATGATGGGAGCAACTGTTCACGCAGTCGAAACGGGGACACGAACTCTTAAGGATGCGGTTGATGCAGCCTTTGGAGCATGGATGAATGACCTTGAAGCCTTCTACGTTTTGGGATCTGCTGTGGGTCCTCACCCATATCCAACCATTGTCCACGAGTTCCAAAAGGTCATCAGTGAAGAATCTCGCCGTCAAATCTTAGAAAAAGAAGGTCGTTTACCAGACTACGTTATTGCCTGTGTAGGTGGTGGTTCCAATGCCATCGGTGCTTTTTCGCAGTATGTGGCTGATGAAGAAGTCAAATTGGTTGGGGTCGAAGCTGCTGGTCATGGGCTTGACACAGACAAGCATGCAGCCACTATGACAAAGGGTAGTGTCGGAATTGTCGATGGTATGAAGACCTATGCAGTCTTTAAGGAAGACGGAGAGCTGGCGCCAGTTTACTCTATCTCAGCTGGTTTGGACTATCCAGGGGTTGGCCCAGAACACGCCTACTTCAAAGATTCTGGCCGCGTGGAATACGTAGCAGCGACAGATGAAGAAGCTGTTCAAGCCTTGCTCCTTCTAAGCAAGACTGAAGGGATTATCCCAGCGATCGAAAGTTCGCACGCTATCGCAGAGGCGGTTAAACGTGCACCGAAACTAAGTAAAGATGAGATTATCATCATCAATGTCTCTGGTCGTGGAGACAAGGATGTAGCTGCGATTGCAGACTACCTAGAAGCTAAAAAATAAAAGATGGAAAAATTACAGTCTTTTCTCTCACAGAGAGCTTGTGGTTGCTGGAAACAAGCAGAGAAAGCTGTAAGGTTGGGTCCATCTGAAACGAGAGAAGAAAACATAATTCTCAAGGGAGTGCCCTTTATCGCACAGCCTGTTACAGGAGGTATCTGAGACAGGAATGAGAGATAGGAGAAATCCTATAATTGAGGTGGCACCGCGAATTTCGTCCTCACGCAAGTTATTTTGCGTGGGGATTTTTCATACAGTCGCCACCAACCAGAATTAGAACTGAAAGGGAAATTACAATGGAACGAATCATTCATGGAGATGTCTTATCACCAATCTTGGCTTATATGCGCCTAAAGGGGCAACACAAGGTTATCCTAGAGAGCATTCCGAGAGACAAGGAAACCGCTCGTTTTTCTATCCTAGCCTATAATCCTGTTTTTGAGATTAAGTTTGAAAATGGAGTTCTTTATCAAAATGGTCAAGTGATTGATCGTGATCCCTTGGATTTCCTTTATGAAGTGACTCATAAGAGCAAACACTATTCAGAACTACCTTTTGGTGGAGGAGCCATTGGCTTTGTGGGTTACGATATGATTTCGCTTTATGAAGAAATTGGTCAAATTCCTGAAGATACAATTGGAACGCCAGACATGCATTTCTTCGTCTATGAGAGTTACATGGTCTTTGACCACAAGAAGGAAAAAATCCATGTCATCGAGGATGCGCTTTATAGTGAGCGCAGTCAAGAAGACTTGGAAAAAGCCTTGAACCAAGTGCTTGAGGAATTACGCATCCCTTCTCCAAATGAATTTGAAGATTTGGACTTATCACCGCTTGACTTCAAACCCCATATCGCTCCTCAGAAGTTTGAGGAAATGGTGGAAACAGCTCGTGATTTGATTCGTAATGGAGATATGTTCCAATGCGTGCTCAGTCAACGCTTCTCAGCAGAGGTTACTGGAAATCCTTTTGACTTCTACAGAAATCTCCGCGTGACCAATCCATCTAATTATCTTTATTTCTATGACTTTGGTGATTATCAAATCATCGGTGCAAGTCCAGAAAGTTTAGTTTCAGTTAAAAATGGCATCGTGACAACTAATCCGATTGCAGGGACACGACCAAGAGGCGCTACGGATGAAGAAGACAAGGCTTTGGCGACAGACCTGCTTTCGGATGAGAAGGAAACAGCAGAGCATCGGATGTTAGTAGACTTGGGACGAAATGATATTGGCCGCATCTCTGAAACGGCCAGTGTCCAAGTCACCAAGTATATGGAAGTGGAGCTCTTCCGTTATGTCATGCATTTGACCAGTGTGGTCAAGGGGCGTTTGCTTCCAGAACTCACTGCCATGGATGCCTTGAAAGCTACACTTCCAGCTGGAACCGTTTCTGGAGCACCAAAGATTCGAGCTATGAGACGCATCTATGAACTAGAAACAGAAAAACGTGGCGTATACGCAGGAGCAATCGGCTACTTGTCTGCGACGGGTGATATGGATTTTGCCATTGCCATCAGAACTATGATTCTCAAAAATCAAACAGCTTATGTGCAGGCTGGGGCAGGGATTGTCTACGACTCCATCGCCCAAAACGAATATCAAGAAACCATTAACAAAGCTAAATCTATGACTAGAATTGGAGAACTAAGACCATGATTTTATTGATTGACAACTATGATTCTTTTACCTATAACTTGGCCCAATACATTGGGAATTTTGCAGAAGTTCAGGTCTTGAGAAATGATGATCCCAAGCTGTATGAAGAAGCTGAAAAAGCAGATGGTCTGGTCTTTTCTCCAGGTCCAGGTTGGCCAGTTGATGCTGGAAAGATGGAAGATATGATTCGTGACTTTGCTGGCAAAAAGCCGATTCTTGGAATTTGTTTGGGTCACCAGGCCATCGCAGAAGTCTTTGGTGGTAAGCTTGGCTTAGCTCCCAAAGTCATGCATGGGAAACAGAGCAATATCAGCTTTGAAGCGCCATCTGTTTTGTATCAAGGTATTGAGGATGGCCGTGCGGTCATGCGTTACCACAGTATTTTGATTGAAGAAATGCCAGAAGACTTTGAAGTGACAGCTCGTTCGACTGATGACCAAGCTATTATGGGAATTCAACATAAAAGTCTGCCGATTTATGGCTTCCAGTACCATCCAGAAAGTATCGGAACGCCAGATGGCTTGTCTTCTATTCGGAATTTTATCGAGAAGGTTGTAAAGTGAGGAAACTAGGATGAAAGAGATTATTGAAAAATTAGCAAAATTTGAAAATTTATCAGGTGTTGAAATGACGGATGTCATTGAGCGTATCGTAACTGGGCGTGTAACAGAGGCGCAGATTGCTTCTCTCCTTTTGGCTCTTAAGATGAAGGGGGAAACACCTGAAGAACGCACAGCCATTGCCCAAGTCATGAGAGGGCATGCCCAACATATTCCAACTGAAATTCATGATGCCATGGACAACTGTGGTACAGGTGGGGACAAGTCTTTCAGCTTTAACATTTCGACGACTTCAGCCTTTGTCTTGGCTGGTGGTGGTGTTCATATGGCCAAACACGGTAACCGCTCGATTTCTTCTAAATCTGGTTCTGCAGATGTTCTCGAAGCCTTGGGCATCAACCTAGACCTCAAACCGGCTGAACTAGGTAAGGTCTTTGATAAAACTGGAATCGTCTTTCTCTTTGCTAAAAATATGCACCCAGCAATGAAATACATCATGCCAGCTCGTTTGGAATTGGGAATTCCAACCATTATGAACTTGACTGGTCCTCTGATTCACCCAATGGCCTTGGAAACACAGCTTCTTGGAATTAGTCGTCCCGAACTTCTAGAAAGTACAGCTCAGGTTTTGAAAAATATGGGTCGCAAACGCGCCATCGTGGTTGCTGGGCCAGAAGGACTGGATGAAGCTGGTTTGAATGGAACAACCAAGATTGCTCTTCTTGAAAATGGCGAAATCAGCTTGTCAAGCTTTACTCCAGAGGATTTGGGAATGGAAGGCTATGCTATCGAAGATATTCGTGGAGGCAATGCTCAGGAAAATGCAGAAATTTTGCTCAGCGTTCTTAAAAACGAACCAAGTCCATTCTTGGAAACTACAGTTTTAAATGCAGGTCTTGGTTTCTATGCCAATGGTAAGGTAGCTAGCATTAAGGAAGGAGTTGCCTTGGCCCGTCAAGTGATTGCTAGTGGCAAGGCCCTTGAAAAACTCAGACTGTTACAGGAGTACCAAAAATGAGTCAGGAATTTTTAGCACGAATTTTGGAGCAGAAGGAGTGTGAGGTCGAGCAAATTGAGCTGGAGGAAATCCAACCCTTGCGCCAGACCTATCGCTTGGCTGACTTTTTGAAGAATCATCAAGAACGCTTACAGGTAATCGCTGAGGTAAAGAAAGCTAGCCCTAGTTTGGGAGATATCAATCTCGATGTGGATATTGTGCAACAGGCCCAGACTTATGAAGCAAACGGTGCAGTGATGATTTCGGTTTTGACAGATGAGGTTTTCTTTAAAGGGCATTTGGATTATCTGCGGGAGATTTCTGGTCAGGTAAACATTCCGACGCTCAACAAGGACTTTATCATTGATGAAAAGCAAATCATCCGTGCTCGCAATGCTGGTGCGACAGTCATCTTGCTCATTGTGGCAGCCTTGTCCGAAGAACGCCTCAAGGAACTTTATGACTACGCGACAGAGCTTGGTCTGGAAATTTTAGTGGAAACTCACAATCTAGCTGAACTAGAAGTAGCCCACAGACTTGGTGCTCAGATTATTGGGATCAATAACCGAAACTTGACAACTTTTGAAGTCGATTTGCAGACTAGTGTAGAATTGTCCCAGCACTTTAAGGAAGGGCGCTATTACATTTCTGAATCGGCTATTTTCACAGGACAGGATGCGGAACGAGTAGCACCATACTTTAACGGCATTTTAGTAGGGACAGCTCTCATGCAGGCAGAAGATGTAGCCCAGAGAATCAAGGAGTTGCAGATTGACAAAGGTTAAGATTTGTGGACTATCGACCAAGGAAGCGGTGGAAACAGCCGTTTCAGCAGGGGCTGACTATATCGGTTTTGTCTTCGCAACTAGTAAAAGACAGGTGACCTTGGATCAGGCTGCTGAGCTGGCAAAGCTTATTCCTGCAGATGTAAAAAAGGTTGGTGTATTTGTTTCACCAAGTCGGGTAGAACTGCTAGAAGCGATTGATAAAGTTGGTTTAGACTTGGTTCAAGTTCACGGTCAGGTAGCGGATGATGTGTTTGAGGATTTGCCTTGTGCCAGCATTCAGGCTGTGCAGGTGGATGGAGAGGGTCGTGTGCCTAATTCCCAGGCAGACTATCTACTCTTTGATGCCCCTGTAGCAGGAAGTGGCCAGACCTTTGACTGGGGGCAACTAGATACGACAGGACTAGCTCAGCCATTTTTTATAGCAGGTGGGCTTAATGAAGACAATGTAGTACAAGCAATTCAACACTTTACTCCCTATGCAGTTGATGTATCGAGCGGAGTGGAGACAGATGGACAAAAAGATCATGAAAAGATTAGAAGATTTATAGAGAGGGTAAAGCATGGCATATCAGGAACCAAATAAAGATGGATTTTACGGAAAATTCGGCGGACGTTTCGTCCCAGAAACATTGATGACAGCAGTTTTGGAGTTGGAGAAGGCCTACCGTGAAAGTCAGGCAGACCCAAGTTTCCAAGAGGAATTAAACCAACTTTTGCGCCAGTATGTGGGACGTGAAACTCCCCTTTACTATGCAAAAAATTTGACTCAGCATATCGGCGGAGCCAAGATTTACCTTAAACGTGAAGATCTTAACCATACAGGGGCTCACAAGATTAACAATGCCTTGGGACAAGTTCTTCTGGCTAAACGCATGGGTAAAAAGAAAATTATTGCAGAAACAGGTGCTGGCCAGCATGGTGTGGCAACTGCAACTGCTGCAGCCCTCTTTAATATGGAATGTACCATCTATATGGGTGAGGAAGATGTGAAACGCCAAGCCCTCAATGTGTTTCGTATGGAACTTTTGGGAGCTAAGGTCGAGGCTGTGACAGATGGTTCGCGCGTGCTCAAGGATGCGGTCAATGCAGCCCTTCGTTCATGGGTAGCAAATATCGATGATACCCATTATATCCTTGGTTCTGCCTTGGGGCCTCATCCATTCCCAGAAATCGTTCGCGACTTCCAAAGTGTCATCGGACGAGAGGCTAAACAACAGTATCGCGATTTGACAGGACAAGATCTGCCAGATGCCCTAGTGGCCTGTGTTGGCGGTGGTTCTAATGCCATCGGTCTCTTCCATCCATTTGTAGAAGATGAGTCTGTAGCTATGTATGGAGCTGAAGCGGCTGGACTTGGTGTGGATACAGAGCACCACGCAGCTACCTTGACTAAGGGTCGTCCAGGTGTCCTTCACGGTTCCCTCATGGATGTGCTCCAAGATGCCCATGGTCAAATTATTGAAGCTTTCTCTATCTCAGCAGGTTTGGACTATCCTGGTATCGGTCCAGAACATTCTCACTACCACGATATCAAACGTGCCAGCTATGTTCCTGTGACTGACGAGGAAGCCTTGGAAGGATTCCAACTCTTGTCTCGTGTGGAAGGAATTATCCCAGCCTTGGAATCTAGCCATGCCATTGCCTTCGCAGTGAAATTAGCCAAAGAACTTGGACCAGACAAGTCTATGATTGTCTGTCTATCAGGTCGTGGGGACAAGGATGTGGTTCAAGTCAAAGACCGCTTGGAAGCAGACGCAGCAAAGAAGGGAGAAGCTCATGCCTAAGACACTAACAGAAAAATTAAACGCTATAAAAGCAGCTGGAAAAGGAATTTTCGTTCCTTATATCATGGCTGGTGACCACGAAAAAGGTTTGGACGGTCTTGCTGAAACAATTCACTTTTTAGAAGATTTGGGTGTCTCTGCAATTGAAGTGGGCATTCCCTTTTCAGATCCTGTCGCAGATGGACCTGTTATCGAAGAAGCTGGCTTGCGCAGTTTAGCCCACGGGACCTCTACCCAGGCTTTGGTTGAAACCTTGAAAACCATTCAAACAGAGGTTCCACTTGTCATCATGACCTACTTCAACCCCCTCTTTCAGTACGGTGTGGAGAACTTTGTCAAAAATTTAGCTGATACAGCGGTTAAGGGCTTAATTATCCCAGACCTGCCTCATGAACATGCTAACTTTGTAGAGCCATTTTTGGCAGACACAGACATCGCCTTGATTCCTCTAGTTAGTTTGACTACAGGGATTGAGCGTCAGAAAGAATTGATTAAAGGGGCAGAGGGATTTGTCTATGCCGTTGCCATCAATGGGGTGACAGGGAAATCAGGCAATTACCGTGCAGACTTGGACAAGCACTTGGCACAATTGCATCAAGTGGCCGACATCCCAGTATTGACAGGATTTGGCGTATCTAGTCAAGCTGATGTTGAACGCTTCAATGCGGTGTCAGATGGTGTTATCGTTGGTTCGAAAATTGTAAAAGCTCTCCATCAAGGAGAGCCAATTCAGGACTTTATCAAACAAGCAATAGCTTACCAAAAATAATCACACAAGTAGCGAGTAAGAGGAAAGGCACGAAAGGAAGTCTTTCCTTTTTCTTTTGCAGGAGAAAGGCTAGAATCCCCGTAGCAGAAGCAAACTGAATCAAGATGAGTAATTCGGTTGCGCTAAAGATGAGAGAACAAGAAGCTAAAAAGAGAAAATCCCCTGCGCCCATGCGGATATCGATAAAATGAGCTAAAATTCCAAGAGCAAGGAAGAAGATCATGCCTAGATTCCAGCCAGAGCAGACCATTAGGATTAGGTGGAAAGTCATCCAGACCAGTAAGGGATATTCCTGATGGTGAAAGTCGTAGATGCCCAAGGTCAAACCAGCAGTGATTAGGATGACTTGACTCAAGGAAAGTAATCCCCAAGACCAAGATAGAAAGAGGAGTCCTAAGCCTAGTTCAAAAAGGGCATACCAGACTGGATAAGGAGCCTTGCAGTAGCGACAGCGAAAGCGATTGAGCACCTGCGAGAGAATAGGAATCAAATCTAAGGGACGCAAGCGAGTCTGACAGGAATCGCAGTGACTGGCTGGACTGATAATGGAATGTTCTGGGAAACGGTCAATAACCAAACCAAGAAAGGAAGCGAGAATGCTCCCGACAAGAAAAAAATAAAAATCAATCATACTTATCTATTCGTAAAAAATGGGAGAAGTAGTATAATGGAGAAATATAGATAAGATAGTGAGGCAAAGATGATAATTCGTTTTGAAGAAAAAGTAATTACAGAAAATGCTCGACTCGTATGCCAATGGTCCAACTCTCTTGGCAAAGCTTTTCAAGAACAATGGATGGGACCAAGGATTCCTTTTCCCTTGACTATTCAAGCCTTGCAAGATTTGAAAGGAATCTTTTCAATTTTTGAAGGACAAGAGTTTGTCGGGATTATCCAAAAAATCAGTCTAGAAGATAGAAATCTACATATCGGGAGATTTTTTATCAATCCCCAGAAACAGGGGCAGGGCTTAGGTAGCCAGGCTTTAAGGAAATTTGTTAGTTTGGCCTTTGAGAATGAAGACATAGATAGTATTTCTCTAAATGTCCTCGAAGCAAATCAAGCAGCCCAGCACCTCTACCAAAAAGAAGGATTTGAAATCGTTCAGATGGTTGAAGAACCTGAACGGAAATATATTATGAAGAAGGGGAGATAAAAAAACAAAAAAGCCTTGGTTCCCAAAGCTTTTTTAATGTTATAAACTCATTAAAATAACTCCCAGTTAGATTTGGAATATTTTTTATTCTGTGTCATATAAAAATAAATAAAATGAATGGCTATAGCTAGAGCTAAAATGGTTGTTATACTC
>ERZ773044.252-NODE-252-length-27505-cov-36.7448_pt1 | contig 27505 bp, 20 predicted proteins | sample MGYA00511897_ERZ773044 | MGnify/ENA primary metagenome ERZ773044 (study PRJEB29015, sample SAMEA2738116) | human oral metagenome | biome: human oral; feature: human-associated habitat; material: saliva | place: China | collected 2170 ...
CTTTTTTATTGGATTCTTCTTTTTCTTTCATCCATTTATCTTGAGCTTTTTGATATTCATCTGCAGTGACTGCCTTGTCTTGAAGTTCAAGATATTTGTATCGAAGCGGATCGCTTGTCCCCTTGTTACCTGCGAAAGCGAAAGGTAAAGTAAATGGTACCATCTTAGACAAGATTGGACGCCCTGTACGAGATGTCGTTGGAATGACTAGGGCACTATCTGTCAACCATGCTTGAGCTTCGGCATACTTGTTATAACGTTTTGTAACGTCTGTAGTTTCTTCTCCTGCTTCATTGACCATTTTATCATAATCATTGAGACCAACTTTTTTAGCTGCCTCATTGTCTTTTCCTGAATCAAATCCTAGGTAAGTTCTCGTATTTTCTCCTACAGAAGGCTTGATGATATCAAGATAAGTTGATGGATCTGAGAAGTCTGGTCCCCATCCAACATTATCAGAAAGATCCCAATCTTCGCCAGCAGCAGTTTGTGCAAATAAAGTGACATTAAGAACTTCATCTTTTTGCAATTGTTGGATATCAATAATGACATTATCAGTTCCTAAAGTTGCTTCTAAAGATTGTTTCATAGATTGCACACGCTGAACTTTTGTAGTAGCAGTTTGGTCAACCGGCATATCTAGGTGAATAGGGAAGGTTACACCTTCAGCTTGAAGTGCAGCCTTAGCTTTAGCAAATTCTGCCTTGGCTTTCTCTGGATTATAGAGACCATCTTGGGCATCAGCAAGGTTCACATCCTTCCATTCATCCCCATAAGTCACCAATTTTTCTTTGACCATGTCACCAAAGTTTTTCCCATCTGCTTGGACAAATGTTGGTGGCACAAAAATATTACGTAAGATTTTGCTTGCACCGTTTTGTCCATTTAGCTGAGAGGCATAAGCTGTACGATCAAATCCAAAGGCAATAGCCTGACGGAAATCCTTGTTTAACAAAGCCTTTTTAGTTGAAGTCTTTTGTTCTTCACTAGTCTTAGATGTATATTTGTAAGATTGACGGTCAATATTTGTCCCTACTACATAAGTCGTAGAGTCCTGTTGCGTATAGACAATATTGTCCTTCATCTCTTTCTCAAGTTCTGCGAAACTTGCACTTGTTGGATAGAGACGAGCTGCTGAAAGGCTACCATCTTTAAAGTTTTCTGCAGGTTTGCTAGTATCTTGACCATCCCAGAATGACAATTTGACTTTGTCAATATGGACATTGTCTTTATCCCAGTAGTTAGGATTTTTTGCAAATTCAACAGTAGATTTGGTTACAATGGATTTCAACAAATAAGGACCATTATACAAGATACTACTTGGATCTGTTGCTTTAGCAAAATCATCCCCTTTTGAGTTTAAAAACTCTTCATTAACTGGTGCCAAAACACCCATTGTTGTTTTAGAATTCCAAAAACTTTCAGGTTTGTTCAAAGTGTATTGGACTGTTTGATCATCAATTGCTTTAATCCCAACTTGAGAGAAATCTTTACTTTCCCCTTTAGCATAGGCATCCAGTCCTTTGATTGAGTCCTGTACCAAGTATAGGGCTTCTGATTTCTTATCTGTCGCATATTTAAGACCTGTCACAAAGTCCTGAGCCTTGACAGGAGCATACTCTTCTCCCTCAGATGTGTACCACTTGGCATCCTGACGAATCTTATAAGTGTAAGTCAACCCATCCTTAGAAACTGACCAGTCCTCTGCCATTGAGGGAATAAGGTTCCCGTATTTATCATTTTCAAGCAATCCATCAATCACATTACTAGTAATGTCAGCAGTCGCTGCCTTACCAGTTGTTAAATAGTTGAGGTTATCTGGGTCTGTCTCGTAGGTAAATGCAAAAGTCTGCTCACCTTTAGTAGCAGAACCACCAGAACAAGCCGCTAAAACACCAGCTGCTAATAAAGTCACTCCCGCAAGAGCCAATACTTTTCTTGTTTTCATAGTCTTCTCCTTTGTTTTTTTTATTCATTATAGACTCTTTTTCAAGTCCTGTCAATAGAATTTTCTGAATTTTAGAAAATTATTTTTTAAACAACAACTTTGCGAAAATATGAATAATATAAAAAAATCCCTCAACTACATTGTGTAGTCAAGGAATTATCAATCACATTTCTAAATAGCAACTGGTAACAGTCTTAGTTCTTTAATCTAACTCATTTCTCACGCACTGCAAAGCTGCTCCAATTACTTGATGCATATCGTAATAACGATAGTGTCCTAAACGACCTCCAAAGATAACATTCCCTTGCTCATCAGCCAGTTTTTTATATGATTTATATAAATGATTATTACGATCATTATTAACTGGATAATACGGCTCATCACCTTTTTCCCATGTTTTTGAATGTTCTTTAGTAATGATAGTCTTTGGTTGATTTCCAAACTCAAAATGTTTATGTTCAATAATACGTGTATATGGAGTTTCTGCATCCGTATAGTTCACAACTGCATTTCCTTGGTAATTCTCCATATCCAGGGTCTCATTTTCAAAACGAAGACTACGATACTCTAGTTCACCCAACGTATAATCGAAGAATTCATCAATCATACCGGTAAAGACAATCTTAGGAAATTCCTTCACATATTGCTCTTTATTGGCAAAGAAATCAACATTTGTTTCTATATCAATGTTTTCATGATCCAACATTTTTTCAACTATTTGAGTATAGCCACCAATTGGAATCCCTTGATAGGTATCATTAAAATAATTGTTATCATAGGTCAGGCGTACTGGCAAACGGCGAATGATAAAGGCTGGAAGTTCCGTAGTTGGCTTGCCCCACTGTTTCTCTGTATAGTCTTTTATTAATTTTTCGTAGATGTCTGTACCTACAAGAGAAATAGCCTGTTCTTCCAAATTTTCAGGAGTTTTGCCATTTAAAACAGAACGCTGCTCATCAATCTTAGCCTGTGCTTCTGCCGGCGTCACAACTCCCCAGAGTTTATTGAAGGTATTCATATTGAAAGGAAGATTATAAATCTCTCCCTTATAGTTTGCAACTGGAGAGTTTGTGTAACGGTTAAACTCTGCAAACTGATTTACATAATCCCAAATCTCCTTATCAGAAGTATGGAAAATATGGGCACCATACTGGTGAACTTGAATTCCTTCCTCTTCACGAGTATAGATATTACCCGCTATATGATTTCGTTTTTCAATGACTTTTACTTTTTTTCCTTTTAAGGCTGCTTCATGTGCAAAAACTGCACCAAAAAGACCAGCACCAACAACAAGATAATCGTACATAGATGTCCTCCTTTAAAATTACATTTTCAAAAATAATTAGTTAAAATTTTTTTAATTTCTTATAAAAATTTTCAAGAAAATTAATAATGAAATCATCTTTTAATAATACTAGAATCACAGCATAACTTCCGAAGAAAATAATTCCTTCCACACACAATAACCAAAAATAACTTAGTTGTAAGCTCTTTACTAAAATCATTCCTAAAACACTTATACTAACGGTAAATAGATAGCGTATCCCAACTATTTGATGTGCTATTTTAAAGAGTAAACCTCTCGTATAGTAAATTTGAACAAACAAGACAGCAAACTCAGCAATCATAGTGGCAAACGCTGCTCCACTTGAACCATAGGACGAAATTAAGATAAAATTTAATAGTAGATCAATAACTGCACCAACAATAACTGAAATTAAAAGATATTTTTCTTTCTCCAAAGGTGTTAATACTTGAATCCCTAATATTCCAGTAATTCCTATCGGAATTACTGCAATTGTTAAAAACTGCATACTAAGTACTGCACCCAGATACTGCTCTCCTGCGAGAAGAAAAAGACTTTCCTTAGCATTTAAAGTAAAAAATACAGCTAATGGAAAACTAATAAACAACGTAAAGTTTATGGCTTGAGCCGTGATACGTTCAAACTGTTCCTTCATATTTCTCTTCGCATAATAGGACATCCGTGGTAATAAAACATTTCCTAATGAATTCACAATACTTAATAAAATTAGTTTTAGCTTTGTTGCTGCTGTATACAGCCCAACTTCATAAGAATCTTTTATACTCCCTAGCATAATTAAGTCCAAGTTTGTATAAATTGAAATAACCAATGACTGAGCAAATAAAATTAAAATAGGCTTAAAATGTGGCACGAATTCATATTTATCCTGTTTTTTTAGGGTTATGTACTTAAATAAACGCTTGAAGTTTAAAATATTCGAACCAGCACTTGAAAACACTAAAATTAATCCATATATAATATAATCGCTCGGTTGGTGAACAAATATAAACATTAATACTATTGAAAAAATACGAAATATAATAGATCTAACTGTTATATAGTCATATTGCTCAATAGCCTGAAAAAACCAGTTAACACCTAGTACATTTAAAACAATACCGATGGCATTTATATAAAATAGCTCTCTATAAACAAGCATTGAAGGAAATGTAAAAAGCATAATAAAATAAATAATTAATACAAACCCAACTAAAACAATATTAATTATCAGTAGCTCCTGTACAACTTTTGACAGCTTGCGTTTATCATCACGAACAGTTGCAGCAGCACGAATTCCATACGTTGGAATACCCAAGGATGCTACTAATGAAAAATAGCTTACTATAGAGGTCACATAAGCTAATATTCCATTAGCCTCGACTTGCAGTACACGAGAAACATAAGGAAAAGTAATCAAAGGAAATAAAAAGTTAGATGCTGTCAAGATAAGATTCATGACAAAATTGTATTTAATCGATCTAATTTGATTGTTTTTCATTTATTTTCTCCACTTAATTTTTTTATTTCCCCTTTTTAAATAAACTAGAGCATCTATTTATTTTCAATTCCTTTATAACTTCTATTGAGTAGATAAATAATTACAGCTGCTAATATATAAAATCTTATAAACTCAATTGATAATATCGTTTCAAAAAATCTGTTTGAAAAAATCAACATAACTAAATCATTAATTAAATATGAATATAGAAACAATCTGAAATCAATAATTTTATTTGATTTTATCAATAATAACCGATCATAGGTTAAAATATAGTACAGAGAAAAAATTATAGAGATAGGAAGAACTCCCAATATACCAAAATCATAAACAACTGGATAATAAGTTGTCAACACATTGCCTGTTGATAAACCATTTGAAGCATTCTGCCAAGAACCAGAACCTACAATATACTCTATAGCAGATGAATAATTTCCAAATAGTTTTTGTATTATGGCATGGGCACCATAAAATGTTTGTTCTCCAAAAAAGTGAGATAAAGGTAAAGAATTGTAGGCACTACTAATAAAATTATTTAAATTTAACAAGGGTGCTCCAATATATATATATAAATACTGAAGTAAATCAATTTGCCCACCATCACCATTTCGGCCAGTTAAGAATAAAAACAATATCGAAAATGGAACTATTAGTAACATTAAATTTATAATCTTCATTATAAATTTAATGTTCAACTTTCGATCATTTATGTAAAAGTAAAGAAAGTACCACAATATCATTGCGCTTGTTATCAATCGAAATAATGGACTACGACTCCCTTGTAATAGTAAAAAGAAAGAATAGTTCGCAACAATTAGTAAAAAAAATCTGTCCACTACTTTAGATACTAAATACTTTTTAATTAGTAAATATAAAGCAATGTAAGAACTAGCATCTGTGAAAGCTTTAAGGTAATAATAAATTTTAGCAACGGAAATATTTAATTCTCTCCCTCTAATTGAATTAAATTTAAGAATTTGATCATAATAATTTATCAACTCAGGTAAACTCCCACTATAACCATTTCCTGCTATAAATAACCTATTAATAAAATTATAAAAATAAAATATTGTCACAATTTGAATTACTAGCACAATTGCTTTTAACCAAAAGTTAAATTCTATTACATTTGGATTTAAACTTATAATCCTTGCATTCGGCATTAAAATTTTTCTAGAAAGTAATGAAATCACTGTAAACACTATCATTGTTGATAAGATAATGAACACAGTTCCTCCATTAAAAGATATCCCATAATATTCCTGTCCTAATATACAAAAAAATTGTGTCACAACAAAAATTACATAGTAAATATTAGAAGGATGTAAATATTCTCTCTGCGTCAAATTGAAATTTATAAAAAATAAAAATAGACTCATAATAAATGAAAAATAAAGCATTAATTTCTCCTTCCATTCACTAAGAAAGTATTTCGTTTATTGCTTTTTTTAAATAAAACCCTTTTTTTAGCTTTTCTCTTATTTCTTGAATATTTCTAACAAATTCTTGATACTGTTTTTCAGTGATTGTATCTAAAATATCTGATAATTCATAAAGATTAGAAATTACTAAACCTAACTTTTGTGAACTTATAAATTCAGCTAATGCAGATTCTTTCCATACAATCACAGGTAACCCCGAAGATAAGTATAACGATAATTTATGTGGATTATTATACCGTAAATAATTTCCCGTAGGGCCATCACAAGTTTCTATACTTATTCCATCCCAAACCAAACCAAATCCTTTTGATAAATAATTTGGAACATCATCTGATTCAAAAGCACCTAAATAATGAATGTTAGACGCATTTTCAGTAGACACAAAATTAATTCCCATTAGATTGAACTGCACATCTTTAATTTTAATCAATTCATAAATATATGGACTCTTTTCACGACTCAAATTTCCCGCAATTGTTACAGATTTATCAAAATACACTTGTTCAGAAAGAGGTTTATGATTTAAATAATCAAAAATTTCCAAAGTTATTAATTTATTCGAATCTACTCGTTGTTCAATAAACCAATTTTTCATTATATCATTGTGGACAATAAAAAAATCGGCTAATGAAATCATTTGTTGAAATTCTTTCTTATATTTACTTTCAATAAAAATATCTCTAAGCACTTCTACATCATGAACCAAAGAGATAAGAGTTACATTCTTATCTTTTATTTTTTTTAAATAATAATCTCTTCCTATATCTCGATAGGTGAATGGATGTTGTATTAATAAAGTATCATTACTTGACAGAAGTTTATATATTTTTCTCCATTGAAAAAATAAATCTATTTGTCTCTTTATTTTAGCAATTCGTGATATGTTGCTCTCATCTTTACGTAATAAAGTTAATTTTTTAAAATGTAATTCGTCTAGAATTTCTATACAATCATTTTTCGCTTTACTTCCTGCATGTTTATAGGAACCATATAATTCAATCAATTGATAATACAATTTTATACCTCTAAAGTTTTTCTCAAGTTCTGCGCTTGGTATTTTATATTATAGCCTTTTTCTTTAAAAATTCTTTCAATTATATCTGAATTCATTCGTGGTTTATCCACCAACTCTAATATTTTCATTACCCAATTTTCTGTTGTTTCTTCTAACGACAGATATTCTACATTATTTGTAATATTTAACTCCGTAGTGATTGCATCACTTACTAAAACTGGTAATCCGTTAGCCTGTGCTTCTAAAGCAGAAAGTGGAAGTCCTTCAAAAATGGAAGGTAACATAAATAAATCCATAGCACTTAACCAAGCTTTGATATTTGTTTGACTACCTGGCAATAAAACTACACCTTCCAAACCTAATCCATAAATTTTTTCTTCAATTTGGGATTTCAATTCGCTATCTTTACCAAGAATAATCAATCTTAGTCTACTATCTTTTTTATATGCTTCAGCAAATACATCTATTAAAAATAATTGATTTTTTTGAGGATTTAAACGGCCTATATTCCCAATAATTTTACAATCTTTCCAACCTAATTTTTCACGTAACTGAATCCTATCATTTTCAGAAAATGTAAATTGTTCTACTTCAATTGCATTTGGTATAATAGAAACTTGATTTCTAATATTTTTATCAAACAAGTAATCAGCTGCTAAATTAGAACATGCAAAATAATGGGTTGCAACCTTAGCTAATCGCTTTTTATTAAAAATATGTAGAAAATATTTCCATTTTTCCCAATTCCATTTAGAGTTATGACTGTGTATAACCCTTAGAGGAATTCCATATTTTTTAGCATAAACTAAGAAATCTATATTTGTAACACTCATTACATTACACCAGATAACATTGTAATTCTCAGCATTTTCCTTAAAAAAACTATCCATTTCTCTATAATATTGAGATAAGTTACCTCTCTTTTCAGGTATAAAAAATATTTTAGAATTTTGTCTCAATATCTCATCTTCAAAAATAATTGGCTCTTCAGTACGTTTTATAAAATCAAAATGAATTTCTTCTTTGTTAATATTTCTAAAGTAATTTAAAATAAATGTCTCAGTTCCAGCCAATTCAGGAGACATTCCTATAACTAATATATTCACTTTTATTTCTTCCCTCGCAATAATTTTTCTATAAAAACTTTTGTTCCTGGATATCTTTTTAAATTAAACTTTCTAGAAAAAAAATATCCATTATTCGCAGCTTCTTGTATTTGCTTAAAATCATTCACAGAATCAGTCCACTCATACGGATAGCCATCCCACCAATTTATATATCTCATATTCCCTTGATATTCTTCAGAAGTTCCTTTGTTAATTTGTAAATTTTTAATAAGATTCTGTTTATTTAAATAAAATAAAATTGTTGGAATAAAAAGTTCATCACCTAAAAATGAATATTTAAATATCTTTTCTATTAAGTTTGAATTGTCTATAATTATTTCAACACAATTATGAGACAATGTTACCCAGTTGCTAGCTTTTACTGGAAATATTTCATACCTATCTAGTAAATTAATTCTCAAAATTTCTTGAATCATAATTGCAATTTTACGATATAGCTTAAATAAGATTTTTCCAAAAAAACCGGGAAACGTCCTTGGTGTAAACTTCCGAAAAATATGATAGTATTTAATACGATTCAGTATCTCATCCTCATAGACCTCTAAATTAGAGTTTAATGTTAAAAAAGAATATTCAATATTCAAGTCAAAATATTCGTGAATAACATTTTGAGGTACTAATGGTAAATCATTCCCACTTATTAAATGATAATGTTGATATCCCTTGTTATAAGCCGCTGAGAACAAAATTAACTCCGCCTCAATCTGTGAATATCCTCCCCAAAAAATTTTTATTCTTTTAGTAAAAAATATCTTCGACCATTTAGTTGAGTTCATTAATTTCGTTTTATCATTATCTGTTAAAATAAATTTTTTATCAAATAATATATATATATCATTTCGTTGATGATCCAGTAATCTGATTAAGAATAATAACTGTTCAATATCCTGATGGGCAATAATTAAATAAGCAAACTTATTTGTAGGATTTATCTGTTTTACTTCTTTCATACCCCAAATTCCCCCATTAGCTCGATTTACATTTTTCTTTACAACGTTGTAATTTGTTTAAAATAACATAGTATAAATTAGGTGACAGCAAAAATAGTATACACTGTATTTTTCTAAAAGTTGGAACCTTTTTATTTAAAAGAACATCTTTTAAATATGGTTTAATTTTTCTTTGTATTTTTCTAACTTCCTCTTGAGAAGTCTTTATTGCCTGATTACTTAAAATAAATGAACCTATTACATTTTTTGCAACTAAAGCCTGATATAATTTTTTTTCATCCGGAATTCTATTTTTTAGAACTGTTCTATTATGCTCAATAGCCTCAAAAAAATGATACTGATTTTTCTGAAATACAGAATGGACGGTACTTCCCTCTCTAATAAGATAGTTATAAACTTGAATATCTGTATGTACAACTTTACTAGCATTTAATGCTATTTCTGCAAACACATATAAATCCTCATAAATTTTTCCCTTAGGATAGATCACTTGTAATACCTGTTTTTTGTAAAGTTTACCTCCATTAGATACTGTTACATTGTCATTATAAAATCCCTTTTCTAAAAATTCTTTACTATCTAGTAATAGTACAGTATTTTCTAAACTAGGAATTTCGATTTGCTGATCTTTTATTTCAATAGTCTTAACTTCTTTTTCCTTCGTAGATACAATATCAGCATCATACTTTTTTTGAAGCTTTATAAATACTTCCAAAGCATACGATTCAAAATAATCATCTGAGTCTAAAAATGTAACAAATTCTCCTGAAGCTTTTTCTAAACCATAATTTCTTGCATCAGATTGTCCACCATTTGCTTTATGATAAACATGAAAATTTTTATATCGGCATGCATAACTTTCACAAATAGTACCTGATGAATCTGTTGAACCATCATTTACTAATATGACTTCAAAATCTTTAAAAGTTTGATTTAGCAGACTTTCTAGTGCATTTCTTAAATAATCTTCAACATTGTATACAGGTATAATTACTGAAATCATGCTTGTCTCCTTCATTTATCTATAATTTTATTAAAATATGTTCCCTCATTCGAGTTGATTTTCACCTTATATGTACATTTAAAAAGAGAGGTATTCTTTAGAACCTCTTTCCAATCATGATCATTGTATTTTCTTGACATATTAGTTGCCAAAAAGAACAACTCTGGATTTGTTTCTGAATTTTCATTTATTGATTTATTCACAGAGTTGATTTTCCGATACGCTAGCTCAATAAGATAATCAATTAAAAAATAATCAATTGCCACATTGAATCTTTTGAAGTATTCGATTTGAAAATCTCTTAAAAATCTAAATAAAATAAAATTTTGTTTTCCAGCTAAACAAAATCCAGTCCACCTACCCTTAGGTACAAATTTAGGTATTTTTTCCTCATCTTTCAAACGAATTGTGTAAAAATCATGTTCTAAATACTCTAATTTCTTTGATGTTTCTATATATATTGTCGAATCTAACCATACACCTCCATATTTAGCAAGTAAAGTAACCCTAACAATATCTGAAAACTTGATAAAATCGATAATTCCACTTTTATATTTTTCAATAATAATTTCTGGTAAGTCAATATAATTAAAAAGATTCTTTTCGTCCAAAAGAACATACTGATAACCATATTTTTCTGCATAACTTCTTTGACTTTCAATTGTCTTTTGAACAATCCTAGGAGCATTCTCTTCACCCTGGATCCACATTGAAAATATTATCTTACTATTAGGATTACCAAACTCTATTTCTTCATCATATAAATAATTTTTTAAAAAATATTCAAATTCATTCTCAAGATATTCTAAAATGGCTTCATGCTTTCTAAAATAGAAATTTGTAATTTTATCTCTAAGTAAGGGAATATTACTCAATCTTCCCCAAATTTTTTCAAATAGTTTATTTCTTGCAATCTGAGGATTGAAAGTATTTTTCAATAAAAAATATTCTTTTACAATTTTTTTCATACTCTTTATAAGTCCCTTATTTGCTTGATTAAAAATTTATTCCTTCTAGAATACTAAATATTCTTTTCTGAATTAAATGATTTGAAAAATCATATTTAAGCTCAACAATTTTGAAATTCTTATCTTGAATACTATCAATTGTAGTTTCAATTATATGCTGAATTTCTAATGGAGTATCTACTTTTATATTTGGTAACAAAGTAGTTGTTTCCTTATTAACAACTTCCGAAATAACTCCAACATCACTAACTATAATATACAAAGCATTCGCCATAGCTTCTAACATACTAATTGGTAAGGTCTCATCTTTATAACTTGTAGGTAAAATAAAATAGTGCATTTTTTTAAGAAGTTGCTCCTTTTCTTCTCCATATACACCATTAAAGTAAGTTACATTTTCCATTGTAGATATTCTATGTTTGAATTCATTTTCGAGGGTAACATCAAAAAACTTTCCTGAAAAATAAAAATGATAGTTAGAATTACTTTGCATGTTTCTAGCTAGCTCTAATACAATGTCATATCCTTTTTCCTTTAGCATATTGCTAAAATAAATAATATTTATTGGCTTAGATTGTTGTTTTATTTCTAAATCGTCTTCTGATATAAATAAATTTTCATCAATTCCATTCCGTATAATTTCAAATTTTTCATTTGGAATCATTAACGGCTCAAACATTATCTTAGATTTATGTCCTAGTAAGATAATTTTGTCAACACGTTGATAAATACTTTTATTAATAATTCTCAGTATTTTATTTTTATTTACCACTTTACCAAACGCACTATTATGAAAATGAGTTACAATTTTCTTACGTTTTAAAATCATCATAAGTAAATAAATAGAATCTCTAATATTCCCCCCTACGGAACCAGAAGGTGTAAAATAGAAAACATCTGTATTTACTTTTAAAATAAGATAGACATAATAAAAAAGTTTTTTATTATCTGTAATGTCAATCGACATCACTTTTTCTGCTTCCTTCTCACAATAATCTTGAAAATCATTAATAGCTTTTCCAAGACCGGTTTGTCTATTCTTTATTTGTCCTACAATTGTTACTTTCATCAACTAAAAACTCTGTCCATATTTCTTTCCAAAGAATTTGGCCATTAAAAATGATTTTGCTTTTTTGAGCAAATTCACTTTTTCCATATACATAAACGGCACTTCCTTAGGAGTCAAATTGTTTTTCACCAGCCATACATTAAATAGCAGTTCGCTTACTCTACCAAATAAGCGTGCTTCAAAAGCTGTTAAACCTGATAAGTCCATACATTCATACATACTATCTAAAATTGGAAATAGCCAAGTGAAATAATCATCAGCCAGTTCTTTTTTCATAATAAACATATTGAACATATAGCCACTTCTTTGCTTCATTACTTTATCAAAGCTTGATAGGTATTCTGGACTCTTCGTTTCAATCATTTTTCTAGCTAGATCTAAATGAGTCCCATCCAAGGTGTGAGCATAATGAGAATAGAGCGTTTCTATATAGTACTTTCTTTTCTTAGGGACAATAACATTTGAAACTTCTAACATTTTCTCAATATAATCTTTATCTAAAATAACATCATCTATATTTATTGATTCATTATAAACTTCTGTCTTCTTAGTAAAATAACGACGATAGTGTACCAAACCTAAATAGTCGCACTCTAAATTTTTCCATGCCCAATAGAGGCCTGTAAGTTCACAATAGTAGGGATTTAAAACGGAAATATTGTCTCCAGTATTATCTCCCTGAAAACCTAAATCGTTTTTACCTTCACATCCAACATGAATTGGGAGATAAAGTTCTGTATCCTGCGGCATGACAAATTGTTTATGCGTTGCCACGATTATTTTTATCACTGACATTTTCTATTTACTTTGCTCCATCTTTCACGAAAACAACTTTAATAGTTTTCAATAAAATTTCAATATCTTTCCAAATTGTCCAGCCATCCAAATAAGTAACGTCTAATTTTACTACGTCATCAAAGTTTGTAATATTGCTTCTACCACTAATCTGCCAAAGACCTGTGATTCCAGGTTTAAAACTGAGACGACGTTTTTGTTCGGGTGTGTATTTCATGTACTCATCTAAGGTTGGTGGTCTAGTACCAACTAAACTCATATCACCTTTTAGAACATTCCAAAATTGTGGCAATTCATCTATACTTGTTTTTCTAATAAAATGACCAATCTTTGTCACACGTGGATCATTTTCAATCTTAAACATTCCACCCTGCATCTGGTTCTGACTCATCAAGTCTTTCTTGATTTCCTCAGCATCTACTCTCATAGAACGGAATTTATAAAATTTAAATACTCGTCCATTTCTACCGACCCTATCTTGGGCAAAAATAGCAGGACCTCCGTCTCTTTTTATCAGAGGAATAAGAAAAATAGACACTATACCACAAATCACTAAACCAAACAAGGAACCAATTATATCCATTATTCGTTTTAAAGCAACATCACTCGAACGATAAAAGGTTGTTGAAAAATTAACAACACTAGAATTCCCAAAACGTTGAATCTCTTTTTCACTATTGGTTACAAATTCTAAAGCCGCTATATTGACAGCTACTGGTAAACCCATTGTTTCAAATTGAGAAATAAAATCTGCAATTAAAAAATTTTCACTTGGGAGATTAATCACCACTTGATCTACTACTGATCTCGTAGCATAGGTCACTAAGTTATCCAACGTAACAATTGTAAAATTAGAAGCTTCAAATCGCTCATCATCTACAATACAAACAGATGAAACATAGCCATACTCATAAGTAGAAAGTTGATTTAGTACTCTATCAACTCGTGCACGCGTGGTCACTAACAAGATACGCTGAGTATATCTTTTTTTGCGAGACAAGAACTTCCAAACCTTACGAATAAAGAAATTAAGTACTAGGATAAAAAGCGTATTTACCCCTATAATCCATAAAAAATTATAAATGCTTAAATAAGGTAAGTCGGGTGCTAACAATGGAAAAACAACAAGAGCTAATAACAGATAGACCAATTCGTACTTTATTGTCTGTATCAGTTCTTCTGCTATACTCCGATATTTGAAATTCTTACTATAATCACTGACATAGTAAGAAATGACATGAACAACCATTAGAAATAGTATATGTTCATGGATATTCAATACAAAAGGTATCAGATAAATTGGAAACAGTTGTATTATGAGAATCTCTATTTTTCGAATATTTGATACTTCTCTCAAAACTACCTCCTAGGTAACTCTACCTACTTCTTTTTCCCATAATTTCCATAGGCACCATAGGCACCATAACCGCCATAAGCTCCGTATTTTTCAACTTCCGTGTTAAATTTGTTTAGAACTACACCTAAAAATGGAGTTCCTGTTTGTTCTAACTGTTCCTTTGCCTTTAAGACATCACGACGTTTTGTCTCTCCAGCCGCAGTTACTAAGATAGAAGCATCACATTTTTGTGTAATGATAGCAGCGTCAATGACCATCCCAATCGGTGCAGTATCCACAATGACATAGTCAAAATACTTGCGCAGGGTATCAATCATGGTATGGAAATTTTCACTCTGCAGGAGGGCTGTTGGGTTAGGTGATACAGGGCCTGCCTGAATAACAAATAAGTTTTCAACATTTGTATCACAAAGACCTTGTGATAAATCTGTCGACCCAGATAAATAATCTGTTAAACCAGTGATCTTCTCTCTAGATTTGAATATTCCTGACATAACTGAGTTACGAACATCTGCATCAACTAGCAAAGTCTTGTATCCAGCTCTTGCAAATGACCAGGCAATATTCGTTGATGTCGTCGATTTCCCTTCACCAGGTTTGACAGATGAGATGGCCAAAACTTTCAAATTATCACCACTCAATTGAATATTAGTGCACAAAGCATTATAATGTTCTTCTGCTTTTTTTATAAAATTAATACGTTTCAACGCAATTTCTAATGTTGGCATATTTTCTCCCTTACTTTAATTTATTCAAATCCGGAACAATTCCTAAAAGTGGCATATTCATAACTTCCTCGACATCTTCTGGTCGTTTGACACGATCGTCCAATAATTCAAGTAATACAACTAAAACAACCATCACTGCTCCACCTGCTAAGAAGGCAAGCAAAGTATTACGGCGAATATTTGGTGAGGATGGGGTTAGTGCTGGTCTCGCTTCCTCTAGTGTTGTCACATCAGACACACGAGTTACAGAAATGATTTTTTCCGCTGCCACCTCACGAAGAGCATTAGCAATACGGCTTGCCTCTTCAGGATGATCATCTTCAACTACGATTGATACAATACGAGTATCTACAGGCACCGTTACCTGAATCTTCTTGGTTAATTCTTTAACTGATTTCTCTAATTTAAGGTTTGAAATGACTTTTTCCAGTACATCTTGTGAAAGGATAATTTCCTTATAGTCTTTTACTAGATAGCTACCTGCTTGCAAATCCTGGTTGGTCAAGCCTGCATTTTCAGACCGATTACGGCTAACAACATAGATACGAGTTGTACTAGCATATTCCGGTTTCAATACAAAACTACTTACTCCAAAAGCTAGGACAGCTGCTACAATCGCAGTTAGGATAATAGCGATTTTTTTCTTCCAAAGGACTTTAAATAATTGAACAACATCAATTCCGATTTCTTTATTTTCTTTCATGTCAACTCCTAAATAATTTGATCTGCCAAGATAAAGCGAGGATTTTCGATAAATAATTCTCTCGCCTTTCTTTCACCGTATTGTTTTGAGACGATCTCATAAGCTTCTTTCATGTAAGGTGGTCTTTGGTCTAAATTGTGCATATCACTAGCAACAAAATGTACCAAATCACGCTCTAGGAAATAGCGAGCTCGTTTCTTCATAAATTTATATTTATCCCCAAATAACTTTGGTTTTAAAATACTTGAGCTATTGATTTGAGTGTAGCAGCCCATGTCAATCAACTCTTTTACCCGTTTTTCGTTATTTTCTAATTCATGGTAACGTTCAATGTGGGCAACTACAGGCGTTATCCCAAGCATGAGAACATTGCTCAACGCAGTATGGATTTCCCTGTAAGGGGTAGCCATACTAAACTCAATGAGAGCATAGCGTGTCCCATTAAGACTTGGAATCACCTGTTTTTCTAACTTCTCAAGCACATCATGGGTATAATAAATTTCTGCTCCATAGAGAATGGTCAAATCTGGAGCCACTTCCTTGGCTAGTTCCTTAACTTCTTGGAAGTTTGCTTCTATTGTCTCCTCAGGAGTTTCAAACATTCCTTTTCGTCTATGCGATGTCGATACAATAGTCCTTACCCCTTGCCTATAAGCTTCTGTCAAAAGCGCCTTGCTTTCTTGCTTAGATTTTGGACCATCATCCACACCAAATACAATATGCGAATGAATATCAATCATTTTGTCTTATTTTCCTTCCATCACATCATTTATTGCAGCCTTGACTGACTCTAAACTGCTGTCACTTATCTCCATCATGTAGAGGTTACTATCAGGCATGGCATAGGATGGTAAATCCATTCGCCCTGTTCCTTTAAGATCTTGCGAATTGATCTTATAAGTTCCACCACTTTCAAGTTGGGCATTAACCAAATTCATCATGGTTTCAAGTGGCATATTGGTTTGAATCGAATCTTGCAGCCCTTTTATAATACTGTCATAATTTTTCAAAGCTTCTGTAGAGGTTAATTTTTGCAGAATAGCCACAATGACCTTTTGCTGGTTGCGACCACGATCCCGGTCTCCATCTGCCAGAGAATAGCGCTCACGCACAAATCCCAAAGCTTGCTCCGAATCAAGATGAACATTCCCTACAGGATAGAACTTTCCATTTGTATGAGCAGTAAACTCTTGATCATTATAGACATCAACTCCACCAAGGAGATCAATCAATTTCAAGAAAGAAGTGAAATTTAAACGAGCGTAGTAGTTTAAGTCAATACCGTAGAGATTTTCCAGTGTATGAATGGAAGCATCTACCCCATAAATACCCGCATGGGTCAACTTATCTTTTTGGTTGTTGCCACCATCTGCAATTGGGACATAGGAATCACGAGGTGTTGTTGTTAAGAGAATCTTTTTCGTTTCGCGATTCACTGTCATAATGATATTGACATCCGATCGAGAAACCGAACTGATTGGACCATAAGTATCAATTCCACTGATATAAACGTTAAAACTATCACCTTTGACATCTTTTGGAGTTTCAACCGTCTTGGTCAATTCCTTGGTATAGATTTTCTTAATTTTTGAAGCATAGTCAGGATATTCCGATTCGATAATGTTTTCAAAGACACTGTTTAATATAATTGCCTTTGTATCACCAGCTAACAAGCTCTTATAGGCCGCAAGATAGGAGCTGCTTTCTTCGACTGTCAGTTCTTTATTTTGACTAGCTTTCAGATCATTCAACAACTGTTGGATATTATCCTTATCCGTCCCAGTCGGTCCCATTACACTGGTTACCTGACTGATATTATCAATTGGACTATCTGCTAACACCGCAATACTCATCGAATAATTTGAGTAGTTCGATGTCGCATTCAGGCGACTGGTAAATCCAATGAACTGCCCTACAGCAAAGAGAGAAGTAGCATTAATCAAAATACCCAGTAATAATAAAATCAGTGTCAGATTTTTAACTTTCCTGGACCGAATTAAAAAGAAACACAAGATGGCTAAGGCTACAATTAAGACGGTAACTACTATATTGAGATATCGGAAGGCTAACATATTGTACTTGAAAATCAAAAACAATAAAAAGACTGCCAGTACTGCATAGATAGCTAGCAACCCCCAACTAATCATAATCTTTGTTTTACTCTGACGAGCTCGCTTCGAAGATCTACTCACGATATACCTCTATTATCAATTTTTATTTCATTTTATTATATCATAAAAAAAACACTTGTGGGGTAAATCCACTTAGGTAAGGCGTTTTCATCTTCTTTCCGAAACATTACTTTTCACTTGCAAACAATTACATCAATAAACTTACTATATAAATATCAAAACGAGGTCTCTTACGAAACCTCGCTCATCATTATTTAACATGATTTTCTGCTTCTTTTTGGGCTTTTTCGATTGCTTTTTTGCTTTCTTGCTCCCATTTTGCCTTAGCTTCTTCATACTGTTTGGTTGTTACAGTATCTTTTTGCAGTTTCATGTACTTGTAGTTATTGCCGTCACCCTTGATGCCGACTAGTGAATAACCTCTTGTAAATGGCGTTACTTTGGTTACAGATGCTGTTCCACCACTTGACATAGCTGACATAATCAGAGAATTGTCAATCATCCAAGCCTGGGCTTCAGCATATTTTTCATAGCGTTTGGCTACATCTTTATTTTCACTATCTGCATCTTTAAGCATCTTGGTATAGGTATCAAGACCCAAGCTAGCAATCTTAGCTTTATCTTCCTGAGCATCTAGACCAAAGATTTTGAGATAGAATCCATCCTCTGCATTGAAAGGATTGAGATAAGTTGATGGATCTTGGTAGTCACCTACCCAACCATCAAAGTTCAAATCATAGTCACGATCAGCTGGTGTCGGTGCCAAGAAGGCTACGTTGTTAAAATCATCTGTTGAAAGTTGTTGAACGTCAATGACAATATTATCAGCACCCAAAACTGACTCAAGGGTCTGCTTAACTGAGTTCATGCCTGTCACGGCATTTTTACTCGTCTGATCAACTGCCACATCCAAGTGAATTGGGAAGGTCACACCTTGACTTGCCAATTCTTTTTTAGCTTCCGCAAATTTTGCTTGGGCTTTTTCTTTGTTGAAATAGGCATCCTGAGCATCTGCCAAGTTAATACCTGACCATTCTGTGCCATAGTTAACCAATTTAGAAGCGACTACTTCTCCAAAGGTCTTGTCTCCAACTTGGACAAATGTAGGAGGCACTAAAGTGTTACGAAGGGTCTTGCTGGCTGCTTCTTCCCCATTTGACTGGGCAGAATAGGCTGTACGGTCCAAGGCAAAGTTAACTGCTTGACGGAAGTTCTTGTTCAAGACAGCTGTCTCAGTCGACTTCTTCTGCTCATCTGTCGTTTTAGCAGTGTGATTGTAAGCCTTACGATTAACATTGAAATTGAAATACCAAGAAGTCTTGTCCTGCAAACTATAAACGATATTATCCTTATATTTTTCCTTAGTCTTAGCAAAGTTAGAACTATTTGGATAAACCCCAGCGATAGAATAGGCTCCACTTTCAAAGTTACGGATGGTCAATTCTTGGTCTGAGCCATCAAAATAAGCCAATTTTACGTGTTCAATCGATACTTTGTCATGATCATAGTAATGCGGATTTTTCACATACTCGATCGATGATTTTGATGTGAAGTCTTTTAACAAATAAGGTCCACTGTAGAGAATGCTATTTGGAGATAGAGTCCCAAAATCTTTCCCTTTTGAATTTAGAAACTCTTCGTTTACTGGGAAAAGAATACTGTTGGTTGTTTTTGAGTTCCAGTAAGGTTCTGGGCGTGCCAAAGTATACTCAACAGTATGGTCGTCAACGGCCTTCACCCCAACCTTAGAAAAGTCAGAATCCGCTCCTGTAATATAATCATTCAAGCCCTTGATCGAGTTTTGAATCAAGTCAAGCGCCTGTGATTTATTATCCACTGCATACTTGATACCTGTCACAAAATCCTGTGCCTTGACTGGGGCGTACTCTTCACCATCAGCTGTGAACCATTTGGCATCTTTTCTCAATTTGTAGGTATAAGTTAGACCGTCGCTTGAAACAGACCAGTCTTCTGCCAAAGATGGAATTAGATTTCCATGATTGTCATTTTCAAGCAAACCATCAACTAAGTTAGTAATGATAGCTGTATTATCAGCGTAGTAGTCTAATAAATAGTTAAATGTAGTTGGATTTCCACTAAAGGTTGATGAGTAAGTTTTTGTATCTGAACCTGATTGTCCGCAAGCAGCTAAAAGCAAAGCAGCCGCAAAAGTCAGGCCTGCACTAAGGACACGCTTTTTTGTATTCATCTTCTTTCTCCTTTATGTCAGTTTTTATAACATAAGCTTATTTTACCAAAATAGTAGGAATTTGTAAAGTTAATTGAATTTTTAGAATGAAAGTTTATAAATCTTTGTCATAAAAAAACAAAGGATTTCTGCCTTTCATACAGTCCTCCCTTGTTTTTATACGATTTCAATTTTAGATTTTTCTGTAAAAAATGTTTATAGTATTTCCACACAGAAAGCATCCCATGGAGCTAAGATTTGTTTTTCAAAGGCTTCTTGAGCTGAGGTGTTTTCAATCAAGACAGATTTGACGTTTCCTTCTACGGCCAAGTCTTGTTCTTCATTGGACAAGTTAGCTACGACTAGGAAGCGACGGTCGCCATCTTTACGAATATAGGCAAAGACCTTGTCAGCTGTATCAAGCAATTCAAAGTCAGCTCGAATCAGCCAGCTATTCTCCTTACGGATTTGAACCAGTTTCTGATAAGTATAGAAAATAGAATCTGGATTTGCCAGCGCTTCTTGAACGTTGATTGCTTGATAGTTTGGATTGACTGCCAACCACGGTTGACCTGTTGAGAAACCAGCGTTTTTGCTTTCATCCCATTGCATTGGAGTACGAGCATTGTCGCGACCAATGACACGGATGCTGTCCATGATTTCTTCCATCGGAACACCTTTTTCAAGAGCTTCACGCGCATAGTTAAGAGATTCAATATCTTCTACTTGGTCCAGCGTTTCAAAGGGATAGTTGGTCATCCCAATCTCCTCGCCTTGGTAGATATAAGGAGTCCCTCTCATGAGATGAAGCAATATTGCAAAGGCTTTGGCAGATTTTTCGCGGTATTCCTGGTCATTTCCCCATATTGAGACGATACGAGGAAGGTCATGATTGTTCCAGAAGAGCGAATTCCAGCCGTCCTCAACTCCTAATTCTGTCTGCCATTTGTTGAAAATCTCTTTTAACTTAGCAATATTCAGTTCTTTTTGATAGTGCCATTTAGGCTGACCTTCCTGATACTGAAGACCGATATGTTCAAACTGGAAGACCATAGACAACTCTTGCCCTTTTGGATCCGAGTAGAGCTTAGCAATTTCTGGCGTTGCTCCCCATGTTTCCCCTACTGTTAAGAGATTCTTATCTCCAAAGGTCGCCTGATTCATCTCCTTGAGATAAGGGTGGAGCATAGGACCATTATTGACTACTTTCTCGTCAGGAATTTTCCCAATCATGTCAATGACATCCATACGGAAGCCGCCAATGCCTTTATCAATCCAAAAGTTCATCATCTCATAGATTTTCTGGCGAAGTTTTTCATTTTCCCAGTTGAGATCAGGCTGTTTCTTGCTGAAAAAGTGGAGATAGTACTGACCTGACTTTTCATCGTATTCCCAAGCAGACCCACTAAAGATAGACTCCAAATCATTGGGTTCGTCCCGCCAGATATAGTAGTCTCTCTCAGGGCTATCAGGATTTTCACAAGCCTCGACAAACCAAGCATGTTCATCTGAGGTATGATTGACCACCAAGTCCATGATGATACGAATATCACGTTTCTTAGCTTCCGCGATCAATTGATCCATATCCTCCATGGTCCCGAAAATAGCCGCAATCGCTTGATAATCAGCAATATCATATCCATTATCATCCATAGGACTGTCATAAACGGGAGACAGCCAAATCGCTGTAATTCCTAACTTAGCTAGATAGTCTAACTTACTGGTAATACCTGGCAAATCGCCAATTCCATCTCCGTTGCTATCCATAAAGCTCTTAGGATAAACTTGATAGACTACGGCATTGTGCCACCATTTTTCTTGCATCTTCTTACCTCATTATTTTAATAATCTACAGTCTATGATAGCGCTTTTCAGATTTTTATGCAAGCGTTTGCCTAATCTTTTTGATTCCTTTTTTAACTCCATAGTTTCCTAACTTCCAATTTTTTATTATAATAGAGGTCAGAGGTAAAAAAATGAAAAAACAAGCTTTTAGTTCTGAACAATATTTGAATCTACAGCGCGACCACATTTTGGAGCGCATTAACCAATTTGACGGCAAGCTCTACTTGGAGTTTGGTGGCAAAATGTTAGAAGATTTCCACGCTGCTCGAGTCCTTCCTGGTTATGAGCCTGACAATAAAATCAAGCTCTTGCAAGAATTGAAAGAGCAAGTTGAAGTTGTGATCGCCATTAACGCAAGCAACATCGAACATTCCAAAGCACGTGGCGACCTAGGCATTTCTTATGACCAAGAAGTTCTTCGTTTGATTGATAAATTCAATGAGCTGGGAATTTTTGTTGGTTCGGTTGTCATCACACAATACGCTGGCCAACCCGCTGCAGATGCCTTCCGCAACCAGTTAGATAAAAACGGGATTGATTCTTATCTTCATTATCCAATCAAAGGATATCCGACGGATATGGATCACATCATTTCTCCAGAAGGTATGGGGAAAAACGACTATATCAAAACCAGTCGCAACTTGATTGTCGTAACCGCTCCTGGACCTGGTTCTGGAAAATTGGCAACTTGTATGTCCAACATGTACCACGACCAAATCAATGGTATCAAGTCTGGTTACGCTAAATTTGAAACCTTCCCAGTTTGGAATCTTCCCCTTCATCACCCAGTCAATTTGGCCTACGAGGCTGCCACAGCTGACCTTGATGATGTCAACATGATTGACCCCTTCCATCTCCAAACCTACGGAGAGACCACTGTCAACTACAACCGTGATATCGAGATTTTCCCAGTACTCAAGCGCATGTTAGAACGTATCCTTGGTAAATCCCCATACGCTTCTCCGACAGATATGGGTGTCAACATGGTTGGTTTCGCTATTACAGATGATGAAGCTGCTGTCGAAGCTTCTAAACAAGAAATCATCCGCCGTTACTATCAAACCGTTCTTGATTTTAAAGCCGAAAAAGTTGGTGAAGCTGCTGTCAAGAAAATCGAGTTGCTTATGAATGACCTCGGTATCACACCAGCAGACCGTAAGGTTGCTGTTGCTGCACGCCAAAAAGCTGAGGAAACTGGCGGACCAGCCCTAGCCCTTGAATTGCCAACTGGGGAAATTGTCACTGGTAAGAACTCCGAACTCTTTGGTCCTACAGCCGCTGCTCTTATCAACGCCATCAAGAAATCAGCTGACATCGCTAAAGAAGTAAAACTAATCGAACCTGAAGTTGTTAAGCCAATCCAAGGTCTTAAAATCGATCATCTCGGCAGCCGCAATCCACGCCTGCATTCAAATGAAATCCTGATTGCACTTGCTATCACAGCTACAGAAAATCCTGATGCTGCTCGTGCTATGGAAGAACTTGGCAACCTCAAAGGAAGCGAAGCTCACTCAACCATCATCTTAACCGATGAAGACAAGAATGTCCTTCGCAAATTGGGTATCAATGTAACCTTTGACCCTTACTACCAATACGACCGCTTGTATCGTAAATAAAGATTTCAACCTCTCCACTCTCGGAGAGGTTTTCTCTCTGTCTCAGGAGCCAGCTTTGTGTTATAATGAAAGAAGAAAACTGAAAGGATTTACCATGTCAAAAGAAGTTATTGTTGAAAGTTTTGAACTTGACCACACCATTGTTAAAGCACCCTATGTTCGCTTGATTGGGGAAGAAACAGGGCCAAAGGGAGATGTCATCTCCAATTATGATATTCGTTTAGTGCAACCCAATGAAGACTCTATCCCTACTGCTGGCCTTCACACTATCGAGCACCTCTTAGCCAAGCTCATCCGTACCCGCATTGACGGTATGATTGACTGTTCACCATTTGGTTGCCGTACAGGCTTCCATATGATTATGTGGGGGCGCCACACCAGTGCTGAAATCGCGGCTGTTATCAAGGATTCGCTCAAGGAAATCGCTGAGACTACTACTTGGGAAGACGTCCCTGGAACAACCATCGAATCTTGCGGAAACTACAAGGATCACAGCCTCTTTTCTGCTAAAGAATGGGCGAAACTCATCCTGGAACAAGGTATTTCAGATGATGCCTTTGAACGCCATGTCATCTAAACACAAAAGAACCAGTTACAATAACTGGTTCTTTTTTATTCTCAAAATCTCGAGTTAGGCTTTTTCACGAATGACCAAGACGCCATCTTCCATATCTGCTTCTAGGTGTTTGGCATCTAGGTGATCCAAGTGGAAGTCTGTCACCTTATCACGAATTTCTTGTTCAACCACGCGACGGAGAGGACGAACACCCATGACTTCGTCATAACCTTCTTCTGTGATATAGTCCTTAGCTGCTTGACTGACTTCCAAATCAATCTCTTTCTTAGCCAAGGTTTGGTTGACTTCAGCCAACATTAAGTCCACAATCTTAGAAAGATCTTCTTTGCTCAAGTGTGAGAATTCGATGACAGCATTGAAACGGTTAAGGAATTCTGGACGGAAGTAAGGTTTCAAACGATCCATCAATTCTGGTTTATCCGCATCTTCTGTCAAGTTAGCTTCGTAACCAAAGCCTGCGTTTGAAGTTGCGATAATGACTGTGTTTTTAAAGTTCACGGTATTTCCTTGACCATCAGTCAAACGACCATCATCCAATACTTGGAGGAGAAGGGTGATTACTTGAGGATCAGCCTTTTCGATTTCGTCCAAGAGAATGATAGAGTAAGGATTGCGACGAACACGTTCTGTCAAGGTATTGCTATTGTCATCATACCCCACATAACCGGCTGTTGTACCGATTAACTTAGATACAGCTGTGCGGTCACTGTATTCAGACATATCCAAGCGGATAATCGCATCCTTAGTTCCAAACATATCGAGCGCCAATTGCTTAGCAAGTTCTGTCTTACCAACCCCAGTTGGACCTACAAAGAGGAAGCTACCGATTGGGCGATTGCCTTCATCAAAACCAGCACGGTTACGACGGATAGCACGAGCCACCGCTTCTACCGCCTTGTCTTGGCCGATTACCTTGTGTTCCAAGCGATGGGCCATATCTTTCAAACGTTCGATGTCTGATGCTCCCATTTGTGAAACTGGGATACCTGTCATTCGTTCCACAGATTCAGCCACATCGTTGATACTTGCAGTCACTTTCATATCTTCTGTATGGTTTTCGATTTTCTTTTCCAATTCTGCAATGCGTGTTTTATAGTTTAGAGCTGCTTCAAAGTCCTCTGCCTCAACAGCTTTTTCTTGCTTGTCTTTTTCTGCCTCGATTTCCCGTTCAACAGCATGAACATCTGTTACTGGATGTTGGGCTGCCAAGTGAGCTGCCGTTACATCGACAAGGTCGATAGCCTTATCTGGCAAGCTGCGTTGAGGAATATATTGGATGGAATAATCCACTGCTGCTTTCAAGACTTCGTCTGGCAAGATGACATTGTGGTGTTGTTGATAGAGGTCACGAATCCCTTGAAGGATTTTAAAGGTATCCTCTGCTGAAGGAGCATTGACCTTGACTTCGTTGAAACGACGAGCAAGAGCTGCATTCTTCAAGATGGTGTTACGGTATTCGTCTTGAGTCGTTGCCCCAATCACGGTCAACTCACCACGAGAGATAGCTGGCTTAAGAATGTCTGCAAGCCCTTTAGATCCACTGTCTCCACCAGTGCTACCTGCACCGAGAATTTGATGAATTTCATCAAAGAAGAGGATAATATTACCTGCTTCTTTCACTTCATTGACTAAATTTTGAACATTTTCTTCAAAGCTACCACGGTATTGAGTACCAGCTTCAAGACCTGAGATATCAATGGAAATGATTTCTTTATTCTTAATGGCAGCTGGAACATCACCGTTCACAATAGCTTGTGCTAGGCCTTCGACAACTGCTGTCTTACCAACACCTGCGTCTCCAACCAAAACAGGATTGTTCTTAGTACGGCGTGAGAGGATTTCAGATGTCTCTTGAATTTCCTTATTTCGTCCGATAACAGGATCCAACTTACCCTCACGAGCTTCTGCTGTCAAGTTTCGACCTAGTTTAGCAAGGACACCGTCTTGTTTCATACCTGAAGCCTGTTGTGGCATTTGTCCATCAACTTCTGCATTTCCTGGCAATTGACCAGTTGCACGATAGTGAGCAAATTCCTCAGGTGTCACTTCACGTCCATTAATCAAGTAGCGACGGTTCTCAGAACTGTATCCTCGCATACCACCCATCAATTGGTTAAATAAATCATCCATGTTGTTAAAATTATTAAAGTTGTTGTTCATATTCTTTACCTCTTTTTGTTTACTTAGTTATGATCACTGATATTGACTATCTTTGACCTTTGTTTTAAAAAATTTAGACTAGCTTAATGGCTACTCTACGTACTATTTCTGGTTTTTCTTTTTCAAGCAGGAGTAGACTATCTTTACTTCTGAAGATTTCTAGATTAAACATAGACACACCTCTTTCTATTTTACTTTAAATAAGTGTTCACGTAAGGCTTTCATTTACCTTACGTTCATAATATACTACATTAGTCAGAAAAGGTCAAGAGATTTGACTTTAATTGACCAATATTTTTTATACTCTTCGAAAATCGCTTCAAACCACGTCAGTTTCCCCTTTCCGTAGGTATCACAGGTATATGTAATTGACTTCGTCAGTCTTATCAACAACCTCAAAACAGTGTTTTGAGCTGACTTCGTCGAGTTTTCTAGTTTACCTTCTGACTTTAATTGACTATTTAAACGCAAAAACACCCTGAAACATCAGGGTGCCATTCTTACATCAAATATAAAATTGCTAGGGTCAAGAGACTTGCTAGGAGTCCCACTCCCCAAAAGAAGAAGTCAACCTTCCACTCGCTCCAAGGACTTCCTTTACCAGACAATCCTCCAAGCTCAAAATGGTGATGCACAGGCGTCATACGGAAAATACGTTTGCCACCAGTCAGTTTAAAGTATCCAACTTGCATCATAACCGAAGTTGTTTCAAAAACATAAACAATTCCGATAATCAAGAGAGTCCATTCTTGGTGGAGGGCCATAGAGATAGCCGCTAACATTCCACCTAGGGCCAAACTTCCCACATCCCCCATAAAGACCTTGGCAGGCTTGTGGTTAAAGACGAAGAAACCGAGTAAACCACCAATCACGGCAAGAATTACTAGAAGAATATCCATCTGACCTTGCACATAGGCAATAACTCCATAGGCAGACAAACTAATCACAACGGAAATACTAGCCAGACCGTCAATACCGTCTGTCAAGTTGACTGCGTTTGAAAAACCGACTAGCCAGAAAAGAGCGAAGACAATATAGAAAATCCCTAGATGCACTTGGTAGCCAAAGACAGAAAGCA